>Ga0307513_10001092_pt1 | contig 39371 bp, 38 predicted proteins | sample 15_EM_MG_FD_202174 | JGI IMG/M metagenome (GOLD analysis project Ga0307513, IMG submission 202174) | Populus trichocarpa ectomycorrhiza microbial communities from riparian zone in the Pacific Northwest, United States - 15_EM | ecosystem: Host-associated > Plants > Roots > Unclassified | place...
GAAATTGTCTACTAAGATTACTAAAATTTTAATTCCACAATTAATACATAATATTATTTGAATTTATATACTAGATATTAAGAAGACATAAATATTTTTACATCAACTATTAAATGAAAAGTAATATAATAATATAACTTGTCTATCTCATTCTTCAATGTCGATAGTGCACTCCTACCTTCAATGGCAATGGCCGCAACTTGCAATATATTGCTAATTTTGTCCTAATCATAATCTGCAGACATACTGGGATTGTAGTTTGCTGAAATTCGTTTCTGTTCTCTTACTGATAATTGTGGTTGAGAATTGTGTTTACACTGGCAGATTTTCCTGAGTTATAATATTAATTATTCATTTATTTCATTTATCTACACGTTGCTTGTCTTGGGAAGTAATAGGAATTATAAATTAATTGGACTAAACACAGTTAACAAAACATTGATTTGAAAACGCGTTTAGAAACAACGGTTGTGTTTGGCACACTCATGTGTTCAAATAATGGTTATTGGTTGTTTGTACACGTGTTTACAAAACATGTTTTGAAATCAACAATTTTTCAAACAATGGCCTGCCAAACAGCCCCTAAGTCTATCCAATTTCCCCCGCCTGGCTCAAGAGCCGCCAGAGAACAGTGTTTGCTCCACCCACTACGCCAAGAGTTCCACAGCCTTTCACACAACTGAATCTCGCCCAGTCTAACCACTTCAAACCTTTGTGCATCGCCACAGCGCATGCCACACAGCAGTTTGAAGCATCCAGAATGCTCCACTACCCAGAAGAAAGTTTTCCAAAACAGAATACTGTGCTATCAAATGGATAACCTGAGTGGTGATTCAAACGGTCGCAGAATAATCGACCGAATGATCTTTTGTTAGAGCGAAGGATAATCCAGGATTCGAGATTTCACTGCCAAACGAGCTAACCGAGGTAGCAAGCCGCACCTCCGGTCGGGGACGCTCCAAAGAGTTATCATAGAAACTACGCTTCTGTATGGCTAAACATAGGCAGGCGAACATGATTGACGCGGTGTATGCAAAAAAGAATCCCAACTTCGCTAATATTTTCAAGCAGGTAATTTGGTTATCGCCACTCTTTGCTCTAAAGTTACTCCTTTATACAGAACTCACAGACGGTCACTCGGCCATCTTCATTTCTGATGAGGGAAGGCTACATAGCATACCAAAAGGAGGACATCCGTCCGGTCTGCAAACGGGAGATTATGCTTTACTCTGCGGCGGTTAGCAATACTAAATGTGCGCAATAGAAGCCTACATATACCATAGATTTAGGAGGTGACCTTGGGTTTCTTTTTGACTCCCGGAATAAAAACGTGCTTCTACCCGGCCTCCGCCCGGGGAGCCGAGAAAATGGAAAGAGAGAGAAATATAGCAAATCAATCGCCGCCGCCGAAAGGACTCGTGGTCCTGGGCCTCCCACCAGTCACTGAAGCTGATGGAATGGGAGGAAATGACGAAAGAAAAACACCCACTTCATGCCTCCCGGAAGAACCCCCTCCCACCCGCTGTTGCCTTTTCCACGCTATAGAAAACTAACTACGGCTAGGGTATACAAATCTCACATTCTTGGGAGTATATATCGCAGCGGGTTAGGTCATTCATGGACGCTCGCAACGCTGCAGGATGGTAGTACGGCAGCTGTTGGTATTCTCGGCATTGGCCCCCTCTCACATCAGCACCATGCTGTGCATGGAAGCACATCCGGTAGGCTAGGGGCGGGACGTGAAACCACAATCCCCTTCCGCAGCTCGCGCGGTCCATCTACTGCGTTTACAACCTAGCATCTAGAAAACGAGACACGAGTATATAGTTTATATAGATAGAAGAAAGAAAAGAAAAGAAAAAAACCACGATAAAAGGATAAATATAACACAAGAACGAAGAAATTCCACACCACTCTATACAAACGCCCCCTAGCAATTACAAAGTGAAGGCCAAGCTATATACGATACAAACATCAATGAAAAAATGAAGCAGCGAGAAATTTACTTACAAAGTTGAAAATATCCTAGTTCTAAAGAGAAGCCCAACGCCCGGTAAACACTCGACACAGAGGAATCAAGGGATAATATACACGCTAATTTATCAAGTCTCCACATACCCCCGTGCAACTGCTATTTCCCCAAGCCGCCGAGGAAGGGTCATCAAATACTAGTACAGCAGCGTTGATAGGGGCCAGAATTACGCTAGGTTGATTTGGTTTTGCAGTTGGACAAGAATACCGATGAGACGAGCGGAGATTTACATAGGTGATTCCAGGTGCGCTCCCCGAGTAGAGTGGCCGTACCGGCAATAATGGGGTGGGCTGATAGGGGTTCATTTTTTTTTTGGCCTCAGACTGGTGTCGAGCTCGTCCCCGAGATCCCAAGAATGGCACAGTTATTATGACCGGGGTTCAGTCGAGGCTGCGGGGGTAGAAGATGCTAAGGATGAGGTGTGGGAGCTAACCTCTTGCCGTGCTAGAAGCAACCCCGCAATTTCGGTTCCGCCCCACGGGGGAGCCAAGGCGAGTGGTGTTAGGCCATAATTGTCTCGCGATTCGGGGTTAACTTCTTCTCGCTCTAGAAGCAGCTTCGCCATTTCCGCCCGCCCATACCAAGCAGCCCAAGCGAGCGGGGTTCGGCCGTACATATCTCGCGATTCTGGGTTAACTTCATCCCGTTGTAGGAGCAGCTTGAGGGTCCCCTTGCTCCTACCCCCAGCAGCATGGGAGAGTGGCGTTCGGCCAGAATCATCTTGTGATTCGGGTTCAACCTTGTCCTTTCCCAGAAGCAGCTTGACTGCGAACTCGCTCCCGTATCTAGCCGCGTGGGCGAGCGGTGTCCGGCCATAGTCGTCTGGCGATTCTGGATTAACCTCATCCCGCCTTAGAAGTAACACTAGTATCCGTACATTCCCGGCCTCGGCGGCGTGGGAGAGCGGTGTTCGGCCGTAATTGTCTCGCGATTCGGGATCTACTTCCCCACGTTCCAGGAGCAGCTCCAGTGTCTTCTCACTCCCGCTTCCGGCCGCGTAGGACAGTGGTGTTCTGCCATAATTGTCTCGCGAATCGGGATTAACGCCTTCCCGTTCTAGAAGCAGCTCGACTACCTCCTCATCCCCGCCTTCGGCAGCCCAGGAAAGCGGCGTTCGGCCAGAATCATCTCGCGATTCAGGATTAACCTCGTCCCATTCCAGAAGTAGTTGGACTGTCCCCACACTCCCATATCTAGCTGCGTAGGAGAGCGGCGTTCGGCCAGCATCGTCTCGCGATTCGGGATTGACCTTATCCAATGTTAGGAGTAGCTCGGCTACCTGCACCCACCCATATCGCGCAGCCCAAGAGAGCGGTGTCCGGCCAAAATTATCTCGCGATTCGGGGTTGACCTTTTCGTGTTCCAGAAGCACCTTGACTACCCCCCCACCCCAGGATACGCCGGCCGCATAAGAGAGCGGTGTTCGGCCACAATTATCCCGCGATTCAGGGTTTACATCTTTTCGTTCTAGAAGTAGGTTAAGTATCTCCTTACTCCCGCGCCTAGCCGCATAGGAGAGTGGTGTTCGACCACAATTATCTCGCGATTCAGGATTAACCTGTTCCTGTCCTAGAAGTAGTCTGACTGCCCCCTCACCCTTGTATGTACCGGCCGCATAGGAGAGCGGTGTTCGGCCGTAATTGTCTGGCAATCCGGGATCAACCTGTTCCTGTCCCAGAAGTAGCTTGACTCCCTCTTCATTCCCGCCTCCCGCAGCCCAAGAGAGTGGCGTTCGGCCATCATCGTCTCGCGATTCGGGATTGACTTTATCCCATGCAAGAAGCAGTCCCGCAACTCCTTCCCGCCCACACTGCGCAGCCCAAGAGACCGGTGTCCGACCATTATTATCTCGCGATTCGGGATCGACCTCGCCCTGCTCTAGAAGTAGCTTTAGTATCTCCTTACTCCAGTTCCCGGCCGCATGGGAGAGTGGTGTTCGGCCAGAATTGTCACGCGATTCGGGATCAACTCTATCCTGCTCTAGAAGCAGCTTCAGTATCCGCACACTCTCGCCTTCGGGGGTATGGGAGAATGGTTTTGGGTCATATCGCCGGTTGGGATAAAGTCTCCACCCATCTAGATATAGCTGCATTGTTCCCTTACTACTTCTTGTGACCGCGTGGGAGAATGGCGTGCGGCCGGAATTGTCTCGCGATTCGGGTTTAACCTCTTTCCGTTCCAGAAGCAGCTTCAGTGTCCCCACACTCCCGCCTCCGGCCGCATGGGAGAGCGGCGTCCGACCACAATCGTCCCGCGATTCGGGGTCAACCTCTTCCTGTTCCAGAAGTAGCTCGACCACCTCGTCATCCCCGTCTTCGACAGCCCAGGAGAGCGGTGTTCGGCCGTAATTATCTCGGGATTCAGGATTAACCTCGTCCCGTTCAAGAAGCAGCTCGACTATCCCCACACTCCAGTGCCCGGCAGCGTAGGAGAACGGTGTTCGGCCGTCTTGGTCTCGCGATTCGGGATCAACTTCTACCAGCCCCAGAAGCAGCTCTACCACCCCATCACTCCCCATTTCAGCCGCGTAGGAGAGTAGTGTTCGGCCAGAATCATCTGGTGATTCGGGATTGGCCCCCGCCAGCCGCAGAAACAGCCCTACTAACTCCGTATGCCCTTCTCCAGCCCAGTAGGAGAGTGGTGTTCGGCCAAAATCATCTCGGGATCCGGGATTCGCCTCACCCCGTTCTAGGAGCAGCTTCGCCGATTCTCCCTTTTGATTCAACGCAGCCCAAGAGAGCGGCGTTAGGCCACAATCATCTCGCGAGTCTGGATCAACATCTTCCCGTTCTAGAAGAAGCATCAATATCGCCTCACGCCCACATTCGGCCGCGTGGGAGAGTGGTGTCCGACCGTCTCTGTCTCGCGATTCCGGATTGACCTCGTCTCGTTCTAGAAGCAACTTCAGTGCCCCCTCACTCCCACTGCTAGCCGCCGAGGAGAGAGGTGTTCGGCCGAAATTGTCTCGCGATTCGGGATTGACCTCGTCCCGTTCTAGAAGCAGCTTCAGTGCCCCCTCCCTCCCTCTTCCAGCCGCCAAGGAGAGCGGTGTTCGTCCGAAATTGTCTCGTGATTCGGGATTGACCCCATCCCGCTCCAAAAGCAGCTTGACTGCTCCCTCCGGCCCATACTCCGCTGCCCAAGCGAGAGGTGTTTGGCCATACCTAGCGTCTTTCGTGTGGAGGTTGGCCCCCGCCCTTTCCAAGAGTAGATTTATAATGCCTTCACACCCATTCTTAGAAGCCCAGATCAGCGGCGTACGGCCCGCGAAATCAGCCTTATCAATGTCCCAAGCTTTCATATCCAATAAAGCCTCGGCAATCTCATCAATACCGAGATATGCTGCGCAGTGGAGCCCCGTGAATCCTTTAGGCAGCCCTACCACATGCCACTCCAGTTCATCACGGCGTTGATGTAAAAACAGAGCGGCTGATATATGGTTATCAAATCCATCTAGGAGTTGAAGTGCACGTGATTTCACACCCTCCGTGGTTTCCCTTCTTGCGTAGTATCCCCAGTAGCTGGAAGCGTGTTCGAGGAAGGGATATTGTTGCGGGTAATCGTCCAAAGAAGGCGTGATTTCCCTGATGCAATCGAAGTTAAGGTATGTCAGGCAAACCTCGGACATAACCGCATACGGGTTCCGGAACATTTCGGAGCGGCTATTGAGGTATTCCTGAAGTGTGAAGTGCACTAGGCGGACAGCCGATTCTTCCCTATCGACCGTAACAAGTCCAAGACAGGAGGCCAGCAGTGATTGTATTGAAGGGATATTATCGGGGTTAGGTTTAGTAGACCCTATTTGCACGCCTAGGGCGTGGCATAGCTCGTCTGCACTCATCGGTCGCTCGGATTTAGAGATCCACATCAAAGCCACCATCGCGAGTCTTGACTTGCCCCCGCTTCGCTTAATTCTGTCCAATGTTGCACTATAAGCGTCGCCCAAACCGCTGCCATCGGTCATCCGCTTGAGCTGCTCGCGCCTTTGGTAGATTGTCGTCTCATCTAATATTGCTGCGACATTCAGGGAAACTAGCAGAAACCTAGGTGCCACTGTTAGCGAACACACAAGACTTGAGCAGAAAACTCCGGCTACATACACATCGGAAATGGTTTCCGAAACCCGGTTCATGATTTCCGCCCGAAGGTCGGGGCTCATTGCCCCAGGGAGGGAATCATCGTCTAACATCATCTCCACGTATCTGGTAATATCTTCACTCGTTGGCTTTATCTGGAGAAACTGTGCCGCTCCGGGGAAGTATTTATTAATCTCGACTATAATGTGAGGTCGGCCGGTGAAGAAAAAACGGATCGCCGGAAGCAACTGGGAAATAGTATGCAATGAGCGTAAGATTTGGGGCAGATGCTTCTCCAGGAGCTCATCCAAGGCGTCGATACAAATGAAGGCTTGGTCAAACGGAGCAAGGGCGGCCTTCAGGAGCTCAAGCGCCTCAGGAACCCGTAAACCTCGACCAACCTGACTCTTTGCTTTCTGGAATGCCGAGTTGATCTCGGTAGGGATCACGCCCGACCCACGCACGATTTGCTTGATAAGGGCACCTAACAGGTTCTCGGGAGTTTGAACCTTTTGGCTCTGAAAATCACAGTAAAAACATGCAACTGCAATTTTCTGATCAACAACCTCGTCGCATAACTCATCGATCACTAGGGAACTGATTCCGTCAGTCAGCATTTTGTCCATACTTTGTACGTAAGTTACCACAGTGCCCTCCAACCTAAGATATGTTTTCCCAGCCCCCGGGGCGCCGGAGCAAAAGAGTGTAGCCATTGTAGATCCATCCTCGCCACCACGCCAATTGATAAAATCGGCTTTCCGCAAAAACCAATCCCCTAAACCATCTAGCCGGCGGGTGCGCACATCCTGGTGGCGTAAGCGAGGTTCTAGCGGCGATAACCACTCTAAAATCTGAGGATTTTCATCCACATATGTGGTGTTGTAGCTATTCGTCACGTTGAAACTGTTTTTGTGGCCCGTGCCAGTATTACTGGGTTGGGAATGGGTTGACGGATTCATGTCGTTTGATACCGAAGGTGGTAGAGAGGCAGTCAAGGTTGAAGAGTGGACGTTGTCGATAGAAGATTTTCAGAGCTGAGGAAAGGGGGGGTCTTATTACACTGTATCGCACTCCCATCCACACCTGCGCTTGAGGACAGGTATCCTCGTAGAGGTGTGATACAGTCATTCAGCCGTTTGTGATACGCGCCAACGATTGGATGAGTTCTGCAGCGTTACACACAAAAACTTTCACCAAGCACCTCTGAGTTACTGTAAGCGAGTGCTGAATGCAGTACTCGTGCCTCAAAATATCTCCCACCATGGAGCGGCTCCCACCAGGAGTGAACCCTTTCAGTATCATCCTCTCGATGGAGAGATAGGCCGAGAAATATACAGCCTGCAGTAAAAAAATCGAAAAACGTTGTAGGGCTTCCGAGTTTTCGATTGGAGAGTTCTTAGACATTCAACAGCCCCTGCCAGCTTCATAGCGAGCATCCTGCACAACGAACACTAGCTCGCAAAAACCTCTAATCCACGGCTTAACCACTCAATCCACGAAGGACGAGCCAATTCATGGTGAACCCTCCCCACACCGGGTGCTCGCATAGTAGAGAATTATTGTGATTCACCATATTTCCAGATTCCCTTCATCGTAGGCTGCATCGTCAAAAAAGTGAAACCATCTCACGGAATCACATTGCCCTCGCCCATAAAACTGAAGAAAAGTTATAAAATAAAGAAAACAAAAAAAAAGGCGAAATGAACACTGTAGTTTTTATATCGCCATTATTATTATTTTCACCAGCAGGAAGAGTTTCATTGTATTGGTCTGCTCTTGCTTAAAAGTGATCTATTTGGAATGGTTTTTTTTTGTGCCAAGAACCCCGAGAAAATCGTCAAACAACTTTCCCGTCGCTCAGCTCATCTTGAAGAATTCAAATGAAAATTTCGAAGAAAGTGAATAGGCCTTGAGCAATCATTCCCATCTTTACTCGTCCCGGGCAAGAATTACCCGAAAACAGGGATTGAAAAAATATGGTAAAACCCCTGCTATTGTCTGAGCGCCCATACAAGCTCAAAACCCGTACCCCCGAATACCCCCCCCCCCGGGACGAGTACGGTATGTGATTTTTTAGCAATATTTTTACCTTGTTTGAGGAATGAAAAGACAGGAAAACTATCGGTGGATATTTTGCTGCTCGCTACTCTGTGAACACCTGCAGCTCGCGATGGTATCCCTTGCCGAGAAGGGTATCATTTATTAGAGATACCCCCCCTTGTTTTCCACGTTATTTCAAAGGTTTTCTCTAAGAAAATAAGGAATACCAGTTGGTGGGATCCAGCAAGCCCATTCTCCCCAAGCTATCCTGCCTAGAAAACGGTACCGTATTCCTTGTGGTATTTTGTCTTGGATTGCGTCGCCGAAAGCTGGATCGCCGGTAGCTCAGAAGGATGCGGTGCGTGTGGGAAACATCCCACGGCAGTGAATGTCGGGATTAGGCCTTGTTAGCCCCAGTATGCTGTACCATAGTCTACCATGCCGTGAGAATCCCTAATAGCAAGTTGCCTGTAACTTTACCACGGGTCAGCACATGGCGAACCAAAAATCCTTGACTCTTTGCCCATAGGATTGGTTGCTCGGTAGGCCATGGCAGAAGGGAGGCTGACACGCCGAACTCGCGTGAATCGCACTCGAGAGTCAAGAGCTCTGCTGATGCGTTGGTGGTAGGTGGTGTGAGATTTGGTTTGGGGCTTCGGTTCACCAGCGCGCACCGCACCGGCACGGGAATGGGGCTGATGCACCGTACCGATACTGTGCCACACAGGGGGCAGGGGGGTTTGTGGCTGATTCGTGATTCGGAGGTGGCAGTGAGGAACCCTGCTCTCGCGAAGTCAACTCTGCGGGCAAGCTGTCTCTCAACCGACAGCCGAGAAGACAGTGCAACGCCTCGATTTGTGACGGGGGTCGCAGATGCGGGTAATCTCTTGACGTGCAGGATGGAACCATGCAGTTGCGAATGGGACAAAGGAGGCTGAATTGCATCCCAAACGATTTGGCCTCATTCATCCCGATTGATCATTTTGTGAGGGTGATGCAATGGAACTACTCGAGTAAGGACGCGACACACCGTGCTATCGTTTATCCGATTGCGACGGGGCAATATGGCGGGGAGGCAATGAACAGTGGGGGGTAGCGAGCAAGACCGAAAAATCTGATGACAACCCCGAATCCGGCAGGGGCTGTTCGCTGTCCCCAGTTATGTTGAAGCTGTCGTGCCGTAAGAACTTGAATCAAAAGGGCGTTTGTTATGACGTTGGGCTATCCTTTCTCAGCAATGTCTGGCAATTTAATATCTCTTTTTCTTCTTCCATCGTATCGGAAGGGGGAAGAGGGGCTATGCTTTCACTTTCCGGGGAAGAGACTTTCTAACTAACCTCATAGCCCAGGTTCAATTGCTCGAGTTTTCTACGGTAACTTCCGCTCTGATAATATTTTACTGTAATTGTTAACTTTTGGTTAAAAAGGGCAACGAGCTCGTGTTATCAATGCCATTTCCAACCAATCGGCAATCACCTCCCCCTGAAGATTGGGGGAAAAAAGAAAAATATCCCGGCTCCCTGCAGGGCTTATTGTGTGCGCACTTGGCAACACCCCACCCTTGTTAAGGCCCGCTCCAAACAATCCCATTATCCTCTTAAGGCCCCGTTCTGTGTGTGTAACCCTACCCGTTTCGGGAGGGCTGTGCAGATCTAATCTCACCTTAAGGCCCACTCGACAACCTTAAAAGCCCGCGAGTCCCCCGATAAAATTGTCCCGGCAAACTTTCGCTCCTTTTTCCTCCACGCCGAATACATTCCATACTTGAACACCCGTACACGATATACTTCTGCGGATTGGTAGATAGCAATCGGCCGACTTCACACCCCCCCACTCATCCACCGTTTTTTGGTTTGTACTTCACCGCTGTGTTCGTGTTGGTTGTGTTGCTAATTTCATCGGGAATGAATAGATGCTTCATATAGGCATGGAGTTACCAGCAACCAAGCTCTCTCCCATAACGGGTGGGCAAGATGACGAGTTCTCTACGCCTCCTTTCGGGGAGAGATCTGACTTGATGAATCTTCCCCTGTTTTGCGATTTTCACTCTGACGGTTTTTATTCGGTCAATGGTCCTCCGTCGTACTTTGCAGAGGAGGCTCGACCCACTCCAGATTACGTGATATTTTCTGAGGGGTGGGTCTCGACGGATTGCCTCTATGAGTTTGAGGGGAGCGCGGGGGGAAGGGAGGCGAAGGAGGGGAAGGCGGAGGAGTTCGATAGTTTGGACATGACCGAACTCTTTCCACCGTTTCCCTCATTCCACCGCCCTAGCTACATTTCACACCTAACTATCCCTAACCCGAGCGATCCGCCAACCCGCCGGGCTTCTGTTGTGGGATTAGTGAAGCTGATATTCAGAAACTACATACCCCTATCTTCACACATCAATCCATATACCTCTAACCAACGCACCTCAAACGCCCTCAAAACATCAACTCAGAGCCACCCCAAAAAACACCACCTACCCCCTTATACACACAAATTAATCCACCAACTGCCTCCCCCCCTTTATACACTTGAAACCCATTCACACCAGCAGCGACAACAGCAACAACCACATCAACAGCAACAGCAGCAGCAACAACAATATCCACACCTTCAGCAACAGCAACAGCAACAGCAGCAGCAGCAACAGCAGAGATCCCATAAGCAGGGCACGGAATACTCACAAGAGTATCAAGCGCAACTCCAGATTTCCATCCTACTTCAATCACTCCACACTCTCGCGCTACTAGCCCTCCATTATCAATACCTCTCAACCCAACAATACGCATCGCCGAAGATCTACCCATCCCACGTGCAATGGAGTCCTATTCCAGCAGCTTCTTCGATGAGGCTGCAGCCGGTTTAATATCGTCTTCACATCATCAACTACAGCAATATTACCCTTACTCTCATAACCCGTACATTGAAGACTTACCACAACCATTACTACCGCCATCACCACTCACTCCCGCTACCACCCCCGAAACACCCTTCTTTGACCTCTTCGCAGACATTGACACCATAACTGTTGACCCCAGGGATCTGATGGAATTTTTTCCAAACCCGCCATTCACACATCAGATCCTCCCAACCCTACCACCATCGCCACCACCCTCCACACCCTCAACTTCATCCCGCCTATCCTTAACACCCACACCACCCCCTCCAACGACCTCCAGACCCCGCCCCCGCCAACGCAAACCTAGGAAGGACATCATGTACGGCTGCGCGAGCCCCACCTGCGACACCCCCTCCCACGCCCCTCCTGTCCCCTCACTAAACCACCACCACCACCACATCGCCGACGACCCGATGCACAGGAAGCGCCTGTGCTGCCGATTCCCGGAATGCGATGTATGTCCGGGCTTCGTTACGCCCAAGGATCGGAAGAGACACGAGGATTCGAAACACAAAACCGGACAGGGGTTCACCTGCACTGTTTGCGGATTGGAAATGGCTAGGCTTGATAACATGAAGGTGCATGTGCGTAATACGCATCCCGGGCTCACAGAGGAAGAAGTGAGCAGCAAGATTAGTAAGAGGGGGGGTAAAATGGCGGATTGTGGTAATTGCTTGCGGGTATAGGGGTGGTTGGTGGTGCTTTTTTCTTTTTCTTTTGTGATTTTTCTTTTGTGATCTTTTTTTGCGATTGTTTTGTTTTGAGCGCTTTGTTTTTGTCTTGTTTTTGCTGAACGCTGTTCGTTTATATGAGATTTGCTTTAGCAATTTCTTTTACGCTTGCGTATAGGATACGTTAGTTTAGGCACTGTATAGTTTATATCGTGTCTATTAGTACCGTATACGGCTCGAATGATATTGATATTTTATCGTCAAACCGGGGGAGCGGAAATACCCCATGTCCAGAAATAACTGATTTGACCTATTACAATACTCAATCCAGCATGGCGGTATAGTCCCACCCCCGCTATCCCGAGTAAGTCTTTCGAAATCTCCAATTACATCCAGAGCAGTGAGTGTTAGAAATCCCGTATGACACTTGAATGAAGTGGAGCGCTATCACCGCCACCACCACCACCAACTAACTTAGATTGTTATATTACATAGTTCAAAAAAACATTTATTTCTGAAATTAATCAACACCCCCATTCCCCCGGCCGGTCGTATATCTATTAAGTTAAATCCCCCCATGTCTAACCAAGTGACCGACTTACCGGTATAAATTACGGCACTGAATACCAGTAATACCCTCTGCTCTCCTCTCCCCTCCTCTCGTCTCCTCGCTCCATCACCACCTCAAGTTCCAAGTCCTAGCCTTGCCCTTGCCCGCCCTCGGCCGGGTGGCTGAGTGTCGCAGCAGGGTGTGCAAGACATTTAGGACCTGGGGTAGTTCACGGTTGTTTCTTGCTTAATCGTGATCGTGATGGTTGCTAGGTAGGGGGGTCGGGTAAGTTCATTTATAGGCAAATGCGAGTGCGATCACGATGAATCACTCGGGTGGGAAGAAACCCTTTTTTTTGTTTGTTGTAATTTACCGAGTTTTTGTCTGTCCTCGGAATGTTTTTGCTTATGGTGGTAAGAACGCAGGACCCCAACAGCACCGGTATATCCAATTATTTAGCCTGATTTAGCGGATTCGGGCCTCCGCCTCTTCCGCGTACCGCTGAATTTTCCTGGACCGCGGAGGGTAGTTACCAAGCTGCGGTGCAATTCTCAGAATGAAAACTAGGAGGGAGTTCGGTGCTCTAACAGGATGGATTTGTTCTGCTATCTCTATTGCTGGAGGGCACGGGAGTTGTGGGATGTGGTCAGGGAACGTAGTGGAAGGGGGGGGGGGATGGAGAGTTTGCGGTAATTTGTTTCTGGGCTTGGGGGGATGTTGTATCTAAGGTGCTTTGAGGGGTGCCTGAGGAGTGAGGGGTGGGTTCTGGAGATACTGTTGGGGTATTCCGGATGCTTGGGGGATATCATTCGGTATGGATAAAAACTTTATCGGGGATGTAAAAACGTTCTGCAGAGTAGATAGTGTCAATGGGACGAGGATTTGTTTGGGGGGTGGAGGGTGTTTTGCGAGTGACTTATGGGGTCTGAATTACCTATATCACAGCTCAGCACTCCCGTACATGTCCGACATTCTGTAAGTAGAGCAGTAGAGTGGCGTCCGGAGAATGTGAAGTCTGCTGTAGGCAGGCTTAACGTAGCGGGGGATCTCATAGATTTGCAGGCATCTAGGTGAAGTGTAACGGGTTGGTCGGGGAGAATGTGAGCTGATGATCGGCGTCTATGAGCAAGTGTAGTACGGTAGAACTCTGTGCTTGGTTAGCATGCATGGTTGAAATCCATATGGGTAAGGGAAAAGGGGAAAGAGCGAGGTGAAAAGAAGGAAGGATTTAGAATATAAGAACGGCATGAATTCATATTCATAGGGAACTAACAGTTGGGCAGTTTTATATCGGTTCCGGGGGGGGCACAGCCCAGAACGCACCAATCTAGATCTTAGGAGTTTTTACCTTTCCCCGCCGATCCCCAGACCTACAGGTATACCACAGGTATTGGAAGAAATTCTAAACGATTAAGCACTAGACATGAACACGCATCAGAGGCAGATTATAACCCCTCAGCTAAATTCTTGCGTAGCAAGTGTCCAAGCGAGAGGACTGGCCGGGTTGGCTGCGATGATATATCCAAACCATCCCATTGACACGAGCGCATCCACCACAGCCGCCACACCTACCGGCGCGCAAAACCAGAGGCGAAAAATAGAGGACAAAAGAAGAGGAGTTAATGAAAAAAATTGCCAGAATATGAGTATGATCCAGGGATAAAAAAGATGAAGGGAAAGGGAGTGGGAGGGGAGGGGAGGAAGAAAAAAGGGCCCATTCAGCTGAACGTCGGAAAGTAGGAGGTGCTTTTTACCTGAGCGTGCTGAAACAAAGAAGAAATAGGTAAGGGAAACTTAGGTTGGAAGAAAAGATAGGAAAGTAGAAGGTAAACAAAAAAAAGGGACTCCGCCAGGAGGCAATGACTTGTTCAAAGAAAGGAAAAATATCTGAGGGGTGCGGGTATCCGCTCTTATATCAAGGAAAGCTTCAGTATAGAAAACAACTTACTTCATCCTAATCCGCTCGATTCTACCTCCTTTGCTAGTTCAAGCCACTCGGCTGACCCTAGGCTTGCTCCGAATACCGAATACCTCTCCTGGCTCGAGGAGCCCTCGTATCTCTTCTGCGACTTTGAAGCATGGTATCCGGAAGTGTCCATAACCAACTGACCTTAGTGGTGAGGAGCTTGATAGGTTCGACGGATCATCTAGGATAGCTCCTCCTCCTTCCATGACACCCTCCCCATTTTCTATCCCCAACTATTTCCTCTTTATGGCAAACGGATACCTCTGCCTCTTTAGTCGGCCACCGTCCCCCCCCCCCTCGCAGCCGTCATTATTCAAGCCATTTCTCATTACCTCCACGTCGCTTCGCCGAGCTCGAATTATTCGAATTATTCCCAGCGTTCTCAGCATTGCAGGCCGCCCGTGCTGAAGGATGACGGTTTTCCTGTCGGCCCTTGTCCAAACCTACCAGGCAAACCACCCGCAAGGACAAAAGCCCCGCAGTCCCGGGAGAAATGTCTCATACTAACCATCCTTACAATCCCTGACAGCCTCGGCTGTTGAAAGCCACTCGGGATCGCCCACCCGTTTCCTATCGTTTTCTTATCTTTAGTTTTGCGCACCAGGGTTGTGTTTGCTACGGTATTTTTTCTTTCTACTTTGGTATTCTTCCTTGCGACTCACTTTTTTCCCTCTGCGGTAATTAGGTTCGGATTACTGAGACAGAGACGGGAGTACAACTTAATGGTTATCACGGCTGATGGGTTCTAGTATCACAAAGATGATCTTATGAAATACTTTTTTTATGGAATTTTCATGCGAACGGGCGGCGATCAGGAATTATGGGGACGGATCTCGCGTTTCACGGCTATTTTCAGGGTCTACTGTATCTGAGATTCTACGGTAAGGTGTCGCTTTACCATCGCGGGATGTTAAAATTCATGGTATCTATTACTCTCCGCAAGCAAAACATAATCACTCAGCCTTCTCATTCCTCCAAAACGGAGACTAAAAAAGAGGTAAAAGCAGGAATATATTACACTGGTAGAAAGTCTTGACGTCACTACCATACTCCTCTTGTCCCACTTGGAAAATAAAGGCCACTTCGGAGAACTCATCAGAATAGCTGTTTTTCTCTATGCCCGACCCTGAAGTTCCTATAAAATAAGAAACGGGTGGGGAAGAGTATCATTAGGTACGTCATCATATGAGTTGAAGTGCCCTCAGTTCCCATATATACCTCCTTTTTAGTCCCTGTTTGGTTTCGATGGTTCTGTTCCGTTGTTACATACAAATGACAGTTTCAGCAAGGAGAAAAGGTCGCCCAACAGAACGGAACCATCGCAACCAAACAGGGCCTTAATCATTCCTCGCTTCATACATTTGCCCACTCCACCCATTCCTCCTCTTTGACCATTCCTCCACCTTCCCCCAAGTCATTCCCCACCAACAAGCCGTGTTGGAATTTTGCTGATTCGTAACTCGGCTGTCGTCCTTTTGGTGGTGTGGTCCTATGGTCCTTGGGCTCTTTGGTCTTTGTCGTCCATGCGATCCTCCAGATGGCGGGTTGTCGTTGTGTTGAGTGTTCTGTGTTGGGAGGGGAAGGGGAGGAGATGGAGGAAAAAGGCGGAGGTATGATCTCCTTATATAGACAAATTAACCAGCCAACCCTATTCACAAAAATGAGGATGTAGGGCTACCGAACAATGCATATGATAGCTTTTTTCGCCGACCTGCCCTCCCCCGTATGCCCCGTAATTCAAGCCCTATGGTACTACTTTCCTGGGGGGCACTGGAGAGAATGACCCCCCCAGTTCCGCTACAATGCTATTATCTCCAATTTATCCTCCCTCGGTAGTACCGCTTGCCATTGTATTATTTTGATGGAGGTGATGGCACGATCATGTAGGCGAAGCTAATAGGAGAAGGATGTTGTGGTGTGTATTCTCTATGGCGGTTGCCAGTGCTAGCTACTATCCATCTTAAGTGTGATTTTGTAAAAACCCTACATGCATAACCGTATGCATCCGTTCGTGTCCTCGAACGTTCACCTGTCCACGTTTTGGCGTTGATCCATTACATGTGCGCTTCCCGTTGCCTGCGCTCCTCTCTGCTCGTGATCCATCGTGCTACCGCTGGGATTATAATACCATCACTTGTGTCTTTGGATCTGAGGATTAGAAGGGTGCTGGACATTGCGAATTTCACTTGTAAATACGGTGCTCGAGTACATGGTTAGGCGAGTTGACTATGGTGGGGTTGGCTTAGGTGGGGTGTGATGCCGGTGCCTTAGATGCAACTTTTATAGCGAAAAGCCCCAATAGGGCGGACAACAAAGGCTTCTCACGCCACTACTCTGCTTATAGATCCTAAATCATGAATAAAACAAATTTACATGGATTTTATTCTAGGAGGGTGGTTCTTGCTGTAATAGCTCTTAAAGTTGAGGAATAGTGGGGGGGGGGGGGGGTGCCCTGAGGGTTGGTTCCAAGTTGCGGGCACCAGAGCCAGGCCTCATGCATTCAGGGTTGGGCAAAGAGTTTTTATTGCACCGAAATTCTCACTTGCACCTTATGGAACTTTATATGTCAAGCTCGTAGTAATGGTATTTGGTAGGAATTTAACAAAACAAAAAAAACTAACCCAACCATGTCCTCCCTTAATCCCCCCCCCACACACAACCCCCGCAAGCTACCCCTCCACACCTCCAGCCAGCACCAACATTCCTACTCAATTCTCACACCACCGGCGGGGCCTTCGACGACGTGACAGTGGAAGAGGGTGCCCCCGCTCATGATCACCCAGACCTCACAACCCGGATTCCTACCAGTGTGACAGAACTTGAGGTCAGGGGGGCCGAAAATGGCGCAGATGACTGGGGTGGGCTGGGCGGGCCCAGTTTGGCATTCGGCGAGTTTCTTTTCAACTGTTTCGTGGAGCCTCACCACGGCCATGTTTGCACACATCCCAGAGATATCATCGGGTTGGATGATAAGGGAGATGGGTTGCTCAGGCTTCCAGTGGTTGTAGGCGGCGATACCGATCATGGAGTATCCAAATCCGGTGAATAGGTGACCGAGAACAGCGGAATTGGCGGACATGAATTCTAAGGGGTGTGGGATAATCAAATGAGTAATCCAGATTGTTCGGAGCCTTTAAATATATTGAACATACCTGCAATGACGGACAACCCGGTAAACCCGTACAAACTCTGAGTGGCGGCCAACATGCCCCACATTAGCCAATTGAGAATCGCGGAGGGGTGCATGTCGAGGGATCGGAAAAAGGTTTCGAAGATAGTAAAAAAGGGCGGGCGAGGTCAGTTTAAAGAAGGTTTCGGAATTAAAGGTTCAAATGAGTGGAGGGCGGTTGTTTCACAAAGTGGGAGGGGGGGGGGGGACCACCTGCTTTATACCCTGACTTGAGGGGATCCACCACGCACCACGACACGGGATGACGAATTGGGGCCTTAAAGGAGCAGGGGGGGCCTTGAATCTGCAGGGGGCGATAAGCTTATTCTCTGGCCGGTCGGGGTTTGTAGCCTGACACTCGCCCCACAGGGACCAAGAGAGCCGCAAACTATCTCCTGCCCTTCTAAATCTCACCTTCTTACTGTTCTGCTTCAATCAAGATTTCCAGATTTCTACTTTTTTGGTGCGTTTTAGATGATTCACCTCCTGGTCAATATGTTAGCGCTCTAGCTGCGTTGTCCAGCAATAATTCCGTCTCAACTCCCGCTGCGTTGACTACCGTTTTGCTTCCATCCCTGGGTCTCCCATTTATTGCTAAGTATGTAAGAGAAGTTCTCCCTCCTACTGTTGGTGCTACTAAACGAGAGTTGAAAGCCCTCTGGAGTCTTGTCTCAGATGGTCGTTATTCCTCAAAAGATTTGGACTATGATCAGTTAAGAGCGTCTTAGGATTCTTGTTCTTTCTACGTCGCCGGACGTGTCCTATATATACACAATCTTGACTTTGCAGAAAGAACCCTTCTTCCACAACACCCTCCAATAGTCACCCCTATCTTTCTCATACCATCCAACACCTTAGAAGTTTCCCGAAACTTCTTTTCCCTAATTCCAAGCCTTTCGTCTCATCGCCTTAGACCGCTTCTGCCATCCTCCGCGATCCTTCACAGTCCTGACACCGCCGTCTGTTTCCTAACAATCATAGTGTAACCCTTATGCGTTCCAACTCCTGATAAACCTTAATCTCAAACTTCTAGTCTTTCAAACATCCTAATTGTTCCTCCGTAAGCTAACCAATCAACCAAACATACCATCCGTCCACTGATACCATACTGTTCCATAGTGCAACCGTTATCAAACCCAATTCTTCACAGCCATGTTCCATCAGTGTTCCGACTATCGCACAGGTATGGAAACTTTGTGAATTTCAACAATTCCGAGGCCTTGCGGAAGTACACTAAGTTCGCTGCAGAGTCGATTGTGGCGTTAGATGGAGCGAGGGAGCCCGTAGAGATTAATGAATCTCGGAGCGATGCCATCTGTGAGTTATATTACACTTGTTTTCCTACATCATTGTCACAATCATACATGTGCTCCATCGCATCAGAGTTATCATCGCTACCATCTACAGTTGGGTCTGTTGTCATTATCGGGTGACCTCTGCCTTGGGATTCCTCTGGTCCTCTGGTTTAACAACAATCGGTCAATCAAAAATAATTGTATTTCCTTGGTATCTTCTGTTTTGTTCTAAATGAGAACGGGCTCTTGCCAGCTGAGAACAATTACGACGCCCGTATTCAAATCGGTCTCCATGGCTTTTAATTACAACGTGAATTCGATAGACGGCGTTTCTTTTGTCATCTTACTGATCTTATAGTTATCAACCTACTGCTTTGGATAGCCCCAGAAACGCTGCGTGAGCTTGGAAAGGCCTCCAGCCCAGTCCTCTCCATACATGAACAAGTCTTTGACCGCCCCACATCTTGGATGGTGGCCTCCCGGATATAGACGCTTCGACCGAGATCAGAAGGGGGCACAAAGCCATTCTATGAGATTCAAGATTTCTAAATTTCCAGAATCAGGTTGAAAATCTCACCGCAGAAGAATGGGAGGAGTTCTTTAAAGGGGAGACTACTGGGAGATTTGTTCCTATCGCTTGGGACAATAAGCTGCCCGAGCTTGATCAAGAACTGAACGAACTTCTGCTTGGCACTCTCTGCAGAGTGGACCTCTTTGTCCCGTCTCCAGAGAAGTTTGTGGCCACTGTTTGCGAGAAGGACTTTTTGGATGACTAAGGAATTGCGTCCAGAAAAAACAAGGGGCTGTTTGGCAAGCTGTAATGTGAGCTGTTCGCAATCTCAAATCGTGATTTGATATTTTCATTGTGTTTGGCTGGGCAGCAATTTCAAATCATGATTTGGGAAATATTTGTACTGTTTGAAAATCGCAATTTCAAATCATGATTTGGAAATCACGATTTGAGATTGCGAACAGCTCAAATTTCACCTTGTCAAACAGTCTCTAAGTGTTCTAAATCTCGCATCGCTCCAGAAGGAAACGGGGTGCTCTCATCGCCATCAACTAAATTGTTATATTACATAATATTTTATTAAACACATACAAGGAATTAATGCACACAACCAGCAGTCTATCTTCTTGACCCGGTTGGCTGTATACCTATCGACCCTTAGGCCCAAAAATTGACCAGCTTACAAGTATAATTTACCGCACCAAATGCTAGTAATACCCCCTTCCCTCCCGTTACCTCTTCTCCTCCATGCCCATTCCTAAACCCTGGCCTTGCCCTTCACATCCACCCTGTCGGGTGGCTGAGTATCACAGCCGGGTGCAAGATATTAGGACCTGGGGTAGTTCATAGTTGTTTCTTGCTTAATCGTGATCGTGATGGTTGCTAGGTAGGGGGGGGGGGGTCGGATTGGTTCATGAATAGCTGATAGGCCGGAGCGAGTGCGATCACTATGAATCACTCGGGTAAAAGAACCCTTGTTTTTTTGTTGTAATTTACCGAGTTTTTCTCTGTCCTCGGAATGTTTTTGCTTATGGTGGTAAGAACGTAGGACCCCAACAGCACCGGTATATCCAATTATTTAGCCTAATTTAGCGGATTCGGGCCTCCGCCTCTTCCGCGTACCGCTGAATTTTCCTAGACCGCGGAGGGTATTTACCAAGCTGCGGTGCAATTCTCGGAATGAAAACTAGGGGGGGGGGTTCAGTGCTCTAACATGATGGATTTGTTCTGCTATCTCTATTGCTGGAGGGCACGGGAGTCGTGGGATGTCATCAGGGAATGTAGTGGAAGCGGGGGTGGCGGAGAATGGAAAGTTTGTGGTAGTTTGTTTCTGGGTTTGGGAGGATGTTTTATCTAAGGTGCTTCGGGGGGTGCTTGAGGAGTGAGGGGTTGCTGGAGATATCGTTGGGGTATTCCGGATGCTGGGGGGGGGGGGGTTTATGATTCGGTATGGATAAAAACGTAATCAGGGATGTAAAAAACCTTCCGCAGAGTACATAGTGTCAATGGAACGAGGTTTTGTTTGGGGGGTCGAGGCTTTTTTGCGAGTGACTTACGGTGTCTGAATTACCTATATCACAGCTCAGCGCTCCCGTACATGTCCGACATTCTGTAAGTAGGGCAGTAGAGTCGCGTCCGGAGAATGTGAAGTTTGCTCTAGGGAGGCTTAACGTGGCGGGGGGGATCTCATCGATTTGCAGGCATTTGGGTGAAGTGTAATGGGTTGGTCGCGGAGAATGTGAGCTGATGATCGGCGTCTATGAGCGAGTGTGAGACGGTAGAGGTCTGCACTTGATTAGCATGTATTGTTGTAATCCATATGGGTAAGGGAACAGGGGAAAGAGAGATGAAAAGAAGGAAGGAAGGATTCTAGAACATAAGGACGGCTTCATATCCATACCGGACTAAGCGTTGGGCTGTTTTATGTCAATTCCTAGAGGCGCAGTCCAGAACCGACCAATCTAGATCTAGTGTGCTTTTTGCCTATTCCCGTTGATCCCAGGGGCAAGCGGTATTCCGCAAATATTGGAGAAAATTCCAAACGGTTAAGCACAAGTCACGAACAAGCATCAGAGGCAGATTATAACCCCTTAGCTAAATTCTTGCGTAGCAAGTTTTCAAGCGAGAGGACTGGCCGGGTTGGCGGCGATGATATATCCAAACCATCGATACGCGCGCATCCACCATAACCGCCACATCTACCGGTGCACAAAACAAGAGGCGAAAGATAGAGGGTAGAAGAAGAGGAGTTAGTGAAAAAATTACCAGAATATGGGGATGATCCAGGGATAAAAAAGATGAAGGGAAGGGGGAGAGGGAGGGGAGGGGAGGAAGAAAAAAAAAACCGATTCAACTGAACGTCAGAAAGTAAGAGGGGCTTTTTACCTGAGCGTGCCGAATAAAACAAAGAAGGGATAAGTAAGGGAAACTTAGGTTGGAAGCAAAGATAGGAAAATAGAAGGTAAACAAGAAGAAGGAACTTCGCCGGGAGGCAGTGAGTTGTTCAAGGGGGGGAAAAATATCTGAGGGGTGCGGGTATCTGCTCTTGTATCAGGGAAAGCCTCAACACAGAAAACAACTTACTTCATCTTAATCCACTTGATTCTACCTCCGTTGCTAGTTCAGGCCACTCCGCTGACCCTAGGCTTGCTCCGAATACCGAATACCTCTCTTGCCCTCGAGGGGCCCTCGTATCTCTTCTGCGACTTTGAAGCATGGTATCCGGAAGTGTCCAGAACCAACCGCCCTTGGTGATGGAGAGCTTGATACGATCGATAGACCATCTGGGGGGGCTCCTCCTTCCATTACAAGCTCCCCATTTCCCGTCTCCACAGCTATGTCTTCTTCGCCGCCAACGGATACCTCTGCTTCTTTACTCAGCCACGGCCCCCCCTCGCAGCCGTCAATATTGAGGCCATTTCTCATTACCCCCTCGTCGCTTCGCCGAGCTCAAATCTTTCGAATTATTGCCAGTGTTCTCAGCCTCGGAGGCCGCCCGTGCTGAAGGCGGAAGGTAGTGGATGACGCTGCGTCGTCCAGTCGGCCCTTGTCCAAACTTACCAGGCAAACCACCCGCAAGGACAAAGGCCCCGCAGTCCCGAGAGAAATGTCTCATACTAACTGTCCCTGCCGTTCCTTGCAGTCCCTCCTATTGAAACTCACTGGGGATTGCCCACCTGTTTTTTCCACCGTTTTTCTACCGTTTTCCTACCGTTTTTTCTTTACTCTTCTAATACATCTGGATTCCGTTTACTACAGTATTTTTCCTTCCGCTTTTGCCTTCTCCCTTGTAACTTCTACCTTTTTTCTACCGCTTTTTCTTTACTCTAATGCATCCCGATTCTGTTTACTACAGTACTGTTTCCTTCCCCTTTGGCCTTCTCCCTTGTCACTGACCTTTTTTTCCCTCTACAGTAATTCGGTTCCGATTATTCAGACAGAGACGGAGATCTAACATAGTGGTTATCACATCTGATGGGTTCTGGCATCACAAAGTCAGACTTTATTGCATGTTCATGCGCGCGAGTGGCGATCAGGAATTATGGGGGCGGATTCCGCGTTTCACGGCTTTTTCAGGGTCTGCTGTATCTGAGATTTTACGGTAGGGTGTTGCTTGCCTCGGTTGTTGTCCTTTTGGTCCTTGGGTCCTTTGGTCTTTGCCATCCATACGATCCGCCGGATGGCGGGTTGTCATTGTGTTGAGTGTTTTGTGTTGAGAAAGAAGGGGGGAGAAAGGAAAAGGAGGGAAAAGGCGGAGGTATGATCTCCTCATATAGACAAATCAACCTTTTGACATATCTAACCTACACTACTCACAAAAATGAGGATGCAGGGTTACCATACAATACCTGCGATAACTTTTTTTCGCCGACCTGCCCTCCCCCGTATACCCCCTGATCCAAGCCCTATCCTACCACGTTCCTAGCGGGCATGGGAGAGAATGATTCCCCCGGTTTTGCTACAATGATATTATCTCCAATGTATCTTCTCTCGGTGGTGCCGCTGGCAATTGTACATTTTGATGGAGGTGATGGCAGTCCCGTATAGGCGAAGCTGATAGGAGAAGGATGTTGTGGTGTTTATTCTCAATGGAAGTTGCTAGGTACGATTTATACTAGGTTTGATAGTGAAAACTCTGCATGCATACCCATATACATCCGTACTTGCCGTCGAATGTCCGCCGTCCACACTTCTGCGTTACTGCATTTCAACATGTGCGCTTCCCGTTGCCCGCGCTCCTCTCTGGTCGTGATACAAGGTGCTACTACAGGGATTATTAACTGGTCACTTGTGTGTTGGGTGGCTGGCACTGGGGGTTTCAAGTTGCTGGCACCAGAGAAATGATATCACGGTCAGGAGACAAAATAGTACCGAAAGTGGGCAATCGCCACTCACATTGAGGGTAGAGTTAAAGAAATTGTCCGTGATGAAAAAAGAGCCGGATGGTAAAAAAAGTGGATAACTAGCGATGAAACAAAGAAAGAGAGGAGTTAGCTAACAGAAGAAGTGGAGTTGTCTATGCAGATGTTCGTTGTCTTTTCTCCGTTGCCTTCCCTAGTTCCCTTTGAACCTCACTATCCCAACCGGCTCTAAGCAATCCACCACCGCTTCCATAGTGATCCCACTTCTCTGTTATTTTAACTAACTAGTAGTCTAACGGCCTGCCCAAAATTAAAATACGGGAAAGAATGTTAGTAATAGCTTAGCCTATATTTGGCCCCAGAGTACTTCCTTCGGAACACACAAGATTCTTACCCAATTCTTATGCCACCTCCCAGTGCCGGTGGCTGGTGAGTGGCCACCTGGAAGTTGTACAGAATACCGTCTTTCCTTGTATTCCAATTCCTACTATAAGGTTGCCCACCCTGTGGAGGCATGTTAGATGCAGCAGTGTTGTGAATGGTGCAGTCAACATGGCTGAAAGGGGTGTAGGATTCGGCAGGGTCGGGATTGGGGGAGGAGACTGGGTTCAAAAGAGTGTGAGTGGTGACTAGAGTCAATAGGATCAGGATACTGAGTGAGGGGGATAGTACTGGGGTGGTGTTTTGTTTGACCAGTTTCTCTTAAAACATGTCATAAAGCTTGGCGACTGTCATCTCTGTTTATTTCTCCGCTGTTTGATCATGTTTTCTTGAATGGAATGATATAGCTTTGCCACAGCCATGGTAGTGAATATTGCAGCTGATTGATTGTGTTTCAGAATCATCGAGGTTGGCCTTTGTGGTTTCCAATTATCATAGGCCATTGCCATCCTAGCTGTAGCAATTCCCATGAACATGTTTCCCAGGACAGATGAATATGTAAACATAAAGGCTAAAGAATATGAGTGAGTGAAGTTAATAATTATAGGAAGCTTTCAAAAATCATGAGCACACCTGCAATTACAGAGAGTATGAGTCTGATCGACCTAAAAGAACCTTTGAAGATACTCTTCAAAGTTGAGACAATCCAAAATATGATAGAAGCCCACATCAGGGTGAACAAATAATAAAGAAGATCAGGGAAGCTGGTTGGAATGAGGTTGGGAGTGGGGTTGGGAGAGGGATTGATGTCAGTGGAGTCAGGAGTCCCAGTAGGATCAAGAGTGGGATTGATAGAGAGGGCAATGAGGATAATGTTGGTATTGAGGCTGGGAGTGTTGGACATATTGGCTGATTGTGAAGTGTGTTTGAAGATGGTGAAGGAAAAGATGAAGCAGGAGTGTGAGGACTCTCTATTTATACCTAAACCTGTCAGGACCCATGACTTCCCAGATTATTAGATGATGATTGGTGCCTGAGAGAGCTGAGGGGGCCTTGATTGGGCAGGGGGGGCCCTTGAAAAGTATCTGAATTGCCTGGAGAGGACTCTTTCCATGATAATGAATTGCATATGTAAATTGTCAGTATTACTGAGAGTACTCAAACATACTGAACATATCGGCAATAGTAGATAATCAAGATTATGCCCAGGGACCTTTAATGATAATTTTCAACACCTGCACAATATAATTTATAATTTCATGTGAGATATTGAAGAGCAATTAGTAAATAAGAAAAGTAAGGTTGGTGAACGTAGGATTTGTTGTTAGATAAGGAGCAGAATTAGCAGTAGGGTTGAGAGATCAAAATATATTGTGTGAACAGAAAAGGTGTTAAAAATGGTAAAAGACAAACAAAAGTGAGGTTCAGTTAAAATGTGGAAGGTTCTGCTGCTGGAAAACCTTACTTAGATATCTGTACAAAAGACTAGGAACCTTTAAGTTAGTCTTAGTAATTAAAGTATTTCTGCAATACATGAAAGAGCAAATATTTCAGTTAGAATAGAAAATCTTATACCATTTGAGCTCTCTTATGTATACCTGCAGCAAGTTGTCAATATGTTATTGTTCACAAAAATGATTAATCAATAGGGAAGTTAGATATGAAAGGGCTGTGGCTGATTCCTGATTCAAGATAGTTATGTTGTTGGAAGACTTACTAGGGATAAAGGCCCAGCCATGTACTGAGCCTTCCTTTAACTTAATACTAACACAGTTAGTATCTGACAGTACATTGTGCTAGAATGTTCAGTTTATTGTAAACTGTGGAATAATTGAGTGTAAGGAATACCTTATATTCAAGAGATATTAGTGAAATAGATTGATGGGGAACTAACTGAAGAGAGAGATGTGATGGAAAATAGTGGTAGCCATAATGTAAGAATCATATGATGCCCATGAAGGGTAGTAATGGGAGAAAAACATTAAATAAGTAGGTGGTGTTGAGTTGAGGGTGGATATTGGATGTAAATACTTCCTTTAAGACTAACTTGATAAACCAGGGAAAAGAGAGAGAGAAATGATAGGTACTTGACCAGGTAGAATGTGGCCAACAAGAGAAGAACAAAAGGGAGTGGAGTCAAATCTAATTTAGATAGATGTTGACATGATCTAAACTGATGCTGAAGGGATGTGGTTAAGCTTGTTCAAACTGAAAGACATGAAAGAAAGTTTTTATATGCAAGCCTTGATGCCAAGCCACCTAGTCACATGGCATTAACTGGATTTCAAATAGGTAATCTACCTTAGAAAACAACCTTACTCCATGTGCTATGCTGCACCTGTATTGCCCTCACTGCTAAGATGTTTCAGTCGCATTTAAAAATGTTTAACACTATCCTATTCGGGTACCTGTGATATGAAAGACTATGTGCTTGAGAAGTCGTTCTCACAATAGTGCTAGATAGGTAGTACTCAACATGGCCATCATGAAAACCATGCTTTCTCTATAGATTTGCTTTTGACTACTTATAGGGGCTAGGGTTCAATATTTTGCTTGTACTTGATATTGAGAATCCCCAGTGATCATTCTGCATGAATATGATTTCCTTTGTGCCTTTCCTATTTTTCTTAGTTATTAGTTACTACTAGTTCCTCTATCACTCATTTTCAATCGCCTAGGGGGCCTAGTATGCCTGGTTTGTATACTTGTGGAAGGATTTGCCGACATTGCCGGAAATGATTGGAGAGCAAAGCCCAGAGTGGGTCGGAATACGGTGTGTATAGGGGAGTAACATTGTCTCTGGAAGAACTCTTGCTAATGAGCATGTGTGGTGGAGTTCTCTGTATTTAAACCCTCCGCTCCGCTGTAGATATATGTCGGGTTGGAACAACCCATTGCCAATGGGGCAAAGCTAGGGGGAACTGCGTCGAGGTGGAGGAAGGTTCACCTGGTCCCTCAGAGGTCATAGCTCACTATGCATGGACCGGAGCGCCACTAGCACATATAGAACCATCGACACCCACACCTCGAGAACCTCGATGCTCGCTACAACTCGCATGCTCATCTTGAAGCTTGCTGCAGCTCGCGTTTTTTGTTACCCGCCCACCACCCACAACCCTCTCACAGCCCCCGCATTGTCACCTAGGGATCTATTGGTGCCAACGATCTCAAGCGACAAGGGGAGCGACATCTCCACCACCGCCTCCGACAGTGGACAATAGCAGATGGTTGATCGATGGAAGAGATCGCATAGATGGTTTTTGGTTTTCTGAATTTTCTGTTCTCATTATATTTTCATTCTCCCATATTGGTTATTATCTCCATGTATTTGTTTGGCTTTGGAAAATTGGTTAGAAGAAGTAAGCAAAAATACGGAGAATATACAGCAGTTTCCTCCTCTGGTAGACTTTCTCTCTCTCTCACATTCACCTATCTGCCGCAATCGGCACCTCATAGCACTTGAGTATGGTACGAGTGCGAGTACTTCAGCTGATTTTTATTTTATTCCCTTCGTTCGTTCCCGAATTTCACAGCTTTTTAGAGTTGCTGTAGCGTTGGGATTATCAATGACTAGTCAGTAATGGACAAAGTCTACCTCAAACCGCCGTCATGTTTATACCAATTCACAATGTTGGGCACTAGTCTATTTGCTCAATCATGATAAGGAAAACGCCTTGCTTGAGAAGGGTAGTGCTCGTAATAGAGCAAAATCAGCAGCACTCAGCATGCCCATGATGAACACAGGTTTGTCCGCGTATATTTGCTCCTGATCGCTCAAATAGGTTTGGGCCTACCATTTTAGACCTGGGTGGGCGCCAGAGATTTAGGGAATAATCGCCAATGGCATAGTTAGGCGTACCCTCATTGGTATTCCGCTCATTTATGTGTCGTTGGCACACCGCTAGGGGAACGCTGCGAAATCAAACGAAGGGATCATTGTGTGTTTTCTATTATCGTTACCTTTCCTGTGCCAATCGTCCGATTAGAGCAACGCTAAGAGTGCGTGAAACTCGGGAACGAACGAAGTGACACGTAGGCACTGGAGGAGGACCCCCAACCCGTGAAAAAAAACTTTAACCCTCCTGTTGGCTCCTTATTTCTCATCTTCTCTCATGACACACCCCCCCCCTTTAACTTATCACAATCAATCAGATCTTCTTCTCCACTTGAGCGGTTTGACTCTGCAGCCTACAATCCTGACCCTCAACCTTGACCTCCCGAGCCCTTATTTTCAACACCTTCGGAAACCCTCCCCGGACCAATCGATATGTTCTCCGCCATGTGGACAGCCATCCAGGGTTTGTTCAAGATATTTTAAACCTCTGGACAATCTCGATTACTAATTCGATTATCTCATATTCCTTAGAGCTCTTGTCCGCCCATTCTACTCCTCTTGTTACCGTGCTCGCCGGATGTGGTACGGCCATCATTACCGCTGCCTACACAAACCACTGGAAGCCCCAGCAACCGCCCCCCCCTATCCTCGAACCCGAAGACGTCGTTCGGAAGTGTGCCACCATGGCAGTTGAGATGCTCCACGAGACAATTGAAAAGGAAGTCACCAAACGCCAGGCTGGCCCCACCCTGCCCACCGCGGACGCCGGAGCCATGCCCGGCGCTGCTGAGCCCAAGTTTGAAGCGGATAGGAGTCCCTGCGATAGGGTGTTTGAAACCGTGATGGATGGAGTCCGTTTCCACTGTTGGGTGGATGGTCTGGCGGATAGTGTGAGCATCGGGTAGGAGTGCTGGTTCTGGGTGGGGGTATGGGGAGGAACCAGGGGGGAGGGTTACTGGTAGGGGAGATTAAGCGAAGAGGTGGCTCAGCTAGCAATGCATATTATTGAATTCCAATCAACTCCTATTACCTTGAGTGTGACTGAAATTTCCTTAAGGTCCAAGTGAGACTTTCCGTGCAGTGAAAACTCATAAAAGTAGGTTATGTTTGGTAGAGAGTGTCAGTGTTCCGAACCGTCCAGGGGCCCCACAGGGACGGCGGGGATAATTCCAAGAAGACTGGACGGGATGGGACCGCTAGCCGTGGTCCTGTGTAGGGCAAATTACTCGGAGGACCGCCGAGCCCTAGAGGCTGGGGATTTATTAATATAGTGAGAAACTGGAAAACGGCTGCTTAGGCGGACTACAGGGGGGATGGTAGGGTGGAAGGGGGTTGCGTGGGGGACTATAGGGGGTATCAAAAGACGGTAGGGTGTAAAGTGCGCCCAACCGGTGTGCAATTTGGCCCTTGGTGAACTACCGTATTATCGTGTCAAATTGGGTATCTTGGGACAGGGGTTCTTATCACCACCCCATTAACTACAGGAGATGCGAAGGTTTAAGATGCACTTTTTCGCACTTTTTCTGATTTCAACAATAGATCAAGGGTATATGGTTATCCTTCAGGTTAAACTCCTAGGACCAAATTCCTTTTATGAAAACAGTTTCCACCCCCCTCACATGGGCTGTATACCTCGGACCTCCGAGTCACCCGGGATATCCAGAAGAAAAAATGGACCACCATGCCGTGAAGGATCCAGTACGCCGCCGCAACCTATAACCCCTGGAACATCTCCGACACATACAGCATATACATACACAGGCCTAGCCAGTAATCCCGGGAGCGCTGGTACCCGCAGGGGCATCCATCGGACTCTCCGGGCATGTGTCTCAAGCCGTACGGGAAGATCTTCAATCACCCGCGAATGAATGCTGTCCAAGAAGGTGAAGTCCGGTCTCTGCGGTCCTCCAGCGATCGTTAAAACTCCTGGACAGTACCTGCAGTCCCAGCCTGCGGCCTATAGTCCTTTCCAGTTACCTCCATACCGGACTATCACCCATTGCCTGTAGGGGCCCAGCAGATTCCGCGGCCCGAGACACCCACAGTGCCCGCCTACCCATCCTTGGTGCCCTTTCAGGTACCGCTCAAACCCGGGACCGGAGCTATACGATATTATTTACGCCGGTTCAGGCCTCCCTGCTAATCAAAGAACACAGATACCAAAACCCAAAGCCTATTGCACAACAACTTATCGCTCGAGTCGAGTGTGCCCACCAACCCTGAACCTCGTTAAGTTTGAACATAATCACAAACCACGCCTAGCCCATTTCCAGTGACCACAGATCAGGAACCAAACCGTCGCTAGTATTTCGATTTTACTTTCTTAGAAACCCTGGACTCATATTTTTATTTTTTTTCGCAAACCTCAGAACAGTGGCGGTTGGGGTCGAGTAATGACAGTACCAGCCTTGAGCAACGAGTGATGGGAGAGGAAGTGGTCTTGCACCGGGGCCACTTTTTTTCCGATCACCTACCCTCACACCCAAGTACTAGAGATTTATGCACCACAGTATCACTAGCATGGGTCATCATTGTTGTGGAAGTTAAAGAGGGTTAGGATAGATGAGGACTTTGGTACTTGGCCGTGGTTTGCGCGGGGGTGGCGCTAGCACGGCATACGTTTTTCGTTGTATTAGTTTCCAGCACAGCTGTTGTTGCGGAAGGCGAAAAGAAAGAAGAGCCTGGAGGGCACGTAGAGACAGGGGAGGAATGAAGGATTTGGATCTAGCAGAAAGGCAGTGGGGAAATACATATGCTAGGTAGAGGCATCCTCGCAATGACTGCGGTGGGGGTGTACTGAATGGGGCAGCTGAGAGATAGCCAAATCAGATCTATTCCGGGGCTCCTTTTAGCAAAAAATGTTAGATTTTCTTTTATTATTACTATCAAACCCCTAAATCTCTTCAGGTGCAGATTCGAATACGATCTTGGCGACAAAATTTGTGTGTCCCATCCCATTTTACACCCAACATGAGTGATTTTGGATACTCATACCTCAGCCCAAAACAATATAGATTTAATGAAACCGTGCTATAGTGTAGGCAATTGTCCAAATTTTCTAGGTAAGAATTATGAGAAATTTCCCATTCTCCTATGAGGGTCGAGAGCCTCGATCGTCATTGGATGTGGTTGCAATGTATCATACCTCTTGTCCACCATCATCACTTCCAGTATTGAACAATGGGCATGAACTAACAGGGCCTGTGACATATGAAGGATAATATCTAGATGTGTCTAGAGACTCTGAGCTGTTTTAATTATGTTTTTGTAGAGAAACTGGCTGTGATTTTATGAGGTGAAAACGCTCATTTTTGGTGTGAAACGAGGGGGGGGGGGGCACGAATCCTGTCCAAGACTAGGGCCCGCTTGTTCTATTCAACCCAATTGATGACATGAAGGCCCGAAGTACTAATAAAGGAAAGACTCCCGACCTTGCCTAATGCGTTATAGTATGGAACCAACCAGCCGCTCATTCTCCGCCGAGATGAGGATGGCAGGAAGAAAAGGAAAAAAAATCATCGGTAGACACCAAAACAAAACAAATAGGCAGAATTAAACTGCAATTAATCCCCAATTTCATCCCCGGTGGTGGGATAACGGACAAGGCTCGCCCTGGTTTCAGCACCCGGGAGCCTCTGGTATTGGTCGTTCAGGCCCACCCAGAAATCCTAGCCTGTGGAGCGGAATTCATTGGCTCGGACCCACCCGGACTTGAGTAGAAGAAGCGCGGAGTCGTGGTGGAAGAGATCGGGTGGAATTGAGTTATAATTTTCGGATGCGAGCCGGCTGGGTAAAACATGGAACTGATGACGCTATGGTTTACCCTAACCATAGAGGTTTTTCACAACTCGGTAAGGGCGATTACTCATACTCTAGCGTACTCAAACTGTTGGGAGCTAAAAGCCGGACGGTATTGGCTCGCCCTAGCTGTATCGGTGGTGCTGCTAGGGAAGGTCGAGTAGGTGCAGGAGCATAGTGCCGCTGAAAAATGTTAGTAGGGTTCTGGTAATCGTGGATGCGGACGCCGCATATTTGCATGAACCGAGGTGAAGGGATTCGTGCTATTGTTACCTTCATATCCTTTCTGTCAATGCTATGATTCTGGTATGAAGCGGAGCTTGAGTGGGCTCCGGCAAATCCAGCAAATTCGGCGCCGAAATAGTTATTCTGAATAAGTACGAAAGCCGTTTTGGAATAGTCATTATGAGTAAAAAAATCGCGGACGCCAACGGGATCCGGCGGTGGGGTGGTATAGGAGATGCGCGAGAGAGCAATAGCTCTATGAATCCGTAGCAAGTGGTTGCGAAAAAACTAAGAATATGTTAATATGATTAAGGATAACTAGTGAGGGATGGACATGCATTGACAAAGGGCGAAGGTAATAAAGAGGACAGAAAACGCGGGAATCTTTCGTTTTGGTAAGTCAAGATGGCGACGAGTAGAGTAAGGGTAGTGATAATAAGCCCGAGTATCGCGACCAGATTATTGTTATCATTGCTGTCGGCCCCTTCGTTTCCCGTTTGATCACGCTTGCTGAGCTGTGCTAGCAGGCTTATAGTGGCAGGGGGCATGATGGCCTAAAGCGATGGGAGGTTGGGAGACACAGCGATATTGTGATTTGGCGGTAGGGAAGGCAATAATTACTGGTAAAACAAGGAGATTTCCTTCGTTAATTTTTCAAAAACGGTTCTGTAGGGGCATGATGGCGATTTTATAGATGGGAGTGCCTAGAGGGCCGAAGTGGGGTGCGAGAAGTACAAGTAAGTCAAAAATTGGTGCGTAACACTTCAGAGAGCAGGGCTGCATTGGCGGATTGCGTCACACCCGGGGCAAAAATCGGTAACCGATACTCCACAAATACGGTAGGCGCCTCGAAAAAGAGACCCCAGAATGCCTTGAATCTTGTTTGTTGAGTGAGAAAGGGGGGGCCTAGATCGATTTTTTAATATGGGAGGAAGAATGAGGGGTGGTGAGGCGTGCAGGCGATTCGGAGGCAACCGCTCTGCAGCCTAGTTTCAAATCAAGGCGGATCCTCTGCATCGCAACCAAGCGCCGGAATAGAAAACGTTTGAAAGTACCCGGGGTTGTGGTGAAGTCTGTCCAAGCCTTCTTTATTGGCTCCTAAGCCCCACTCCGAGAATAGTGTTAGCTCCAACCTCCCAAAGGTCTGACAGACCCTTTTCCTTCACCAAAAGTTCGCGCTTATCGGTTATCCGGCACTATTCGCGTTACACAGATGTAATTTTGACCAACCAGGAGGGTTTTCAGCAGACTTCTTTTTTTTTCTCGCTATCCCGTAGTTCATTTGTAACTTCGCTAACTACTGGAAAATCAGTATTATTGACCCGGAGGTAACTCATAGCCTAAAAACCTTAATCCACTCCTGTTCAGCACCCCCCGATCCTAATGTCCCTCCCCAAAATAAAAAAAGGCAGCCAGAAAAGGAAAGTACCACCAATACACTTTGGTTTGAAAAAGTCCTCGTAGGAGCACTGGTACATTCATGTTGTTGTGGCTGCTGCTCAGCTGGCGCCAACATACTACGTTAGCCACAACTACATGAATGTACTAGACCCAAAAGTGCGCGTGCTTCCTCTCCTCGCTCGGCCGAGTGGCTGTTGAACACCCATAGAGCAGCAATCGGCGGGCGAATGACAAGTCCAGGCCCAGCAAGATCATTAATAATCAATATTATGATACAAATTGTTTGTGGCGGCCAGAGAATTCCATAAATAAGCCGGGCGGCTATATCAATGGTTGAGCTGTGGAGTAAGAGATTATCTAAGGACTCATGGTCACGTGAGCTAGGTTTTGTGTGCGGCCTCCAAGCTTATTTATAGTCTTCCCAGATGCCCAGTACTCGAGTACTGCAGTACATGCGGGTTTCGGTTGGCTTGCCCATGGATTGTAATCCTGTTGGGCGCACGAATACCCTCATTGGCGGTCGTTCCTTTATGTTACATAGGAATAAAATATATTGAATATTATAATATAAGTTACAGGTATATAGAACCCGAACCCTTGAGTCCGAATTTTGTATGGGCGGTCAGATACGCATAGATAATTTACCATACAAAAGTTTTATCCATGTCCTTTGCTGTACCAAAGAATAGTTACATCAGGGATACTAGCCATGGAATTCGGGGAACATTTGTCCTGACAAAGAAAGCGAATGTTTTGAAGGCAGAATACAGGTATGCACCGGAACCCCCCGTCCCTCGTTCTATCGATATCATGAGAGAGTACTATGATTGGATACTGATGTCCTTTTTTACCAAGATAAAGTATCAGGCCCCTGAACTGTCTATTTTCTGAAGAAGCAGTTAAAAGATCAAGAAGAAAGAGTATTATTAGCCAGTTCCTATGGTCTAATAGCTTAGGAGCTGGTCGGCTAATTTGAAACAGGGATCATCATGAGTTTGAATCCGGGGGAAGTGGAGTACTGTAGTCGAGCATTAAATAAAATGCTCGGCGAACCACGTTTTTGCTGGGGGGGTAGGTCTAGGGTTGGTAATGCCCTTGGGTCAATTCCGGCCAAATATTGCGGTGGGACTGCTGGCTAGTACTATGCGCGTAACTTGTACAATATCAAATTACACTATGATACTAGACTTGGCATCGTATATACCCCATTTATTAGTGCACCGATCACTGCTCTACTCGCAATGTCGAACTGATTTTAAAAAAGATTGCTATTGCATACCATCCAATTCCTGGGAAGGGGGCCAAATTTTGGTATGCAATAGGCGTCTTTTTCTAAAAAAAACTTTAAAGTTGCGAGTATGCGAATGTCCAACAGCATGCCCCTGCGCACACCCTAAGCGCAGTCGCACCCCCTTATAACGGAATTGCCTGTGCAGGAACCTCGCTATTACGATACAAATGAACCCTCTAAGAACATGCCGGCACAAAGGTACAGCGCCTAAGTTTTGTAGGTTCCACAAGCGAGGTTTGCCGCCCTTACCCCTGTGGAGCCTACAAAATTTAGGAGCTATACCTCAGTAGATTCCACCTCCGTACAAAGGGACCCACTATAACGAATGAAAAATCCTGAAATCTAGGCGTTCCTTGTAACGTGCAGCTGCATTTCCTCCTATTGTAGTACAGCCTGCGATAACCCCCCTCCCCCCAAAACTTTGAAAGAGCTTCTGGCGTTTTGTTGGAGAGTTCAATGAGCTCGAGCCAATTAAGCAACCGCGTTTCTGACATCTTGATCCTACATTTTTCCCGAGTTTTCTTTCCCGCAGGGTGTGCAACGGATGGCAACCCAGTCCAACTGCTATGATAGCGCTCTACCGAGCGAACATTTAATAGACAGCCTTCTAGGCCACCTAGACACCCCCTCACCTACTGCGCTGCCCACCGCTCGTTTCCTTATGCAGAGCCCGGCGGTCGGCATTGGTCCCGGCGGCCTGGGTGGCCGTATACGAGTACGAGTATCATGAAAAACAGGGGAGGTACGTGCCCCAACCAGGGCATGACGGGAACCAGCGGATAACGACAGGGATCAGTGCCGGGTATTTTTTTTTGATAAGTTACCCTGCTCCATCAAACCCACTGTCTAATTGCCATACCCCTGTTCATCACCCCCTGATTTACTTGGTGCGGGGAATAGTAATCTGGGAAAACTCGTTTTCCCGGTATGAAACTTGTAGGTCAAAATAAAGTTTGGTTCACAAAGTAACCCTTCGTGAGACTTACCTCTTTTAGATATAAGTGGCGAAAGCCTTTCCAACAACCCATAGCGATCGTTTGTGAAAATATTGCTTCCACACTCTCTGTTCAAATACCATAGGCTGGGTGTTGAGTCACAATTTATTTTAGCCTTCTAAAGATATTGGATGCCGGCATCCATTGTAAAGGGTGAAACCACATGAGCCAGGGCAACCAAAACCGGCTACTAATGAATAGATCTCAGTAATATTTTTTGTTATGATACCCTATTTGGCGGATTCGCTTCTTGCTTGCCAGGTATGCTTGTTTGTCACCCTCTGCTCTTTTTCCTGCCGTTATTGAAGACGATAACAGCCTGTGAAGAATTCAAGTTGAATTGTAATAACTGTACTGTTTGGTAGACATGAACTTTTCAAACTATTGTTGGCAGTCTTGGTATTTTTATTTTATTTTCTTCTGCAGCTTTTTTTCTTTCTACTTTAAATGTGGGGTTGGAACAACCCATTGCCAATGGGGCAAAGCGCACACAGTCGTGCTCGGGGGTGGTGGAAAACAGTTTAGTCTAAGTCGACGCGTCCTTCCCCGGGGCCCATAGCTCCAGCCCATATATTATAGGGCCACCGCACTCCCGGGAGTTGGAGACCTCCAAGCTCACTACAACTCGCATTCTCGTCTCCAAGCTCGCTACAGCTCGCTTTCTTTGTTTTCCCACCCACCACCCCTGAGACTTATATGGCGCCCTCATTGTCACCTTCGGAAATATCGGTGGCAACGATCCCAAGCGACAAGGGCAGCGGCATTCCCCCAACGCCTCCGACAGTGGACTTACGAAGGAAGTGTCAGAGAGGGATGGCATAGCTAGGTTCCGATAGGTATTGGGTTTCAGATTTCTCTACTTTCTTCTCAGGGTTTTTTCATTGTCACTTTATATCATCATCTTCATGTATTCACTTGGCTTTGCAAAAATTGGAATCTTCGTGGCTGGTAACCCCACCCCAACCGAGGTTCCAGAACCATAGTTTGTAGCTTATGGGCTTTTCAAATCAAGTTGTGCCAAACAGCCCTTATTCTTCACAACCTACTGTATAGTCTGGTGAAAGTCGGATTGGCGCTATTAATTCAATTTTGTATACCTACAGGAAGCATCCCTAACTAGGTTCTCTATCCTACGGCGTTATGTTACATCGGATAACCCAACCCTACTCCGAAATAAACACCAAGCTAATGAAACAAAACTCAACAAAACATTTATAATCACCCGGAACCAGCCGGGTTCTCCATGATCATCTCCTTCAACTTTTCTTTCTGACCATCTTGGTCCCCATTAGCATATCAACCTGAACTAGTGTTCCCAACGGGCTAGGCTGATGGTAGGTCGGCCTATAGGCCGTAGGCTGGGCTAGGGCAGGCCGCTCCGGAAGACAGCCTAGGCCCATATAGGCCAAATTCAATCGGCCTACGAAAGCCTATCAGGCCTGATAGGCGCCTATAGGCCCAGAGATTAGCGTTGAGAACAGATTGCATTAAGGGTATTGAACCCCCCAACCCCCCCTCCACTCTTCCGAGTTTATCGCTTGTGACTCTTTCCCCCCCCCCCCACCCTCGGCTATTATGATACTTCTTAATTAATCACAAAACGAGTGATACTCAACCAACACAATAAAGCCTTAGAAATTTACCTCCAGAGCCACGAGCACAACCCTATCATACCATCATTCCCCCCTGTTTTGTAAACTATTTACAGTCAACCTCTCTTATTGATGCCTTCGAAATAATCACCGTCCTACTGCACATAGTTGATCTACCAACAACAACTCTTTTTCTACAATTAATTCCACTAATTAATTCACTACCTCGACTATTTTTTTTGTGTTTTTTTGCTAATAAGCGAAACCGTTACTTTGTTTTTAATCATATTCCGTAATTGGGAAACATTTACCGTGAATTTTGCTGTTGACACAGAGCAGCAGCTCACTATGAGTGCGTCCGCCGAAGCCGTATAGGCCAGCCTAGGCTATATAGGCCAGGCCAGCCTATCAGGCAGCCGGGAAAAAGCCTATATGGCCTATAGGCGGGCCCGGCCAGGCCAGGCTCAGGCTTACCCAGGCCTGCAGGCTCGGCCCAGGCTAGATCCGAGAGAATTTGGACAGGCCGGGCCCGGCCTTACCGAAGCCTGGCCGGCCTGGCCCGTTGGGAACACTGACCTGAACAAGGGTTCTGAATAGTCCGACTGGTCAAGTCTTGAAGGCAGGACCAGACTGGCCCGTCCTGGTTGATGACTTGACCGGAGTATCTTGGGCGGTCCGGTCTAGTTTGGACTGGTCCCAGACCAATCTTTACAAAAGATCGCATGAGAGTCAGAATAGCACTCAGGCCAACACTCGCTAAGAATAGATGTATAGCTATAGTAGGATATTGGAGCTGCTTGCCATGGTATAAATCAACAGGCCCTGAATACAGGTTGATAGAGCATCCTGGAGAGAATAGAAGCTGGTGGAAATGCAATTACCCGATGGATAGGTCGCATCGAATACCCGTATTGTGGCAGTTGGTCATGTAATATCACTCACATAATGCATGAAAAATAGTTCGATACTTGAGAACCTATTTTCGCCACCCCTAATCAAACTGAAGCACTATCTCCACTGTATAATCCATAGAAACAATAAGCTTTATTAAGAAAAGCTTTATTTGAATGTAACATATTGTGATAAAAATAGCATATCCTATTGCTTTGCGGGCCTGATCGGACTAGTCCTGGCCGAGTCGGCTTGAATAATCCTGACTGTCTAGTCTAATTTCCACCATTGGACTAGACTTGACCTTTGACCGGACTAGCTAGTCTAGTCTAGTCTTTCGCCTATCTCAACCCGCTCGATTTGATTGATTTTAGAGGTCTCCATATCCTCTATCCCCATGACCTGCACCGCGATAGGGCTAGGGAGGACAGTACTCTGAACATCACCATCTGTAATATTTACCAGAAAGTAGAGGTTTGCGTGCGGTTGCAGAGACTCCCTAATATCAGAGGACAGTATACGGAACTTGAGCTAGCCTGAGAGGGCAGGCCCAGTGGGGATCTGGGGTTTGGGGGAGAGGGAGGAGAGCAAAGTTTGCAGGTAAGTTAAACAGTGAACAGGATACCGGTACCACCCTTCATATTCATATGATACTTACATAATGCTTGTCACAATTACTCCTAACTTTGCTCTCTTTAGTTAATTCACCACTGATCGCTTCCACTACCAGCTCTACGGGAACTTAGCGCGGTGCTTGAAAACACACGAAGGGATCTGGACCGAGTATCTCAACGGCTTAAGGGATAAGGGATTGGCCCATAGCATGGCCGGGGGCAGCTTAACGAGCCAATCACGGTCTTTAGATTAATGACAGCCATGTTCCCTACCAAGCCGTATCTGCGGAGAGCACATGGGTCAGCTGACCTATCGGCAGGTGACGTATCGTAAAAACTTGAAAAAAGGGAAAACCTTTCATATACCATGAAATATGAGTGAAACATGGTACTTTTATCCCCGATACCACAATTTTTAAAAATCACAACGCTAGCCCTTCTAATCAATAAAAATATAAAACAAAGACACTTTCACCCTATACAAATTAATAATTAAATTCATAAATTCATAAATGGAAATAGGGGAAGTAAAAGGAGAAAAATAGCAAAGAAAAGATATTATTCATGTCCGAAAGTACAGGTTCTTGGATTATGCCTCCCCTGGGGTTACCACAGTCGGCGAAAAAAACACAGTTTTAGTTAGCCCACAGGTGGTTTTTTCACCAACCCCAGATCTGGGCGTTCTTGGCCGAAGAGCTAACTGTAATTGACGTGTTTTTTTCGCCGAAGACCGTGCGCCGTTCGATCATGGTATACCGCAAGGTTTCACCCATTTTCATGGTATATGAGA
>Ga0307513_10001093_pt1 | contig 39319 bp, 46 predicted proteins | sample 15_EM_MG_FD_202174 | JGI IMG/M metagenome (GOLD analysis project Ga0307513, IMG submission 202174) | Populus trichocarpa ectomycorrhiza microbial communities from riparian zone in the Pacific Northwest, United States - 15_EM | ecosystem: Host-associated > Plants > Roots > Unclassified | place...
AAAGCTAGCACCTTTTTCTACGGGGCCCGTCAACCATAGGACCCGTAGGTTTGGAGCGGGTGTCCGCATCCGCCATTGCTCCCTTGAAATAATGCTCAAACGCATTTCCACCACCCTCTCCATGACCCCCGTAGTACTGAGAGCGTCTGAGAACGCATTGGATATCAACGGCGAGTTCTCCCTCAGGTCGAGATAAAGTGGTGTTGTTGGCCCTCCGCGGTGTAGCCAAGTTTCAATTCTCTTGTTGGGGAGCGTACGTCGCGCCAGGGCGTATGGTATCGTTCCGACGGGGATAAAAATACGACTCCATAGACGTCCGGTGACATTGAGAGCGGCGAATCGCCAGGACCTGCAAACTGCGGCGACGGTCCACGCTACGTCCCATTGCGCCTCAAAGATCTCGAAGACAATTTCGATGATGATTTCGGGGGGAAGATTTTGGGCAAGAGAGGGGGTACCCTCGTTAATAGAGAGAGCGGCGAGGTCGTTTGAAAAGTTGGACATTTGAGGAGATGGAAAATGGCTACAATTCGGTGCTGAAAAGGTTTGACTATATATGCCGATTGTCTGGGAAACAGGCACATTTATGTCGAAAGGCGCCTGAGCTGGCATTTTGAGCGGCGCATTCTCCTTTTGTGTACTGCTTTCCAAATCTGGCAATGGACAGCGCGCCTGCTTGAACGAGTCAGCACTCGTTAATTGAACCGGGATTAGTTGTGGTGGAATCTGTGGGGCCGCTTCGACTGACCCCAAGGAGGTCAGGATCATGTTATCTTGACGCGGTGATGCGGTTGCGATGCATATAGCGTTCCTTTCGAAGTCTGTGCAATGCTACAATTACCGGTGAAGACGGCAGGGCTGTCGAAGGTGCATTGGATGTCCAAAGGTGCCTAGTGATCATGAATGATGCTCTCTCAATAGCTGGCAATGCAACTGGGAGAGAGACGTCGGCACCGCCCGACTGCGTGCCAACAATGATCTCGGGATGGATAAGATATCAGCCTGCCGGATATCAGCCCGCCGGACACGCGGCCGACAGGGACGGAGGAAGTGCTAGGACAACCCTGCTCTCCGCAAGGGGTAAATACAATGGGGGATAGGAGCTAGAACATTTATACAAACAATGGAACACAAATATGACGTCCTGAGACTTGACCTCTGGGCTCCTTGAAGCCACAGCAAAGGAAGATCAGTCCATTCGAAATAACAGTACTTGACATAGAAATATGCAAAAAAATACATGTTTTCCTACCTCATTTCGCTTTGAACTAGTTCAGTCCGAACTCTCCGGGTCGGTTGGAATTTGAAATTCTGTGCTTGTGGGATCAAACTGCTGACGCAATATCGACTTGATAATAAGCTCGTCGACGTATATCGGAATCCCTTGTGCGGCAAGCGATTGCCAGCTATCCTTATCTTCTTGACAGCTGATGATGTGCCGATCGTCGCTATGGTCCTCAACAAAACGGAGGGGCGGAAGTGTATTGTGGGCCTGAAAAAAATACAAAGGTCAGTTTAAAGGAGGTGGCTATGAGAGCACAAGTATCCACCTGCCCGCCTGCTGCCTTGATAACTTTTTCCAGCAGCGGGAAGTTGAGCTTAGTCTGCTTGCTGATATAGAACGTATGCCCCTTGAGGAGGGTCCTCCCTGTGACTTTTGCACGCCGGAGGGCTTCATCGATATCGCAGCCAACCGTTTTCCTGAATTCCAAATCCTTTGTGAGCCGATAGTTGTCGGTTGCTGGCTGGTCGTAAGTACAAGAAATGAGACTGGGTGACAAGGTGCTCACGTAGGACCTTCCCTTGGGCAATGCTATCAATAATCCACAGGCGAGTGACCACCGGCACGCCATATGCCATTGCACAGAGAAACTTTTCGGTTCGAACGACACGGTTCTCGAGTACCAGATGCGTGCAACGAGCGACCTCTTCAATGCGCCTCATCCCCAGTTTCCTCGCCCCCTAGATGCCAGCATATCAGCAGCGCAAAGTCATCCAAGGGGACACACTGACCTCAATCTGCTTGTCGCCCAAATCTGCGAGAGTAGTGACAAACCGTACCCCTGTATCCTCTCTGTGGCGGCATTCAGCAAGTCAATTACACCTACGGGCGCGAGACACACCGTTTAAAGATGATAGAGCTCTCCACGACTGAGTCCTCGCCGCTCTCAGGCATGCTCTTTCGCTTCTTAGGGGGGCGTTGGTCAAGAATCTCGTCAAGTTCTGGGTCACGTTCGCGCTTATACAGGCTCCTCTTCCCCTCCCAAGAGCCCATAACTTGTCCGTGCTTGATCTCCTTCTCAAACCGATTTCGATCCTCCATATCACTCTTGAGCTTGCTGGCAGCTCTGCTTGCCGCTCCTCGTTTCGTGCGACCACCGTCAAGTTCGGGCGTCTCTTTCTCTTTCTGTCGCTCTTCCTTTGACTTGGGAGGTTTCGCTTTCCGTTCATTGTACCAGTACTCATGGTTCTTGCCAGAAAGATCGTCCACTTGAGGTTCGTGAAGAGGCCCTTTGTTTTTGGCCGCAGCCTTGGTCGTGGGCCTTGAACGGGAATTACCAGCTTCGGCGGGATAAGGTACCTGTTTTGATCGTGGTGCAGGTCTAGGTGGTTTAGTGGGCTTTGTAACGGGTGACGATGCCACCGATGTTTCATCCTCGCTAGTGTCTACGCGTTCTTTGCTCTCGTCTTTCTGGGCAGCTCCCTTCTCCACAGCTTGAACCTGCTCCTTCAATTTGCCCAAAGCCCTGATCTTCACAGGCTTGTCAGCATCCACCTTCACTTCTCGGGTCGGCTTGCTTGAGAGTCTCATACTTCGAAGCTGGTCGAGCGAAAGAGGTACATCATCCTCGTCGCTTGGGTCATATCGTCGAGATTTTGACTGAGGTTTATCGGTGAACGTGGGGGTGACATTCTTGCCTTCCAGGGAAATCTTCTTGCGCTTCTTCGGCACGGGTGCAGGGGACATATCATCGGAGACTGGCTCTTCAACGGGGTGTGGTTGGTGAGTAGGTCTGAGAGGAGACACAGCCTCGATCGGTTGCTGGTGAGGCTTAGCAGCAGTGGATTTCGTGGATGAGGATGGTTTGACTATTGACGAGGGTGCTCGTGCAGTTACAGTGTCACGTCTTAGTACGGGCGCTGAAAGATCAGGTCCAGTGACGTCCTCATCCAGTTCCATGTCCAAGTCTATACCACCAACCACGGCTTCGACTTCTTCTTGTTCCTGGAAGCTTGATGTGCCAACACGTTTATAATTTTTAACATCTGCGAGCACCTCTCCAGGGCTGGGCTGTTCTCTTCCGGTGACTGGCTTCTTCCCTTCCTTCGACGGCGAAAGCCCCAGCTCTTTGAGCTCACCCTCGAATGTGATATTCTCCAATGCGCGGGAGCAGATGGCAAGTTGGAGTTGATCAGAGGGGAAAGAATGGGTGTAGCGGGGGTTTGTAAAGGGAGCCATACGCCACTCGGTGTAGCAATCCTCAAGCCAGAGATGATTGACGATTTCAACGCCCCATTCATGAGCTTTCTCTGTCTTGGGCGTCTTTGAACATGCAACGACGACGAAGGTATCGCTTCGTTTCATTTCCTTGGAGAACTCGGCGCCCATATGTGTAATAAGGACTTTCAGGTATTCGCGGGTCTCGCCAGTGTAGCTACTGACAGTGATTTTCTAGACAAAAATAAGGCTCTCAATGGAACGTTTCCCAACAAAATCGTACCTTGCCAACCAAGTCAGGGATCTTCTGTGGGCGAACGGGAAAATGGAGTAGATGTTTGGTAGGCGAGACGAATGACCCCGAGTACTCGACATGGAAGAGCCACGCAAGTGTACCAATGGTTTTGTGGAGCTGCAGAGCTCGAAGGTATGCCGACCCTTCGCGGTAACGTGTAACAAGCACGTCAAACTCTTCTACTGCATCCTCTTCAAGTAAGGAGGTACCTGCTCGAACGACGATTCCGCCCGTGCGTTCGATCAGCTCTTCCACCGTCTCTCGCCTTCCAGTCTCCAATGCCAAGGTAGCTGACAACAAAATCCTTCGACCTTGCCAGATATTACCCTTCAGGTCTTCTTTTAGTCGTTTAGAACTTCCGTTCTCAGCAAGTTCGATGGCCCGCAACAACGTCTTCTGATCCTTGCTTAGAGTCGGACCTTCGATACCAGTGCCTCGTGGTTGGGGTTTGAGTAGAGAAGGTTCAGGAAATTCGTAGGGAGCCGTGTCCATGAGGTGCTGCGCCTTGAAGGAGTCGTCGAACCAATGTGGAAGGACGACCTTCATTCCAGCCACCTTTCCAAACTGCATAGCAGTATGATATTTGTCTCCTTCTGGTGAGAGGACGATGAGATGGGAGACGTCCCGCGTAAGGCCTTGCCGGAATTGGCCACCCAGAGCTTGGACGGCAGCACGAATGACTTCGTCATCACCAATGGGTAGATGGTCGGTGGATATGCAACACCCTGAAAAGAGTTTGGCTGGATCTGGGGAAAAGTACTGGGGTCTGGAGGAGGAAGGGTCAGAATGCTGCCGCAAATTTGAGAAAGAGTACAACAACAAAAAAGCCTAGTGAAACTTTGTTCATCTGTAACCGATATTAAGGTGGAGCATTGATATATGGAGTGACTGATCGTCGCCAGACGTCGATGGAGCGAGTTTCGGTCAGGGTGGCAAGAATGTCCTTCGGACTGGAGGTACACAGGCAATCAAGATAAGGATGGGCACATCACTTACTCGCATTTAGTACCACAGGTCAACGACCTTTCCAACCAAGTCGCCTGCAAAGGGCATCAGTCAGCGAGGAGACAACACGAGGAAGTGGTGGGACACACGGTGACAAGTGCGTCCTTCGGGGCATCTTCGGATCCCTCAAATACGAGGGAATCTGTCAAGACGTGCGTCGCTTCACTCATCGACTTTGCCTCTGTCGCGCCGTTGGCTTCCAACACTTGGACCAAGCGTTCGCGCTGCAAGGCCAGGGTTGGGGATATTTTGTAGAGTACGCCTTCGAATGGTTTGCGGGTTGCCATCGCAAACCAGCGCTGTGGTGCAAATGTGGTGCCGCGTTCGGGTCCAACCGTGTTTGACACGACTTCAAACTCCGCTTCCTCGATACAGAAGTGGTCCTAGACATGCCGGCGAACTTCGACTGACATAAATGCACAGTGACAATCTCGCACTTATTATTCCTTGTAAGGGCCAGGCTGAGCCTTGCTTAAGGCTCACCCACAGTAACATCAAATTACATGAATGATAACAAGTAAGTGTGCTACATAATCAGGATAGTTCATCGACGCTATATTAGAAGAACCGAGTAAGCTGGTTAAGTGCAGTGATGCCCACAGGTGGTCCTATTGGTAGTCCAGGGATTGATGGAAATCCACCCAAGCCAGTGGGGAAGCAGCCAAGGCTTTGCCTCGGGACAAGGACCCGTCGAGCGGTGATATGGGTCCGTGGAACGTAGTACTCGCGCTTCTTAGGAGGAATGGCGCTATCGACGAGGAATTGGGCGAGAGACTTGACTTCGTCGGGAGACTTGATGGCGATTGGGGGATCGGTGGTCACCTCTGTGTCCGCTGGTTCTTGCTGGGAGAAGTCTGGTTGCGGCTGAATGTCGACGGGGATGATGCTACCGTCCTGCGCAAAGTCGATCGCGCCACCGAATTCATCAACCGAGTTTCCGTTAGTGTCACTGAAGGTACCATCTCCGTTATCGATGATGACATCTTCGTTGGGGATGATCTCTCCAGTGGTCTCGTCAACGAATGGCTCGTAGTCGATTACATTGCCATTCACGTCAATTGGCTGTCCATTGGCATCGACTATATTGCAGTTTCCGTCCTGAACCAAGATAATTAGTAAATGGGTGTACTCAGGACCAGGAAATCTTGACTCACCGAGAAGGTACCATCGGAATTCCTGACTAAGACCTCTTCGGGTGGGATGGGGACTCCGTCCTCATCGACAGCAGTCGAGAGGTCAAGCTCACAACCAAGGGGCAAGCCATTGGAGTCGATGAGCTGTCCATCTTCATTGGTGGGACGTCCATCAGCGGTTTCGAAAGTGCCGTCCTCCTCCTGGAAGACAAGGTCTTCCTCAGGAATAGGTGTTCCAGCCTCATCGAGCACAGGAGCAGGCTCAGCGGCAGGGTCGGCTGAGGCAACAGCGTCCGCGTCTGGGATGACCTCTCCATTTTCGTCGATGAGCTGCCCACTTTCGTTCACCAGGTCACCTGATGCGGCTCATTAAGAATTTACCTCGAATTAACGAAGAATGTCAACATACCAAGCGCGTTTGTGAAAGTTCCGTCACCGTTATCGAGGATAGCTGCGGCGGGACCGTCACCCTCTCCGAAGCATTTCTTGAGAATCTCTGCGCGCTTCTTGAAGAAGGAAAAAGAGGTCGTCGCGTCGAAGAACGGAGTGAGGGATCCGCTCGCTAGGGAAAACGACAGAGATCAGGACAACGACCTCAAACAGGGGACTTGCACGTACCGCCAACGTTGACATCGACCCCAACGCTCAGGGTCGCGCAACCATCCATGGCAAAGTCGGGTTGAATCGTGGCATCGAGATCGAGTCGGCCATCCGTGTCAACAGCAAGGAAAATCTCGGCGGAGGCGAATCCGTTAAGGAGATCGAATCCAAATGAGACCTTGGGGATGAGATGGATCTCGATAGAGCCATCCAAGGTTCCTGGCCTGAAGTTCATCTGCATACTGGCGGTGTTTTTGTCCTCGCTAGCATCGCCGTTCGATGGGCCTTTGTTCGGGGGGAAGACCATGCTCAGTGTGGGGAAATCCCAGATGAAGGGAACTTGCAAGGACATGTCCATGGAGACACTGGCGACACCACGAGCTGCGACAGCGGCTATGGGACCGAGGCTGAAAACGCCGGGGAAGAACAACCCGGGAATGCCAATTTCGGCAAGGTTAATTTCACCCGTATCAATTTCGCCTTCAAGGAGCGCGTCGATGTTGAAAGAACCAACAACCCGTCCACTCATGACCGCCGCAGAGACAAAATCGCGGATACCTGGAGGGATGATGGTTCCTCTTATCGCTATGGCAAACCCAACGTTGGCTTGGGCGTCAACGTCCACGTTAACACCCACTGTGCCGGTGAATCCAACGGGTCCTGCGTTGCACTCGATTGTGGTATTGAAGATGGGGACGTTTTCCTTGAAACTGATGGTGTTCAGTGCTCCCGAGTTCCTCAAGTCCACTTCGGTGAGGTCCCCGACTTTGTCCACGACCTTGCCGATGACTGATATGGATGAGTATCTGGAACAGGTCGAGTAAAGCTTGTGTAACTCACCACCACCCAATGCATTATCCACTTTGTCGAAAACATCGCCCAGAAACAAACCTCCGATCGCCTTCGCTCCACCCACAACCACCTTGCCAAGCTCACCAAAGAAATCGGAGCGCTTGGCAAGGGGGGGGTGGTCAACTGAGCGGCGATCCACGACATGGGCGTAGTGGACTGGATTACTCGCAACCTGTAAATCAAAATCAACCGTGCCTCGTCTGCATTTCAGACAGTCAGTGCCCGGCATGTCCCAAAAAAGCCTCTGCTCACTCCGGTGGGATAGTTTTGAGTTGCCAGTCGAGTGTGGCTTGCATAACTTGTGCGGGCTCTGCGCGCTTCCGTAGCTTGAGCTTTTGTTCTGCGGCGCTGCCCTGCGGAATGGACTGGTCCTGGGCGACCCCCCAGGCCACCACTCGGGCGAATGGGCCAGTTCCACAGTTTTCAGGTAGTCGGACGAGCGTGTTCTCTGCGCCGTCCTCAATGAGGTCATCACAACCACCTAGGGCGGAATCGTCCACGGTACAGACGAGTCGGACATCTCGAGAGCCAGAACTCCAGTCTTCAGGACAATCAAGAAGCTCCCAGGAGGCGGCAGGGGTAATGTCAGAAACTACAGACGAGGGGCCTGCCTGGAGGACATGGATGCTAAGTCTAGAGGGCATAAACGCTGGTGCTGTATTTAGACTCACGATAGAGAGCGTTGCGAATGCGCGCCCCTTGGTTCCATTGGTGTCGTATGAGCAGATACCCTTGCACTTGACTGTCCAATCATTGGCAGCACTAACAGCGGCGGCGGCGGCGGCGGCGGCGAGAAGAGGGAATAAGAGAGAGACTTTCGTTGATAATTGAACCATGGTGCTGATTATGTCGCGTAAAATAAACAAAAATAAACGTCAGAGCGGGCCTGCCGTTGAAAAAATGGGCTGCAAAGACAGACAAAGGCGAGCGGTTAGTTTATGCCGAGAATTAATGGCGAGAGTGGTGCTCACTGAAATGAGGAAAAAGAAGAAAAGGGAGTAACCCGGGGAGGGAGATTTGGCCCCAAGATTTGGCCCCATCAAGACCATCGACGCGGCGCGGTCGCGGTCGCGGTCGCACGGAGGGAAAACGGAGAAAACTGCCCGCTTGTGTTCGGAGGCCATTAACCTCTCGATTGACGCACTGGTTCACCCGAATCAATCAGGAGCCTTTCGCCCGAATCAATCAAGAGCCTTTCGTCTGACAAAAAAAGATTGTTAGTATCTCAAGAGCCGCGGCTCAACAAAGAGCCTCAAAAAGGTAAAATTTGATGTTACACATACGTGCGTTTCTCATAGACTTTTGTCAAGATTTGGGATGGGAGCGCGAGCGCGCGCGAGCTCGGCCCTCAGCGCCTCCGAGGCGTAGCAGTTCATGACCTCGTGCTATTTCCTTGCATCCGTACATCTTTGTAGCGCGTCCAACATGAGTTTCCTCATTCCTCAGTTTTGGAGGTACGTGGGAACAGACCACTGACGAACTGTTGGCGAGTAAAGCCGGAGCTGTGTTTACCAGACGGTGTAGTCGGTGTGGGACGACGCAACTATCGTGGGACTCGGAACTAGCGATCGGATGTTCTCTATGTGGTTGTTATTCTTCCAGAACCAACCGTTTCCTCTAAGCGTAAGCCGGGCTTTGGCTTCACTCCGTGTTATGCGATTCACTTTTGGGTTGTCTGTCATCATGTGCCTTCATCTTTATCACATGTAGGGCTGAGCTTTCATATATATAAGGACCTTGGGGTTCGTTTTTGTCATGCATCGTACCAGCGTAGCACGGTAGCTCAGTAGCACAGGGCCGGAAGCACCGTAACCCCATCCGATCAAGAACAGCATTCTGTATACAGCATTCCGTAGAACAATATCGCTCTATCTCATTTCCCTACAACGTTTATACAACATCTCTTCGCAACTTATTCAAGGTCACGCCTAAAGCCTCTCGGTTCCCGAACTAGACAAAGTAGCCTTTGACATTCGCCTAGGAAGCGCGTGAGCAAAGATTACAACGGTCCCGAGTCTCATCAATTCAAGATACCGTTCATTTATCAGAAAGAAATTATATATTGATACTAGACACTATATACATCGACAATAGTAAGAAACGTAGCAACAAGCCTGGCATGACCCAAACAACTACAGATAAGTTCTACAAAATGACAGATTAGTGAGAACCCCAAATGCTGAATAGAATAGACCCGCAAAAATGTTGGCGATCGCGAGACGCTCCGGAAACGCCAAATTCAATAAGGAGAAACCAGTGCCCAAGCATTGATAACGGACTTACACAAATGGTCGACGTTATGCGGACAGTACGGGCACATGCACGGCTACAAGCATAAATTGAGTTGCATCTCGGCTCGTCCAGATTTGGCCATTTGGTTACATGGGAAATAATGAACGTGTCGTTCAGTGCTTCGCGCTTCATTCCCTGAGGGTCAGAATAAGTCAGTTGGAGTGTTACAATAAACTCACGTACATATTAAAAATTACTCCAAGGAGCGTAAACCTTGAAGTCCTGGACAGAATTCCAGCCCAGCGTGGTAAGCTCGGGGACTTGTGATGTCCTTAGAATTCTCAACGGGAGATGACCGGCCATATAAGGAGCAAGTTATCAGCGCAGAATGATAGAGGGTTTCAACCATTTACTCGAAGCGGTTTAGGCTTAAGTGGTGCTGGCTGAAAGGAGGGACAGGGTTTACCATCGCCTTGTTCATTCGAGCCACGTCTCCTCTGATGTGAACCTGATACGGGTATTAGCGATAGCGTAGGGTCCCTTGGCCATAATTCCTCTCCTAGGATACCACACCGGCTGCCTCCCACTGCACATTATTGAATTACCAAGTGATAGAGCGAAGACGGTAGAGACATTCTCGATTATGAGAGAAGAGTACCCTTATCCAGTAGGCTGTTGCGCACGACAGTAATGTTGCTGAGCGCTCGACGAACATTAGCCTAAGCCGCTCCAGTGTTAGATAACAGCCTGGGCCTTCCAGCACAGGTTGGCAAGGGCGATCGTATTCCGCACCGACCCCATTCAAGTTCTTGATAAGTAGGACCAGGAGCCGCAGGCCAAGAAAGTCTGAAGACATTGGAATATGATCGTAGTGCAACAAAAGAGTGCCTTCAAATCGGCTCTGCCGCCGAGATGTACAAGACTTGCGAGCAAAGAGCATCGTCAGGATCAAGTGGAAAAGACCGAAATGGCCACAGATACCCACCATTATTTCCCCGAATAAACGCATCACCATAGCGGTTTGTGATGACCCCATTCACGTGTTCCTCAGTCTGCTCCATCGCGATGTTCATGTAACCATCCAAGCATTGTAACACTCCTAGCACAGGATTCAAAGCCAGTTGGAGAGGCCGTTCAATGTGAAACTCACCCTTATAGTCGACTCCCGACAGCAGGCGGACGACGACGCGTTTCCCAACCACTGCCTTCAAGAATTCGTTCGGTGAACCACTTGGTGGAGCGGGTACAGGTGGAGCAGGGGGTGGAGTGTCTGCCGGTGCTTCGGGAGGGGACATGGACGCGTCGGCCATTGTGGTTGAGTTCAAGTCGCAGGGACTGTATTGTTGCATTGACCACCACGAAAAGGTTGCTCCGAACCATAGGTGTATTTATATGATGTGTTATGTAATACAAAACTGAATTGATTGTCTGGACAATAGTCCTACAGAGAGTCCCAAATACGCCTCCACCGACTTTTGTGCCCTCTGAGACTCTGTTCTTCAAGATACTCCTCCTCACCCTCCTCCTTCTCCATTTTGCGCCTTTCGGGCACCAGCTCGACCCTATCGAGGGGGATCGTCGCGCAGCCGTCGTAGTATTTCCACCCCATAAAGAACCCAAAGAAGAGCGGAATGGCGATATATGCACTGCAAACAATTTCCTCAATAATTCCTCACCTACACACATCCAAAAACCTACGTAATAAACGTGTCAAGCTTGAAAGGCATAAATGTGTCGAATCCCTTGAATAGAGTAATTATCCCGGTGAGGATGAGAGCGAACTTTGGTTCGTTAGTTGTGAGATAGCATCACATTGCCGATTACCCACCCATGCTGCCCACGGTTGTAATGGTGCTGTCCAGGGCAGATGGTTCCTACGATCGATGCCCTTTGCATTCAGTGCTCCCATAAGACGGATGTGAGTGTATGTGATACACACTTTACATAGGTTTTAGTATTTCAATTTCGATATTTGGACCACACTCACTCCAGGTGATGGCTCCAAACGTCGAGCACAGGTTGGACAGGTACTCGAGCACCTTTCCTGAGCCCTTCCCAATGCTTAAAAATGCAAAGCAGGTCACAGCAACTGACGCCCCAAGTGCTGTGTACGGGACCCCAAAGCGATTAACTCGCTTGAAAACAACGGGAGCCTTGCCCTCCAGAGCGAGCCCATAGAGCGTACGGGAGGAAATGTAGAGGTCAGTGTTGGCCGCTGAGAGGACAAAAATGAGGGCGATGGAGTTGAGGACATGGTCCAAGCCTCGTATAGCAAGGAGCTTTGCCGCTGAAGGAGTGTGAGTAGTGTAGACCAGAAGCAACCAGGTTATACCACCCGTACCAGCGACAAAAGGGGACACTGAAACCGAATTTACTCCCTCTGAAGAGCTGTTGAAGGTGAATAGCTGCTCCGTGCGCGGTACAATGAGGCCAATGACAAACACATTGCTGGTGTGGTGAATACATCGGTCAGTGAAGTAGTGATGAAAGCATAAGGAAACGCCTACCCAACATAAAAGATAAGTATACGCCAAAATGCTATTCATGGATGAGGTTAGTGAAGCACATAAAAGAGAAGGGCATGACTCACTCCGCTTAATGGCTAGATGGGGACATGGCATCAATATATGACTAGGAAGGTGGCTGTAAAGACATGCTGACCTGCGGGAATAGTCTTACGCGGGTTGATTGCCTCTCCGACAGTGACGCCAATCTGATGGCCTGAGTTAGCCTATCTAGTGGGCTATCGAACCAGAAACTTACTAGCTCTGTCCCCATGTATGCGAACAATGCATTTGCTTTATGATTGCCCAGATTGATACGCCATATATAACGATTAAGGTTTACTCACTCATTACAGAACAAACACCAAGGAACCTTGAAGTATCTCCTATGCCAACTATATCCTCCAAATACGACCCAAAGGGGCCATAAGGTGGCCTGAAATTCGTGAAGCCAATAGTTTGGTGTCTCGGATTCACACCGGCGTCCACCAAAATTCCAAAGAGGATGAGTCCAATCAGCGAAATAACTTTCACTGACGAAAACCAGAACTCAACCTCCCCAAAAAAGCGGACACCGGCGAGATTCACGCCAGTGACTATGAGTATTTCTGTAAGACTCCACTATTCTGTGCAGAAAGGGAGATAAAGCGCACTGCCGACAATGATGAGAGTGATCCACACCGCGCTTGGTACGGCTTTGGTCCACCACTGTAAAACTAAGGATCCAGAATTGACCTACAGCAGAGAAAGTAAAAATTTACGATCAGTAAGAGTACGTTTATCTCTGGAAGATGGACCACAAGCCCTGGTCAGGCGGAGAAGAAGTGTACCAAAGACAGATCGCACTCGCCCGAGTCGGCCGGAGAGATATTTTTGATCTCTATATGAGAGTCTGGACCACCCAAATGTCATGTATGACACCTTTGCGAGCCTTGGCTGGCATATATCTCCCGAATATGGAGACACTAGGCCAACAGCAAGCCAAAAATAGCCTAGATTTACAGCCAGATTTCCACTGTTATTTGTATCACAGGGCCCCCAAGAACGTACTTGAGTAGGGCATAAGAACCAATATTTAAACAGGTAATTCCAGCCTAAGGCAAACCCCCCGCTGTTTTAGTCAGTAGTGTTGTATTGGTACGGACATTTTGGAAATGTGCGACATACGCAGGGTGCCAGAAGCGAGTCGCATAGCCAGCGAAGCCTTTCTTGTGAGGGAGATACGCCGACATCTATCAGAAGGCGATCAGTGTTTACTAAAAGTATAATTCCAAACGGTGCTGACCTCTCCCAGACTCATCATAACGCACCAGCTTTAGGCAGTATTAGCTTAAGACGTGTCGAGAGTGGCAATGTATTCGTACCAATCCACTCCTGAGGGCCGGTCAATAACCATAAGGGTAATTAACAATAGACGTACCAAGGACGATATAGCCAATGAGCAAGCCAGCAGGCCCGCCTCGAAAGATAAGTCAATTCCGTAAATCCTCCACACGGTTACGCTGATGGTGCCTTACCTCGAACAAGAGCAGTCGAGGTCCCGATAATCAGGCCCGTTCCGATGGCACCTATTTTGAATGGGCACACTGAGAGTTGGCATAGACAGGTGGAATTGCCGTGCACACCTCCAAGCGCCATCATAGTAATCTATAAATGGTCAGTTTGTTTCACATAGAAGGAAGACGCGTACGTAGTAGTACTCACCTGTCGTGCTCCGAGTCCTCGCTTCAACGTCTCCTCATTCTCTAGACCTTTTACTTGAATATAAACTTTTTCTGTTTGGGGCACTGAAATGGTGGCAGTCGAACTCCCCGTTGGTGGCCGCATTGAAAGCAGTCGGCGATCCATCTCATATATATCTGGGTGGTCCATGGCTGGACAGGGCGGCTCAACCGTTCCTTTCAAAGGTGAGCCGAGAGGTCAGTTGGTCGGCGGCGAGGTCGAGATGAACCGTGATGAGTGAGTTGGAGGGACACCCACTGGCTTATGAGCTCCTGGAAACCCTTACGCACTCAGGAACGAGCACAGAATCGGCTATAGTTATTGGCTGGTGGTACCCCAAACAAGTGCTAAGCCTTGGGCTTGACAACATATTGACCGCAACATTGACTCTGTGGGGCCTGGAATAGCCATGTCCCCCTGCCACCTGCACATCTTCACTGCTCCACTTGGTGCTTTGGCAGAAGTAGTGACGAGATAATCTGATTACCCCCCAAAGTGGAACAACTAGTCGGGTTGCTCGTGCAATGAGTAAGCGCCTGACATACAATCGGCCAAAGTGGTACACGGAGCTGTTCAGCTTTTCGTATGTCTCACGAATGAATCGACCTACTGCTGCGAATATACCCCCTCAAAATCACTACTAACCCCTAGAAAATGCTCACGCCAGCTTGCGCTTTCGTAAAAGTATTCGATCTCACAGGCGCTATCAAGTACTTATCAACCTCAGCTTGCGAAAGTATTATATGAAATTTACCGCGCGCCATTTGTTGCTGCCTTCGCACGCCACTGTGCCTTGCGTCGTCTACGTTTCTTTCATAATTGTTTTATACTTGACTTAACCCACCAATCATACAGTTTACACTGCGTGCAGTACAAAATAAGTCATTCCACAACGCAGTATTGACTATCATTACGAGGTGGCTCCAAACGTACAACAGAGTCATCAATATGAGGTGCTATACAGTACGTAGAACTACACAGAAGAAACTGAATAGAGCGTCTGTCCAAGATCCCTACAGGGCGTCCCAAATGCGCCCCCACCGACTCTTGGGTCCTTTCAGCCGCCGCTCTGCTAGATACTCCTCCTCTTCGTCGTCTATTACGCTCTTTCCAGAAAACAGATCGACCAAATCGAGGGGGATCGTCCCGCACCCTTCGTAGTATCTCCACCCAAAGAAGAGCACACAGAAAATCGGAAGGGCGATGTATGCGCTGCAAACATATTAACTGAATTATTCCTCAATCACACACATCCCGAGCAACCTACGTAGTAAACGTGTCGCCCTTGAAAGGCATGAATGTGTCAAATCCTTTGAACAGAGTAACTATTCCGGTGAAGATGAGGGCGAACTATGGCGAGTTAGTCCGGAGGTAGCATTATATTGCCAATAACCCACCCAAGCTGCCCATGGCTGTAATGGCGCTATCCAGGGCAAATATTGTTTGCGGTTGATGCCCTTTGCCTTCAGCGCTCCCATAAAACGGATGTGAGTATATGTGATACACACTTTTACATGGGTTTTAGCATTCAATTCCCATGTTTGATGGCAATCGAATAATACTCACTCCACGCAAGGGCACACAATGTCGAGCTAAGGTTGGACAGGTACTCGAGCACCTTCCCTGGTCCCTTCCCAATGTTCAGAAATGCAAGGCAAGCCACAACCACCGATACCCCAAGTGCCGCATACGGAACGCCAAAGCGATTGACTCGCTTGAAAACAACGGGAGCCTTACCCTCCAGAGAAAGTCCATAGAGCGTACGAGAAGAGATATAAAGGTCGGTATTTGCCGCAGAGAGAACAAAAATGAGCGCAATCGAGTTAATGACATGGTCCAAGCCTCGTATGGCAAGAAGCCGTGCCGCTGGAGGAGGATGAGTTTGCGTATATCAAAAGCGGAGTCCATATAACTCGTACCGGCAACAAACGGAGACACCGAAACCGATTTTTGTGTACCGTTGAGAGTGAATAGTGGCTCTGTACGTGGAACAATGAGGCCTATGACAAACACATTGCTGGTGCCATGAATACGACTGTCAGTGGATCGGCAATTGAAAGGATAGGGAAAATGCCTACCCAACATAAAAGATCAGGATACGCCAAAATGCTATTCATGAACAAGGTCAATGACAGTCGAAAAGAGAAGAGAGAAACTGACTCCGTTTAATAGCTAGATGCGGAGGCGGCATTAGCAGAGGTGCAGAAAGATATTTGCAAAAACCTGCTGACCTGCGGGAATGGTCTTACGCGGGTTGGTTGCCTCCCCAACAGTTACACCAATCTGATAGCTTAGATTAGCCTACTGCATGGGATATTGGATCAAAAGCCTACCAGCTCCGTCCCTTGGTATGCAAACATTGCATTTGCTGTGGGATTCACTCAGCTTGATCGGCTACGTGAACCATAATTACGCACTCATTACAGAGCAAACACCAAGGAACCTTGAAGTGTTTCCCATGCCAACCCTATCCTCCAAATATGATCCAAAGGGGCCATTAGGCGGCCGATAGTTTGTGAAGCCAATAGTTTGACGTCTTGGGTTCACACCGGCATCCACCAGAATCCCAAAAAGGATGAGTCCGATCAAAGCAATGACTTTCACTGATGAGAGCCAGAACTCGACCTCCCCAAGAAAGCGGACACCAGCGAAGTTCACTCCAGTGACTAAGGAGACCAGAGTATCTCTGTAAGGCACTACTAATGCAATGCAGATAGAGAGAGGGGGCGTACTGCCAAGAGTGATGAGAGCGATCCACACTGCACCTGGTACCGCTTGCGTCCACCACTGTAAAACCAGTGCTCCGGAGTTGATCTGAGGAAAGAACATAGGTCAGTAACAACAGGTTTATTTTTCTGGGAAATGGGGTCACAAGCTTTGGCGAGGCAGGAAAAGAAGCAGCCCTAAGGCGGAGCCCTAGATAGTATTGCACCCGCATTTGATCGCAGAGAGGCACATGATCTTCTCTGAGAGTTCGGTCTGCCTGAAAGTCATATATGACCGTTCCGCGAGCTCTGGCTGGCAGAAAGAAAGCGGGATCTCCTAAATGATTGGCTGAGGAGACGCCGGAGACACCGGAGACCAGCATTAAGTCAAAATAGCCCGGATATACAGTCGGATTCTACTCTCGTTTGGATTGCGAAGTTTCAGAGTACAAACCTGAGTAGGGCACAAGAAGAAATAATTAAAGAGATACGTCCAACCTAAGGCAAACCCCCCACTGTTTTAATTAGCATGCGGTTCAATTGGTGCGAGAACTTCGCTAGCAGTACACATACGCGGGGTGCCAGAAGCGAGTTGCATAGCCAGCGAAGCCTTTCTTGTGAGGAAGATACGCCGACATCTATCAGAGGGAGATCAATGTTGGCTAATACTGTGATTCTAAACGATTCTGACCTCTCCTAGACTCATCATAACACACCAGCTTTGGGAGACATTAGCTCAAGTTGTGTCCAAGTGGAAATGTATTCGTACCAATCCACTCCTGTGTCCACGTCAATACCCATGAAGTCAATTAATCACGTACGTACCGAGAAGTACATAGCCGATGAGCAAGCCGGCCGGCCCGCCTAAAAATGAGTCAGTTCTATGCACACACCGAGCGGTCATGCGTACCTCGAACAAGAGCAGTTGAGGACCCGATGATCAGACCCGTTCCGATCGCACCTATAATGAATGGATAGTCTGAGAGCTGATATAGACAGGCGGAATTGCCATACACACCTCCAAGGGCCATCATAGAAACCTGTAAGAATTTAGTTTATTCCACACAGAAGGCAAGCGCGTACTGACCTGCCGTGCTTCGAGTCCTCGCTTTAACGTCTTCTCTATATCTGCCGTACCTCTAGTTGCTGGTTGGGTGATTTGGATCTGGACTCTCTCGGTTGTAGGTACCCGGTTGAAGGCCATCGATAGTGGCCGCTTTGAAGACAGGCGGCGGGTCGTCTCATATTCGTCTGGTTGTTGCATTGTCGGGCAAGGCGCTCAAACCTTCCTTTTGGGCGGGCGAGCTGAAAGATCGGTTGGTCAGAGGCGAGGTTGAGCTGCAAGGGGGAGTTGGAGGCGGGCAGATCCTCATGTATGCTGGTTGTGTGAGGCTGCGGACACCTCCTTGGCACTGATGAACACATGGCCGACAGCCTATCAACCTCTCCCAATACACAAACGGAGCAGGCACAACAGGCACAACAGGTACCCACACGTGCCATATACAATATACACCGCCCAGCTTTGATCGGTAGTAGCCTAGATAAGCATCGGTTTTGGTTCCTAATAATTGAATGGTACTGGCAGACTGGCAGACTGGCAGAAGACCTAACAAGGAGGGGCCGTGACTCCAAACAGTGACCTCCCTACTTCGGCACAAGTCGTTTATCCCAAGAGCTAAACAACTAGACAACAGGTTGAGAGTAGACGCTTGTAAATTGGTGTATGAGGTCATCCTGTTCTTCATATATCTCCTGAATGAATCTATCGCACACCAAAGCAACGAGAAAAAGACAGGTCACTGCAAATACGACAGAAACCCCAAGAAGGTGCTTACGCCAACTCGCGCCTTCGTAACAACCTTCGAGCTCACGATCACAATCAAGCATTTATTGACCTTTGCTTGCGGGAGCATTGGCTCAACGCGCGCCATTTCATTAATTTATCGCTGCCTTCGCACGCCACTGTGCTCTGCGTCGTCTACGTTTCTTTCATAATTGTTTTATACTTGACCTAACCCACCAATCATACAGTTTATACCGCGTGCAGTACAAAATAAGTCATTCCGCAACACAGTATTGACTATTATTACGAGGCAGCTCCAAACGTGCAACAGAGCCATCACTATACAGTACGTGATACTACACAGAAGAAACTGAATAGAAGGTCCGTCCAAGATCCCTACAGGGCGTCCCAAATGCGCCTCCACCGACTCTTGGGTCCCTTCAGCTCCTGCTCCTCTAGATACTCCTTCTCCTCCTCATCTATTACGCTCTTTCCAGATACCAGATCGACCCTATCGAGGGGGATCGTCCCGCACCCATCGTAGTATCTCCATCCAAAGAAGAACACACAGAAGATCGGAAGGGCGATATATGCGCTGCAAACATATTAACTGAATTATTCTTCAATCACACACGTCCAGAGTCACCTACGTAATAAACGTGTCGGCCTTGAAAGGTATAAATGTATCGAATCCTTTGAACAGAGTGATTATTCCGGTGAAGATGAGGGCGAACTATGGCCAGTTAGTTCGGAGATAGTATTATATTGCCAATCAATTACCCAAGCTGCCCATGGTTGTAATGGCGCTATCCAGGGCAAATATTTTTTGCGATCGAAGCCCTTTGCCTTTAACGCTCCCATAAAACGTATGTGAGTATAGGTGATACACACTTTTACATATTTTTAGCATTCAATTCCCATGTTTGATGGCAATCGGACAACACTCACTCCACGCAAGGGCACACAATGTCGAGCTAAGGTTGGACAGGTACTCGAGCACCTTCCCTGGTCCCTTCCCAACGCTCAGAAATGCAAGGCAAGCCACCACCACCGATGCCCCAAGTGCCGCATATGGGACGCCAAAGCGATTGACTCGCCTGAAGACAACGGGAGCCTTGCCCTCCAGAGAAAGTCCATAGAGCGTACGGGAACCAATATAAAGGTCGGTGTTTGCCGCAGAGAGAACAAAAATGAGCGCAATCGAGTTAATGACATGGTCCAAGCCTCGTATGGCAAGAAGCCGTGCCGCTGGAGGAGGATAAGTTTGCGTATATCGAGGCGAAGTTCATATAACTCGTACCAGCAACAAAGGGAGATACCGAAACCGACTTTGTGGTGTTACCGTTGAGAGTGAATAGTGGCTCTGTACGTGGAACAATGAGGCCTATGACAAACACATTCCTGGTGCCATGAATATGGTTGTCAGTGGAGCAGCGATTGAAAGGATAGGGAAATGCCTACCCAACATAAAAGATCAGGATACGCCAAAATGCTATCCATGAACAAGGTCAATCACAGCCGAGAAGAGAAGAGAGAAACTGACTCCGTTTAATAGCTAGATCCGGAGGTGGCATTAGCAGAGGTGCAGAAAGATAGTCGCAAAAACCTGCTGACCTGCGGGAATAGTTTTACGCGGGTTGGTTGCCTCCCCAACAGTTACGCCAACCTGATAGCCTAGATTAGCCTACTGCATGGGATATTGGATCAGAAGCCTACCAGCTCCGTCCCCTGGTATGCAAACAATGCATTTGCTGTGGGATTCACTCAGCTTAATCGGCTAAGTAGACTCTAATTACGCACTCATTACAGAGCAGACACCAAGGAACCTTGAAATGTCTCCCGTGCCAACCTTATCCTCCAAATATGATCCAAAGGGGCCATTAGGCGGCCGATAGTTTGTGAAGCCAATAGTTTGACGTTTCGGGTTCACACCGGCATCCACCAGAATCCCAAAAAGGATGAGTCCGATTAAAGCAATGACTTTCACTGATGAGAACCAGAACTCGACCTCCCCAAGAAAGCGGACACCAGAAAAGTTCACTCCAGTGACTAAGGAGATCAGGGTGTCTCTGTAAGGCACTACTAATGCAATGCAGATAGAGAGAGGAAGCGTACTGCCAAGAATGATCAGAGCGACCCACACCGCACCTGGTACCGCTTGCGTCCACCACTGTAAAACCAGTGCTCCGGAGTTGATCTGAGAAAAGAACATAGGTCAGTAAGAACAGGTTTATTTTTCTGAGAAGTGGGGTCACAAGCTTTGGGGATGCAGGAAAAGAAGGCTAGCATTGCACCCGCATTTGATCGCATAGAGGCACATAATCTGCATATGAGAGTTCGGCCTGCCTGAAAGTCATATATGACCATTCCGCGAGCTGTGGCTGGCAGAAAGAAAGCGGGATCTCCTAAATGATTGGCTGAGGGGACGCAGGAGACACCAGAGACTGGCATTAAGCCAAAATAGCCCAGGTATACAGTCGGATTCTACTCTCGTTTGGATTGCGAAGTTTCAGAGTACACACCTGAGTCGGGCACAAGAACCAATAATTGAGGAGATAGGTCCAACCTAAGGCAAAACCCCCACTGTTTTAATTAGCATGCGGTTCAATTGGTGCGAGAACTCCGCTAGCAGTTCACATACGCGGGGTGCCAGAAGCGAGTTGCATAGCCAGCGAAGCCTTTCTTATGAGGAAGATACGCCGACATCTATCAGAGGGAGATCAATGTTGGCTAAGACTGTGATTCTAAGCGATGCTGACCTCTCCCAGACTCATCATAACACACCAGCTTTCGGGGACATTAGCTCAAGACATGTCCAAGTGACAATGCATTCATACCAATCCACTCCTGTGTTCACGTCAATACCCATGAAGTCAATTAATCACAGACGTACCGAGAATGACATAGCCGATGAGCAAGCCAGCCGGCCCGCCTAAAAATAAATCGGTACTCCGCTCACATCGAGCGGTCATGCGTACCTCGAACAAGAGCAGTTGAGGATCCGATGATCAGACCCGTTCCGATCGCACCTATATTGAATGGATAGTCTGAGAGCTGACGTAGACAGGTGGAATTGCCATACACACCTCCAAGGGCCATCATAGAAATCTGTAAGAACTTAGTTTATTTCACACAAAAGGCAAGCGCACACTAACCTGTCGTGCTTCGAGTCCTCGCTTTAACGTCTTCTCTATATCTGCCGCACTTTCACTTGGTAGCTCGGGGATTTGGACCAGGACTTTCTCGTTTGCGGGTACCCGGTTGGAGTCAGTCGACCTATCCGATGGTGACCGCGTTGAAGACGGGCGGCGGGCCATCTCGTGTTCATCTGGTTGGTACATGGCGCTCAACCGTTCCTTTTGGGCGGGCGAGCTGAAAGATCGGTTGGTCAGAGGCGAGGTTGAGCTGCAAAGGGGGGGTTAGAGGCAGGCAGATCCTCATGCATGCGCCTCTTTTTAAGAGCCGTGGTTGTGTGAGGCGGCGGACACTTCCTTGGCACTGAACACATCGCTGCTGGCCAACAGCGTATCAACCTCTCCAATCTCCAATACAACCAATACAACCAAACGGATCAGGCGCAACAGGCACAACAGGCACCCACACTTGCCATGCACCCGAAATATATCCTGCACAGCCAGCTTTGACCGGTGGCAACCTAGACAAGCACCGGTTTTGGTTCCTCGTAATTGAATGTTACCGGCAGACTGGCAGAAGGCCTAACAAAGAGCATCCTTAAGGGCCGTGACACGAGTGGCCGAATCGGCTTCTGAAACAGCGACCCCCCGAAAAATACGTCCAACGCTTGATGCTTCGGCACAAGTCGTTTATCCCAAGAGCTAAACAACTGGACAGCCAAGTTGAGAGTAGACGCTTGTAAAATGGTGTATGAGGTCGTCCAGTCTCTGTACATATCTCCCGAACGAATCTATCGCTGCAAAAAGTTACACCGACGAAATTATAATGCGCGACGCCCTGAAAAAGACAGGTCACTGCAAATACGACAGAAACCTCAAGAGGGTGCTTACACCAACCTGCGCCTTCGTAACAACCTTCGAGCTCACGAGTGCAATCAAGCATTTATTGACCTCTGCTTGCGGGACGGGAGCACTGGCTTATCGCGCGCCATTTCCTTAATTTATCGCTGCCTTCGCACGCCACTGTGCCTTGCGTCGTCTACGTTTCCTTCATAATTGTTTTATACTTGACTTAACCCACCAATCATACAGTTCATACCGCATGCAGTACAAAATAAGTCATCTCGCAACACCGTATTGATTATCATTACGAGGTAGCTCCAAACATACAACAGAGTCATCTATATGAGGTGCTATACAGTACGTAAAACTACACAGAAACTGAATAGGGCGTCTGTCCAAGATCCCTACAGGGCGTCCCAAATGCGCCTCCACCGACTCTTGGGTCCCTTCAACTCCTGCTCTGCTAGATACTCCTCCTCCTCATCGTCTATTGCGCTCTTTCCAGACACCAGATCGACCCTATCGAGGGGGATCGTCCCGCACCCATCGTAGTATCTCCACCCAAAGAAGAACACACAGAAGAGCGGAAGGGCGATGTATGCACTGCAAACATATTAACTGAATTATTCCTCAATCACACACGTCCAGAGTAACCTACGTAATAAACGTGTCGGCCTTGAAAGGCATAAATGTGTCGAATCCTTTGAACAGAGTAATTATTCCAGTGAAGATGAGAGAAAACTATGACCAGTTAGTTCGGAGATGGTATTATATTCCCAATAACTCACCCAAGCTGCCCATGGTTGTAATGGCGCTATCCAGGGCAAATATTTTTTGCGATTGATGCCCTTTGCCTTCAGCGCTCCCATAAAACGGATGTGAGTATATGTGATACACACTTTTACATGGTTTTAGCATTTAATTCCCATGTTTGATGGCAATCGGACAACACTCACTCCACGCAAGGGCACACAACGTCGAGCTAAGGTTGGACAGGTACTCGAGCACCTTCCCTGGTCCCTTTCCAATTCTCAGAAATGCAAGGCAAGCCACCACCACCGATGCCCCAAGTGCCGCATACGGGATGCCAAAGCGATTGACTCGCCTGAAGACAACGGGAGCCTTGCCCTCCAGAGAAAGTCCATAGAGCGTACGAGAAGAGATATAAAGGTCAGTGTTTGCCGCAGAGAGAACAAAAATGAGCGCAATCGAGTTAATGACATGGTCCAAGCCTCGTATGGCAAGAAGCTGTGCCGCTGGAGGAACATGAGTTCGCGTATATCAAAAGCGGAGTTCATATAACTCGTACCGGCAACAAACGGAGACACCGAAACCGATTTTTTTGCGTCTGGGTTACCGTTGAGAGTGAATAGTGGCTCTGTACGTGGAACAATGAGGCCTATGACAAACACATTGCTGGTCCCATGAATATGGCTGTCAGTGGAGCAGCAATTGAAAGGGTAGGGAAATGCCTACCCAATATAAAAGATCAGGATACGCCAAAATGCTATTCATGAACAAGGTCAATGACAGCCGAGAAGAGAAGAGAGCAACTGACTACGCTTAATAGCTAGATCCGGAGGTGGCATTAGCAGAGGTGCAGAAAGATAGTCGCAAAAACCTGCTGACCTGCGGGAATGGTCTTACGCGGGTTGGTTGCCTCCCCAACAGTTACACCAACCTGATAGCCTAGGTTAGCCTACTGCATGAGATATTGGATCAGAAGCCTACCAGCTCCGTCCCCTGGTATGCAAACAATGCATTTGCTGTGGGATTCACTCAGCTTGATCGGCTAAGTGGACCCTGATTACGCACTCATTACAGAGCAGACACCAAGGAACCTTGAAATGTCTCCCGTGCCAACCCTATCCTCCAAATATGATCCAAAGGGGCCATAAGGCGGCCGATAGTTTGTGGAGCCAATAGGTTGATGTCTCGGGTTCACACCGGCATCCACCAGAATCCCAAAAAAGATGAGTCCGATTAAAGCAATGACTTTTACTGATGAGAACCAGAACTCGACCTCCCCAAGAAAGCGGACACCAGCAAAGTTCACTCCAGTGACTAAGGTGAGTGTCTCTGTAAGGCACTAATAATGCAATGCAGATAGAGAGAGGAAGCGTACTGCCAAGAATGATCAGGACGATCCACACCGCACTTGGTACCGCTTGCGTCCACCACTGTAAAACCAGTGCTCCGGAGTTGATCTGAGGAAAGAACATAGGTCAGTAAGAACAGGTTTATTTTTCTGAGAAGTGGGGTCACAAGCTTTGGCGAGGCAGGAAAAGAAGCAGCCCCAAGGCGGAGCCCTAGCTAGCATTGCACCCGCATTTGATCACAGAAAGGCACATGATCTTTATATGAGAGTTCGGCCTGCCTTAAAGTCATATATGACCATTCCGCGAGCTGTGGCTGCCAGAAAGAAAGTGGGATCTCTTAAATTATTGGCTAAGGAGACGCAGGAGACACCAGAGACCGGCATTAAGCCAAAATTAGCCCGGGTATACAGCCAGATTCTACTATTGTTTGGATTGCGAAGTTTCAGAATACACACCTGAGTAGGGCACAAGAACCAATAATTGAGGAGATAGGTCCAACCTAAGGCAAAACCCCCACTGTTTAAATCAGCATGCGGTTCAATTGATGCGAGAACTTCGCTAGCAGTACACATACGCGGGGTGCCAGAAGCGAGTTGCATAGCCAGCGAAGCCTTTCTTGTGAGGAAGATACGCCGACATCTATCAGAGGGAGATCAATGTTGGCTAAGACTGTGATTCTAAACGATGCTGACCTCTCCCAGACTCATCATAACACACCAGCTTTGGGGGACATTAGCTCAAGACGTGTCTAAGTAGCAATGTATTCATACCAATCCACTCCTGTATCCACGTCAATACCCATGAAGTCAATTAATCACAGACGTACCGAGAATTACATAGCCGATGAGCAAGCCAGCCGGCCCGCCTAAAATAAATCAGTTCTGTGCACACATTGAGCGGTCATGCTTTCGGTACAGTACCTCGAACAAGAGCAGTTGAGGACCCGATGATCAGACCCGTTCCGATCGCACCTATATGGATAGTCAGAGAGCTGAGGTAGACAGGCAGAATTGCCATACACACCTCCAAGCGCCATCATAGAAATCTGTAAGAACTTAGTTTATTTCATACAGAAGGCAAGCGCGTACTAACCTGTCGTGCTTTGAGTCCTCGCTTTAACGTCTTCTCTATATCTGCCACACTTTCACTTGCTCGCTCGGTGATTTGGATCTGGACTTTCTCGGCTGCAGGTACCCGGTTGGAGCCAGTCGACCTCTCTGATGATGACCGCGTTGAAGACAGGCGGCGGCTCATCTCATGCTCGCCTGGTTGGTACATTGTTGGACAGGGCGCTCAACCGCTCTGAAAGGTCGGTTGGTCAGAGGTGAGGTTGAGCTGCAAGGGGGAGTTGGAGGCAGGCGGATCCTCATGTAAGCGCCCGTTTAAGACCGTGGTTGTGTGGAGCTGCGGCACTGAAGACATCGGTGTCTGGCTGAGAGCATATTGTAACCTCTCTGATACAAAGGCGCGCGGCAGGCACCCACACTCGCCATACACCTGTCGTGCACAGCCAGCCTTGACCGGTGGCAACCTAGACAGGCGCCGGTTTTGGTTCCTAATAATTGGTTGTTACCGGCAGAAAGCTTAGCAAAGAGCATCCTTAAGGGGCCGTGACTCCAGTGGCCGATCGGCTTCTGAAACAGTGACTCCCGAAATACGTCCAAAGCTTGATGCTTCGGCACAAGTCGTTTATCCCAAGAGCTAAACAACTGGACAGCAAGTTGAGAGTAGACGCTTGTAAAATGGTGTATGAGGTCGTCCAGTTCTGTATATATCTCCCGAACGAATCTATCGCTGCAAAGTCACACCGACGAAATTATAATGGGCGACGCCCTGAAAAAGACAGGTCACTACCAATACGACAGAAATCACGAGAGGGTGCTTACGCCAACTTGCGCTTTTGTAACAACCTTCGAGCTCACGAGTGCAATCAAGCATTTATTGACCTTGGCTTGCGGAAGTATTGGCTTGATGATATCGTTCACTAGCGGAACTGATTAGAATAAGTCCTTTAGCATTGTAGGGAACCAGTTTCCCTACTTCTCAGCGGCCTTCTCGCATCCATAAGAGCGATGATGACACCCTCTGCGGTTCTGCGAAGCTCCTGGATCCAGAAGGTCGATCAATACTGGTACCGTGCCATTTAATAGTCTACACACAGGGTCATTTCCACGGAATTCGATCGGAAGCCTTTGTACGACTTCTTCGACAGCTGCCTGATTATCTATGAGTCAATAGCATTCTTCAACAAGAGACTCGAAGACCTACATCCCGTTCCCTTCGCTGCCTAGCAGTCAGGCTTGGCTTCTTTCCAGTTCCCTTCTTAATTGGGCGCTCTTGAGGTGGAGGTGCCGGCGTTGGAGGATCCCAACCACTGGTCTGGAAGGTTTCCTCGGTAGTATCTATTGGGATTGAGCATTAGAGTTTTCATACATTTGTCTTGTTACCTCTGGCAGCCGAGGGAACTCCTGTTTCGGGGATACTGGTTGGGGTTGGTGTGGTTGGACGAATTCCTAGCGCCCGGGCTCTCTCTGCCATCACAAATGAGATATCTGTGGGTGCCTTGGAGGGGCATCAGGGTATGTCTAAAGTTCCAGCAGCGGTGTCTCCCACCTGGGGCCACTCAACGCAGAAGGCATTGATCCTCATCGCTTGCATATAGCCGGCAAGGTTATGCGCTAGTTGTTCCATGCCATCTGAGATGCGGTCGAGCTCCTCCATGTTGAGGAACATTTGCTCGGTCTCATCGCAAACATCGACTAGCGCTTGCCCAAGGAACTCAAGGCCAGTCGGTCCAGAAAATGCCTGAGAATGGCGAAGACCAACGAGAGACCCCTGCGATACACGGCGCAGCGGTGTGTGGCCTCCTGAGCGCGACATGAGGGAGTCCAAGTTGTGTACAAATATGTATCTCTGGCTCAGTCAAGAATCGACCCTCCAGCCAGGAGGTAGAATAAGTAGATTCCAGAACAGACGCCTCACAAGTCCATAAACTAGAGTTTCAACTATCTAGCGGAGAGCAGACGATCATATTAGTTCCGATTGTGAACAAACCCATTGTATTCATGTTACACATTTGATCACGTGTGGACAAGGAAGAAATTGGCCCCAACAAGCTTCAATCCTTTCTGCTCAGCAAACTTGATTGCGTTCCAATGTCGCCGTTGTTCCCTTGCGTGCCCTCCACCGAAGTCGTCAATCGTAAATTTCATCCCTCCCACTGGTTCTCTGAATAGGAGAAAGGTGTAGCGATGTGTGCCAGTCCTGTTCGGAGCTGCAGTCAGATGTAGAGAGTTAAGTGTCACGCACGATGGTCCAGGACATGGCCCGATGTAAGGAGTATCAGAGGGTTTTGTCTTAGTAACTACTGGCGCACTGGCCGGGGAGTTGCCTTCCGCAGTTGCAGCGAAGTTGTCGATGCTGGTGGGCGCGAGACCCGAAATGACCTGTCTAAATGTAAGTCAAGTAGCTGTCCACTTTGGGAACCACGCACCCAATGTCTCCATTGCCCGAACGTTGGATCAATCCGTGATGGTGCGTCCTGCCCATTATTGTTCGCTTCGACAGATACATGAATCAGAACGTACTACCAGCTCACAGGGTCAGTCATAAGTAACGTGTATGGTCCACTTTCCCCGTCCTACAATACCAGAATGAGAATATAAAACTAGGGAGCATATGAATCAAGACCTACAATGTCGTCAGTAGGAAGAAATGCAATGTCTGGTTCAGTGGCAGCATCCTCTTTGGTCAGCACCGTCCCAAATTGTACGCTCTTTCCGCTGTCATTGTAAAGCACATCAAAGTGGATCAATGGTCGAAAGTCATCTGGGATCACGCCGGGGATGAGCTCATTCGCCTTCAGGGTGTCAATCAAGCCATTTTCCGGTGCAAGGAGTGGCATCGTTGATGTTTTCGAGGGTGGCCGAGGAGGAAGTGGACGGATCCAAGCCAGGTGGTACAAACGTCATCCGGGTCATCAGCGTCTCGATGAAAAGGAAAAATCCTCTGGAATTATATTGGTTGTTCTTTTTAATAAAATGTTTGACTCCGTTATTAAACGATATGGGCAGAGTAGGTCATGCATGAAGCATCGAGAGCAACTGAGGGAATCATGAGTTCAACCTCGAGAAGAGAAGACCAAGAGTACTACCCATGTGTCATATTCGATAATGAGATTCCTGAATCTCGCTCTTTTGATCTCGGTCCTGTACTGTATCTCTTCAAAGGTTGTGCGCCCATCAAAGTAACCTGACAAACTAATAGCGAGACCTCAAAAAACTAAATCAGCACTGTGGTGCGGATAAACCCACCTGAGAAACTCATCCTTGAGAGCCGGCCGTTGCTGCGCGATCTCTTCCAACCACAGCCGTTCGATACCGGTGACTTGCCGTGGTTCGTTGATGAACGACATGGACATGTCCTCTGAGATTTCGCTATCTAGTTCTGCATCCTCCTCTTCGTATTCTTGAAGACCTTCGACGTCAGTTGGTTCGTCATCGGTACTCCTTTTGAGCTCATCTTCGGACCAGGCGACGCCCCTTGCAGTATTACCCCGTCTAAATTCGGGTGAGTTGAGTTTATGCCGCTTCCCTGCTACAAAGCCGATCTCTGACTTTCGAGGGTTTCCATAGCCTGACACTTGTTCAGGCACCGGCGTCAATTCTTCTTCATACAAGGTATCTCCTGTTTGGGCACGTGTCCAGTTGGGCAAGGTGCGTTTTCGACCCCGATCTTCGACCCCGTGCTGCAAAGCGGCGCGGAATTTTCGGGCCTCAATCTTGCGCTGGTTTGCGGCATAGACGGACTGCTTGATATCGCCAGTCACAATAATTCGGAAATGGAGATGAAGCACGACGAGCGCGTCATTCTTGAGGAAGAAGAGAAGAACCTCGCGCCAAAGTGGCATATGGTCCGGAGATGGTACGAAATAGGAGAATGCTTGTTGACAGGAGGAAACGGCAGCGAGAATGGTGTAGAACGAAGGCGTCGTCGGAGGGAAGGTTGATTCAAACAGCTTAGCAAGGGTGCCCAGCCGTGTGTCCAACGTCGCTGGAGGGGCATAGATGCCAAGGAGTTTGGGATGAACAACACTGGACACTTTCGCCTTTTTGAGGTAGACCATAAATCGCGCAAAAGGGAGGACTTCGGCTTCTAAGTCCCAGTCTAATAGAGCGGCGGCGTCTACGAACCTAAGAATCAAGATAAGTATAATAAATCTAGCAAAATATTTGGACGTGGAGACGTACGATACGTCTGGGGTGAGCACTTCCCGGAAACGAAGCATCTCCTCTGACTCGGGTTCCTCGTGGTCGGGCTCGAAAACCACTGAGCCTTCCATATTCCCGGCAGGAGGGTCAAAAAATAGCAAGGTTTTCCAAGGGTCGAGCCTTGGGACTCTCCACCCTCGGCCGAAGACGGGATCCCAACGCTCGTCTCGCTCGTCTTCTAAGCCATATTCTCCAGCACCTTCAGGGTCATTGTCCCCAAACAGGAGTTGGGAGTGATACCACGGTAATTGAACGTCGAGTTCAAACTCCCCTAGCTTGAGATGGGCTATACGCTTATTCTGGACGGCAACGAATACGTCTCGGATTGCCCTCGCCAGTGAAGACTCTTTCAGGGCACGGGCCTCGAACTCCTTGTAGGGTTCGCCTGGTCAAATGAGTTAGCGGTGAAGAAACAACTCGATAAGCATACACACTCTTCATCGTTTCATAGCACAAGTCGACCAATAATTCCGCTTGTTTCTCCACATATCCATCTCTTGCCTGCTCGTAGTGCAGCGCCGCGGTTAGCCGCTGAGCGATTTGCTTGTAGTAAACATCGACGAATTGACCAATGTTAACATCGCCGCCGACGGATGGGTCAGGCCGATCAAGCACGAGGATGAGATGAAATCCTTTGAGTGCGCTTTCCTTGGAATCGTCCTTTTGCTGTGGTTCAGGTGCATCACTTTGATCGCCCGGGCCACCAGAAGTGGGGTCGGCGTACAGCTCTTTCCACCCCCAAGTCCCATCTTCTCCGATGTAGACGGGATGCCCGAGGAACATAAGTTCCTCGATGACCAATTCGAACCGTTGATTGCAAATCTCTCGTTCGAACCGGAAAAGTTTCCCCGCGAGGATCGAAATGGGATAGCCAAGGACATAATTGTAATCATGATCCGGATGCCACCGGGCATCAGCATCTACACGTCCGTATGAATTTGCGTGCGGTGTCGTCGGAGTTGTGGTCGGCAGTGAAGATGTGCGGGATCTTGTCCCTGCTTTCGGACTGACCATCAGGTCACCATGGGGGTGCCATTGGGCGGGAAGGCTCTCTTCGATGCCTGTGATAGCAGCATCTAAAAGTTCTTGGTCCGGTGATGCTCCGTTGAGTGGGTGTGACGCTCGCCATTTGAAATCGAGAGGAACGGGCTCCATTGGCAGTGGTCGAGCAAGACGTTGCGATGCACTCGAACGTGCTGGCCAACGAAAGGCTATGTGAGAGCCTTTGCTGGAGGAGGTGAACAAAAGTATGGCAAGAAGACAGCCGTCTGCCGCGTCGGACGACATATCTGCTTGTCTATGATCAGTCGTAACGCCATTGGAAATAAAATCGAGTACTGGTACCATTGTTGGTCGAGGACGAGACGTAGAGAGGTTTGCGTGATACCTGCGAGACTGACGAAAGTTACGGACGTGCGGAATAGTGGATACAAGGTTTTTTTTTACGATTAGTATGTGTCTTAGGCACTATTCAAGTCCCCTTCTCGTGGTTATGAAATGTTCAATTCGTGGCAAGGTTCAAGGAACAGAGTGGTAAATTAAAGAAAGTACGCCAGCATAAGGTCTATTAAATCACAAACCCATAGAGTAGCAAAGAAGTCTAAGATACGCTACGCTCAATGTTCCACACTGCGTGCATAACGCTCAGACCTGACGGCTGAATCTGTAGCTCCCTTGCTGGGGCAAGCTCCTCCTGAGGCGAGCGAGCATGTTCGAACGCTTCACGGGAATGGTGGTGTGTCCGACCACCGTGACATCTGGCCCAGGCGTCGGGCTCGCGGGCTCCGGCCCGGCGTCGGTGGACGGCGCAACGCTCTCGGTAGTCTCCTCCGCAGCTCCCTCCGAGGATGTCTCCGTCACTGACTCTTCGGTAGTGGTCGCGGTCGCAGTTGTGGACGCGGGCTCCTCCGAAGTGGTTGTGCTGGCCTCGCCCTCTCCGGTCTCCTCGGTGGGGCTGGGGACGAAGTCCTCAAAGCCCGCAGGGCCAGTGGAGATGTTCAAGTCGGTGACGGTGCCCGACTCGAGATCATAGACCCAGCCGTGGACGAAGACGGGCTTAAGTGGTGCTTCTTCTTCGGCGCGTTTCTCCTTCGCCTCTCCTGTTGAATTGCCTGCTGCGGCGAGACGGTCGTGCAACTAGGTCGACCATAGTCAATCTCTATGTCCGCCATGTAGAGGACTTAAACTTACGTTAGAAATGACGCTGCTTTCGGATAGCCTCTTCACGCCAAGCTTGACGTTCTCCTCAACGAGAGCCCGGAAACCGGGTTCTCTGATTTCTGGCTCGGGGACAGTACCACCCTCAGCCTCAATGGCCAGGTTCTTTGTTCTCATCTCGACGATCTCGGTGCGGTTGCTCTCCAGGTACAATTGGCGGACATCGCCGATCCAGGTTTGCACAATGTGGGTGGCGATGTCAATCTTAGTCTTGGGCCTTGAGGCGATTGACGCAGCAACACCCTAGGAGTCAAATGAGCAATGAGTTCTGCTCTTTAGGAAACCCCAAACATACACCGCAGCCATAGTGACCCAAAACGACGACGTGCTGAACTCCTAGGACGGTGATACCATAGGCCATGACGGACTGGGCGTTCTCGTCGCCAGGCTTGTACTGGTTGGCGATATTGCGCTCCATGAAGAAGGTACCAGGTTGCGAGTCGAAGATGGTCGCTTCAGGAGCACTGTACGAAGAGACGGAAACCTCGTCACAAACTCGTATTCTGTACTTCACGTTCTTGCTCACCGAGAGTCAGAGCAAGAGATCATCATGAACGGTGGCTTCTGGCCATCGTCCACGAGGCTTTGCAAAGCAGCAGCGTCGCGGTTTGTTTCAAAGCGGGCATTGCCCTCCAACACCCTTTGAACATCGGGGAACTTTGCAGCAGAGAAAGGAGCGTTTGAATCCTGACGGATCATCTTGAGGCCACGGAGGTCATGGGCATTATGGGCTGAGACGCCGGAAATGGCCGAGACAGCAAGGAAAGCGGCAGTAAAGGCTGTAGAAAGCATTGCGGCTGCATACCAAAGGGTTTAGCATCAGTGAATTGGTTGTACAGGTCGGAACGTCGGCGCGCTGGTTGAGGGTTGATAGCGGCAAACACTCACAGTTCTCGTGTTAGCGTAGTTTTAAAGAGTCAATGGCAACCTGGCCTTCTAGATCGAATGAGTTGAAATGAAAGTTGTGAATGCGCAAGGGCGCAAAAGGTCGAAAAGCGGACAAATGAAGGGGCTGGAGGGGTGTAGAAGGAGGTAGTCCAAGCGTCATGGTTTTCGTTTAATAAGGGCGAGTGGAGTGGCAACCACAGCCCATAGTCCATGCTTTCCACGCGTATGGAATGTATGAGGCAGGGACGCCAAGCCAGGTGGACCGGAAACAGTTGACACGCGATTCGATTACGTTTTGCATTGGTCGTGAAGCGATGCTCCTAATGGATCAATGGTGAGCGGCCCGCGGAACGTCGGTAACCAACTAAGGGCAGAGCTAGGGAACTGGTATGCACACCAGTTTTTTGATGCGCTTCTGATCATCATTCTCATCGTCTTCGTCGTCAATTTATCTATACACCTCTTCGCGGCGGAGACGCCGGGAATTGGCATAGATACTCTCTCTTGCCGAGGGCAGTTATACGACGCCTGGCAGACGCTTGGCGTTGACGACCTTCCGCGACGCCGCGACGAACGGTATCAAGGATTGGTGGCGGTGAAACAAGTCTTGGCATGAGGTGCCACCCACTCTTCTCCTCACTCATTCCGCTAGGTGATGCGCAGCAGTAACTGGCAAACTCGAGGTGGAGCAAGGTCTAGCCCTTGATTCGGTCACGTCCAGTTCCCGCGCGCATTGACTGTCGTTCTAGTAAGCCTATCATACACTCTTGTATACGGAAGTTTGGTATTACCGTTGTGGCTCCGAGAGCACCGAACAACTCTCTCGCCTCTCGCAGTGGCCTGCTGATCCTGCTCCGTGTAAGTCTGCAAGGCCGCAGTCGCCGCCATCTTCAGGACACACACGCTCACGTTGACCAATTGCGAACTTTTTCCGTCTGTGAGAAAGACTGACCGAGGAGGGATTTAGTCATCATACGGGCTGTGCAGAGGGCAAAGGTTGCTTACTTCTTGCAGTTAACGGGTACTCGGCGCGGTCAAAAGACTTGCCACAGAATCGGCAGGTTTCCTTTGTATACTGTATAACTATATTGGATCTTCCGAATACATTTCTGCTTGCTTGACAAGCACCCGCCAGAATTCTCTTGGCGATGTCTGTGGCGATTGTCGGACCATCTCATCTTGTCTGATCGTTGAGTTGATGATCCAATAACAACACAATACCTCAATTATGGCTTCCTCGTTGCATCGAGGAGCATAACCGCACCGCTCGACTTCCTCTCACACGATGCCTGCCATTCCAGTCCATTCCCGAACCGCTTCGCGCTTCATTCGTGTGTGCATGATCGAGCTTGAGAATAGCGGAAGGAGTGATATTCTCCCTGGGCTAGTTAATTTGGTATTCTTTGGCGTCGTTGTCTACGGCTGTTCCTCAGCACGGGACCCCATCGCAGCGCCCAACAGTCTCCCCTGGTACACTCTCGTTCTCCCCCGTGTTTACAATCTGAGTGGGTGACGCTCCTCCAAATGGGACCAGCAAAGTGTATGAAGGATGAAGCCGACTTGTTGCGCCACAATATGATGGACGGTCACCTCGGGATGAGCATTCTTTTCACATCGACCTATTCGCTTCTCCTCAGGGTGGTCTCATCAAGCACATCTGTCAGGATTTTGGATTTCCCCGTATTTGTAGACTGCTGTATGCCCGTTTAGCTTGTTTACATTATATCATACGAGTTGGACCCGACCACATCTGACTCGTGTCCGGCGATGCATGCTCTGGCCTCCACTGCGAGTGCGGTTCCTGTATGGAACGCAGTATTTCAACAACATCCGCCCGCGTTTTCAGGCAGCACATGATGTGATGACGACCATAACCCCTCTTTTGGTTCCTCAGGTCATCTGGGGCATCATCAAGTGTGTCTATGTAGGACCTTGATCCTCCCATTTGCGACTGCAAGCTCGAACCCCGACATAACCTTTACGACATCCTAGATGGTGTTCTGTTTCTCGCTTTGCTTATTACTAGCACAGGCACCATCTATGAACCCGAGCATGTGTATCGGGTGGTAGAACGAAAACGCGTGGATCGTGCACTTAGGAAGCAAGAAACTGACGCGAAACGTACGTGTGACTAAACTTTAGGTGTTCTATTGACGAGTTAGAAGTGTGGACTTGATATTTTGAGAGTGTTATATGGTCTTGTGTGAATTTTTGTACTATCTCTACCATTCCACCTCTGGCATGGCGATATCCTGCTACTTCCTTAGTTATCTCCTGCTCATGTTCTTAACACAGGCACTTCCACTGAACCACTTCTTCAAACGGTAATTGGACAAAGCCACTGCAAGTTGTTTCTCACCCCTTGCTTTTACTACGATTCCGGACAAGGACATACCACCTTACCTATAATTGTCGCTACATCGTTCTTGTTGCTATGGATCTGTCATTCAACTGGCCATTAATGTGGAGCTGTCAAGACACATGACAGGGAACACTGGCAAGCTCAGCTGTACTACGCTGTTCTTATATATATATGTGTGTGTGTGCTTAACACCACCAAAGCGGTGATTTTTGGGGCGGGTCGACTGAGCATGCTGATCTGAGGGTGGTCATGTCTCAAACGAAAGGGAATATTCACCCTGCCTCTCTCAGAGAATTAGCCCCTCACAACGATGTATGTTGTCCTTCTTATGGAGGACCCGTCTTAAGAATCCATATTCGACGATGGTCCGACTCTTTGATTTGCCATAATACTGGCGGCTCCGTCGTTGCTACACCAATGACACTTTGTATTTGTGAAAGGAGTCTGGAGACAACTTCTTACCTCACCACTTTGGTTGTAGAGGGGGCGGTCATCAAAGACGCGACGTCCGTTGGGACGACTCTTGTGCGAAAAATGCTCCCAGTATTTACAGCCCACTCACACGGTCCACTCTATTCGAGTCTCCGGATTTTGTAGTGCCAAGAGGGCTGCGGCTGCGGATGTCATCGCTTGCACCACTCCATGGCTGCAACCCTTGCAACGCTCGCAACGCTCCCCCTGGACGTCATCCTCTGTATTTCGGCCTTTCTTACTAATCCTCTGGACGTTCTTTCGTTATCGCAGGTACGGCATGGCATCCCTTTTGACTTCCTCCGCTGGTGAAACTGACACCCACGTGTAAGGCTTGCCGCTCGGCGTTCCTGGCATCTTTAGACAGGCCATCTTACTGGTCTAGCGTAGTTCCAGTGGCACACCTGCCGCGCCCGGCACCATGGGACACGTACTCACCGAGCGAACTCCGCCAGGCTCATGTTCGATATGCAGCCTCCCACCGTGGGTGGGAGTCCCCGTCACCCACTTTTGGACCACCACTCCGTTTGCCACTCCCACGAGGCCCAAATTGTGATCGAGACTTTTATCTGCGGTGGCGCTCGATTCGAGGCACGCGCTGGGCTTGGTCTCTTCAGCGCTCGACGGGAGAGATCAGCTTTTGCGATCTCAGGACTGGGCTTGATATAGGGAAATGGAGCGCCGGAGGATGGGTGACTGATGCCCTCATCGAATCTCGCTCGTCAAATCATTGGATCCTTTGCCACTGGAAGACGAATTGGGCAGATGTCACTAGTGGGCATGTACCTCTGGCGATTATGTATGTATCCTCAATACTAAGCGTCAGATAGGTCCGGATTCGAAATTGTGGCCACATCAGTAACCTTGGAGCAGGAGAGCCATACCTTGCCAATCAAGTTGACCTTTAGCACTATCCAAAGGGCCCCAGTGGAAAAAGAGACTTCCCTCTCAACAAGCGCAATGGTGATATGGCGTGATTATTTGATTGGGAAGTACATAAGGGCGCGCAACAAGCGGACAACTGGTCTCCTCTTATGGGGCCTGAAAGAAAATGCCACGTTCTATTGTGAGGTATCCCACTCTTTCTTTCCGACTTTGGATGCCTTAAGTCCCAATTCGCCGACAGATGACAGATTTCACGCGCGGCCTCAAAGTTCGTGATGATCTCCTCTTCATCAAACTTGGAATTATCGGTGTTGGTGAAACATACCGCTGTCTTCACATGCCGAGCCTTGTAGACGCAGCTCAACTCCCAGGCGGATCCCTCGATCTGACAGAAGACGCCTTCGCCGAGCTCCTTCCAGATTACAAGATGGAAACACATACACCGGGGTCAATTGGTTCGCTCCATGAAGAAATCTATGCCATTCCCTCTTGCCTCCCAACACATCCGAGGTATTGCATCATCTTCGATCGAGTCCTCGAACACTCCTCAAAAATGGATTGGGAGGTTTTTGAAGTGGAGATAGACTTGAGTATAACTGGACCGATCAAAATATTTAGCCGAATCAGTCGACAGTACAATGTACCGCGCTCAACCTATTCCTTTCACGACGGCGATGACGATTTGCTCCTCTCCCTCCCATCCGAAGGTGGTCATATACCCTGCGTGCCCCTTAGCGTTCGATTCTTGCGCGTTGGAAAGCCGGACGACTGGCGAGTGGCCACGCTAAGGGGCATAGATAAAATGCGAGTGGCTGGGCTCCATGTCGACCGAGACGCAGGATATATCATTACTTGGGTAAGAGAAGGTTGGCTCTGGTGGACCCGGGAATGTTCCTTCATCTGGTGGATCGATGAGACCAAACTTGGCCCTATGGTACATTCGCCAGTGAAGGACTTGACATCTGGATGGAGCCTGAGGGGCTTTTGGTGACAAGAGGGGTTTCATCCCTCCTCTGAATTTCTTCAATCTACAGGATTTGCAATAAACTTCTTTGGGACAAAACAGACACAAAAACCTCACTATACCTACCATTACTAGTATGCACCCTGGAAGGAGACATCGATCCCGTCTGTACACATTTCACTCTGTGTTAAAGTACTGCGTTCCATACAGGGACCGCACACGCAGTGGAAGCCAGAGCATCGCCGGACACGAGTAAGATGTGGTCGGGTCCAACTCGTATGCTATAAAGTAAACATGCCGGGTCAGTCGTGGTCCCCCGCCAATCCACTCATAAAGCGCAGAGGTCGTTGTCATTTGAAATAATGATTTCTCTCTAAAATTTTCTTTGTCTCTTTGGCACTGCCCATCGCCGCCGGCTAGTGATTAATATCCACATAGGCGGAATTTTTACGCTCGTTGCACCGTGAACTCGAAGGGTTGTTAGAATAATACCCCCACTGGGAACGGGTCGATCGAGAAGACTGTGGACAAGGCAATCAATACGGCGCTGTATTCACAGAGGTCAGTCCTCCCATATGGAAACTAGCAAAACACCGAACCCCTTTAGTTAAACCCAATTTTAAAGGCCGTCTTCGGTGTTGCCAGCGTCACGTTTGAGGTTCGTACTTGCTACTGGCATGTCGGGGCGGGATAACGTTGACCGTATAGCTCTCGAAGGAACAAAACAAATACGACCAGATGCCATTGGCACTTTTGGATCGGATTGGCGGACAAGGTCGCAAATGATTTCATTTGTGAAGAGACAAAACTCTTGGAGGAAATCATCCCCCGAATGCTCGAAGTGGTGCTGAGGGTCGCGAAAATTTCGTGAGGTTATGCCAAGCGAGGTAGGCAACCGGCTTTTGGATCTGGCAAGTGATGATGGTTGCGGCAGGTGGGCCGGCCTACCTGGAGGTGATCGAAGAGACGAATAGGGAGTTGACCAAGGTTATTGAAAGATTCGGTCGTGCAGTGGATATCGAGGTTCTCCGCCTAGCCAACGGTAGTGGTAAGCACTCATTGCCTCAATATGGCGATAGTGCATTCTCAGTAGCTCTTTATAACGCAAGAGTCCTGCTTGCGCGGCTCAGGTCTGTCAAGATCGGCTATCACCAGGACCCCCGCTGTATGGAAGGCACCCGCCAAGTTCTCCTTGGACAAACCATAGCCTGGGTGACCAATAAATCGGCGCAGAAGGATGAACGAAGCATATACTGGAGCTTCGGCTTACCCGAAATCGGCAAGCGTTGTTAGCTCATTCGATTTGTGTGAGCCTTCACGAGGGAAGCACCGGCTGGAGCCTCGTTCTGCTTGCAGCCCGATCGCTGAATGCCCGAACTCCTACCTTCTTTCGGCCGTTCTGGTCGAACAATATGTAACCTCCTACGTAATGACCAAATTTTATGCCCTCGACGTTACGGTAATCTGCTGTGGCACTTCCTCTTCCATTCAGTGTATAGTCTGAAGGGAAGTTTGTATAATAGTATTGCGGCCGTACTGTTGATAACGTGGTAGAACCTGTATGGCGACCGCGTTCTCAAAGAGAAGATCACAAGCCGCCATAGGTTCAGTAGTCTCCTCTATTGTTAAAATAATGTGCGAACTGAGGGACTGAGATTAAACCCTTGTATATTACCCTGTAAACTAGGACGATCTATATAGTGATAACGAGTGAAACGGATGTGAAACGGATGCAAAGTAGATGTGAAATGAGCGTGGAGCAGATGCGAAATGGATATGAAAAAACTAAGGGACCGGCTAAGAGGATTAAGTACTACAAACTTGTAATGTAAGGCCGGGGCTCGGTGCGGATACTGGAGACATGTAATCTTGCACTGGGTACAGGTACCTCAGGCATGGAAGACGAAACAAGT
>Ga0307513_10001094_pt1 | contig 39256 bp, 40 predicted proteins | sample 15_EM_MG_FD_202174 | JGI IMG/M metagenome (GOLD analysis project Ga0307513, IMG submission 202174) | Populus trichocarpa ectomycorrhiza microbial communities from riparian zone in the Pacific Northwest, United States - 15_EM | ecosystem: Host-associated > Plants > Roots > Unclassified | place...
GAGTCCGAATGGCTGATGGTAGACGGTGACGGTCCCCAACCGCAATCGAGCTTAGCGAAGGCCGACTAGGTGCGACGAGCCGCGGATGCCCACTGTCTTCGTCTTCCTTTTCAGTTCTGGAATATGCCTCTCTAGTGTATATATATAAGTATATATCAGCGCTGCGGTGTGGTAATGGAACGTACACCGGTTGGCGTAATGGCAGCATCGCGCTCACGATGTGTGAGAGTGAGACTCGGCTGGTTACTGGCGCCCATGGACTCTCAAGTGCTATTGGCTCTCCATCATCATGCCTGTCATTTTGGCGTAACAATCTCTTACTCAGACTTCAGACTCTGACAAATAAGTCGATCTCATACTTGGATCCCTCCACCCTAGGAGTCGGTCGCCGCTCCTCCCTTAGCACTCCCCACCGTTTAACGCGCATTACCGTCATGTCTCAAGCCAAGTAAGTCCCAGTGGCCGAGCCGATCTCGATTTGGTGGCTGAATGAGGCGATTTCGACGGATCTACTGACATCGTCACGCTCGCAGAGGTGATATTGGCCTCATTGGCCTCGCCGTAATGGTCAGTTCTCTACTCCAAATCGACCCTCCCCACTCCCTACCGTCACCATCGATGAAGGCGCTCGATGACACTTTCGTCTGTGCTGACTGTAGTCGATGATCTCTCACTAGGGTCAAAATCTCATTCTTAACATGAACGACAAGGGCTTCGTCGTCGTTGCACACAACCGTACTACCGAGAAGGTCGATCACTTCCTCCAGAACGAGGCCAAAGGTAATCTATCACTTCGGCGGCCGTTGCGGTTTATAGCTTACTTTTTGTGCATCACAGGAACTAAAATCATCGGTGCTTGGTCCGTCGAGGAGCTCTGCGCCAAACTCAAGAAGCCCCGCAAAGTCATCCTCCTTGTCCAAGCTGGCAAGGCCGTCGATATTTTCATCGAGCAACTCATAAAGTACATGGAGCCTGGTGATATCATCATCGATGGTGGCAATTCACACTATCCCGATTCTGTCCGCCGCTGCAAGGAACTCGAAGCCAAGGGCTTCCTCTTCGTCGGCTCTGGTGTCTCCGGCGGTGAAGAGGGTGCGCGACACGGCCCGTCTCTCATGCCTGGTGGCAGCTCCGCCGCGTGGCCGCACATCAAGGACATCTTCCAGAAGACCGCCGCACAAGCGTACGGCGAGCCGTGCTGCGACTGGGTCGGTGAGACTGGTGCAGGGCACTACGTCAAGATGGTGCACAACGGCATCGAGTACGGTGACATGCAGCTCATCGCGGAGGCGTACGATATCCTCAAACGCGGTCTGGGACTCGGCGAGTCGGAGATTGCAGATATCATCACTAAATGGAACAAGGGCGTCCTGGACTCATTCCTGATTGAGATCACTGCCAACATCCTTAAATTTAACGATTCGGACGGCGAGCCTGTAGTAAACAAGGTCCTCGACAAGGCCGGTCAGAAGGGAACTGGAAAGTGGACGGCGATTGCTGCGTTGGACGCCGGTATGCCCGTAACACTCATCGGTGAGGCCGTGTTCGCTCGGTGCTTGTCGGCTATCAAAGACGAGCGTGTCCGTGCGAGCAAGGTCTTGGTCGGACCATTGAAGGAGCCCTTCCGTGGTGACAAGCAACAATTCATCGACGATCTCGAGCAGGCGTTGTATGCATCGAAGATTATTTCGTACACCCAGGGCTTCTTGTTGATGAGAGAGACCGCCAAGGAGATGCAGTGGAATCTTAACTACGCTGGAATTGCTCGTATGTGGAGAGGTGGTTGCATCATCAAAGTGAGCATTGAAGAATCGGGCTCGTCTGGCCGGTAACTCACACACGGCCTGCGAATACAGTCTGTCTTCCTCAAGGATATCACTGCGGCGTACGACAAGGCACCCAAGCTTGAGAGCTTGCTCTTCGACGATTTCTTCAACAAGGGTGAGTTGTACCCGTCCGGCACAGGCCTTGGCTCGACTATTCACTGCGTCCCTTTTCACAGCGATCCACAAGGCACAGCCTGGATGGAGACGCGTTGTCGCGCAGAGCACTCTCTGGGGTATTCCGATGCCGGCCTTCACTACCGCCCTGTCGTTCTTCGACGGCTACAGGAGCGAGATCGTCCCTGCCAACCTGCTACAGGCGCAACGAGACTACTTTGGTGCTCACACTTTCCTCGTCCTGCCAGGCAAGGAGAACGAGCGCTTCGTCTCTGGCCAGAACATCCGTACGTTTTCTGCCTGTCTTTCCAGCAATTAGCGGACTGACTGTCGGTCGTTCTCTCAACAGACATTAACTGGACTGGGCGTGGTGGAAATGTCTCGGCGGGGAGTTATGTCGCGTAGAGCAAGTCTGCCATGGAGGATGTTCCGAACTGGATATGCGAATGCATGCAAAGATCAAGAGAAGGTACGGAAAGTAATAAAGTAGACACACTATGAACTGTGCGAGACGGTGACAATCTGTCCGGAGCTGAACGAGTGTGGCAACGTGTGCTAGCTGGTTTAACGCTCAAATGAAGTGGTGATAAAGCGACAGGCGGTGACGTTTGAGCGTCCGCAGGTGGTGCACCTTTGTCTCAGAATCTCTACCCCTTGCCACTTTTGCGGACGACATGGCGCTTCGAGAAACGCTCTACTCGCCTAACCCAGCTTCGCCTGCACTCTCCGTCGTATTCGACGACATGGACGGCGCCGAGACAGCGTCGATTGCCCCCTCGGACGCTCCTTCTCAGCAGGACCGCGACGCTAGAACCTCATCACTGTCGACCTACTCGGGTTCGACGACACAAGGCAGTCGGTATAGCAATCCATCAGTTCCGGGGTCCACGACTAGTCCAGCTCACTGTCTCGCCACGTTCGTGGAGCGGGAAAATATGGGCAGGGCTACTTTTGACATGCGCGATTGGGAATGGCATACTACACCGGGTCGCACGACGGCAACAACTCCAACAACTCCCCGGCAGATGCACCGTCCTCTCCTCCCTGCGACGCTTGACCTCGATCGCATCGGGTCCCAGCTGCCCCCCCTTCCCACCACAATCCCCTCCCGTTTGCCCTCGCTACTCGAGGAACATGAGGGAGACGATTACCTTACAGAAGACGACGATGACCAGTCCGAAGTCGACTCGATCTTCTTCGTCAACGAAGGCGAGCAGGACGCCCACGTCGCGACGTCTAATTCACTCGTTGACCTCGCGAGTACAAATGCAGAGGCGACAGAGGACGTCCTCGGCATCGTAGCGATGCTCCAGAATGCGCTTAATCGAGAACAGGATGACCAGCTTGTCGAACAGGAGCACCCATTTCTCGACCGACCCTCCTAGCAACAAGCCGCATAGGTATCTTATGCCCAGTCAGGTTGTAGCCTTTGTACTCTCATCAGGCTTCGTCCTTCCTCACTGTTCCCGACTGCACCACACTTCGGCCGTGTCTATGTTATCCGATTCGTTGGTTTACGCTTCTCCTTGATTTAAACGTTCATTAAGGCATTCCTGGATCCACATTTCTTCCACCCTCTTCCTGCTTGTCACCTAACCACTTCCATTCTCACCCTCCGAGTTATATATGGATCCCGGGGCCGACCTTGTGCTACTATCCGAGATGTACCTCTAGTCCAGGTTGCTGCTACTTATGCCTCTCTCTCTTTATGTCGCGTCTAGTTTTCATACATGGCGTATTCCACTCCCCCCTGAAATCCGGTGTGGTTGCCATCCGTATCTTTACTAGAGCGCGCCGCCTGATAGGACTACATGCCACTGTGCCATTTCTTGATTCTATACGTTTCTGCCCTGTGAGGGGCCGTCATAAGTCAAGGAACTCGAAGGATTTAGGGTCTGGTTCTGACTAGCTGCTGATCAGCAGACTAGCTGTTGTCTGACCGTCAATGACCGAAATGAACCGCCAAACAATTGCGCGCCCGTGTCGGATTGGCTGTCCGGCTACTTCGGGGTCGTCAGTTATGCGGCCGCCATGCTAATAGAGCATATTAATAACAAACAAAGGACGTACTCCCCACTTAGAGCGGAACCTGCCCTGTTGTGCGCTCAGTGCCAGCTTGCTTAGTGTCATCAAATACTAAAGGCCGATGGAGGGCATAGAGCGGGATTTGCTGATCTCCAGTGTCTCCGTAGTATCACTGTCATTGCTATCGAAACTCTACCCTGTCACCTTGGCGAAAGTCGTCTGCCACTCAGCCATCCAGCCTCAAACCTACGGCATTGCGGCATAGAAAGGATATGAGCGCGCCGGATCTAGAAGACAGGTTTCAAATTCCTAAGGTTGAGAATGCGTGCTGAGCCCCTGCTAGGAAGTGGAGTCTCTCCAACTATATATATGTTATTAGGCACGAGTCTTAGAGATGAGGGAAACATTGGAAACGTGAATAGGTAGTAACACAATTACCAAACCGAATATTCGCGTATTCGTTCTCTCGCTTCCAACGTGTTGGAGCATCTCGACCATCTTTGAAGCTTGTTCCATAAACGTGGAACGCAACCTAATTCATTTTTTAGAAGAAAAAGACAGTCATTGTACATTAATCGTTGTTTCTAGTGGTGGGAAAAGCATGCTGAAATTCTTCTACGGTTTGTGCAATGTGGTCTTCACAGCAAACTGTATAGGTAACACGATTTTAGCTACGAGGGACGTACAGTTGGGTAAATAATGGTAATTTATAGCATGTTTGTAATAACATATAGGTTTTCGGTGGAGCAGGTGTGGCATTTGATCTTGTCAGGCTCTGGCTCGCGAGCTGGCCTCCCCTTTCCTCGCCAGTCCCACATTGGGTACTGTTATTCAGTGGAGCAAAAGCTAAGCAATATATCATGGTCCCGCCGCCGCTGAAACCAGACATGCCGTTTTGATGTTCCAAACAACACAGAGCTTGCTAATGTAGAAGAAACAAGCACTGTCATGCATGCCATATATGTACCCAACGGACACAAATTTGGAGTGTTGTTTAGAAAAGACTCAACCATATATCACTGTGTTAGCATGGGCACTTGGAAATTCGCATCAGGACTGAATATGGGGTTTTCCTTGTACCGTTATTACTAGAAAGAAGAAATCCAAGAGCGGTGGTCAACTCTCAGAGAGTACAACCTTGCTTAGCGCACGCTAAGACATCTGGCAAGGCTATTTTCCCTCTTCGTCCATTATAAATACGTCCTATTTGGTCTTTGTAAGGTTTTCTTAGTTTCTTAGTTCATTGCCTTCAGAAACGCTGTCTTATGCACAGGTACCATTGAATAGATAATGAAGGTTGAATTCCAGCTAGGGGCTGTTTATATTCAAAGGTGACAGCTGACTAACGTTAGGGTTATCATGATGGAAGGACCAAAAAATGGGTTTAGAAGCCGCCACAACTCGAAGGCCAAAAGCGGACCGAGAAAAATTTGGCGAGTGCCCATCCCCCATCAGGGACGTGCAACGAGTAGAGTCTGATGGAACCTACAGGTCGCTGTGCTTTGCCAAGGCTCTGCCCGCCGGACCCACAAGGACGTGAAGGCAGGCGCGGCCCACAAGTAATTATGACGTTTACAAGCCCATATGTCCCCTCCCTATATAATTTCCTGGCCCAGCACTGGAGCACAGATCGCACAGACGGTCGGTCTTGGTGATAATGTGTAGTGATATGAACCTCATCCCGTACTTGCTAGAAACCCGCATGCAATTTACCTCCATTCGATCGTCTGACTAAGACTTTTCCACGGGCACAGACCGCTGTAACTTTAATGAAACCCCTTATTCATTGGTTTACGTGCGAGCCAGGTCTCTCCTGGTATTGAGTGACAATAAGAAAAATAAAAAGCCGCGAGGGGTAAATACGTATAGACCGCGAATATTGACGGTGTTCCAAGGTCCGATCGTGAGAAGGTCCGAAGGAGGGGAAGAAAGGAGGGACGACGAAGTACATGGCAGTCCGTTGATAGACAAGGTTGCGAGAGCGACGATGAGTATGCCGTCCGTTGAGATTCAAAGTCGAGGGAGGGGTGTAGCAAGGTAAATAGTCATTCGTTGATAGTCGGCGTCGCGAGAGCGACAGTGAATATGCCGTCCGTTGAGATACCGAGCTGCAGATAAGCAGACTGAAGCCGACAAGAGTAGAATCCCTTGAAACCTAACACGGGTAGACTCCAGGAAGACCGCACAAGTCGGCGAGAGCAGCAGGTTGGTGAACGAGTGGCCACAAGTAACCAGCAAACGACGAATACGAGCAAGAAAGCACTTAAAGACGAAGGGAAGTAAAAACATTGGAAAAGACAAGATGATATTGGTATGTCCAGGGGTTCTCCTTTTTGTATGTATACGAAGACATCTCCTATGACGTAGCAAGATAATGAATAAGAGACTAGAAATATAAATAATGAAGCTATCATCAAGCGGATCAAGACACTGGGAGCCTGGCTTGAGCCTGATGGCGGACTAAGGCCGCACAAATCGACCCGCGACCCGCTCGGTACGCACTGAATCGTATCTGGTCGGAAGCAGTACTGATTATTACAATGCTATAGTTTATGCGAAATTTTGAATGCCGCACAGTGCCACTTGATTAGAGTAGACTCCTGACGCCTGTGGAAAATGGAGGAAGCCCTCCAGAGTACCAAGGAGGCTGGAAACATTCTCAATATCCCTGAGCACGCTTCTTGGCCAGAAGGTTTTGATATTTCTTACATTTAGGTGCTGCAACCCCCACAAGAACCGAAGCGCAGGGATGGTTCAGTAGATAAAGATATGATCTTCGTGTTCGTAGGGCTGCTCCCACATCTTTTTACGAAGGACAAACATAACCCGGTCAAGCCGTCGAAACATTGCAAGGCATATTGATTCCTCCATGAAGTAGAAAATGCACTCAAAGCACAGGTCATGTAAATAAATAAGCATTTCCTGTGAGGTTAGGCAGCCGGACCCTTCCTTTCGGCAGTACCCTTGTCCTTTTGGGCTTTGCGAGCAGCCTTGAGCTGAGCGATCTTCACCTTGGTGTTGAAGTAGGTCTTCAAAAAGGAATGAGTGGGATAAAGTTTGGTTAGGTATATCGGATTGACTCACTCCCAGAGTAAAGGCCACCATGTTGAAGAATGGAACCCAGAGCTGACAGCACCATGAGGAATAACACGGAACACCGAAATCGATCAACTTACCTCTGGTGAGAGGAACCTCTGGGCAAACATTTGCGCTAAAGGTGAGCTGATGCAGGTCACCTACAATCGAAAGTCAGGTCCCTCCACACGAGGACGGAGACTATAAACATACTTTCATGAGGGGCACGAATCCAGCCTTAACGACCTTCATCACACCATCAACAGTTCGAGCGCCCCCAATAATAGCCATGCTGACAAGGTACACTGCAACCCCGTCAAACTGCTTTCGTCATACGCACTCCAACTCTGGACGTACCAACAGTAGTAGTGGGGGCCACAAGGACACTACTGGCCAGGATCTGCGACACACGGTCCTTCGGCGTGGACTTTCCCGCGAACACCTTCTGCAAACGGCCAACAAGCACGTGGTTCAACGGTGCAGAAATGAACGCGCCATAGACCGCCATGGCAAAAGCTCGAGGTGTGATTTTTGCCTGGGACAGTGCCGCTTCAAGAGCGTATTGAGTCGTGCCGGGTTTTGCGGTCGGCCGTTGTGTGGGAACGCCCGCGAGATGCGTTGCAGTAATTTCCTGAACGAACGACAGGATACCTGTGGTACTATTACAGTGGTGTGCAGTCATTCTAGTGACGGCGCCTACATACCCGAAGTGATAACCTTCGTTTGCAGCGGTTTAGCCAACAACCGTGCGAGATATGCAGCCAGCAATGGGTTGATCTTCTTAGGCTGCACCACAGCTACGAAAGCAGTCGTCCTCGCGCTTGAACTCATCGTGAAAGCAAGTTGTGGGGCAGTTCAAGGAAACGGTCGGCCCAGGTTCGCCGGCAGCCGGGTCCGATCACGGGCTGAAGAAGACTAAATGCACGACTGCGTTGCAATCACAATAGAATGGATATACAATTAAAGGGCGGGTCCCGCGATCAAGTACCAAGCACCAAGAAGTTCTATGTTCAACTTTTGTCTTTGTGGCCTAAGCTGACTTCTTGATCCTGCAAACGAATGAGTGCCATGACGAGGGAAGTAAGAGAACCCCGTACCAAGCTTTCACGTAGTCAGCAAACGAGACCATGCATACCGTTTGCCAGATGCCCAGTCCGATTCGGGGAGTCACTCCACGATATAGTCCCTTCATGCCATTTTCCTTGTAGATGAAGCCAAGGGTGTTGAAGACGGTGAGCTTCGCAGGTCGGTTCTTTGAGATGTCCTTGGACATGGACTGCATTTCGACACGAACGACTTCGATAGGCTGGTTCCAGGTGGCCAAGGCACCGCCTACGATGTCGCTGTCAGTACAACTGGCGGTCAATAGTAACAAATCTCCGACAAACCGATGGTTGAACTGAGGATCTTCTCGAGAGGGGAGAGTTTGTCGTTTTCACCTTTACCCTTTATTGACCGGATAGAGGACTCGGCAAGACGAGCGAAACCCATTCTTTCATTGAATGTCAGGAAAGGCAACAAAAGCAGGGAGAGTGTATACGACTTACCGCGAACCCCAGTTAGTCATTTGTCTAAGTGCGACGGCATTGACACCCTTGTTGATACCTGCAATGCCCTCTCGACGGTAGATGTCCGCAAAAACGGCCCATGTCGAAGGAGGGTTGATACCACTCGCGGCTTGCTTGTGACGCGTGATTTCTGCGGTCTTCATGCAGGTACAGAAGCCTGTTCCGATCGTGCGTCAGTCCATTAGTCCATTGGTATTCCGGGAAGACAACACCACGCTTCTTTGGAAGCAACACCAGACAATCACGTTCGAGCTGTAAGCACGTACCCATGGTCGCATATGCCTGAGTGATACCACCACCCATGCCGCCAAGCAACCCAGCCACGGCGGGGGATACACCCATGTCGGTCGTCCGCGTCTCAATTTCTGAGGCGGTGAACATGAGGACGGCTCCCTTGGTAGAAGCTTCGATCCAGGCCTGTGACAACGCGCATACAGTTTAGCTCAGGCGCGTAACAAGACAGCGATGCGCACGGAGCGCACGTACCCACGGAATGAGACCCTGGTAGAAGCCGGTGACACCACCACGGGACCAGACGGACTTGAGGGCCTGTGCCATGGTCTGCGTGCGGTTCGCCGCCATCTGCGTCTTGATGACTTCGAGAGGCTGCCCGAGCGTCGTAACTTCAAACTAAAAGGACGCGTTTGCAGCATAAGAAATAGTAACCGGAGAGCACCTGTAGCTCCAGAACGCGTACCATGTTCATAATACCGCCTAGGTAAAACTTAAGTCAGAATGTTCACATTTTTTTCGCTGGGACGACGCGAAAGGTTGCTTACCGACGGCGATATTGGACCAGTTGACACCCTTTTGACCTGGCTCACGCTGAATGCCCATGGTGCTGCTTGGGGAGGAGAGACAAGTACGGAGGGGGGTAGCGGTGCAAGGTGGGACACGCCTGAGCCCGGCTATGGGGGCGAAGTCCGGCTATGGGGGCGAAGTCCGGCTATGGGGGCGAAGTGAATTCAAGCAAGGTCGAACCGCTCCAATCACCCCAACCAGTAAATCCGCCAATCAGAGCGGGGTGCATTAGAATAGTGCGACAAAGACGGACAGGCATAGAGGCAGTCATAATGAGCGATCCAAAACCAACAGGCCACATACGACGCTGAAAGGAGGACAGTACGCAACCATACACATGAGAGAACGAACGAACATAGGAGGAAGGACTACGAAAAGATTACTACCTATTATACCTCTAAGACTGACAAGCCTCCGCTTGCAACCTCGCAAGCTCACTCTCCAAATCTTGCTTCTCGCTCTCCGTAAATTGTAGCTCTAGCGTTTTCGATTGGAGTGCAGCATTGGCCCCTTCAAAGTTCTCCTTCATCGCGCGCAATTGCTCCTCAAGAGTCTCCAGGGCCTTCTGGTAGTCGGCCTCGAGCTCGGAGAGCTTGGCAGAGTGCGCTTCGTGCAACTGTTGCAGCTCTTCCCTTGGGACCATAGGCGTCGGAGCGTTCCCATTGGGCTTGGGGGACATGGGCGGCGTCTGCAGCGCTGTTTGAGCAGCCAAAGCCTCAGCCTTGGCCCTTTCCTTGGCAACCCTTTCATCCTCCAGCTCGCTCTCTAATTTGGTGCGTGCTTGTGCGAACGAAGCGCGCTCCTCCTCCAGCTCGGCCTTGAGCTTCTGAGTTTGTTCAACGTACTGCTCCGTCTTCTCCTCCAACTCGCGCTCGTGATTGGCATTGATCTCAGTAAATGATTCCTTGCTCGCTTGGAATGCTTCCCTGACCATCGTCAACTCGTCATTGAGACTGCACAATTCGCCCTTGAGCCGTTCGGTTTCGGCTGCATGCTCAGCATCAGATGAAGAAGCAGCCTGTGCAGTAGCCAGGGCTTCCTTGAGTTGGCTAACTTGCGCAGTCAAGGCATCGACTTCCTTCAGAGCTGCGGCGAGGTTAGTTTTCGCCTTAGCCAAGTCGTCCAGAGTCGCCCGGAGGTCCAGTGCGGTCGAGTTAAGCTTCTTCTCCAAAGACTTTGATGAAGTGGAAAGAGCCTCATCATGAGCAGCCTGGAGTTCTTTGATGGTGTTGTCGTGGGCGGCGAGAAGCTGGTCCTTGGTCTCCTGAGATTGCGCTCGCAACTTCTGCAGTTCAATTGCGTGATCGTTATCAGCTTGAGCCTGCAAGGCGAGTAAATACCTAATCGAGATTGCAGAATTGGTGCATTACCTTTGCTTTGTTGAACGCCTCAGTGAACAATGAAGCGCGCTCGGCGTTCGCTTCTTCAAGCTTAGAATTGTAGTTCGATTCTTGGGCCTCGAGGTCAGCTTTGGCAGCCGTCAGCTCGTCCTGCGCCTGTTTGATCTGAACATCGGCGACTTCCTTGGCCTCGCTACGGGCCTGAGCAAGTTGAGCAGCATGATCCTCTTCAGCTTCCGATTTTGCGACCTCTGCATCAGCCAGTGTAGCCTTATGCGTTTCCTCAGCTACACTCAATTGCCCCTTGAGATCCTGCACCGTCGCCTCGAGCGCCTTGATCTTGTCCTCGCTTACTTCAGCGGCGGCTTTCAGCTCAAGCTCTGTCTCGGAAAACTTCGCGCAAGCCTCCTCATTCTCCTTTGTGAGGCGAGCGACCTCGATAACGAGGTCTGAGACACGGGTTTCGGCAATCTGGAGGGTCTCCACTTTCGAGGTGAGTTCTTGAACTGATGCCGTTGTAGTGGTGAGTTGTTCGGTAAGAGAAGATACCTTATCTTGCGCCTCAGACATGCCCTTTAGTGCCTCAGCCAGTTCCTCGGCAGTTCGAGTGACCTCCTGGCTAGCTGCTTCATGCTTTCCGGTGAGCTCCACAATCAACGATTGAGCGTCTTCCAGTTCTGCCTTCGAGCTCTTAAGCTCGCTCTGCGCTCTTTGTAGGCTCTCAGCAGTCTCCTGATGTTGTTTCGCAACCGACTCGCTCTCTGCATGCTTGTCTTCGAAGCGCTTCTGGGCTTCCTCGTAGGCCGCTTTATGCTCTCCGGCCTTGCTTGCGTGATCTCGTTTTTCCGCGATCAGCTTATCCTCACTTGCGAGGAGCTCATCAACAACTTTAGCCTTAGCTTCCAAGTCATTCTGTCGTCCCTGGAGATCCTCGGTAAGTTTCCCAATTTCAACCTCAAGGGCAGCAATCTTCTCAACACGTTCAGCAAGGCGGTCAGTCGCTTCTTTGAGCTGAGATAGAGGATCAGCTCAGTTCATGTGAATAACGAAAGGGGGTCGTACCTTTCCCTCCAACTCGATCACCTTCTCATTCTCCTTAATCTCCTTCGGAGCCGTCACGGAAGCGCCAGGCCTCTGCTTATTCGTAGCTGGTGTACTCGTGACCGGCCTGGCCGGTAAACTAGCCCTTGGAGCTGCAGGTTTCTTTCCAGTCGTAGAGTCATGGGTTGAGACACGGGGTCGACCAGCTGCTGAGGGAACCGGCGAGGTCACTTTCTCGGTAGCAGGAGGCTTTGCAGGGGCGGGTTGAGAGACCGGCGCCCTTGAAGGTCCAGGTTTCGCTGTAGTAGAGGCATTAAGGGCTGCTCTGGAAGTGGTCGAGGTCGCGAGAGGATTCTTGCCTGGTGGCGAGATCAAAGATGCACGCTTGGCCGCTGAGGACGTGGCCGTCTCAGACGGAGGTTTTGAGGTACTCGTAGAGGTGGACGCGGGTTTCTTCTCCGTGATGGTAGAGGATTTAGCAATTGGTCTAACGGCTGTAGAAATAGCGTGCTTTGCAGCCGGCACAGATTTCGTCGGTGCCGTCGTAGGTGCAGTAGTCGTCTTGGTGGTACCAAATGTACCTAAGCTGAGGATCTGAGGCGAGGAAGGAATGCGTCAGTGGGTGTCGGGTTTGATGGCGAAGCACGTGGAATGGGTCAGGACAGATTCAGCGAGAACTTGCGGTGAGAGAGACGAAGATAGAGGATAATGCCTACCTTTTTAACCGAGGGTGCTCCAGCACCGCTGGGTGTCGTCCCGGGCTTGGTGGTGGTCGACCCTTTGGGTGGCAAGCTCCCAATCCTCTTCAGGGGCTTCGCATCAGGGGATACAGTTGCCTTGGGTTTAGGAGAAGCTAGAGGTTGCTCTTCTGTGGCAGCCGACGCCTCAGAAGCTGGCGCTTCCGGACCGTCGCCCACCGCATCGCCAGCAGGGGTGTCGACGGGCCCGCCGTCAGCGTAGGCACCGAGAGTAGGAACCTCTTCAGTTGAGGGGAACAGGGATGCGACTGGCTGCTCGACTTCCATGGCAGCTGAGGTAGAGATCAGGACCAACTTACAGCTATTGTGCGGACGGCCGCCAGCGATGATACGACGAATCCACATTTAATTGGTTGGTTCAGGCTCGTATGAATGGGCCTACGTCGCGACTGTCAATGCAGGTCGTGTATATGCAGAGGGGTAGACAGTACAACGTGTAGTAGTGTTTTATGCATATGTGAATGAAAGCGTACCACCAAGGGACCGAAAAGTAGCTCTGGTTGGGGTAGGCCTAATTTTTTGTGGGCGACATAGGGCGGGAAGGGAGGCTAGGTCGATGATGTTCGGTTTTAGAGAGTAGGATACGTGGTGAGAAGTTTCCTCTCAGGTGGCTCGCGGTTGTATGTACCACGACAATGCATTGAAACTTTCGCCAATTATATCGAAATCAAGCAAGCGGGAGAACTTATTTAGTGATGAGACGCAAATACGTTAGATTAGATTCTTGACTACAGACGATTAAGCATCGCCGCCGAAATTTGAACCCTTCCATTTTCTGGACCACGCCGTTCTAGGGGAGTGGACAAGGGAAGGTGGAAGGCGGAGCTGAGTGGTAGCTCCCACTCCCACTAGAACCGATTCATTGTACCTTTGCGCGCCGAGAACCCTTCGTCATGTCTCACAAGAATGGGCGATCGTCGGGCGGCCGCGTTCGGAGGCTTTCCTTCGAATAAGGCTCTAATCGCCTAGTATTACCCCTTTGACTGGCCTAATGCAAAGAAAGCGGCCCATTGTGCGGTCCTCCCCTTGTGCTTTGGTCCCGAGCGATGGCCAATGCTCAACCCAAGGAGTGGAGGCGTTGCTTCTACTGTCAGAAGCATGAGGAAGAGCTTGGTAGTAAAATGTTATGCTGTAAGCGATGTAGAGAGTCTGGTTCAAGGACTTATTACTGTGTCCGTGGGCTAACCTCCGCCGGCCGGCGATGAACGAGAATTAGGTTGTTCTGACTATTCTGATAGAATTCCCACTGCCAGAAGGCGCACTGGAACTTGCACAAACTTTTATGTGGCGCGCCAGTCAAGCGAGACGAGGAAGGCGGGGATGGGACCGCACTGCAGCGATGGGTCGCCATTTATCGAAATACTATCGCATGGGTGTATGCACAGGCATTTATCCACTGGCCCCCCACTCCTGGTCACAATTTCTTGCTCATTGAAATGGTCCGCAAGCCAAATATTGGACAGATTCCCGTCTTCCACCTGTGGAATTGTTCATACCACACAGCAGAAGAGTTGGACAGACTTCTCGAGATCAAAATGCCGGAAGGACTAGGCAATGCGTTGCTAATACGGACAGTTGCAGGGATGTGGGTCCAGACATTCCACATTACGGGTAAGGTTGAAAGCCATCCAGTCAAAACTTGGATGCAGATATTGAAGGAGCTTGCTGCCATGGCTCTCACAACGAATGATGACAAAGCTTTCGGCGTTAGCGTCAGACGCAGGGAGATCTTCGATCTAATCGTGGGTCCGGGAAACGACGAGACTTGCATGCCAGATATTCCTGAGATGACTTTCGACAATCCCACACTGGATGACAGGATCTTTGAATGCTTTATCAATCCAAGGTTCGCGGTGTCGTTCCTGCATTCTTCGATCCACCGTGGTGACCTAGTTATCTCCACAGATTCCATGAGTGGTATAAGAAACATTCTGATATCGAGCTTCTTGCTCGATGGAAGACTATTGAATTGGAACAACCTGTTCCGATTGTCATCTACCAGATCTGGGTGAAAGATGCATTTATGTGAGTCTGTTACGATATGGAGATGTACCCAACTAATCAGGTCGATAGTCGAGCTAAATGGCAGACAGACCAAGAGCGCAAGGACATGGAGAAATTCCTCGAGGACACGGGTGTCCAAATCAGTTCGAAGCCTTAAAGTCAATCTGAAACCCCGGTAATGAGAAAAGCTTAACGTATGCGATAGTCAGCGGCAAGTGTGGTCGTGCCTTTGTGTGGAGAATAAATACCTCGTATATCGCTTCGGCGGGTATCGCCCAGCCTCTAAGTCCTTCGTGTCGGCTGTCTAGTTTCGAGCCTCGTATCAACCCAACTACTGCACCGCTTTCTTCGTCGACAATAGGTCCTCCGGACGAGCCAGCGGTCGGGACTGGCATGAAAGACATGTGTGCCAGTGTATCGTAACGGCCGGGCTGAACGTGGAAAGCACAAGGTCAGATAGACTCAAAGGGGCCGTGAATCGTCGTGCACCTGGGCCGAGTTTCCCGCAAAGTCGCGGTATCCTTGAACTTCCCCAGATACCCACCGTCGGTACAACTTACCGTCAAAGCACGGGGACCAATGATCTTCTTCTCCAGATGGTGGCATATCTGTTACAAAGTGTGCTCGGACCTTTGTTCCGGCGTGGACAGGATACGGCGATACTGGCAAGGAGGGAAGGGGTTGGGGATCATTGCTTCGAGAGGGGGAGAATAAACAGATATCGTAGTGCGGGAGCGATGAAGGTATATAGCAGATTGGGTATATGGTTGTTCGTGTGCCTTGATCCACTATAAGCATGGAGCACGATCGTGCACCCGGCTTTGACAAAGCCCGAGAGTAGCGAATCTGCAATGACTATCAGAGCCATACATGCCTGGCTTAAGCTATGAGTGTACCTCTTCGAGTGTGTGAGCGCATGTGACTATTAGCGGCCCACTGGCTAGGCCGACGTTCAACGCAAAGCCTGAGGAGACGGAAACATGGAAATCGAGACCATTTTCTGCCACATGGGCGACAAGAAACACATCCTTCGCTTCACCAGAGAAACTTATACGTCTCGAGGTCGATGGCCGTGACTCGTAAGGGAGTTCATGCGAAAGCACCACTCCGGAGTGACGGTCATATTCCGCTACTAAATGGTACAGATCAGGGGCTTCGATATAAGGTTGTCCGTCGCCTTGCTTATGATGCAACTGGGCTGCGAATTCGAGTAGTCTGCTGTCGAGCGCATTCTTGGATGGTTCCCTCGGACACGCTTGAATTTGCAACACGCTTTCCGGAGGCAATGCACCTTGGACCAAGCTAGGAATAACTTGGGCGAAGCCCTTGCGTGCCTGATTGAAATTGCGAGCTAGCGGCACCTGGCGTGGCAGTCGCCAAATCATCAGGCCGAACGTTTGACGGATAGATTAGCGCTGGGGGGGTCGGAAATCTTGACATACGGGCACCCTTCAGGACTGTCACCGACGTCTGGTTGCTTGATATAAGACCATTGCCCGACCTGTTGGCCAGAATTCCTCCCATGGCCCTCTCCTCCCTGTGAGTTTCGGGACTTATGGCAGCTGCTAGATATAAATGGCCTTTGCTTACTACTCACCAGCCCGTTGCAAGTCCGCAAAGGTATCCGCGATGCCTTTGACGTCGAAGACGTACCTGTGAAGGAATCTCTGAAGAAGCTGAATGCTACGACTGGGTATAACATGGATATCCAGATCTGTAAGCCCATTAGCCACCCTTGCTATGCTATGGTCTTACACCCTCAGCTTGGGTCGACACCTGGAACGCTCTGCAGCCCAAATTTGCGGATACCAAAGATACTTTTGTCCCATCGGTCACAGATGGTGAGTCGCAGTATACTCCATGAATGGCGTGATCTCATATAGAGCAAGCCCTTTCCAAGTTGTTAGATTCGATCGACTCCCTGTTAGAAAGTTCAGAGGAATTCCAAGAGACTTTCTTAGAGAAAATGGGAAATATGAGAAAGACAGTTGCCGTCGAAGTGAGCCCACCTCGCAGCTCCATGGGTCCCAACTAAGTGCTCGAGATCTACGAAAAATCGGCGCCCCAAACAGGATTTGCACGTGGGGAGGTGCTCACTCTCTACCTGCCCAAATGGGGTGCCTCTGAATTCAGGCAGAACATGTCGCGGATCGGCACCGACGTGGAGGACATTTTCAGTGGCAAAGCGAAGCCGACTTACGAACCTGCGACACCTGCGACACGGGACGACTTTGTTGAAATTATCGCAACGAGTAGGGTCCCAGCGCAGACGCTAGTGACAGCGGCGCCGACTTCTCGAGTTACCTCTCTGCCAGCCGCCACCAGCTTACCCAGGCCCGATATCCTCTTTGGGAGCATTTTACCATACACTCTCATTGTCCGAAATAGGACTGATGGTATCGACATCGATTGCTCGCATACTCCTACCCTCAATCTCATTTACGACTACTTCAACCGCCATACAAGGAAGAATATGGTAGACCACCGACAGGTGAGTAAGACAGTACCTTATGGAGGGCATCGCTTCTGACAAGATTCAGCCTCCATACTTCGAAGTCAAGCTAGTTCAATCGTATTGGGGGACAGGCTCTCTCAACGATAGGGTCCTATTCCTCCGCGAAGACAATAGGGCTACATCTTGGGAGCTGATGATTACTGGCATCCTGACATTCGTCGAAGGAGTATGTGGCTACACATTTATCGAGCGATATGGCCAAGAATGGGTCTACAGGCGTACGGAAGCCTTTAGATGAACAAGCTGCCCAGTTGAACTGAAATGTCCTCTTCTCGTGTTTTCATAAGGCCATGGATGTTGAATGATGTTACATAGTGCACTGATCTGACAAGAGTCCATCAGTAATCCGACTCCTTACTGGCTAGCGTATTGAAGTAGGATTACCAAATTGTGCAATAGGTCGGCAGGTACTCTCAAATTTCTCCAACCAAAGCGATCAGACTAAATCCTAACTCATTCAGTCCACCTCGCCCCAAGTACTGCTTCACCGCCTCTTGCACCGTCGTATCAGTTGCCAGGGACTCGCTCCCACGACTTCCAAGCGACCGAGGGCCTTTGTCAGTGTCACCATCCATTTCAAACAAGACTCCATTGGAGCCTTGGACAAAAGCGATATAGTGGTAATCTACTTCGTCTTCAGGGTTGATACCTTCGGCGGAAGGATTCTCGAGCGCAATAGTTTTGTAAATTTCTTCCAGTTCCCCCGAGTCTTCCAATACCCGTGCTCGTTCACAGGGCGGAAGAGGAATAGCAGATTGTAAAAGATTGTTTATTAAGGATCCAGACTCTGTGTTCTCGTGTTTAGGGCTTTCCACTCAAGGAGAAGTAAGGACGCACTGATCGAGCGAGAAACGCTCCCATTAACCACGGAATGCAGTATTGCATAAAGGCCACAGGCATTGTTTATGGTCTGCCTGAACCAGACCACAGGTTCATCGACACCGGATGCAGTGTAAACCTGGCGGGTCCTCTCGTCCTCGGCCTTTTCCTTCTCGTAGATTTCATTGGTGGGGAATATCAATAGCAAGGCATGAATCAGTTTTCTTTCAGTAAAGATCATGATGCTTCCATCCTCTAGGAAAGCGTCAACGAATTCAAGGGAGGATGAGACGCCGAGGGCATGTGCAAGCCTTGTGAATGCCTCAGGATCATTCTCCATCGGTATAAAGTGTTTGGTATATGTTTTCACCCCAGAAGGTGGTCCATGATTCATGTCGATAAGCGGTGGCTGGGTTCAAGGAAGCTGGCTGTTGCATATGTAATAAGGCACCATATATCTAGCGTCCCTAATAGACCCGAGGAAGGTTACTCTGGTACAACTACACTCCATTCACTGGGTATCTTCCCAATCTGTCGTCCCTGGACCTCTGTCAAGAACGACTTGGCAAGGTCACCAATGCCCTGGCCGTTCTCTCCAGTCGGTACCTTGATGTCCTTCCCTTCGTATCCGATCTTCTCCACAGGGCAAACGATGGCGGCCGTACCTAGGGAAGAAATGAGTCCCGCTTTCGCATACTGTGGACCAACGCACGAACCTGTCCCGAAGACCTCCAATAAACGATCCTTCTTAGCTGCTTCTACCACCTCGCCCATATTGATATACCGCTCAGACACTGTCAAGGTCTTGGGTAGTCCCGGAATGGGGTTCTTGCCCGAAATGTGATCTCGCGCAAGACATAGCACAGAGTCGCGGGTTACACCTGGCAGGATAACATCATCCAGGAGTGGTGTCACGAGCTCGACAGAGCCGTCATCCTTTCGGAGAACAACGAAGAGGTTCATAGTTCCCACCTAGGAGAGAACCAGGGTTAAATTAAAGATGCTTGATGGTGCATGGGCAGGAGTGCATACCTCAGTGAGCCGGTGGTCAGGACCTATGAGCCAAAGGTTCTGCGCATATCCTCGCTCTGCGGCTTCCTTCTGGGGGACAACCCCTGGAGCGTAGTTCGCACCAAGCTTGTAAGCGCCGATGCCTGTGAAAATTCCATAAACACCCACGAAGAACTCCCCGAACGATCGCTCAGACTAACGCACCTCCTGGACCAGCACGGACATACTTGGTTGTGCCTTCTAATGCCACAGCCCTGAACCCAGACGAATAATATGGTCCTACGGGGCTGCAGATAACGAAGAGGAGTGCTTCACTTGGTGGGTGCACGGCAACTGCGGGTTGAGTACCGACTTGTGCCAAACATAAGTCGAGCAATATCAGACTCACTGCCCAGACTACTCACTGAGAGTTGGGCGAATGTAGAGACTGTGCCCAGGTTCTTGGGGAATCCAATGCTTGTCTAATCGAACAAGTTCTTTGATGAGTTCACATAATGCGTCGCTGTTGAAAGTCTGTAAGAGGGAGATCAATAAGTACTTGAAAAGGGGAAGGTGTCCATTCCTATCGTATTATCGGTCTTGACACGCACCGGTAATGCAATTCTCGCGGCGCTAGCATTCATCCTCTTCATATTCATATCCGGTCTGAAGAGGGTGATCTTGCCCTTCTCATCTCGGTATGCCTTCAGTCCCTCGAACAGTGTTTGAGCATAGTGTAATACGCTGCACGAAGGCTCCAGACTGAGGGGTCCGTCTATGCCAGCGCAAAATTCGGTTAGTCAGGAGACTCTATGGACGGAGCAAACAACGACAGGCGCGTACAGGGATGGATGCGCGGAGCTTTCCACCCTGTGTGGGCTGACCACGGGATCGAGAGCATATGATCCGTCTATGGGCCGGTGAACAATGGGTGAACATTGGTCGGCACTCTGGAGTACAAGAGAGTGCTTACGAAAGTGCGTCCGAAAACCAGTGTCTTCGCTGGAGGAGGCACTTTGGGGCTGAGTGTTCTCTCGATAATGAGCTTTGCAGGCTGTAAAGGACAAATTGAGCAGGCTAGGGTGAGCTAGGGCACCTAGAAATACGTACGTTAATGTCTGGTAACGAGGTGAGCTCGCCCGTCATCGGGTCGCGAACCACACTCTGCGCATATCCTCGCATGGCGACGAAAGCGCGAAGCTGCTGAGGCTTAGGACACGTAAGTGTCGTTCGTAATGACAACCGTGCCTTGTGCATTATTGTGCAAGTGTGGTTGCGGTCCAAGTTTCGACAGCCTCACCAACAATATGTATGTCCGAAGGACTCACCACCTCGGCCGATGTTCACATGATTTACGAGTCATCATAAACGTAGATAACATTTACAATAACAAATGTCCCATCATCAGAGAAGTCTGGCAGATCTACGCATAAAACAACTGTTCACTTCCGCTTGAGTTTCTTCCCAGGAGAACCCAAGGTCGGAGGTAATACATTAGGATAGGGGTGGCCATTAGCAGGCAGGATAGGAGGAGGAGACTGGGTCGTAAGGGTCGTTAAAAATTCGCTCGAGTCATACTTGTCAAAATACATAGGTCGTGAACCAGTGGTCGGGTAGCGCGAATCGTTCAAGGGTGAAAGGAGGGGTGGCGAGCTGGAAATGGGTGAGGTAGGCGAAGCAAGCCTCGGAGTGAAGAGTGGCTGTGGAGGCTCGGAGATTCGTCGAGTGGCTCGCCCGTTGGGGACACCAGGATTGGGGAACGATTCCCGGCGCATACGAGCAACATGCGGCCGAACGGCAGGATGCCGAGGCAAGCTCTCCAAGTCTGACTCGAGAGGTTCAATGCCACGGGACCGGTTACGGAAATCGGAAGGTCTAGGCGGCATATTCGGAGGAGATCGATGGCTTCCAAGATTTGGTGGGTTACTAGTCCTCGACGGCCGAGGGTCTGGATAATAGTTATGACGCCCGTCATGTTTCTGCCGAGACGATCCTGGTCTGGGGTAGCCATATCCCGATGGCATGTCTTGGTAAGCACCCTTGTGGTGAGCTCGTGTCTGGGGTGGTAGAGGGTGCGACGTCGCTTGTTGATACCTCTCATTGGGGCCTTGAGGCGAACCAGGAGCGAATCCTGCACCAGGAGGGAGAGGTCCGTACACCGACCGAAGCTGCGTCATTGGTGGTGGTGCACTAACAGCACCTACCAGCCTAGGCGGTATGAACTCAGGGAAGACTGCCGGTCTCCCAGGTGAAGAGTTGATATGAGATGGGGGCATGCGATTCGAAGAGCGTGGAGGTTCGGGTTCATACTTCAGGTGACGGCTGTTTCTGGTACTCGGCCATCTTGCTTGAACCGAGGCTTGCGACTGTGAGGACTGAGACTGCGGAGGGATACCAATCCCAAACTCCCTTGGGTCAACCGTGGAACTCCTAAATCCAGACCTTCCAGCAGACCAGCCCCCTCCCTCAGGATAGCGCGCGGGACTCAAAGGGGTAGGTAATACGATCTTCTGCGGGCGGCGAGGTCCAGAAGAAAACTTGGGCGTGATGTCTCGGTCCCTCTCCTTGCTTGCCAGAGGCCGAGAATCATGGATACGTTCCTTCTTCGTAGGCTGAGATGTTTGGTTGCGCAGACCAGGGTACAATGCGGGTTCGACGGCATGAACCAGTCCAACGGGTATCACTGCAGCCTTACGCTCGATCTGCTCATCACTGAGTCTGAGCACCTCAGGCCTTGAGGCTTTGGAAAGACTTGCATGTGGAATGGGGGTCGGTTGGAAGGGTGTGGGCACGGGCACGGGGACTGCTTGCTGGGGAGACGGCCCCCTACGTACGAGGGTGGTAGTCTGTGCAGCTTGAAGAGAGGCAGGACTAGCCTGGGCACCCTCGGGGGTACCCACAGTATGATAACTCTCAGAGGAGCTCTTCTGGACGACCTTCGCTTTTCCTTTGTCCTTGGGAAACTCCACAGCATGGCTATTCCGCGGTTCCTCCTCTTCACTAGAGCTGTATTCCATGGGTCCAGCGAACACCCGCGCAAGCACACTATCCACCCTTGTCAAATCGGCGTTTGTGTCCTTGGGCGATTTGGGTGACACAGGAGGGGAAGACAATGGTGGCAGAGGCAATTCGCGTTCGAGAGAGAAGGGAAGTTCATTGTTATCGTTCTCCTTGACGGGTACGGGAGGCGGCGAAGGCACTCCATAATAATCATCTGCAGGGATAACTGGCGCGAGAGGCATAAGCTTGCTCCGCGACTGTGACGGCAGCCCTTCAACCATTGTTTCGGCCTTCTTGCCAACCAGCCGGGGCTTGGCAAGGAACGAAGGCGGAGGTGGCGAGTCTAGATCCATCTGCCCCTCATTAGGCCGCTTGTCCGTGTTCTTGCCTTTGGCCTTAACCTTCCCTTCCATGATATCAACAGGTGACACAACACTCGCCTGCCACCGCTGGACCTTGACTTGCACCTTTTCAACGTCGCGACTGGGACCTTCCTCCCGATCATGCGTCGAAAGCTGGTTATACATCCTCCTCCACCAGCTCCCTTTCTCTCGTGAATGCCCAAGCTCAGCACCATCCACGACCCTGAGTGGCGCACGAGCATCGTCGACCTCAGCAGAAAACAACAGACCATTGTCAAGTTTGAGGTTGGGAAACTGTCGCTCTGTCGGACTAGTCGCGTCAAAGTCCCATGGCTCCTCGAGGTCATCATCCAATAGCGCTCTCCCCTGTCCCTCGCCTACCCCCACTGCAAATGGATTATTGCTCGCAGGGAGACGACTTCGTCCGTGTCCCATCGCTTTTTCGAGGTGAGTTAGCCTCCTCGCCTCGATTTCCACTTCCTTGCCGCGGGCTTTTCGCCACATATACACCGATCCGTCGGCGGTCTCGCGCCAGTAGTCGCGGAAGTCGAGTGCGTGGCTGAGGGATTTCCAGCGCGGTGTTTGGAGCCTTAGGTCGGCCTTGCGGTACGGTTTGTAAGAGAAACAGTTGAGATGAAGGAAGGCGAATAGCCTGCACAAGTAGGTTAGGTGAGAGAAAGGAAGAGGTGGATGGCGTACATCATCTCAAAAGTCTGGAGAAGCGCTGCGAAACCGACATTGATCTCTTCGGCTGTCATGTATTTCTTTGGGCAAGATTCAGATGCCACTCGGGGTTGGGAGTAATGGCACATACAGTATCTTTGACGACTTTGAGGGAGCTGAGAACGGAAAGGAAAGTGGATTGCCAAAACATTAGGAAGATAATGGCTTTGACGCTGCGAGAATATCAGAGCCGGAGTAAGATGGTCGCAGGTGACTTACCTGAAGAGCTGGAGGACCGGGCGATGCTGCTTGATGCGATCTGATATGGCGAAATAAAACTGAATCAAGCAGTACCTGCGAATTACTGGTCCATAAGATGACCTCTGCAAGAGGCGAAAGGACGAACATTGCAATTGTAACCGAGATGGAGACGGTGATGAGGATCTAGATCACAATTAGTCTACGTAATCACGGAAGTCGTTGTACAATACTCGCCCATACTGAACCAAACTTGGGACTCCAGCTCGCTTCACAGTAATACCCGATTTTGTCGAGGACGATGGCAACGAGGGTAGTTAAGGGCCTAATCCAGCAGTATTGAAGGATGCCCCATTTCATCAATTGCAGGAAGTAAAGACCGTCCTGCATAAGTAGTGAGTGGAGCACGGTTTGGAGGCTTGCCTGACTGACAGGCTTGCTCTTGACCCAGCCGAATGGCCAAGACCACCTCTTCAAAGTATAGTGACGGAAGTACTCTTTCTGTTCGGCTTGAGTGGGAGCAAGGTAGTTGAGCAGCAGGTAGAAGAAGGCGGCAAGGATGACCCCTTCATAGGCATCGCGGATCAAGTTGAGTGGAAGCGCGTAATCCTTCGCCCAAGAAATCAGGAATGCAACCTTGCATAGGTGGTTTCGGACTTACCCAGAATAAGTAGGCCAGGCAGCTAATGATGGCGTAAATCTACATGCCAGGTGAGCTAACTCCAGGTGCAAAGGAAGTATTCATGCGCACAGGAACCATGAGGAGTAATCGAATGATCTGGCGCTGAGTCCGCTTCTATTGACCGAGAGCCCCCTATCAGCGTTCGATGCCGGGAGGGATCTGCAACCGTACGCACGTTTATATACCATTGGAGGTGCTTTCCGATGAGCCAGACGGACAGAGCAACTGCAATGAGGGTGAAGAAGCCGGACGCGATCCATCCAACCTAGCGTAACAGGACTGAGCGGACGCTTGAACAGCGGACGGGCACTCTTACATGATGAGCTAAAGAATTACGATTAATTGTGAGAAATTTGTAACACACATCCATTCTCTATACACACCCTGGAAGGTGAGCACGCCGTTCTGGAAGAGCGGGGGGCTCAGCGCCTCCGCCTCTTTTACCGGGCAGCCGTGGGCGTCGACCGACTCTATTGAGTGTGGAGCCTCCGCCATGTGAGTGTACACTCCGCTCGTTGTCGCTGGCGGTGGTGTTGTCCTCGATGGCGATCCGTGAGACGGGTCAAGGGAACCAAGCCACCAATCAAACGTCACCTTGTCACCTTGGGTTCTTACCACAACTCCCTTCCCTATTGTTGCCCGTGATGACAGCAATCCAGTCGATATCCATCAAGGGTACAGCGGACAGAAAGTCCCCAAAGCCGCACACCGTCTACGAAATCCACATCCAGGCCTCGATTCGCTCCTGGTCAATGTGGAGGCGCTACTCGGAGTTTGTCGACCTGAACGACGAGCTCACAAAGTCAACAGGCGTTTCTCCACCTGCCCCACTCCCTCCCAAGCACGCATGGACCCTCAAAAGCAGCTTCCACAACGCGCCCCTCATCGAGGAACGCAAGAAAGGCCTTGAGACCTACCTCCGTACAATCGTCGCATCCAAGGACTCGCAATGGCGCAACCATTACGCTTTCCGTCAGTTCGTAGGCGTCCCAGTGGGTAAGAATGCACCCACTGGTGCAGCAAGCGGCCTGGACAAGAACGCGGGCGGGACAAACGCTCATCGGTTCACTCCCGCAACCTGGATAGAGGAACACACCGACCTGCAGACCCTTGTTCGCGACATCCGTGCCTCGTTGAACAAGCGTGACTCTCTCTGGGATGTGGGCGACATGCGCGCCTCGTCTTCTGCAAACGTGTCCGCCAAACGTCAGTTGACTGACCTCGTGGTGCGGATAGGTGTACTCGCGAAAGGGTTGGAGGCGCTGGGTGACGCCGGGATGAGTCAGGGAGAGATGCAGCGCCGTACGGACATGGTCGCGCGCCTGCAAGATGACTGTGAGAAGCTCGGGAAGATCGTCGCTGCCGCAAGACAGAATGTCCGCCCACGACCTGCCTCTGCCTTCGTTGGTTCGAACACCAACCCCACCGAACGAGCAGCACTTCTGAGTAGCGGTAGTGGAAGTCCTCCAGATCGCGCTAGACCTGTCACCAGAATATTTGGTGCTCCTCAGCCCCAACCCAGGGAGACCGCCGAGACACGACCACTCGACGATCGCGGGTTGCTCCAGCTGCAACAACACAAGGTCGAGCAGCAGGACCAGCAGCTCAACAACCTATCTGCTATTCTGCAACGGCAGTTGCACATTGGTCTTGCGATTCACACCGAGGTTGAGGAGCAAAACAAAATGCTCGATGAACTCAACACCGACGTCGACCGAGTACAAGGCAAACTTGGGACAGCCAAACGGATTATGAACAAACTCAACTAACTCCACAGCTTGTATGGTCCATAATTGTGTTCCTGCTTCCTGCTTTCTGCGACAATTGTTTCGAGTGATTCATTACTAGACTGTTCCCTCCTAGCAGCTCTATGGCCATACCATATATAATAATATAATAACCCTTATATACGGACCGAAATTTATAGATGTAACGAAAGATAGAACTACAAGCAGAAAACCTCGGTGTGCAACGCCACTCCTCCTAGAGCGGCAATCTTTCTCGGTCCAATTCTTGCAATCGCATTCCGTGTCTCATCCACTAAGCTCTCTGGCCCACTGCTCGCTACTGCAAGCCCTCCTGTACTCGCGTGTTCGCCGTCGATGAAGGGTACCAGCAGGTCATGTATGGAGGGCCTGACAGTCGTCACCTTGCTGTTCGGTATCACAAGGGCGGCCTCGGGGTCGCAAAAACAAGTGACGAAGAACATGATGTGTAGGGAGAGCGACTGGTCTTCGAGCACCGCCGTCGCAATCTCTGCGAGTTGGGGCGCGAACCAAGCTATACAGCCTATATATCCAGGACGTTAGTGTCAAAAGAAAAGGCGTGCGCTGGAGGCTACTCACCAAAGCTTTTCACACACCACGCAAATTCGATCCTCCTCGTGCGCTCTCCATGTCTCCTCTTCAGTCGTACAACACGCCCAACAATATCGTCCAATACGCCCATAGTGAAGGTGACACCCGCCCCACCGGCAAGGAGCAGGACATTCTCGTACCCCCCAAGATCGAAGCTCACCCCTCCATACGGTCCGTCGATCATGACCATAACTCTCTTGGGTCCAGGCTCGGGTTCACAGCAAGTCCCCTCCACTTCTGTGGAATGTCCTGAGAACTCCGCATCACTCATCCGTGCGAGGGTATTCAGCGCACGTGTCCAATCGCCAACAACTCTTGCACCCAGTACGAGCTGGCCTTCAGAACGGGAAGAGGAAAGGACGGAGTGCGAAGCTGGCGCGTTGATTACGCTCAGCGGGTGGGATTCGAATACTCGTCCAGAAAAGAACACTCGCAAGAGGACGTGTTGACCGGCGACCCAGCCTTCGTGGGAGTTTTCTACCGCAATCTGGTTTGAAGGGTGGTGGTTGTTCAGTAAGAGGTAAAGAAATGGTAGAACACTCACGATGGTCATTTGGTCGCCTTTTGCTGTGAGGGTGGCATCTTTTACTCGGTACCGCAGCAAACGGACGAAGTGGTCGAGTCCGTAGAATGCTAGAGGTGGATAGATATAGGGTGGCGCGTAGGGTGTGTGATAGCAGACGAGGATGAAGAATAAGACGAAACCAACGATGCTAGAGTAGGCAAGTTAGAATGGAGTAGTGCATGAGATAATATGTGGGTCATGCTTACTGGATAATGAAGAAGAACTGGTACGCAGCAAATCGCACTGGTCGCAAGGAGGACAACACAATGACACCCAGCACACCATACGAACCCATCCCAAGCATCTCCTTCCGCCCTTTGAGAGCAGAGGGGTTGATCTTTAGATGGTTATTGATCCATGAACCTCCATGAATTGTCGCGGACAGGAAGAGGCCGCGACCTGCCCAGCGATGAAGGAAATTGAGCTTCTCCCATCCACGCCCCATTAATACGGCGAGTATATTGTTCTTGGTTGCCAGGAGGAACACAATCGATAACTGTGCAAGGGCGAGAAAACCTGAGCGTGAATGTGGGTGGATCGTCGAATCACTGGGACACCTGAACGTACTAACCTGCTCTATTTCCATTCTCTCGGATTTGGGCTTTGTGAAGAATGCAGACTATTAGAGTGACTAGATAGCCAAGTATCACGAAGACTAAGAATTGTGACGAGACTCGTTATTCCTGGAAGCCCCTCGCGTGCAAACAAACACGTACTCTGTCCCAGATCTAATCTTACGTATGGTGGACTATATAACGTCAGGGCACCAAGAGTAGTCGCCCATCCCCTTGCGCAGTCGCTCCACCCAGGGGTGCTAATGGGAGGAGAGGGTCTCACAATATCACCAAGAGGCTGTTCCTTCTCGTCAATATCATCAACGATAGGCTGATAGGCTCTATGTTCGAAGTCTTCCCCAACCCCTCTTAGTCCAGCCCATAATTGACCTTGTCTCGCGGATCGGACGAGTCTGGGAAGTGCAACAAGTGCACAAAGGGCAGCAGCAGATGCCCAGGTTATAATGAACGCCGTTGCATAATTTGGGTCAGTCGAATACGAACTGAATTGAGGCATTAATGCCACCTGCAACCACCCATGTTAAGCAGAGCTTACTTGTAAATCTGCAGCTCAGGCGGAGCCACTGGGCGCCCATCGTTCGCCATCGGAGAAACAGAGTACAATAGACAGGCGTGGGTGGGTCCAAGAGAGATTGCGCCAAGCGAGCTGGAGCACGGAAACCTCGACCGAGACGGCCGTCCAATTTCATTCAGCACGGAACATAACTTATTTACATTTCACTAAGCGAATGCAAGACTGCTAAAAGTAAGGAGCAGTGCCAACATCGAGCCTCCAAGAGTGGTCGTACTGGACGCCGTGCCCGTCTGAGACGAATTAGGGGCGGTCCCAGTGGACGTGGACGAGGTGGTGGATGGAATGGCAATCTCGTTCGTGCAGGCAACGTCTGAGGGAACTTTGAAGCTGCTCGAGAGGGTCACGTCGGTGCACTGGAGGAACATTTAATACACTTGTCAGATTGTCCCGGTTCGGCCTACCTGGAAGAGGTCGCCATCACCACCACTGTATTGCACAAGAATGGTCGCGTTCGCCCCGTCCTTGGCACCAGCGTAGTTCAGGGATTGAACATCCACTCCAATACAAATCGCCGAGCTCGACGTCTGGAAGAAGTCGCGAAGAGGAGGCTGCGGTTGACCAGTGGTGGAGTTGGTCCAGTCAGCAAATACAGTAGGGTTCTGGCTGAAGGAGATGAGCACGGTGATGGTTGCTGTTGCGTGTTCGCTGTCCAAGACAATGTAGGCATCGCCCAAAGGGAAGGAATGCCTTGATCCTACGCTGTTAAAGCCACCTGTATAGGTTCGTTGTCAGAACTGGGCCTGCTTCCGGAACAGAGGCAATGTACCGCAAGGTGCTTGGGTTTCGGTGTCCTAGTAACGCCGATGAGTGATTGATGTTGAGAGAAAGGTTGTATTTACCTCGACAAATCCACGAGTGGGGGGGTATGTGAGATTGAAGTGCGCGTTGGCCACGGCTAAATTGCCTCAAATCAGGTTTTCGTCTTTTTCTCAAGGACGATGATCTCACTGAAGAAAGCGGCGACGGTGAAGAAGATCTGCTTGAACATTTCGAAAGGAAATGGTTGGGCGAAGTCGGGAGCAAAGTGATCACAGTACCTCCCTGGGCTTTGGGACCTTTTGAAGGCCTCCTGAGAACACCGCCCACCCGAAATAGCCACGTTCACACCCGAGAAGCTGACCGATTAATTATCGACAGAAGAGTTTTTGATTGTCTCTGGGGCCGATGCAAACCGATGTGGCGAGATGTTCACAGGGTTTGGGACGGCGGGACTATGGAGCCAGAAATAGAACAGGTATTCGTATAGATTAGGCACGATAAGGAGTAGTGCGATTGCAAAGTGAGGCTATCAGTGGGCGTGTGACGTCGCCGCGTAACCGAACCGTCCGAAAGCCGCTTCGCCAGCGCCCAATCCGAGGAGAATGGAAATAATGAGCCCAGCATTGAACGTCCTGTAGATACGTTGTCAGATTGGCGGTGAAAAGGTAGAGTGAGGACATACATCGCCGTAAGCATGAGGGCGTAGGTGATTGCTGTTTGGAAGATCATCATCGCGCCTCGAGCAAAATCGTGGGCGGGGACGAAAGGTGCGGCATTCCGCAGCGACAGTGCTGGAGCTCTTGGTGGTGAAGCAGGGCCCTCACGATTGGCAGTGGCATCGTCTGTCGAGCCTTTCTCTCGCGATGATACTGAGTGGTCCAGCTGGATAAAACGTTTCGAGAGCATAGTATCAATTCTGTATCGAGAGTTGAGAACCAAGGTGATTGTGGATTGAGTACTATAACCCACCGCTGTCTCCACCAGGTCTCCATAAGCCTTCGCATAGCTGCTAGCCACCTATCGAGCATCCCTAGCAAGAACAGGCCAATACAAGCTCCCACGAATGGCCCAGGATCCTTGGGGACCCACTCTCGAAAGAGGATCGCGTCACCTGGAGTGAAATGCAGGTACGGGACCATCATGGTATCCTCGGTAGTGCCCATCGACGTGGTATGCTCGTTGCTGGCAGACGAATGGCCTGCCAGTATGGCTGGGAGAAGCAGGAGAGCGAAGTATCTGTCCATTTTGTCGGGAAAAGGTATGGTGGAAGGAGTGGAAGACACAAAGACCGGGCAGCGCCATCAGGGAAACAGTGAATACAAATGGGAGTTAATAGGCGGTGCGGGTCCTTCCAGCCCTCCTGTTGCTGCCTGTCTCCGCGACGCCCTTCGGATGTTGAGACGTCGTGTATCAACCGATGCAGGGCTTTGGTGGTAGAGCGTCGCGAGCAAGGCGTCGGTCACGGGCAGCTGACCGTCGCACCACCGTTGTAAAGCCCAGAGAAATTGCTAACTAGTACTCGCAATATTGCTCTGACAGCAGGTAACGAACGCGGGAGAGGGAAGACAAGATGGCGAAAGTGCCGCAATTGTTTGGTCGGTGTTATTTGAGACCTCATTCCTCATCTCCTCATCGAGTGCTCCGTTTTTCTTCTTACTCTTCTCAAATAATACGATAATGCAAAGATTAGCAGCCGCAGCTCTTATCACAACCCGTCGAGTTGCCCTCACCAATGCCCGGGTGAATCACAGATCGACCACCCCGTCGGTGCGATACAACACAAGCGCAGCTAACAATCACGGCCCTCAAGATGTAAAACCCTTCGTACGGGTACCACCTCAAGACTGGGCAGCGCCCGTGGTCACTTACGAAGACGTTAAAAACCGGACCATGGACCCTCCTCCTGTGAGTTCTCCAACGGGAGTGAAACACCTTATCTAATACCGTTTGGTGGTGTTTGGTATTAGCACACCTTCCTGATTGACGTCCGCGAGCCGGACGAGGTTGCCCAAGGGACGATCCCAACTGCATTCTCAATTCCCCTATCCGGGTTTGTCGAGTCAATAAGAATGGAGCCCGGAGAGTTCTACGTTAAGCATGGCTTCAAGAAGCCAAGTCCAGAGGAACAGATCGTGTTTTACTGCCGCAGTGGAAAGAGGAGTGCGACTGCTTGCGACTCTGCTATGAAAAATGGCTACAAGAAGTACGTGAATATACCAGAGTTAAATTATCTCTGCGCGTAATACTGATGATCCGCTTTCAGCGTGAAGAATTACTCAGGCTCATGGCTGGACTGGGTAAAGAATACCCAGGAGAATGAATATAACTCGTAAAGCAATAGGAGAGTTTTACCTCTGCTTTCAGATAGTCGCCTGCTCCTGTTTCTTTGCCAAATAAGCAGAATTGTTTGCGGCAATTTAGCTGCTTTCATTTCTCTTATTCGAGGCCCCTCGATCTCCACTTTACTATCAACCACATTCCTCGCTTTCAAGTTTCTACTTGAAATTAACCCCCGACTTTGCGATCGCGCCACTGAGGGCCGCACTGGTGTCTCCGTCGGATTTCATTAAGCATACTCACAGCATTCAGTGAAATGCGCTACCTTCGAGATCCTTTGGCAGCGTGTGCTCAAGTGGGAGACCCTCAAAGTTTATCCAGGGCTGTCGGACAGTTTGAATATTTCGAAACTCAGACAAGTGTGTCTCCTGTTTGGTTCGGTCCTCAGCGCCGAGGAACGAGGTACACGCGATGGGAGCAGCTGTACACTGGGGTCGAAACCCTATAAAAAGGAGGGAGTCCGCTCACTTTGAGCAACGGGTGTTCTTCCCTTCCCGTCCCGTCCCCACGTCTTCTTTCCGCAACCCCAGTGGTCCTCACGCCCTTCACACGATTATATCGAACGAAAGATGCTTGTACTTCAGGCCTTAATAGGTGCTCTCGTCTATATGGCGTCGCCCGTTTCTGCTCATGGTGAGGCTTTTTCGCTGTAAACCTGTCAGTACCTGACACCCCTTTAGCTGCATCTCAGCTTGCTGTCCAAGTCGTTTCTGCCCAGTTCAAGGGTGCGGGCATCGTCCCAGTGTGTATCATATCGCTTGTACCATCGATCGGTCTACCCACCATTGACTTTTGTCGCCTAACTAGAATGTCATCCCTACGTTTGATCCAACCGGTGTTTTCGCGGCCAACTACTCGGGCACAGTCCCACGCACCGGCGATGCTCTGCCGGCTACCAACGTTTCACAGACCCCTACCATCTCAATTAAGGGCACAGCGGACGCAGGAGCAAATTCGACCTCACCTTTCAACGCAGTAAACAACTCTACTGTCACCTTCACTGTGAGTTCACATTTAGATTCTAAAGCGTTCATTCCCAACCATTTATTTAGGTCGTCTTCATCGATGGAAACTACCCAGGAAGTGAGAACCCTAATGGTTACAACGTACGTTCTCTCTATCAGCTTGCCATTGATATGAAAAGTCTGATTCGGTGCGCTCAGTTGCACTGGCTCGGTAACGGCTACAAGATCCTCCAAGACAGAGACCACTCTCTCATCCTGGGTAACCAAACCGATGTCATTCCCTATGCTGGCCCTGCGTAAGCCCTCATCCGACTCGACTCCCACAATGCTGAACCTCTCGTGTTAAACAGCCCACCGGAGGGCACTGGACCTCACCGCTACACCTTCCTCGTCTATACTGAGCCCGCAAATTTCACCGCTCCGTCCACTCCAGCCGCGAATTCTGGCGTGCAGCTCTTCGACCTCGCCGCCTACGTCTCCGCCGCCAGACTTGGCACTCCCATCGCCGGTAATTATTTCACGGTTGAGAATGGCACTCCTACCGTAAGCGTCGCCGCTACCACCTCGATCAACAATGCCACGCTCCCTGCTGCGACTGCCACGACTGCCACCGACCACCACTCCGGATCTGGGACGAGCTCTGGAGCCGGCTCTACTCCCACCACCACCGGCGCTGGATACAAGCTCGCAGTCAAGGTCATACCTTGGGGCGTCGTGGTCGCATTGGGCACGGTTTTCCTCGTCTAATAGGTCATCACATGTAGCCACCAAAGTGCATCCTATACTACCAGGCGGCTGCTATGATACCGGATTTGGGTTTTGCTTTGGGAAAGGACATTTCATATTCACCATAGTGACTCTGGCCGAAAGTGCTACTCACTGTACGTCTAAATGTGCTGGTTAGACAGAGCTCTTTACGAGTTTAATTATGGGATTATGTTGTGATTCAGCGCCTCGATCGTGTCCTGTTCTCCGCCGCTTCAGGCTCCTTTGGTTGAACAGACCCATGGCTAAGAAGAAAGCTGGGAATACAACTCCTGGGAATGCTTCCACAGGAAAAGCTGTAGCCAAAACCGCGAAAAAAGCGAAAGCTGCGGCAAAGGTCGAGCGGAAGGAAGCGAAGAAAACCAAGGGCGGCAAGGGCAAGGGAGGCCCAGAAGACGAGGATGACCAAGATCTAGAGGGCATTCTGGAGCGAGTTAGTATCTTGATTGGTGATCTCGGGCCACAGCAGCAGCGACTGTGCCTCTCGATCTGACTGCTTGACGGGTAGTAGATGCGGCGTGAATGGGAAGAGGCGCACAAAGTGACCGAGGAGATTGCATCTGGACCTCCAAGTCGTCGTGCCAATGCCACTCTGACTCCATGCCCAAGCGGGAATTTCCTTTGGTGCATCGGGGGCGAATTCTTCAGTGATGATGGGAAAGCGGTGAGTGGTCACCTGTTATCTAACCCTACGTTATAATGTCACTAAATTGGTTCCTCCAGCACTTCTACAATGACGTTTACCGATATTCGCCGGAAAAGGTAGATGATATAGAGGTATCCAGGCTCAGGAGGACACTCTATGCTCACCCAATACATAGGACGAGTGGCGGAAATTTACCTCCCCAACGTGCCCTGGTCCGCGCTCGGCCCACGCTGTAGTGGCATCGCCTATTAGCGGCGGTAAACTATTTCTCTTTGGTCTGTTATCTATCCCCTATGCCAGTAAAGTACTCCGAACCGATGCATGGTTTTTGTCAAATAGGGGGTGAATTCTCTTCACTTTATCAGAACACCTTCCACCACTACCGCGACTTTTGGCTCTTCGATATCCAAACTCATACATGGGAAAGAATCGAAGCATCGGGCAGAGGCAAGAATGCTGCGCCGTGCGCTCGATCAGGCCATCGGATGGTCATCTGGAAGCATTACATTGTACTCTTCGGCGGATTTGTAGACCCTGGTATTCGGAGTACGTCCCTTTATCGGATTCAAGTGATGTCGTTGCCTCGGCTGGACCTCCAATAGCACAGTACCTAAACGACTTGTGGTTGTTCGACACACAGGAATACAAATGGCATCTGATCGAGTTTGGTGTCAACGAAAGAAAGCCTTCGTACGTCAAATAGTCGTGCTCGTCGCAGCCTTTGCTTCACTAATGCACGTATGAAGACCCCGATCCGGATTTTCATTTTTACCTGCACCTGAGGGCGTCATTCTTCACGGTATATCTAGCATTAAGATCATGCAGTCGGGCTCTGATATTGGACGTAGGTGGGTACTGCAAAGAATATACCAAAGGCAAGCGTCCCGTTGGAGTAGCACTGGATGATACCTGGCTCCTACGGTATGTAGCTCTTGTATATACCATAAGAGTTGTCTTCTTAGTCTCCGCCCTCAGGTTAGAACTTCCCTCCTCTGATCCAACATCACCCACCACGGCGACAAGCTCGAAGACGAAGGCAGCGAGCACAACTGCATCGCATCTTCCGACGGCCAAATGGGAGAAGCGGAAGAAAATAGGATACGCACCAAATCCGTCACCTCGGAGTGGCTGTACCATGGCCTATTGGGCAGCTCGACAAATAGGAGTGATGTTCGGTGGGGTGGTGGATGAAGAAATCAGCGACGAGGGGCTGGAAAGTGTGTTCCTGAACGACACATATGGTTACCAGACTGGGGGGAACGGCAGATGGATCGGGTTGGCTTTGAAGAAGCCGAAGAAGAAACCGGGGGCAGGGACAAAGAAAAAGTCAAAGAAGGAGGAGGGAGAGGAGGAAGAGGAAGCTGTGAGTTAGGATAGAGTGATTTGCTCTGCAATACCGTTAACGCGCTCCTTTCCACTGCAGGGTCAAGCAGGTCCAGCTACCCAGAACGAGGTCGACCCCGACGATCCTAGTCTCACACTGCCCCTACCACGCTACAATGCGATGCTTGCCGTCCTCAGGAACGCCCTCTACGTGTAAGGTCATGCGCTTGTCCCTTTCGAAAGTCTGATGGAGAAACATCAACAGGTATGGAGGAATCTTTGAACGAGGAGCGAGAGAGTACACTTTGGACGACTTTTACTCCCTTCAACTCGACAAACTCGAACGCTTTGTATGCTTAAAGGAGAGTGAAGTTATTCCGGATCTCGCCAACCCCAATGCAGATGATAGTGATGACGACGATAGTGAAGGTGACGATGAGAGCGGCGATGGTGAGGACGAGGACGAGGAGATCGACGATGAAATAGGGGATGAGGATATGCCTTCGTTTAGTAGGCGGGAGGACGAGGATGATGAGTCGGTTAGTCGGGCACCTCCATTGTGAACCGGGCACCTCCCTAAACTATACCTTATAGGAAGAGGAGCCGGACGAAATGAAGAAGAAAGCAGAAGCATACCTTTCCGCAACGAATACGCTGCCACAGCCTGTGAAGGCGAAAGCCAGTAAATCCAAGGCAGAGACCTCATCAGTGGCAACTTCAGAACCACCAACCCAAGAATCAGACGCGGCACCAGCAGTCGCAGTTGCAGTCGCAGTTGCAGTCGCAGTTGCAGTCGCAGTCGATCCGCGATCCACACCATTGCCATTTGAGACTCTCGCGACCTTCTATGCACGCACGCGTGAGTACTGGGCGACTCGTGCGCGCGAAGCTGCGGCCGCCTCCCCCAGTGCACCTGCCACGGCTGGAGGATCAGGAGGATCAGGGGCCGGGAAGGGGAAAGCTCTGCGCACGGATGGGTTTGGGCTGGCGAGGGAGAAGTGGGACGAATATAAGCCGGTCTTGGAGGAGGTTGAAAAGATTCTTGAGCAGAGTGGTGTTGAGAGAGGGGATATGGCCGTCGTCGGTGCTGGTGGAAAGGGAGGCGGAGGTCCTGGAGTGGAGAGCCGTAATCGTCGATGACTGGAGACAAACATGTCTTGTCCCCCCATGTGAATCACTTAACAATGAAAAAAGTTGGGTGTGCTTCGGCGTTCTGTACTCGGTTTCGTGTTCAATGCCTACTAAGTTCTGTTTAGGCCCAATAATAAGTCCATTAACCTGCAAGTTCAAATGGAATTCATAGAATAGTAGCTACCCCTCGAAGTATCAGAGCCTTGCTTTGCTCTCTGAGCGATCAAGAGGTGTGAGTACGTCAATATTACGCTGAAGCTCGATGTCTGCTATTCTCTTCGGAAATGTCAGTAACCAGCAGCAGCAGCAGCAGATTGGAGTCTCCCCACTCACCCGGCCTTGATAAAGAACCAGGGACCTATGCCGGTCGCCAACATTTCCTCCTCGCAACTCGTCCCCTTCATAGGTCAAAATTGCTCTCTGGCCCTTCCCGCCTTCCTCCGTGAAGCCAGTTGGTCGGGGATTGAACAGTCGACTACCAAATCCGTCAACATATCTTCGCAATGCCTCGGTCCTGTTGCTGCCCTGGGGCATGGAATCAAGCAGATTCCCTAGCGTGGTCAAGAGGTAGTATTGGGGAGGAAACAGTGAGAGCTCTCCCTTTCGGAACGCCGCGAATAAGTCCCTCGGGTGGATCCAGGACGCCGAGATGATCTCGACGCCGCCATCTGCCGTCGGATTTTGGACACGGACGCCCCCTCCGTCCTCGGAAGTGGGTGGTTGTACCTGTTCCACAACCGCGCCCTGCAAGTCCAATTCCTCCGTGAACAGCACGTAGAACCGCGCGTGGAAGCGGACGGGGACGTCCTCTGGGGTGATCCACTGACTGAAGGGGACCAGCTTGTCGACGGGCGGCTGCAGGTGATACCGGGCGAGGAAGTCGGGGAACGTAAGTGGGTCCGTTCTGGAGTGGATCGCGAGCCGAGCCGCAGCGAGCTGCTCTGCAGTCGCGTTGGTCGCGTTGGTCGCGTTCGTGGTGGGCTGCTCGACGAGCAGAATGCCCGTCTCCTCCAGCGTCTCTCGGAGAGCGGTCATTCGAAAGTCGGCATCCTGCTTGGGATCGAAGTTACCGCCGGGAAAGGCCTGGGGATAACATTAATCCTCCTAAGGGTTGACGGGTACATGGCTCACGTGCAACCCTGCAAAGTGTTTGGTGGCCAGTGTCCGTTGAATCATCAACACCTGGACGAATGTACTTATCATGAGTAAAGTTCGTCTGGCAGGCAGACGGATAGAACGATCACTCACCTCGTCGTTCTTGTTGACGAGGAGTAGACTAGCCGACGGACGTGGAACGCTGGGGATTTTCTTCGCTGGTCCATCCGAACTCGTTGAGGCGTTGGTTCGACGTGCTTGCGAGGTCATTATCGGCGCCAGTATTTTACATGTCGATGGGGTTCGACACCGGTGGAGTAGCATCTACAATACAACCTCGGGTGGACTCGGGACCGCGAAGAACGAGTGTGGCGCGATCGTGGGACTAGGCGTGCCCGGCGCGTGTCCGAGAGAGTACGGAGTTCTCTCAGAGACGGCTAGAGAACAAGCTGGAGAACAAAGCACGGAGGGGGGTGGGGGGTGGAGTCCGAAGCAAATCGTCAATAGCGCACAGAGCACAGACAGACACAATGTGGCTACGGAAGATACCACCCTTGACTGTCGTCAGGGAGGTTACAAGCCCAAATTGAGGTACCTTTAGACGGAAAGCCTTCCGATATTACGAGGCCTTGGATTTCCCGTGATGTGAGATGAAGGAATCCGTCTTTCTACGACGAAAAAGGAAGGTGCCGTCCGTGACAGCAATCAGCGGCGTTGACGTTGCCATTACATTTTACGTCCGCCAGCCACCGCAGAACCATAAGACGGCGATGAGGTTATCCGCAGCAGCAATGGAGCATCAGCTACGGGGCGGGCGGCAGGCACAGCAAACAAGGCTCTGGACGAGATTGGAAATATGAAGGAGACTGGTGCAATTTTAGAGAAATGGGATTGGCTTATTGTCGGTTTCCTTTTTTTGCTCAAAGGCGGCACTTGGTTGGGAAGGTAGCGTGTTACAGCGTGTCGCACGTCAGTTGTCCGGTCAGTTCAGTTGGCGTGGCGGCGCGATGTATATAAGAAGTCGGGTTTGTCATTCATCCACCTGCCTCTCTCTGCCTCTCCCTTCCGCGCCCCCATATTCCAACACCGTTACCCCTCGGACACTACTGCGGACACCCAGCACGTACCCGGCCTCTTCAATAATCGTACCTCCATCGCCACCTCAGAGTACACACACACACACACACACATCCCCCCTTTGTCCTTTTTCTCTGTCCGATATAGTCTCAAGACACTCGTAATTCCATCATAATGTCGACAAAAACATCTTCTGTACGCTCCACCAAGCCCGTATCCTCTACCTCGTCAAATCGTAGCAGTAGCTCGACAGTCAAGTCCAAAGGTCGATACCTTCGCCCCGTCCCCTACGCCACAACGCTCGCGCTCGATCAGTTTTTCGATGGAGGGACCATTGAACAACACATTGCACGGCGCGCGACAGCCGCTGCTGCAAAACCCTCCCCGCTCTCGCCACATCACCACTACCACCAACAATCGTCGCACCGCCAGTCGCGCCAGACCTCGGCATCCACCCGGGACACCCGCAAAACACAGCAGCACGCGACCTCGACCTCGTCCCCGTCTGGCCGCCGCAAATCGGAGCACCAAGACCAAGAGCGGACTACCCGACGTCCCGAGTTCGCGCCGGTCCTCGCGGTGGAACGCGACGTCGGCAGAGGCGCGAGCCTGCCTGTGGTCGACGAGAAGGGGCAGGTGTGGTACGACTGGGAGGAGCGGCAGGAGTGGACGCCGCTCATCACCGTCGAACACGAGCGGAGCGGGTGGGTCAACTTTCCTGGCGCGATCCGCAGCGGGAGCACCAGCAGCAGCAACAGCGATGATGGAGAGGGGAGCGATGGGGATGATGGTCTGCCAAGCCCCATCACGCCTGCGATCACGCTCCCCCTCCACAGGGTCCTCGATGCGTTTACCTTTCAGCCGCCTCCCGCTGCCGGTGGCGGTGGCGGTGGGCCTGCTACTGCTGCTGTTGCCACCGTCGTCGTCGACCCCAAGGACCCCCTACACGGGCTGCAGGTGCCCACTGGCGAGCGACCGCGCGGGAAAGCCAGACGGGTCGTCCGGCGCGCCGACTCGCTCCCCGCGCTTGTCCAGGCGAACAAGGACGCGGCCGCGCGCGAGTTCCTCGACGCGTCGTTTGATACCGTCCAGGCGATGCGTGCTCAGCAGCAACTGCAACAGCAGCAGCACGCGACGGCCGCCGCGGACGCGTCAACTGCGCACAACAACAACCGGAACAAGCTTGCGTTTGCTTCGATGTCGATGAAGGGGCTGAAAAAGATGTTTTCCCGGAAGAAGTCGACTT
>Ga0307513_10001096_pt1 | contig 39170 bp, 38 predicted proteins | sample 15_EM_MG_FD_202174 | JGI IMG/M metagenome (GOLD analysis project Ga0307513, IMG submission 202174) | Populus trichocarpa ectomycorrhiza microbial communities from riparian zone in the Pacific Northwest, United States - 15_EM | ecosystem: Host-associated > Plants > Roots > Unclassified | place...
CCCCCAGCCACCATCCTGGGCTCATCCTTATCTCGGCCATCACCAAGCAGATCTTGGCATCGGCACGACTTTCCTTATCACCTGGCCATCTGGGCTAGCCTGGCCTAGCCTGACTGGCTGGACACCAACCCACTCGGCATCCAGTGTCTTATCAACAACGGTTGCTGAACACCACCCATTTTCCACACCACTTTCAGCAAATCATCCAATCATCTTTCAGCAAAACTTCCAAAAAATTATCCATCACCTTCTTATCGCAACCCCTATCCAACACCCATCATCTGTGCCGTCATCCACATACCAACAGTGTCCTAGTCGATTAGGGTCGACAACGATGCTGACACCAGCCCCCCTTTTTCTGGCCGGCAGCCATCTGCCTTCCTTTCCCGTTTCGTCCCATCTCGGTCCACTTCCCTTTCCTCCCCCCCCGATCTATTATTTATGGTTCATTTTGTGTTGAGTTGAGGCCGGTTAGCTGTGTGCTAGGTAATACCCCAGCTGTGTTGTACTAGTTTACGTTCGCCGTGAGGCGTCACAGGATAAATTGAATTTAAAAAAAAAAAAAAAAAAAAAAAAATGTGGCTACGACTCGGCCGCAACAGGTCTGGAGAGGGAGACGTCGGGACGGTTGTGTCTGGGCTGGGGCTTTAGGGGAGCGAACAGTTGAGCGGGTTTGGTGAACACATCGGATGCGTAGAGGAAGACGGAGGGGTGTGGGAGCACTTGTGAAGTCCGAAGGGGAGGAGTCCTCACGGAAGAACGTCGGCGGAGGATGCCGTGGTCGATGCTGGATGTCACAGTGGAGGATACTGCGCGTGTTCTGACACATCCTAGGCCTCATCATTGGCGTTTCAGAACTTGGCTTGGACGGTAAAAAGTGGAGCTCAAAATTCCGGGATATGGGGGGTAGGTACCTCGACACCACACTAGTATGTACGGTTTCGGGTCTGCCGGGCTCCATCTTCCACAAGGAAATTTGTGATACAGAACCAGTTCTGAAACACAAGAGTGTTAGAACACCACACGGCACGATGGGGGTGGGCCCGCGCCCTCGGCCGGGGGTGGGTGTCGCAGGTGAGTGGTGGATCCCATGCGTACGTGGGGCGGTCCAACTCTCGAGTTCATTGAGCCCGAAGATCCAGCCGATTCGATCGCCTTCCGCCCACCTCGCAGTCTGAATGTTTCTAGTCTTACGGATATTCACCGGCACTTGCTGTCCATTCGCGGACACAAACTAGTATTATACATTTTCAGAGGTGAGCCGGTGTGCGTCGTACGCAACGAAACTAAAGTTCGTCACGAGTATTGCTCGTGACAACAGCTTGTTTGGGTGAGGGGCCCTTACGAACCCGCCGAGAGAATGAGATCATTTCCCGGTGTTGCCAGGGTCCATCCACCCGTTCATCTCACCATCAACAACTTGATAATAAAATTCAAATATGAACAAGTAGAGTTGACTCACCGAAAGTTGATCGTGCGAGGTAATTTTATACCTGCAAAACCTAGGACGTAAACATGACAGTTCGGTGGAAGGTTAATATGAATAATGGTCAGACTTACATACTTAACTTTCCACGAACAACTGCAGGACTCCCATCTTTAACGGTGAGCAGATTCTTCAACCAAACCATTTGCCCCGTTCACTACGTCCAGGTGCACACAAGGAAAACCACCAGCCACGCGGGTGAAATGCCTTGATTGTCAGGGACCTGGCGGGCTAAGTGTTTCGCCAGGTTATTCAAGTTGTCGTTCAGTGTAACGTCTTTGAGATGTAGAGATCGAAGCGAAGGTAGGAGTTTTTTTATGTTAGCATAAGGCCCGCCCGCCGGGTTTGGTTCTAAGAATCCTTTGGACAACACGTTGGAGAGGGGCGACATCGGACGCCATGTTTACGTTCGGCGGCCATCGACCCCGTGTCTTGTAGTGAGAGAATTACCAGTTCTTCGTCGTTCAGCGCTCAGCGCTCAGCAGTCGCGAATCGGGCGGTGTTTATATGTTGAGGGCTGCCGTGATGGGTGCGATCAACTACCAGGAATGTCACAAGTGAGAACAAGCACAGTTGCAATGATCAGGAAGGTGACTGTCCGCAGGGTTACGCCATGTACACACCGCCATGTACACACAATTCTGGACAGATATCAAATGACTTCTAACTTCTAAGGGAACTGCCAGGACCCCGTTCGTCGTGCTGGGTCACGGGCAGCGCGAATCTCGGCTACTGGCACCCCTCTACAATGTTTAGAGATATCTCTGGTCTTAGAGATAGTCACCCACTCTCCTTGCATTAGGGTGTATTACAATGTGTACCGTGGAACTGTAAAAACCGGGGCAACCGTTGGGGAGCCTAAGCTCAGGATTAACCCCGATCAACCCGTGGGTCAATTTCAAATTCAATTCGTTTGGTCGCACGCAGACGGTCACTAAAGTAGGCTAATACCAGTTGGGCCGATTGGCATGGCATACTTATCGTTACAGCAGATGTCATTTCGCTAGGTCGTTCTCCTGGGAAACGTCCCGGTTATAGTTTTGATGGCATAGGGGCTTCGACATCTCTGCACGACGCAGGATGCCCCCCTGGGCATAGCTTATTCCAGTTATCATGCCATCCACGAGGACCGATAAAATATCCCCAGCAAAACTACGAATTACTGACGACCCTCTGAGCTTTGTATGCGAACCGGCAGATTCCAACTAGGGCCGTATCCTGTGGGGAACGGCCTGTCGAGGTGAAACTGTTGTGGCAGGTGTGTCGGGGCCCAGTCGGAGTCAGGAGCGGTCCCGGGTCTGCAGGGTTCCATTTCCCACAAGGTTGTGGCGCAAAGCCAGTTCTGAAACACCGGGTTGAACCTTCTCCAGTATTCTCTGCACTCTACGGCCAATGCAACCGTGGGTCTCGATTATACTGCCGCCTGGGAGCCGTCAGATTGCGGTAAGGGTATGTTATGATATTATCCTAAGTTTGCTTTCACTTCACGACATGTTTAACCCTTTATTTTATTTTCGATATGTATATACGGCGCTTACTAGTGACACGTGCACACCACGCTTTGCACGTTCAATTAGCATATCAATATATCAACCCTGGGTTTGCCTCATGGACCAGGGGAGGTATCCAGTACATATACAATTTATCGCCAGCACGTCTACCCAACAGTAAGTTGTCACCCCAGGAAGGATATTCCCCATGCCCTCCTACAGTCCCTTGAATCAACTCCGCGGCCTCGACGCGTCTTCCTTCGCGTTTCACGATCAAGTCAGCAACATACTCGATGGGGAGGAGTACAAACGATGGATGCCAAACCTCCGGGGCGAAGATCTAGCGGGACTCGTCAACTATCTGGACAAAGTACGTCACCGCGTGTCTCACCGATTCGCTCCACGCTCAGGCCGTTGTAGGCTATCGATACTCTCGACCCCGCCAGTTCCGCCTTTCGGAAGTGTTTGCGCGAGCTCAGATGTATATGCGGCGCCAGAATGATACTGCCGACATCATACACGTTCTCATCTCAACGTCTAAATACCGGTTTCCATCCCATTGCCTTGGAAGGTTTTGGAGATGTGTACGAAGGGAGCCTTGACGGTTCAAAGGTTTGTGTCAAACGCGTTCGGATATATTCCAGCGTTGGTCCGACAAACCTCACAAGAGTATGTGTTTTCCTGTTTCCTCCCCTCCACTGTTGTTCCTGACGAGACCCGGAGACTCTCTACCAAGAGACTGTGGTGTTGAGGCACCTAAAACACCGAAATATTGTCCCCTTCCTCGGCATCACTTCAGATCCTCTCCAGCTTATTTCCGAATGGATGCCTGGTGGTGTCCTGACGGAACACCTCAAGGAGCACCCAGACGCAAATCTAACTGGTTTTGTAGGTGCCCCTCCTGTTGTACTTGATTCTAAGCTCACTCCCACCACCAGCTATCTGACATCGCTGGCGGCCTTTACTATCTCCACTCCCGCAACATAATTCACGGTGATCTCAAGGGAGTACGCGATTGATACAAGTCCTGTTCTACCGCCACGCTGACCCCCGTCCAGCCAAATATCCTCGTGGATGCCACCGGCCACGCGCGAATCACGGATTTCGGACTTGCTACGGTCATCGAAAGCCTGGATTCCGCACGAAGCACCTCAGGGGGGTATGATCATGCCGCGAGATGGACTGCGCCAGAGATCCTGAGTGAGAAAGGGATATTTAGCAAGGAAGCGGATATTTTCTCATTCGCGATGATCATGGTCGAGGTGCGTTACGAACGGGTTATTTCGTTGAGTTTTGACTCACTGCCACCTCGGATCACCACAGGTATTTACCGGCGCAGTTCCGTTCGGTGATATCGGACCTCGAGCGGCGATGGCGGAAATAATGGCTGGCAGGCGCCCGCCTCAACCAACCCACCCAACTCTCACAGACGAGTTGTGGGAATTGATGAAACGCTGCTGGCATCAGGATCCTCACTTTCGACCGGAGATTTCAGGAGTGTTAAACGTTCTCCGTTGCTCGTGAGTTCTCTCTTTTTAAGCGATCACACATTCGTCGCCTCACTGTTTTCTCGTGTAGGGCTCGTCTCGACCTCCTGAACACGGGTGGTGAGATCCTTTCAAGGGGGAGATTTAGAATGGATGTCTCGGGTACGAACGCTGGTTGTACAACCAACGGTGCTTCTCGTAGGTGTCGTACATCTCCCCCCCTCGACTTATCCTGAGTTCTTCGCCGATAAGGCCCAGATCTGCAAACCGGGAATAAATCCCGCAACCAGTCCCGCACAGATATCAGCGAAACACTCCTCGAAGACCAAGACATCCCGCTCCCTCAGGCCCATCAAGATCAGCGAGAGTCACCCCAAGAACAAGAGACACACGCTGGAGCATCGGACCCACGAATTAATGGTGTGGCTCCCCCGTACACGCGAGAACTCCTGAGAAATACTAAATTTGCACATTTTTTGTAGATGACCGTGGCGGTAAACAGGGGCGAGGTAGCCTACTTATTTCGGAAGATATGGCAGGTGGGTATATGCACCAGACTTAATCACGACCCAACCCGTCTAAATACAACACACCGGAAGCCCGAGATAGTCGACGGAAGGTCGATGGACCGCCAGACAACCCTCGAAACCTCGCTGAAGAGGTCCGAAAGAGGGCGAAGGAGGATGAGGCCTCAAAGAGATTGAAGGAGGCTAGGGAGCACGAGGGGAAGTTTGAGGTACGCCGTGATTCCCTTCCCTTTCGACGTAATGTCACTCTCGGTTTGTCGCAGTGGGAAAGGACGTGTCAAAAACTTGATTGTGAGAAGAAAGAGAAAGAAGATCAAGAGGTTGGAAAGTTCACACTTCCCAATCAGTTCGCCAGTATCTCCCGTGCGGAACAGTTCAGGGACTACTTCTCGAACCTTCGGGATGGGGACATCCCTCAGCTCATTGACTACTTGGATAATGTAAACATCCAGATGGCTCTTCCAGATTCCGACCTTATTTATGATCGGTCTAGGTTCTGTGCACTCTCGGTCCGGCGAGTCCTGCTTTCCAGAAGTACCTACCCTGGCTTAGGTGGGCATGCGACACTCGGGAGATACTACCGACATCTTGCATGATCGCAGACACACTCCTGAACACGGGTGACCAACCCTTCGCCTCCGGGGCTTTGACCGACATATACGAGGGGTCTCTCAATGGCTCCAAGGTTTGCGTCCAGAAGGCACGGATTTATTTGACCAGAGACCCACGGGAAGTTAGGAAGGTGTGTTACATATTCCGTTCTCCCCCGAGTTACCATTTTCCAACATTCCTGCAGAGATTTCTCAAGGTTGCCGTCACGTGGAGACACTTGAGGCACAAGAACGTTGTCCCTTTTCTTGGAGCAACCCTCGACCCGCCCCAACTCGTCTCGGCTTGGATGCCGGGTCGCGATCTGACAGAGTACCTCGCTGCCAATCCTGAGAAGAATCGGCTTGATCTCGTAAGTTTCTTTCCTTCTGTGTCCGCTGAAGTCCTCACCCTCTTTCTCAGTTGTACGATATCTCTCAAGGCCTGGAACACCTCCACTCCCACGCCATAGTTCACGGAGATCTCAGAGGGGTGCGTGGATGCCAAAAATCTCACCCCAACCTACTAACCGATGTCAGCAAAATATCTTCGTCGACGACGCTGGACACGCGCGTATCGCTGGCCTTGACCTCACCACCACCTCGGATCTGGAGTCCACCCTATCCTCCGCTGAGGCACCCGCAATAGGGTTGGCTGCACCGGAGGTCTTGGGAGGGGACACATCAATCACCAAGGAGGCAGACGTCTTTTCGTTCGGGATGGTCATGATCGAGGTATAACCCTGCACCGTCATCGTCATCTGATAAATCATTCATTGTTACAAGGCCTTCACAGGAGCCGCTCCATTCAGCCATCACCCACCTACCGCGGTGGCGGTGGGAATTCTGTCAGGGAAACGACCAGAACGACCGGAGCACTCGGGTCTGACTGACGAGCTCTGGGAGCTCGGTCAGCGCTGTTGGGACCAAGAACCCCGGCTACGTCCTGGAATTTCGGAGGTGGTTAGCTGTTTGCAATCCGCTTTAGCCGTCCAGGGAGGCCACGAGGATGGAACTGGTGTCCTCACTGCGGATTGCAAGAGATCGAAAAGCGGTCAACGGAGAGGACCATCACGCCGTACGTCCCTCTTTCTTCACTTTCCGCATGGTCGTGTCTCGGGATTTGACGGTTCACGCGGCAAATCAACAGTTGCACGCTGGATTTCACATCCCACCTTCTGGTTTAAACACAAACACGACGGCCGTCCTGACAATTATTGCGATACTACAAGTGAAGCTCAGAAATCAGAAGATCGACCACCGAGTGTTTGTCGTTCCTCCGTAACCTTGAAACCCACCACTTTCCAATGTATGAGTGTTCTTCCGATCCAGACCATTTATCCACTAACGTCCCTTAGGGCCATGCTTTCCGTTGCGCAGATCTGACAAGTATATTGATTAGGTTAACGACCCGGTCGCCAAGTATGAACAAATGATCCAATCTCGTCTCCTTAACAAGGGGTCTATCGTTTTGCAACCTACTATAACTTGCATATACTTATCCCATTTATACCCATATGCTCAATGGACACTCAGTAGATCCGCGACAAATCCAGATACAAACCTGGCATATCTAGTGCTAAAGCATGAGGGCCGAACGGGTAAGAAACAATGTTCCCCACCGCGGTTATCGCGGGCCCCAGGATAAACAACAAGCAGGGTGTGTGCGTAGCACGCAGGCGAGTTCGGGGTATCCGGGAAGGTCCTTTTCACGATTCGACATCTTTGGGGGAAAAGGGGTTGATACGGGTGCCTGAAGCCCTTGGCCTGGAGCCGACGCAACATTCCTTAAGCATCTTTGGTTCATCATGTACGAGGTCGACGGTGTGGTTAAGGATCTCTGGCGGGAGGCGTGGGCTCAGCATCGGAGTGTCTTGTGGTATCTGGAGCATCGAAAATGTGCAGTCAAAGCTGCCGTGTTCAGCGGCAAGCATTGGATCTGTTGGTGGGCTCTGATAAATTATGGGACACTGTTGGATGTCGGACCGTGGTGCGTGGCCTGATGTGAAAGCCACGCTCTCCTAGCTAAACGATGCCGCGTGGACTTGGAGCAGAAGGTGGCCCGTATAATCGCAGGAAATAGTTAGCACCCTCAGCCACATCTTTGAAACATGGGAAATAGTAGGAAATAGTTACATACGCACGAGGCTTATTCGGTCCACGTGGGGTCTTGTGTCCACTTATCCCATCAATGTGCCGTTAGGGATCCGCTACAACACCGGCTGTATGTAACTTGGGCGCCGTCGTAAAACCCAGGAAAGGCAGAACATTTCCATGTATCAGTCTCTTCCAGACGACCGCTTCTCCGTAAAAGGGCGTGTACAGCGTCAGCGCTGATGAAAGGCGCGAATGTCACACAGTATCACCAAGGGCCCTTTCAGGTTTTCCGTGTCTGTACTGCTGACCCTCAAAATCTTGGCGCACACTCTCTCGCCTCCCTTCCCGCACATCGGCGAATCCCCCGAACGCGACGAAAATTTCGTCTGTTTTCCTCGGTCCATAAGATAAGTATGGCGTGTGATGATGACAAAGCGTTGTGGTGACCACAGCACCGATGTGGCTCAGCCGACGAAGACAATGTTGGAGATAGTGACATACCTAGTCTTACAGACAGCCACTCCCCCTGCAACCAATCCGCAACAAGCATGTGCTTTACACCTGAATGCAATCGTTAAATTAGAAAAACGCCAATTCTGATTAGATAGAGCTATGTGACGTGCTGACGTCTTCACACCCACCGTCCCTTGCCCTGGTGGTACTCCAGATTACATAACAGTACACTCGTATGCATAGAAACTTGCGGCATCAATACAATAATCCTATCCCTCAGCATAGATGATTAGAACAACCCACAAAGCCACCGTTTCTTCTTGGGTTTCCGTGCTCCGACATCTGTACATCAGCGGTTGGAGTCGGTGCCCTCCTGGAAAGAAAGACTCACTTGGTCGTGGAGCTGAGGATTGCGTTTGTAGCCGGACAACCCCGGATCTTGTTCCTTGTCGGATCGCCTCAGGCCTCGTTCGGAGTCGAACGTCCTCAGTCATTGCCTGAGGTCGGCTTGTGTCCGATCCGAGTCCGACACCAGTCAGTTGGTCCCTAAATCGATCATAGGAAGTTGAGCACGTAACCAAAGACAGGGTTTGCACCACTGGAGTAACTTGCACGCACTCGGGAACAACATTGTTGTCGTCGCCATCATCAACAAACGTTCGCCATATCCTCACAACTTCTCCCATCGTCGGACGTTTCTCGGGATTCTGGTGCCAGCACTTCTCCAAGAGCTCCCACATCTCGGCGGTAAGGCCAATCGCCTGAGCGTTTCCCGGCATCCCCGGCCTGTCTCCCCTGAAGATATCATAAGCGGCTTTTGCGGGCGTCCGCCCCTCAAAGGGTGGTGCGCCGGTAAACACCTCCACGACCAACATCGCAAAGGAGAAGACGTCTGCGGGTTTTGACTCCATCACCGGCCTGACAGTCCCGTCGATGACAGAACTCATGAGTTCTGGGGGCGACCATCTGGAGGTCCCGACGGCTCCCGGAGTCACTGCAACGGTGAATCCAGCCGGACCCGAATTGACGGGTGCCAATCCGTAATCCGTCAGACGAGCACGACCGCTCTGATCAACGATGACATTCGCCTGTTACTACAGAATCAGCAAGAAAGAACTCTTAACGCCGCAGGTGTGGCGGCTGAAATACAACTCGGGGGACAGGAGACTTACCCCTTTCAAATCCCCGTGGGGGATATCGAGCGAATGAAGGTACTCCAGCCCCTTGGCAACATCGAATAGCTGCCGCACATAGATAAAATTGAGTCGGTAACTCCGTGGTTGCAATAATGACAAGAGTCTTCCTACCAGAGACGCTCGGGATGTGCGGGGGTGTGATGCTGTGTACTGATTGACGTTGCCGTTTTTCCCCCAGTCGTAAACGAGGGCGAGTCGAAAGTGTGTCACGTTCACGCCTCGGAATGATAGGACGTTTTCGTGGGATAGCCTTCTCCACATAGGCACCCGCTTCCATAGAATCTGTAAATTTTGTTTGAGAGTAGACTTTCGGTGCTAACTGGATGCTCACTTCTTTTGCCTCTTTCAAGCTTTGGGCGGGGTATATGCGAAAAGCTTTGATGGCCACCTGCGCGCCATGGTATTCTCCTCGCCAGATGTCCGTAAATCCTCCCGACGCTACGACAATGTTGCCACGTTTCTCGAGCCCAGCGGAGAGTACAGCAGAAGCCGGAAGTCGCTCGATTGTGCCGCACACGTTCCCCAAGGCGGTTACAAATTTCGCATTTTGTGGGTCGACGGCCGAATATGCCTTCGCATAAATGATGGAACTCAGATTTCAACCGAGCTTGAAGAACGAACGATCCCGACTTACCTGATCTACCTTGTCGACAAATTTTGTCTGATCCCCTGGTGTCAATCCCCGAATGTTTCGCAGTAGTTCCTTGCTATTGAGCAGAGTGCCAGCTCTTTGCCTCGATTGCTCGGGTGTCAAGTTACTGTCCGCAAATTCCCGGATTGAGGTTTCTCCGCGGGTCAAATCGCGAGGCGCAGCGGCGGTGTTACTCTCCTTGGACATGGTGAGAGGCTCGTCGATGATGGAGGTTGGGGAGGAGGAGCAGGTATATCATACCAGGGTGTATGTCAAACCTACTGTTCCCACGAGGAAAACGTGCTCCGTTTCTGTTAGCGCTTGTTTCACATAACAGGCGAGGCAGCCATTAAAGAGCGACTGTATGCTGTGCATAACGTTCCTTCGGCAGATCACGGGTCCATTATCTTGCACCCGCAGGTAGTGTATGAGAAGTGGTGGCTCCCACCCGGCCGAGAAGGTGAACCGAGCCGTGGTTGCGTCCAAGATGACCAGACACGGAAGCAACGCAAGCCAGCGCCAATCAACCACAGGACCGACAACGCTTCGCCGACGTCATCCAGGATCAAGGGTCAAATTTCAAATTGCACTTGAATACACCTTTCGGATGGAACCTCTCGGTCACGAGTTACTGGCATGACGAATGCGAATCAGGGGTGCGATGATGAGGTTCATACATGTAAACCTCAAGACCAATTTCATCACTATGCCAGCCCCCTTCCGGTTTCTATGACCACAGACACAGCCTCCGCATCGGCCTCGCCGATGGGGTTCGTCAACGGAAGACCTCGAGGTACCTATAGGTGTTGACAACGTTGACTACCGCGTTTGAAACTGAAGACTAGGGATAACGGACGCGACGCGCCTCCTACTGGTGGGCGGATGGGTGCCGGTGAGCCATTTGCACCGAATCTGTTATGTAAGGCATGCCCTATATGGGTCCTGTGCTTGTTTCCCCTTTCTACTGTTTCCTGTCATCTGCACTCGACACCACCGACACCTCCCCAAAACGCCATGGCCGAAGACTAGACGGCTTTGGAAAGACGTCACCAGCGCCACCTGTGGAGGCAAAGCATTTCGTACCTTGGCCGAGATTTTAGCCGACGGGGATTCCGAGGTAAGACCTTTATCTCGCGTTTGGAACGTTAGGGCGGCGGGCCACGCACCGAAATCCCGGACCGTGTATGTGACCATCTTCCCTCCCCGCCGTCTCGTCAGGGCATTGCAGAGCATGACCCCATAGCTGCCGAGAAACACGCTTTCCTTGTCACGTCGGAGAGACTTGCTGGACGCTCCGAACTGCTGTAAACCTTCGCCGTCGCGATAGAAAAGACAGAAGTCGAAGACAGGATCCTCGCCTCTAGTTGATTTTCAGATGTCAGATCTGAAAGGCATATGAGACCCCCGGAAATAAGAAAGGTGAGCACCAAAGATATCGTATGGGTCAATTGACACGCATGTGCTGAACTGTTCTATTCCAGGGCCTCTCCAGTCAACCCCCCCCCCCCCCCCCCCATATGCAGCCCGGTTCTAGTTCAACTCTCACAACCGGCTGGTGTGTACGAATCGACAACACGCATCAGCAGGCTATGGGATCGAATTACCGTTTACCCCGTGACGATATTCCCGCATCTTCCTGCCAACATCGAACTATGCGAATGACATGGTGATCCTGAGAAGCTACTGCGAGAGTGCAGAGTCCTTACGAGAGCTCAACCACCTCGACAGATCTTCTTCCGGCTTTCACCGTTAATTTAGCTACATCCCCCATGATTTACTTTTTTGACTATCTGGGCGAGGTATGTCACCATGTACCGCTTCTCCGCTCCCCGCTCACCCCACCGTAGACTCTTGATATTCTCGGTCCCGCCAATTCCGCTTCCCAGACATGTCTGCGCGAACTCAGACACGTGCGGCGCCAGGAAGATGCTACCAACGTCGAATGTGCTTTCGTCTCAAATTTTGAATATTGGTCGTTAGTCTGCTGCCTTCCGGTGCAAGAGTCTGTGTCAAACATCTTCGGGTATACCTCGGAGACGGACCGAAAAAGGAAATGGGAGTACCGTACCCTGTTGTTCTGTAAGCGATGGTGCCCCCTCCGTATGCCGGGTCGGGGTCTGACGGAGTACCTCACCGCCAATCCTGAGAAGAATCGGCTTGATCTCGTAAGTTTCTTTCCTTTTGCATCCGTTGAAGTCCTCACCCTCTTCCCAGTTGTACGACATCGCTCAAGACCTGGAACACCTCCACTCTCACGCCGTAGCTCACGGGGATCTCAGAGAGGTGTGTGGATACCAAAAATCTCACCCCAACCTACTCACAGATGTCAGCAAGACATCTTCGTTGACGACGCTGGCCACGCGCGTATCGCTGGCCTTGACCTCATCACCACCACCTCGAACCTGGAGCCCACCCTATCCTCCGCCAAGGCACCCGCAATAGGGTTGGCTGCACCGGAGGTCTTGGGAGGGGACACATCAATCACCAAGGAGGCAGACATCTTTTCGTTCGGGATGGTCATGATCGAGGTATGAACCTGCACCGTCCTCGTCATCGGTCACACCATTCATCGTTGCAAGGCCTTCACAGGAGCCGCACCATTCAGCCATCACCCACCTACCGCAGTGGCTGTGGGGATTCTGGCAGGGAAACGACCAGAACGACCGGGGCACTCGGGTCTAACTGACGAGCTCTGGTACCTCGGTCGGTGCTGGTGGGACCAGGAACCCCAGCTACGTCCTGGAATTTCTGAGGTGGTTAGCTGTTTGCAATCCGCTTTAGCCGTTCAGGGAGGCCACGAGGATGGAACTGGTGTCCTCACCACGGATTATGAGAGATCGAAGAGCAGCCAACGGAGAGAATCATCACATCATGCGTCCCTCCTTCCTCACTTTCCGCATGGTCGTGTCTCGGTATTGAAGGATTGAAGGATTCATGCAGCGGATCAACAGTCGCACGCTGGGTTCCAGCGCTTTGTAGGCTTCGAGAATCACATGTAGACGTCAGGATACTCTCGACAAGTCGCCCGAAATGGGGTTTGGGGAGTGGGAGAAACCGTTCAGCGTACAAAATACCCGCTCCGGGTTGGGCGGGTTCTTCGAAGAGCGGCCGTTTGGATTTCCCACCCCACCTTCTGGTTTACACACAAACATGATGATTGCCTTGATAGCTCGTCGAGGAAACAAGGTACGAAGGAAGCCGAGATGGTGTTCATCGATCTAATCATCACGATACTGCAGGCGAAGCTCAGAAATTAGATTATCGACCGCCGAGTGTTTGTCGTTCCTCTGTAATCTTGAAACCTACCACCTTTCGATGTACGGGCGCTTTATTGATCGGGACCATTTATCCACTAACGTCCCTCAGGGTCATGTTTTCCAATGCACAAATCCGACCAGTATGTGGATTAGATCGATGACTCGATCGCCGCCCGGTGTGGATAAATAGTCTCCAAATGGCGGTCCACCTGTTTGAGACCCACTATTGTTTGTATTTACAGTTTACATCGTTACGTGGGCACGTAGGTTGCTCGCCTGACCAGTTATCTAACGACGTGTGAGATGGTAGTTCCCATATTTGGGTGGTTTGTCAGAGTGAGGACTTCGGCTTCCTGTAGTGTTCAAGGCCTCTTTGTGCTGGAGGGGTGTGCCAGACCTCCTTCGGAAGTCCGGAGTGTTCACAAAATTTGGCATCCCCTCTGAAACCCACCACCGCAACGGAACTCCCCTCCCCCTCTCCGTGATCCTCGACCTCCGTGACTACGGGGTCTTTGCCCGTCAGGTGGGTCCGCGACAGCTTCGGTTGTGGGAGCCGAGGTCATCAGCGCGATCGGATCACGGACCTCGGATAACCCCGTGGCCCCGGCAACGTCGCCTCGAAACTACCTCCCAGGGGAAGTCCTGGTGTTCGTGCGAAGGGTGGGGGATACGTGCGACTCGTGATGTTGCGGACGTGCGAAGCGCTATGCGTGCGTGTGATGTGATCCATTTTTATGCACTTTGAACAGCATATTCCTTGATTTACACATGTGTGATCAATCCATACTCAGTAGGTCACGACCAATTCAGATACGACTCAGCTGACATACCCAGCGCCAAATGATGCGGGCCGAGTAATGGACAACTGAAAATCATTTCTTCCGCCGTGGTAACCTCAAGCCCAAGGACAAGCAACGAGCGTGTTGCGTGTATGGTACGCACTGGGTAGTTCAAGGTAGCCGAGAAGGTCTTCTTCCACGATTCGACATCTTCGGGGGAGGGGGTTGAGCAGTAAGCTTTGTACTTACTGGTGGGCTGTGAAAAATTATGGAACGTTGTTGGATGGAGGAGCCGGGCCTGAAAGCCATACTCCCCCAAATAAATGATGCCACGCGGACTCCAGGAGCAGAAGGTGGCCGTGTAATCACAAGGCCATTCCGTTATCAGTTAGAAGGTGTCATACCAGGCGCAGGAGGCCAGTCTCATAACAAGCTCTTTTGTATAACCGACTAAATGGAATCAATTACCACATTCTCGTCATCGCGAACTTACATCCTTTCGATCTCCGTGGTACATGCAAGAGGGGTGCAGGCAGCTGATGCCCCCCGCCACACATTGATACGCATGAGAGGTATCCTGTCCATGTGGAATCTGACGTCCGCGTACCCCGATAGTGTGTCATATTGTGCCATTAGACACCACTTCGATGTGAAATGTGACGGTATCGTCGTAGCACCCAAGAAAGAAAGGTAGGACATTTTCCTACTCAGCCTTTTCTAGACGACCACTTTGTAAAAGGACTTGCGGTGTCAGCGGTGGTGGAACGCACAGCAACTTTATGATTGAATACCATACGCCGCCGAGGCCCCTTTCTGATTATTCGCGTCTGTATTGCACATCCCCAGAACTTTGACTCTAACAATTCTTTCCCACACTGCATGAGCGGATCCTCCGAAGGTGGCAGGATTGTTGTCTGTTTTTCCTAGTCCGTAAGATGGGTATGGTGTGTGATGACGGCAAAACATTGCGGTGATCGCGGATGTGGGACAGTTGACGAAGACAACGTCGAAGCCGAGCATCCGTTACTGGAATGAGGTCTAGCGCCCAAGGGTGGGTAAGGGCCCGGTACAAGCGGAATGAGGTCATATAGAGATTCGGCTGTACCCGACCCATAAAGTTTATTAGCAGAATCGAATCGGAGCATTGGAAGTTGAGAGAGCTTTCTTGTTGGGCAGGATGAATGTGTACAGCGCCGTCAGAATTCTGACAATTTCCAGAGTATAAAGGTGCCATGGCGCTTGTGGGGCCTGACAGTCATGAAGGGCGACGGCTGAGCCCGGCCAAAATCCTGCAGGTACGGTCGGAATGCAAAAAATCAGCACGTCCCGCCTGAAAAGGAAGCGGCCTTGACATTACCACGTTCCGCACTAATCAGTCCCTGGAGCACGCGCCGTGGTTCATGAACCCGAAAACTTTTGGGGGATCAGCTCCCTCTTGGATCCGTTGTATACCTCGATCGAAACCAAGGCCCACAGGGCTCTGTAACCCATCCCCAACGAACGCATGCTTTACACCTGAACATAATCATTAAATTAGAGATACATCAGCTTCGGCGAGACAGTATTGGGTCATGCTGATGTTCCGCCTTTTATCAAACGCCCGCTACCCTTTGCCCTGCTCTGGTAGTGCTCCAGGTTACATAATGGTACAGTCGTCCATATGGGGACGTACAGCATCAATGCATTAACAATCCTATCCTCGAGCCTACAACATTAAAACAATCCACAAAGCCAACGTTTCTTCTCGGCATTTGCTCCGACATCAGGCCTCATTCGTGGTCGAACGGCCCCAGTCATTGCTCGAGGTTGGCTAATGCCCGGCTCGAGTCCGACACCAGGCAGTGGATCCCTAAGCCGATCGTAGAAACTTGAGCACGAGCCAAGACAAGGTTAGATTTACTAGAGTGACTTGCACGCACTCGGGAATAAGGCTGTCATCGTTGTTATTTCCAACAAATTTTTGCCATCTCCTTACGACCGTTTCCATCGTCGGACGCTCCTCGGGATCCTGCTGCCAGCAACTCCCCAGGAGCTTCCACATCTCAGCGGTAAGGCCAACCGCTTGAGCGTTTCCGGGCATATCCGGCCTGCATCCCCCGAGGAGATCCAAAGCAGCCTTGGCGGGCCTCCGCCCCTCAAAGGGAGGTGCACCGGTAAACACCTCCACCGCCAACATCGCAAACGAGAAGACATCTCCGGCTTTTGACTCCATCACCGGTCTGATATTCCCATTGCAGACAGGGTTTATGAGTTCTGGGGCTAACCATCTCGATATTCCAACGACTCCCGGAGTGGCCGCGGCGGCGAAAGTGATATCGGAATTGATGGGTGCCAACCCGTAATCTGTCAAACGAGCACGACCCCCTTGGTCAACGACAACATTTGCCTGTTACCACGGAATCAGCATCATCATACAGCCGAGGACCAAGGAGAAAGAAATATGCTGTAAGTACGGCAGCCGGAATGCAATCCGAGGGACAGGAAACTTACCCCCTTCAAGTTCCCATGTGGGATATCGAGTGAATGAAGGTACTCTAGCCCCTTCGCAACATCAAACAGCTGTCATATATACGTTAGTAACTTTGTAGTTGCGACAGTGACAATGGTCTTCCCCACCAGAGATGCTCGGGACGTGTGAGGATGTGACGCCATGTACTGAGTAATGTTGCCGTTTTGCCCCCAGTCATAGACAAGGGCAAGTGGAAAGTGCTTCGTGTCCACCCCACGGAACGGTAGGACGTTTTCATGAGATAGTCTTCTCCACATCGGCACCCGCTCCCACAGGATCTGTGAATTCCGTTCGAGAGTGGACCTCGGATGCTGACTGGATGCTCACTTTTTTTGCCTCCTTCAAATTTTTGGGGGGATACGCGCGAAAGGTTTTGATAGCCGCCGGGGCGTTGTGGTATTTTCCTCGCCAAATGTCCGTAAATCCTCCAGACGCTACGGCCGTGGTGCCACATTCCTCAAGCTCGGCGGAGAGTACAGCAGAGGCTGGAAGTCGCTCGATTGTGCTGCACACGTTCCCCAAGGTGGTTATAAATTTTGCATCTTGTAGGTCGACAGTTGGATACGCCTTTGCAGAATGATGAAGCACAGGCGTAGGGGAGGGGAGGACGATCTGGGCATACCTGATCTACCTTGTCCAGAAATCTTGTCTGGTCCTCTGACGTAAGTCCCCGGATGTTTTGGAGTAGTTCCTTGTCATTGAGAAGATTGTTGGCTCGCTGTCTCGAGTGCTCGGGTGTCAAGTTGCCGTTCGCAAATTCCCGAATGGAAGTTTCTCCGCCGGGATTGTGAGGGACAGCGGCAGTGTTACTCTTCCTGTACATGGTGAGAGGCTCGTCGGGAATGGAGATCTTGGGGAAGGAGCACGCATATCATGTCGCGTATTATAAGTTAGCATAGTGAACCTGACCCTGGCCTTTTCCACGAGGGAGTCGCTGGGCAGGGCGGTGAATCACCAGTGGTAGGAGACCGTAGTCACGTGCATTATGCGTCATTTCATTCTCCAGCTGACTGCCGGTGAGAATGGGTGACTGTCCGTGAGGCTACGATCGTATCATGATGTGGGCGCGTATAAGTGAATCCCTAAGAGGATAGGAACATACAGTCCTACGGAGCTACCCAACATTCGGGTTGCAGTGAGACACAAAAGCACCTCCTATCTACATCCAAACGCCACCGCGCCGAGACCCGGCGCTCCAATATAAACTCGACCGATATTTACTGTGGCAGCACCCCGACACGTGCACGGAGGCAGTACGAGGTCATTTTTCCCCCGGTTTTATTGTGTGACAGTATCAGTGGGTAGGAAAGTAAATCCCCATTGATAGCGTGTGATGTACTTGAGGGGTCCAACATTCCGAGTGACGCCCCCGGATCATGGCTAGTCGTGTAAGCACTCTTGGTCAGGAAATCACGAAGAGCGACCGGCAACCTGCGGACGACAAAACACATTGCGGGCGGCCGGGAGGAACCCGAGGTCGTTCTCCGGCGAGGGCAGGCGTCTTTGTCGGGGAACTGCTGATGACGCTAACATCCAGGTGTTTGATGACCGAAAATATCATTCCAGTGCCTCGATCAGTGGCGCTTCATCATGGCGAGTTAGGAGGAAACGACAATTCTAGCAAGCAGAAACAGCGAGCCTGACTCCGCTTAGAACGCATGAACGAGCATATCCCGTTAAATAGATTTCTGAACGCGACCCATGGTCGGGACCAGCGAGCACTTGGGGTGATCGTGATAAATAGCGGGCCTGTGATGTGCATCTCACGCCGCACGCTGTGCCGCAGGAAGACCGTTACACGTCTAGTTGAGTAAAGGACAGACTATAGGTGGAAGGGACAATCAATATAGAGATGAGACCTGAATCCCTGAAACAGAGGCTGGAAAATAAACTCGGCGTATGTCCCAGCCAAAACCACGGTGATGACGTCAAAAAAGTCTACAGAACTACATTTTCTTGACCTGCATGGGTGGGTTCAAGCGCGTGGTCGCGTGAATCTAAAACGAGACGCACCCGCTAGTAGATCTCAGAGTGAAGGGCTTGTACAGCCATGACTAGTGCTTCTCCTGGTAGCCCGGGTCCGTGGCCTCTTCTGGGAATCGGAACCCCGCCACGCAGTGACCACAGCACCGATGTTTGAGTGTTTGCTGGGGTTCTGGTTCCAGTATCTCTGGATAAACTTCGAGTGGTAAGACCACGGCTTTCGGCGCTGCGAGGTCTCTCTGATCTCTGTCCTCGGACAATCGGAAGAACGGCCGTTCTATGCTTTACATCGCCAAACGGCAGCTCTCCGGTGAACGCCTCGATGGGCGATACTGTGAAGGTGAAGATACCAGCTTGTTCCGTACCTGCTTGTTGTCGGACTCTTTCCTGCATGGTGAATTGATGAGCACGCCATCTAGAAACCCCCACAACACCAGGTGTGGCTGCAACTATGAAAGCGTGGTCGGACAGATGCGCGCGTCCATTTTGAGAGATCAACACATTCGTCTAGTTCGGGGTATCGGTGTTTCATTAGAACTTTGGAGGATTGCGAGTATCGAATAGAACGAAAGTAAGTTTGGGAAGGAGTTGGTGCCGACTTACTCCATTGAGGTCCCCGTGGACAATGCCATGAGAAAGAAGATATTGAAGCCTCTGTGCAATCTCACGGAGCTAGGAATGATTTGGGATCAGCGATAAGGCAGTGGAGCTAAATGGCGGCGAAGTGTACCAGGGGAGTATGGGTTCAAGGCCGCCTCGTGCTGGATTATATCGCTTGGGTCTGTCCAGTCATAGACAAGCGCAAGTTGAAAAAATTTCGGGTTAATGCCGTAGGAGGGCAGAACGTGGTCACAGGACACCCCCCTCCAGATAGCCACCTCCTTACAGGATCCACGAGGGTCGTCGAAAAATGAAAGTAGTGTTGTCAGGATCTTGTGGCGGGCCTTCTCGACCTCCCCCAGATCCTGGATAGGGTAGGCCCGGAAAGCTTTGTGAGCTATATTCCTCGCCCAGGAGCATTGTCGCCGCGTGTCGGCAAAACCTCCAGAAGCCGCGGTGATGTCTCAGGATGTCCCCTGCCGATCGGCGCCGGCTTGTGTTGCTACCGTGTCTTATCATTTTGAGTGTGGCTATGACTTGGACAAACCACCATCCTATCCTATTGCAATGGTCAATGCAACCCGTTGTTGTCGGAGGCTAATTATTACACGTGCGGGGACTCCATGATGAACGCGAGGAGGCCCCGGCGTGTCGACGCCAGATCCGACATGGGCTACCGGTCGGGTGAATACCGATAAGGCTCATGCAATCCTTGTCTCCAGCAAATTACCTCCCCAGATAACGCGTTGACCTCCTTCCGGTTACGATAACCACGGACACGGTCACCGCATCGGTGTCGCTGATAAGGGTCGCCAACTGGGATGGGAAATCTCAGTACATCAATATATCAACATCGGCCTAGTACCGCTTGTTAAAAATCTGCCAGATAAGGCTTTCAGAGGTAGCCACGGGTAGCCGTGACGCGACTAGTGTTGGGGGCAGTTGGTCAGCAAAGGATCTGCCCGGCAAGTGGCAGTTCCGGGCGAATTCTGCCGGGTTGGCAGGGGGTGGCAAGCCGGCAAATGAGAAAATTTGTTCGTTTTTATCACTATCTACATGCATTCCATCTCCTAGAATATCTGATAGCCTCGCAGAATGTCAGCGGGGTCCCAGGCCCCAGGTTGCTCGGCGCGATCGTGAATTGTCGGCTCCTCCCTCGCAGATTGCAGAACAACTCCTTTCCGTAGTATCGTGGTAATCTCCTCGAGATTATACATCTCGTGCCCTTCTTGTGGGGAGGTCCGTCACCGCAGTCACCATTGTTGGTGTCGCCGTCTTCTACAACATGTAGGTTCGACGGTGTCCCGAGTTCGTTGATGGATGTGGATGGAAGGGCACCACGTTTCGTTGCAAGTCGTTGTAACGCCTCCTTCCGGTCGGATTCCGGGGCGTTGGGGCACTGCTCAGGTTTGAAGAGGTGGACCGTGCACCTCAGTTCACGGTGTTCAATGATGGCGTCCGGCATGCAGTAATTGCACTTCATTTTGTACCTGTTTGTCCGGAGGTTCCTCTCCCCCATTTTTGAGAAGTGCTGGGTGACAAAGTCATCGAGTTTTTGGCCGCCCGTCATCCGGGGGATTTGCGCAGGGCAGGTGTAGGGTAGTTGTGGACGTGAATTATGAAATACGGACTCTAGCTTCGACTTAGTCAAACATAGCCGAACGGGCGCTTAGTACCTCCTGCCACCCTCTGCCAATACCCCCTCTCACACTTGCCAATTGCCCACCAGGCAATACACCAGGCACGTGCCGTTTCGCCAGGTTGGCAGCGAACTGCCCCCAACACTAGACGCGACGCGCCTCCTGCTGTGGACGGATAGAATCGCACCGGGTCTGTTATGTAACCTAATGTGTGTAGCTGCGGTTGTTTCCCCTTTCCCTTGTTTCCTGTCATCTGCCCTCGACACCTTCTGCTCCTCCCCGAAACGCCGCGACTAAACACTACAGGCGACCTTAGAAAGACGTCACCACCACTAACGGAGGCAAAGCAACTCACTCCGCGTTCGGAACGCTAGGATGCCAAGCTATGCACAGAGGCATCGGATCATGTAAGTTGCGATCTGGATCTCCTCCCTCTTTTCCCATCTTAAACGGTTACATCAGGACATCGCAGAGGGTAATCGCACAGTCACCGAGCAGCACCTGGACGTTATGAACTACCGCAAGATTCCACGATGATACCAGAAAAGATTGAAGTTGAAGACAAGATCCCCGCCCAGGTGAACCTCTATATGCCAGACCCGAGGGGTATCCGACACGTCTCATTGCGGCAAAGACGTCGAGGGTTATGGCTCATGACGACTTCCAGGAGATCAGAAAGGTGAGCATCCACAATGTTGTCTCGGCTAATTGACCCGCGGGCTGAACTGCTCTGTTCCAGAAATTCCACAAACAAGCTGTTCTCTGGATCACGTTGTCCCATTCGAACGTCTTGGGGTTTGTTGGGGTTCGGGAGGACGATTCGTCACTGTATTGGAGTGCATGACACGTGGAACCACGGGGAACGTCGAGAAAACCAACGTCAGGGGACTGGAGATTGTACGTGACTTTACTTTCCTTGCTACCTCCTTCACTAAGACATGATGGTGGTTACATGGGACAGCTCAGGATTTGGAGTATCTCCGTGGCACCGGTATCGCGGACGGGGACCTCAACAAGGTCTGTGTCTCTTTGTTCACGACCGATCCCCCCTTTTGACACCTAACAGGCGAAAACCCTTATGCCCAACGGTACGCCTCCTCGTACACCTCTCGGAGACTTCGGTCTTGTGACAATAGTTCTCGGCCCTGAGCAACCGACGTCTTACAGCGCACGACCGCACTCATGTCTCCGGGACTCTTGATACCTTCGAAGTTTAGTACGAAAGATTCGGTGCCAACTCCGCAGACAGACATCCGTGCACCCGAACGGATCGTCTACCAGATATGTGCCCAGAATTGTGGACAGTCCGGAAAATGTCGCGAAGGGGCGTGTTCATCGTGAACAGGGTTACTCTCGTGAGCCCTCAGGTCACCTCCCCCGAAATCCCTACCTACAGTTGGTTGACGTCCAAACGGTGTTCCACTACCTCCACCTTCGCGACGTGATTCATGGAGATCTTAGAGTGTTGAACTTCCCGTCATTACCAAACCCCGTAAGTTCCGCTCATTGATACTTGCAGTTGAACATCATCATGAGTGGGTGCTTTCGACTGCGCGAACATGACAGGTTTCGGTCTCGCTCAGGATCAGGGTACTGTGGAGGGGACCCACATAACATCCGGCGGCATTGCACAGTGGGCTGTATCCGGAAAGAAAGGGTCATTGAATAAAGCGGCAGATGTTTTCTCGTTTGCAAAGGTCGTGGTAGAGGTAAGTTATGGATAATCCAATGTCTGCCGGGGACAACCTCTGACTACCCGGAGGCTATCACGCCGGGACATAGGTCAATCTGGACGCCCCTTACTCAATGCGGGCCCTGCGCAGTTCAACCTCAGCGAGTCACAGACCAGCCGGTAGCCAAATCCGTGACCGCGCACGCAGAGCCGGAGAGTCCCGTATCAACCTCCAGGACACTCTTGGTAGTAGGAGGACATCGAAGCGAGACTCGAACCGCTAAGGTTCTCGTGAGTTGTCGGCTCGTCAACCCGTTTTCGCTATTATTGACACGAGTGTAGGATTCGATCTCAAACGCGCTCCTCCGTCTGGTTGTATTTTGAAGGCAGCTAACCTCTCGAACAGACATCCATTTATAAAACAGTCCAACGAGGCGGTCCGGAACGGTACAACCAATCTAGTGTGTCTGTTTTGCCCATCCCGGTCTAGAAAGATCTAGGCGTCTTTGAATAATCGTGTTTAATGAATTGGGAGCGACTTTACCTTTGGTTAGATGTTAAGTACTTCGGTACTCAGTTGACATTCCCTCACCAGGATTGAGTTCGTGTGTTGGATTTGAATCCTCGGCTGAGGATTGTAGGAGCGGCGGTGGTCATGGAAATGAATTCCAGCAGTTGTGAAGGGCAGGCGTTGGAAACCTCCAATACGGGCGACAATTGTCCGGAAGGGGTGACCGCCGGCGCGGCCAGTGACCAGTTATCATTTGTATCTTGATCCTTATCTTTCCTCGCATCCATCCGCCATTGGAGGTTGTCAGTCAGAAAGGAGAACCGCCTACCCCTCGAGTGGGGAGTATTCATTGATCGTTGCGAAATGTCTTATGTTGTCTCCCCGACATTCAATGGATTACGCGCGTAATCTCCAGCGAGTCCTGTAGCACGGTCCGTGTACATCGTCCTGAAAACTTGTGGTCTGTCGGTTGCTTGTGATAAGTCGTGTGCCGAACGCAATTTCCTTGACGATGTGGGACAACACTGCCTCCTCCATCATATACTTGAGGATTTGTTGGATTCCGACCTTGCACGGCCGGGAGATCCCCGCACATTCACCAGAGACGTACCGGACAAGAATCCAGGGATGGTTCTCGTGCACCCGGTCACGGCGGATACTGAGTCGAAACGATGAGTTCTCCATTCAAAATCCCATACGGTAGGCAGATTTCTGATGGAATTCTTGCGAGCGGATGAACCAACCAACGGTCGATTGCCCAGAGGCATATCTGGCTTTTTCGGTTAGAGGGGGCCTATTCATAATTGAAGTAGACACTTGGGTACATAGTTCCCTATAGCGTTGATATCCGACCAGTGGTTTCCAAGTGTTCGGCGCACCGCTGGCCCTAATTTTTTCGTCATCAACCGCCCTCCCGGATTGGGCGGATTGGTACAGCACTGCAGGGCGGTGGGATGGTGTGTGTAGCAAACGAGCTGTGTGTATAGCGATATGTGTCGTAGGGACTGAGGTGACCGTTGGGAGGGGGGAAGTTGAGGGTCTATTTGTACACGTGTACAAACCGTTACTAGTGTTTGTTTGGCCCGGTCGACAGGTTGCATGTGACTGTAACATACCGCTAGGCCTAGGCTATCGGTGCCTCTTGAGAAGCGCCAACTCTGTTGACACGAGTCAGTGGAATTCAAATTCCCAGTGTTTGCTGCTCCCACGAGCTTACTGCATGTACTCGGCGTGGGTATGAGTATATTACTAGGATACCCATAACTGGAGTCACCAGTCTCTTTCCACTGAGGGCCAGTATGTCCGGAATCCAACCACCCCGAGGTGAGTTCTAACTCGTGTTACCACAGGTGCGACGCTAACGAGCACAAGAAACCGACCTCGTTGACATTGGGGTCCCATTGGAACATATCGCCTTCATCATCGCCGCCGAGTCAGGTATCGAACAGCTAGCGAATAGCTCTAATGTTCTACCCACCGTGGCAGATGTGCGGTCCATTGCAGAGATACTCGACGACGTAAATATCTCTTTTCTAGCAACCCCGTTCCGCGTGCTAAAACCTCCGACCAGGTCCTGTCGTCCACGGTGATGGCACCGGAGTTAAAATCCCGGTGTATCACGATGCTGTCCAAGTTCCCGTACTGCGCATCAAACCCCCAGAATGGGGATGCGCCCCACCGGCTCGCTGGCTGCCCAAACACTGTAAGCCTCCCGATAACATTCCCCTACCCTAGCCTTGTTTACAACTAGCCTAGATTCTGTGCGATCTCGGTCCGGAGAGTCCTGCTTTCCGGAAGTGCCTGTCCTGGCTCAGATGGGCATGTGACACTCTAGAAATATTACCGACATCTTGCATAATTGTAGACACTTTCCTGAGCACGGGTAACCAGCCCGTCGCCTCTGGGGCTTTGACTAACATGTACGAGGGGTCTCTCAATGGCTCCAAGGTTTGCGTCCAGAAGGTACGGATGTATTCGAATGGAGACCCACAGGAAGCGAGGAAGGTGTGTTGCACGTCCCGTTCCAGAGTTCCCATTCAAAACAGTCCTCGCAGACGTTCCTCAAGGTTGCTGTCACGTGGAAGCACTTAAGGCATAAAAACATTGTCCCTTTTCTTGGAGCAACCCTTGAAACCCTCCAACTCGTCTCGGCTTCGATGCCGAGTCGGGGTCTGACAGAATATTTCACTGCCAATCCTGAGAAAAATCAGCTTGGTCTCGTAGGTTCCCTTCCTCCTGTATCCGGCGAAGCCCTCACTCCATTGGTTAGTTGTATGACGTTGCTCAAGGCCTGGAATACCTTCACTCCCATGGGGTAATTCACGGGGATCTCAAGGGGGTGTGTAGATACCAAGAATGTCACCCAAACCTACTAATCAGTGTCAGCAAAATATCTTTATTGACGACGCAGGTCACGCGCGTATTGCTGGCCTTGACCTCATCATCACAACCTCGGACCTGGAGTCCACCCTATCCTCCGCTGAGGTACCTGCCGTAGGGTTGGCTGCACCGGAGGTCTTGGAAGGAGAGACGGCCATTACTAAGGAATCAGATATCTTTTTGTTTGGGATGGTCATGATTGAGGTATAAACCCGTACCATTATTGACATCGGTTACATAATTCACCGTTACAAGGCCTTCACAGGAGCCGCACCATTCCTCTATAGCCCACCAACCGCAGTAGCGGTGGGAATTCTATCGGGGAAACGACCAGAGCGGCCAGCGCATCCGGGTTTGACTGACGAACTCTGGGGCCTCATCCAGCAGTGTTGGGACCAGGAACCCCAGTTACGGCCAGGGATTTCGGAGGTGGTTACCTGCTTGCAAGCCGCCCTAGCCGCCCAAGAGGACCATGGGGGCGGGACGGGTATCCCCACGACGGATTGCACGGTCTCGATAAATAGCCGACAGATAGAACCACCACACCGTATGTCCTTTCTCCTCACTTTCTGCGTGGTTGTATCTCAGGACCGACAGGTTTACGCTGCGAATCGACGGCTGCACGCTGGCTTCCAGCGCTTTGTAAGCTTCCCAGACCACTTCCCAGATGTCAGGCCACGTTCGACAAGTCTCTCGGGATGGGAAGTGGGGAGTGGGAAACACCGCCCAGCGTACGGAACTCTTCCACCGGCTCACCCGGTTTTCTGCGAAGAGCAGCCGTTTGGCTTTTCCATCCTACGTTCTGGTTTAGACCGAATCGTGACGGTCGCCTCAATAGCTATTCGAAGGGACACGGTACGGAAGGGGTCGGGATGCCGTTCCTTGATCTCATCATCGCAATGCTGCAGGTGCCGCTCAGGAGTCAAAGGACCGACCGTCGAGTGTTTGTAGTTCCTCCGTAACCTTGAAACCCACCACCTTCCGATGTATGGATGTCTTTATGATCCGTATGGTTCATCCACTAACGTCCCTCAGTGTCATGCTTCCCGCTGCGCAGATCCGACAAGTATTTGGATTAGATCGATCACTCGGTCGTCCAGTGACAATCCCATCCTATTTCCCCACAAGGGGGTCTATTTTTTGCAACACACTACAGATTGTATTTTTCCCATTTACACTCGTACGATCAATGCACGCTCAGTAGATCTACGGCTACTTCAGACACGAAACCGACATATCTAACGCTAAAGGATGGGGGCCGAACGGGGTGCTCGCGTGGCACGTAGGCGACTCCGGGGGGTCTTCTCCCATAATTCGGCACCTTCAAGGGAAAATAAATCGATATGGATGAAGAGGTGTGCGAAACTCGGTGGGGAAGAAACATCTCAGGGAGGCACCACCAATGCGGGGAGCCCTAGCACCGGACAGCGATTGAGCACCGGCGACCTGTTTGCGCAGGGACACGGCTCTAAGGTGCAGACACAGGAACAACGCGAGGAGTGGGGACTCACGGAGCCGGCTTTCAATTGAGTGCTGTCAGCACCATACTAGGCCAAGATAGCGGCGTTTTTGATGAACTCTGGGAGACCGGTGATTCGAAGGTGTTCCGTGTCCAGGTTTGTCCTTGACCCAGAGTAAGACGCGTCAAGAGATCGACGATGCGGTCAAGGATCTCTGGCGGGAGGTGTGGGTTCAGCATCGGAGGATCCCACAGTATCCAGGATACTCGGGGGTGTACGCGTACGGCCGGAGTTGTCTTATTCAGCGACAAGCTTTGGATTTATCCACGGGCTCTGGAAATATGTAATGCTGTTGGATGGCGGACCGTGATACACGACCGGATGTGAACCTATGCTCTCCCAGCTAAGTCTTGCCGCGTGGACGCCCGTAGCACCCTTTGTATGGCCTACTCGGTTACTAACCACCTTTCCCGTCAGTACAAAACGCACACCTTTCGGATTCCTGCGGAACATACGACGGGTGCGGAAGTGCTTGACACCCTCAGCAAAGCCCTAGAACACGGGAGGCGGCTGTACGCACGCGAGGCTTATTCGGTCCGCTTGGGGTCTGGGCTTCACGTATCCCGTCAACGTGCCATTAGGCGTTCACTTCGGTACGAGCTGCAACGCCATTATCGTAACGAAAGAGGTACGGCATTTGGGTGTCTCAGTCTCGTCCGGAAGACCGCTTCCCGTAAAAGGGCTTGTGCAACGTCAGCGGTGATGGAATGCATAGCAGCTTTACGAATACCATCTACCGCCAGGGGTTATTTGTGTTTGCCTTGTAGACCCCAAAAATTTTACGCAGGCTTGTTCGCTTCCTAATGTCCCTTCCCACACATGGGCAGATCCTCCGAACGCGACGAGATTGTCGCCTGTTTTTCATCAGTCCGACAGATATGATATGCGATGAGGTGTGACTGCGGATGTGTGGCGTAGCCGGCGAAGATAACGTCGAAACAACACATCCGTAATCGGGGTGACATCTAGCGCCTGAGGGTGGGCAAGGGTTCGATGCCAAGCGACATGGAGTTGTCCAGCGACTCGGTTATACCCCATCCAAAAAATTCACTAGTCGAGCCGATTCGGACTGTGGGAGATTGAGCATTCTCCCCCCTTTCCCGTCGACCCGGATGAATGCGTACAACACCGCAAGAATCCCGACGAGGGCTCTTCCGGAGTACGAAGGCGTTGTGGCACACATGAGATAGTCATGGTGGATGATGGCTAGTAGCTCGGCCGGAATTCCCACGAAACAGCGTGCGTCGGCTGGAAACGGAACGGCCTCGACATGGCTATGTCTCACGCCAACCGGTCGCCGGAGTGTGCACTCTGGTCGGAAATGAATCCGTGTCAATCAGTTCCAGCTCGTATTAGATCCGAAGTTGTGTATGCTTCAATTGAGATCGGGGATGCCGGCGACCGTCCGCGGGGCCACACCGTGTGCACGAGTCCAGACGAATACCCGGGGACTTTGGACACAGACCATGTCCGATCTTTCGGATCGTGGGTAGCACGTCGAATCTCGGCGAGTGCATACCTTTCTACAACGGAAATAACATTATCTAGTTTTACGAATAGCTAATACCCACTCAGATCTATGGCCTGTACACAATTACCGCGTGCTCTAAACATGAAAATATAATGACTCCATCCCATCCCTGGCCTACGAGATTAGGACAATCCACAAAGCCACCGTTTTTTCTCGGCTTTTGCTCCGGCACCAGGCCTCGTTGCCCAAGGTTGGCTGGTGCCAGATTTGGGTCTGGCACCAGACGGTGGATTCATAGATCAATCATAGAAAGTGAGCACGGGCCGGGATTACTAACGGGATTTGCACATACCCGGGAACAACGTTGTCACCACCATTACGTTCAACAAACTTTCGCCATCTCCTCACAACCACTTCCATCGTCGGACGTTCCTCTGGATCCTGGTGCCAGCAACTCTCCAGAAGCTTCCACATCTCAACGGTAAGGCCAACCGCCTGAGCGTTTTCGGGCATATCCGGCCTGCATCCTTCGAGGATGTCATAAGCAGCTTTCGCGGGCCTCCGCCCCGCAAGGGGAGGTACACCAGTAAGTACCTCCACAGCCAACATTGCAAACGAGAAGATGTCCCCACGTTTCGACTCCATCACTGGCCTGACATTTCCTTTGATGACAGGATTTATGAACTCTGGGGGTGACCATCTCGAGGTTCCAACTGCTCCCGGAGTCGCCGCAATGGTGAAAGTGGGATCCGAATTGATGGGTGCCAGCCCGTAATCCGTCAAACGAGCATGACCCTTCTTGTCAATGATAACATTTGCCTGTTACCACGGAATCGGCGTGATCACATAACCGCGGGCCGAAGAGGAAGGGATCTCAGTACGGTGGCTCAAAGAGAACCCGAGGGACAGGAAACGTACCCCCTTCAAGTCCCCGTGTGGGACATTGAGCGAATGAAGATACTCCAGTCCCTTCGCGACGTCCAGCAGCTGCCGTAAGTAAAGGAAATTGAGTAATTCCGCAGTCGCAGCAGTAACGAGGGTATTCCCCACCAGAGATGCTCGGGACGCGTGGGGATGCGAGGCTGTGTACTGGTTAATATTGCCGTTTTCCCCCCAGTCATAGACGAGGGCTAGCTGAAAGTGTGTCATGTTCACGCCGCGGAATGGCAGAACGTTTTCATGAGATAGCCTTCTCCACGTCGGCACCCGTTTCCACAGAATCTGTAAATTTTGTTGGAGAGCGGGTCTTGGATGCCGACTGTATGCTTACTTCTTTTGCCTCTTCCAAGTTTTGGGTGGGATATGGGCGAAAGGCTTTGAAAGCCACTTGCGCGCTGTAGAATTCTCCTCGCCAGACGTCGGTAAATCCTCCAGACGCGGCGGCAATAGTGCCACGTCTCTCGAGCCCGGCGGATAGTACGGCAGAAGTTGGAAGTCGCCCGACCGTACTGCACACGTTCCCCAGGACGGTCACGGATTTCGCGTTCCGTGGGTCGACAGTCGGATATGCCTTTGCAGGAATGATGAAGCACAGGCTTCAAGAGAAGAAAGAGTGGTCTCGACGTACCTGGTCTACCTTGTCCAGAAATCTCGCCTGCTCCCCTGTCGTCAGCTCCTGAACGTTTCGCGCTAGTTCTCCGTCATTGAGCAAGGTGCTAGCTCGTTGCCTCGACTGTTTGGGTGTCAAGTTGCTGTTTGCAAATTCCCGGATTGGATTGTGAGGCACAGCGACGGTGCTACTCTTCCTGGACATGGTGAGAGGCTCGTTGGGGGTGAAAGCTTTGCAGGTTGAGGGGAGGACCACGTACATCACATATGCCGTATATAAGCAACATTTGCGCTCAACCTAGCCGATTCCATGGGCAGATGTTTCCGCTTCCGGCTCTTGATCTTATCACCGACGACCTGAGGATTTCCCACAGTGTGTTCTCAGCGACTTTGGCTGCCACAATTCGGGCTCGTCAATGAGCGGGAGGTTCAAATCCGAGGTCGAGGCCCAGTTGTAAGCCCTTACCGTAACCGGCGCTAATGAATGAATTACCTTTTTTGGTGTAACCGGAGCATATCAACGGAGCTCTGCGGCCAAAAAAGGAAGGACTCTCGGAAGGAGGTTGGTTTTGCATCGATCGCCGGATGATAAGAATGACACAGCCCGCCCCGCTTTCCGTCACCTCCAGCCACCGCCTACAACCCATTCCTACTGCTGTACCCTTGGCGAGAGCAGAGTCCCTCTCTCTATCAATGTCGCTTCTGTCGTCTACAGTCTCGATCTCCCCCGTATCCACCGACGCCATACTTGGTCGGCTCTACGTCTCCCGAATGTACCTCGCTGTTTTGTATTGCCTCCCGTCTGATGTGCTTCTCGGTACCCCCCTACCAACCCGCATTCATTGACCGCTCCCCATTCATATCCACTTGAAAATCTCCAGGTGCTCCCCCCATAGTTGACAGCTGATCAACGGTTCGTCCCTCTACCTTCAAGCGGTACCTCTCCTCCGGCTTCCCCTTTTTTGCGGTTAACCTGGTTCACCCACCGGCCTGAAGCGCATGATGAGCTGTTTGAGGACCGCTGTGTTGAAACACGCTGTGAAACCAATGAAGAATGACGGGTTGCCATTCTCTGCCATCTGTTGGTTGAGTGGGACATGTGTTCCACGACCAGACGCTCCCTCATACCAATCTTTTAGTCACCACCTTGCTTCGACGGTGCAAACAAGTGACCCGGAGTACGCTCCGATAATGTCGTACCTTTATCGATTTGAAAATGATTGATGTGTCCATTCCGCAACCAAGCAGCAACAACATGAACCCGTTACATAGGATCCACTCCATGATTCTGAGGATGTATTCTAACCGGGCGTCCGCACATACTTCTCAGGTCGGAAATTGTTTGTTCGGCTTCTCACCGCGTACCGTAATCTACCGTAATGGTCCGTCCGGGCGCCTGTTGGCCCCACGCCCTATTTGCTTCCGACGTGAAACGCCCAAGGGGTCCGTCGCGCGACTTCACAAACTTGATTGAACCTACAAAATGCGTTTACAACAGGAAGTCGGGGCATGGTCTGGGGCGGGCACAAAGCACTTTTAAATGACTTTTGGATTTTGTACATGTTTGCGTCCAACAGTACAGAAGTGAGGAGCCGGGGCGTTAGGAACAGGAGAGGGCAAGCGTTGGAGGGGGAAGCGGAGACGAATGAAACGCTGTTGGGGCGTAGTCGAAAGCAGGCATCCTTTGTCATCGTCTGTAATGATTAACTACGGGCTCACGAAACCGAAAGGTTGGCCACCTGTGGGATAAACTGGTGGCTTCCAGAGTGGCGCGGGAAGATCCATGTCAGACCAACACGATGATCTCTGGTAAGATTACCAACAAGAGCGAGACCCCGGAGAAGATGTCCAGCGATCGCTTGAGATTACGAGACCGCATCTCGACACAGAAAAGTCGGACGAGGACGCTTCACGCATTGGGACACACTCCTGTCCGGTTAAGACAGCGTCTCGAAAGCGGCAGCCGAGTTCAAGGCGCGTTCCAATGCCTAGAGGATTAAGAATCCCGATGGACAAGTCAAAAACTGGGTTAGCGACCTCGGCGATTCATGGTTCGGGTCGTCGTGCTGGATGGATTTGTAACAGACTGTAAGGTTCATCTATGCCAAAGAGCGCGTTAGAATATGCATCCACCAAGAAATACGTGCCGTGTTGACGTTCTCACGACTCTAGTCTGGTTGGACCTCCTAAACGAACGTCCGAGTTTCGGAAAACGCGACGCTTGATCTGGGGAGCGCGTTCTTATGTGCTCGGCTAACCCTGGTCGACGGGTCAACTGGAATAATAAGCTGTTATCGTAAACCATCTCGGGGTTCCGGTGACGAATCCCACGTACCTTGAACGATTGGAAACGGAGTTCGCTCGTTGGGTACCTCCTCCTCTCATACACCACGGAGTGGGCTGAAAAGTCCACGAACCCGCGGTGAGGATCGTGCTTATGAAAAAATGAGATCCTGGGGCGTTGGTGCGAGTCTTGCGGAGATGATTCAGAACACGTGCATCGCTGTGGAAGGGTCGACCGTCGTGAACAGTTGGTGGGGCCTTGAGGGGCAGCTGTACTCGAGCTGCAAGCAGCCAGCACCCCCGCAAATCAGAAGTGGTACAAAGAGCGTAACTCCTCCACCAACTGTGGGAACAGAGCGGGGACATCAATCATCAATCTCTCACGCAACCCTTCCAGTGAGAAACTTTCTAAAAGCGCGCCGGAATTTACTGAACCGTATCGATCCCATCGGTTCGATGGGGCACCCTGTATGAGGCGATTGAGTTCCCTGCGTAGGCAATGCAGTCATGAAAGAGTGCAGCATGGGCCGTGAACAATTTTAATGTTACCTCGGCACATTACCGGTGTGCTATCCCGCGCCTGCTGGTCGTGGCCAAGCAACCTTGCTCGCTCCAGATCCAGCCCGTTTCCTATCGCGCACGCCGCCTAATTGAAATAATGTCGTCTGTCACTGTAAGACGGATCATGGGGAGTGCCACTGATAAGGGTCGTCATCGGGATCCAATGTCAAACCAGTATCTGTATCGTATCAAGAATCCCCGGAACGGAACATCGACCCGGTATCGCACATCAGCAACCCGGATAAGTAAGGCTATGATATGTGAAGCACTGAAGTTCCTTCTCCGGGGGAAGCTAGAGAGTAACGGAAACGGCATACGTCCTGCTGGTGGATGGATGATCGTACCGAGTCTGAGCGTAAACCGTGCCCAAGTGAATGGGTGGCTGTGCTTGTTTCCCCTTTCTGTTGCTTTCCGTCACCTGCCTTCGACACCTTCAACTCCCTCCCGAGACGTCACCAGCACCACTAGCGAGCGCGAAGCAGTTCGCACTTTGGTCGAGATTTTACCCGAAAAGGAGGATCTCGCGTTTGGAATGCTAGGCCGAAAGCTTGGACCATGTACGTATCCACTCCCCTCTTTTGCCGTCTCAAACGGTTTCATCAGGGCATCCCAGGGCACAACCACCGGGAAGCCTGCTTTCTTTGTCGTGTTGAGGGGGTTCGCTAGACGCTGCCACCACAAGGTTCTATCACTCCGATAGATACTTTACCCAGTGGCCTTGATATGGGAATGTCCGATCCACTCCGATGCTGCCCCTTCAGAGGCGCGACTCTTAGTCCTCTCCAGATTGTGTCAGGGTGGGTGTCGGTGGCCTAACACTTATATCACGCCGAACCCGGATGCGAGCAGATTACTCTTGGAGCCCCCTGGTTGCCTCCTCCCCTGAAAAACTATCCTATATAACACCATGCAGCATTGGACGGCGGACCGCACTTGGGAGAGGGGTCACCAAGCAAAGTGATGGATGTTTTCTCGTTTGCAATGGTCATGGTCAAGGTGAGTTGTGAATAGTCCAACGACTACTGGGGGTCAGTCTCTGACTATCCGTCATTACGCTTCAACGAAGGTCTTCACTGACACGGTCCCCTTTCATTCCACTATCGGACATCCGCCGACATGGGGTCTCCCCCACTCAACCTTCCGTGTACAGCTCTAGCTCCGGTTCAACTCTAGCAATCAGCCAACATGTACGAATCGACATCATGCATCAGCAGGCTATGAGAACGATGCGGTATCCCTGAGAGGCTATGGTGGGAGCACAGGGCCCTTACGATAGCCGCATCGCCTCGACAAGTTTTTCAGCTTTAACCATTGGTTCAACAACATACTTTATGGGGGAGAGTGTAGACAACGCGTATCAAATCCTCAGGACGTTGACTTAGCGCGACTTTTTGGCTATCTGGACGAGGCATGCAACCATGTGTCACTCCCCTGCTCAGCCTACCGTAGGTTCTTGGCATCCCTGATTCCGCCGGTTCCGATTTCCGGAGATGTCCGCATGAACATATGCGGCGCTAGATCGATACTGCCAATATCGTCCACGCTTTCGTCTCAAATTTTGGAAATCAGTCGTGAGCCTGTTACCTCATGAAGTTCCAGCGATGTGTACGAAGAGATCCCCGGCGGTGCAAGGGAGTGCATGATTAACGCGGACCCCATTTTACCACCATATTGACACATGTCCAGCCAATTATCCTTGTGGATTCTGGGGGCCACGCACGGATCACGGATTTCGTTGGACTTGCTGTGACAGTTCAACTTCAGCGAGCCACAGAAAGGCCCAGCCGGCAGCCAAGTCTACGACCACGTGGGCGGAACTGGATAGTCCCATACTAACCTCCAGAAGTTGGTAACCTTTCGATCAGGCACGCATTTACCTAACAATCCGTCTCGATACCATCTGGAACGGTACAGCCGATCTACTACGTCTATTTCGCCCACTCCAGAGATCAAGAGTTGTTACTGCTGTTTCAACTGTACATCAGGAATGTGGCATTCCGGCCATCGCACCGAATGACTCCTCTGTCACCTTTCGTGTAGGCCCTGAGTCGCTTGACTGCCTTCTGGAGTCCCCGGATCTTCCCGGTTGACCTACTGAGTTTATCCAAGTGGTGGGCGTTGATCTCGTGCAATGCGGTTTCGTTACGTCGGTGAACTCGTGCAAGCGTGGTGGCCTCTTTCGGTTTCTTCATAAACGTGTCCCTTATCCTCTGCTCCCTCCTGATGCTGTTGGAGATGTCCTTAAGCCACGCGGTCTCTCGGTTTGATCTCTGTGTTCGCCTTTGGGGTGGGGGGTCCTGTGGAAGCAGCTGTGATGGATTTCAACTCGTCTTGCAACCGGTTACGGACTGTTAATATGAACTTGGTTTGCTTCTGCTGTTTCTCGGAGCGTTGCAGTTCTTTCCGAGGCATTCGCAGGGTGCACCGAACCGTTTTTTGGCCCCCTCGGTGGATGTGAACCTACTGGACAATTGATCGCTACCCCATGCTTATCTGCAGTGTCGTCTACCATTGACACGACACCGCTGTCGTCTGCGCGTTTGCGCGTTTGACCTTACGATGTGCTCTCTATTTTATTACCCACAGATTGATATGGCCGATAAGCGGCAGAGCCCGAGACTGACCATCAGCCGAGACCCAACCCATACCGAAGGGACCTCTGGCTTGAAATCGTAGTAGTTATCGTCCTTGCTAACAGAATCTCGAGAGTTTACGGCCCCTCCTTTTCATCGGTGGACCTTCTTGCTGCGGCCAATGCATGCAGAGTCGACCCAGGGATCGTTCGAACTGCGGGGGGACGGCGTTTGCTTGCCTACGAAATATATATCCGGAGCGATAGTACCGCCTCATCTCGTGGAAAGGGTTGGGGCCAATTGCTCAGCAAAGGTAGGTGGCAGAATTGGCGAATGATTAATGAAGAACGACCTGAGACCGCCTTTTCTGGCACACACTAAATCTATGTATTTCGCCTCATAGAATGGTACCATCGTAGAGTATCAGCAGGGCTCCAGACTCCCGGTAGCGATTTGGGGAACAACCGCTTTCCGTATTGCACCGACACCCCCAAGATTGTACACCTCGTGAAGTTGCGTGGTAGGAGGAGTTTTGCCGGGAAGTGACTTCAACCTTGGGGGTGGGATGAACTTGTGCCTTTTCCTCGTACAAGTGCGCCGTCCATAGTTTCCCGCTTCCGCTTCATGGTGGAGCCATCCACCGCCTTCCCCTTCTTACAGGAAACTCCGTCACCGTCACCGTCACCGTCACCGTTACCGTCACCGTAATCTCCCGCAACGTGAGAATTGGTGCTGTTGCGAGCCCGTCGATGCAAGTGGGCGAAAGGACACTGCCGAGGAGGCGCGCATTGCGGCCGCGACGATCTGGCGCTTAACCGATTCTTGCCACCTTCTGCCAACCCTCCCTCTCACGCGTGCTGATTGCCAGAGAATATCAGCCTGGCGATCCACTAGGCACGCGCCATTCTGGCAGTTTGGCGACGAAATACCCCCGACACTACTTGCAGACCTTCCGAACTTATGCATAGTTGGATAACGTAGCTGGAGGAGCCGCAGTGGGCTAGGTATTGCGTGAGCAACGCCTTCACTTTTTGCGTCTAACCGAGCGGACGCTCGGTTCCAACACAACCACTGACTCCGTTGCATTCTACAGACTGTATCCCGAACCGACGTTGGATCCCAGTCCGAATGCTTCTGCCCGTCCCCGGAAACTCGTGTCCGAACATTTTTTTCCAGCAATCCCAGCCAACCTCCCCCCTATATTCAGTAGTCCCTTCTGTGAGTTATCATCCTACATACAGCAACGCTGGTTTCCGGGAGGCAACTCTGCGCCCGGACCCTTACCATTATTTCGGCGGCCACACCCCAGACTCTTACCAATACTCAAGCACTCGAGGCTCTGTACACCGTAGCTCCATTGCTAGCCTCAGCTCCCGAAAGAATGCGTACTCCCCACCTCTGACTACCCCCCATCTTCAACAACGCAAACATCACACTTCCTTTGACGCCTGCGATTACATCCCGCATCCCATCCAAGGTACGCTCGCCGTTAACGTGAGTTGAAGTCCCAAAAACTTTCAATCCCCTTCTAATGCACTCTCAAGGGCACGATCACACAATTGTGAAGGTGTGTGGCCCCGCCCTTCCTTGCGTCCCTCCCGAACGGACCAAATTTCCCACTCCTCTCGCAAGGGGATCCGCGAGTAGTGATACCGTAGTTTGTGTACGTAGAAAAACTGGGCCATAAACCGTCCGTTTCTTCACGCGCGGCCGTCCCGGAGTGAAACTCCCCAACGCGGTGAACGAAGAATCTGAGGGGATCATGACAGAGATGAACTCCTGTTCGGTGCGAGATAGCGATTAGGATGCATGTGGGTTCCTGAGACAATCGATTCGCTGGCAACGGACTCATCTCGTCTCTAGTTCACGGGGTACCCTTCTAGCACATGTTGAAAAGCTACGATCACCTTATTGCCAATGAAAATGCGAGTAGCTCTCTCCCAACTACAAGGTTCTGCCGCATCCAGTGGCATATTAGGGACCTCGAGGATAACAGTGAGTTGAATTGCTAATCTCCCCCCTCACACACGTTCACTGGTGCCATTCAGTTGTTGCCGTTTGGCGAACGGGTTGGCGAACAGTGGCGCCTTGGGCGAGGGAGCATGAAATTCGAGTATGTGGCGATCGCCGGGCTCGAGAACGTCTCCTCCGGGTCTTGGTCACCCATCACCTGTATCACGTAAGATCCCATAGATTCCAACGACGGGATGATTGCCACTCCATCTCTACGAGTCTACGTAGCCCACCTATATCACATGCTGTGATATCTGTCGCAACTTCCTCCTCGCTAGATATGAGCACATTGTTATTGGCCAAATTGGCCCGCCACCGTTGGCACGTCCCGTTAAAGGGTTTCAAGCCGATCAGGGGACTGCTCTAAAACCCCTCCTCCACACTCCTCTGGCAGGAGGGTTGGCGAAAATACACATTCTACCACTGACCCTCGTGAGCTGTAAACTTGCCATATATGATCCACGTGAATCCGCATTTGATCCTTGACCTTCCACGATGTAGATGGAGGTCCAGACGGTGTTCGCGAATCCCCGCCCGTTCTCCATTTCGGAGACGTCACAGCTTTGTCCGGGGTCCGTGATCCGACCATGTCCCCTCAGTTTCCGTTGTCATATGGTTACCTGTCACAAAGGTGGTGACCTACAGATGGACAAAGGCCTTGCGGTCACGGAGGCCGGGGATTACGAGGAGGTTCGTCGAGGCAGCGGTTTTCGAAGGAGGTGCCAAGCTTTGTGAACGCTCTGGACTCCTGGAGGAAGTCTGGCACCCCCCTTCGGCTAAAAGAGATTTTAAATGAAAAATCAGCCTGGTGATTGGGATTTATTCCACACGACTCATCGTCCCGGTTATCGAACTCAGTGATTTCGATGTGAACCGATTACCGATTGCTCAACCTATCGTAACAGAGCAGAGCGACAAGCCCTGACTCGGTCCACCCTGCAATCGCAGCATTTTCTATAGCACATCACACGCTATCCAAACGCCCAACCAGCACCGGTCAATTGGCATTTCCTCGCTCCCGAGACGTCATGCCGGATGTTACCCCCGCGACCAAGGTGGACGGGGTCTCGTTTTTTAACCGATCAGCCCTAAGGTTGCGCTCATTCATTTTCGACCGATGACGCAACCCGTGACCCCTGTGTGACCAGAGGTAAAAACGAGCGAGAATATTATATAATATTGCGACAAGTTAATAGGGCCGACAAGCGGCAGAACCCGGGACTGAGACCGTCAACCGTCAGCTGGGATTCGACCCAATACTCAGCTGAAGGGATCGCTGAGTTAAAATCCGCCGTCGAACAAGTCCTGCGGAGAACGGCATTTTTTTCTGTGGGTAAGGTTCGTGCTGATCTCACTCGTGCTAAGCCGTACTTCCCAGTTAGAAGCGTTTCTGGATAATCCGATGCTAGTGAAAAGAAATGTTGACGAGGACACTTTATGAGAAGTCGCACTAGCATTGCCCCTCCAGCCCAGGCGATAGCATTCTTGTACATGTCGTTCATTAAAAGTGGTTAATATAAGGCTCGAGACCCATCTCACTTGCGCGTCAAGTTCCTGTTGCGATAGCTATTTGAACGTATCCAACGTCTAGCCTTCCGCGTCGCCACTGCCAATTCACACTCGTTGCCTCCAACCAGGGCCACTTGTGTCTTTCTGTCAACGGAAAACCCGTGACCGCGTACTAAAGTGTCCAACCCGTACGTCCAGTATACCCATGCACAATATCTAACGTGTTGCCGAAACTGCTCGAGAGCGGGAGCTGGCATCACTGCGGCATCAGCAATCGCACCGATTGGCCAGAAATCCTCACCATGTGATCGTGAGAGCGCTTCACGTGACTGCCCGCTCTTTTGCGTTTTTTGCAGGGAAGAGGTACACGAAATAATTCTAAGACCCAGGACTTTCAGTCCCGGGAAT
>Ga0307513_10001097_pt1 | contig 39154 bp, 43 predicted proteins | sample 15_EM_MG_FD_202174 | JGI IMG/M metagenome (GOLD analysis project Ga0307513, IMG submission 202174) | Populus trichocarpa ectomycorrhiza microbial communities from riparian zone in the Pacific Northwest, United States - 15_EM | ecosystem: Host-associated > Plants > Roots > Unclassified | place...
CGACCGCGGACACCTGCACTTCCATCTCTCTCCGACTTTAACTTAGCTCTAAACTCCTCATCGGAACCTTGGAGCATATCGTACGTGCATATCACCAAAAATAGCTTGGACGGGAATGGCGAGGGGTGGGGCTCGCGTTTATCTGCGTTGGGAAGAGAAAGAAATAACACATGTGCTTGGAATGGACATTCTATGGATGGGGCGAATTGGTCGTGAGATTTGGGGGTTCGTATGATCGGAAAGGTTCACTGGAGGGTGGAAGGGTCAGGCCGCAACTGCTCGGATAGGAAGCGGGTTTACCAGCACGGATAGTTTCTCCTCCAAGAACGGTGCTGACTCCAAGGGCAACCGCACCTGTGCTGAAAGGCTAGTCGGATCGGCGGATCCTTGGAACAGCAATTGACTGGCATGTGGAGTTAATATATGTTACTACCGAGTATACAATATATCCTTCTTGTGCAATAGACGCTTCGCCCTTCTCTAGACATTCCACAGATTCAATGCACCATCGCCGAGCTTTTGCTTTACGACTTGATGACCCAGATCCCAGGGCTCATGTCCTAACTTATCGTCCGACGCTTGCTTGCTCTCCTTGCCTGCTGCGCCTACAGGATCGTGAGGTACCAGATAGTAAACTGGATGCTCGTGATTCACAACGGCTCTGAGATATACTCCATTCCAACCTTTTTCCTCCACTTCAGAACTTGCGGCGGAGTATCTGGAAAGGGCATATTTAGCTCATGGAGGTCCATCAGGGGTGAGGAAATGACGCTCACAGGCCAGAATAGGCGCCTTGTTCAATAGTACGTCCGCTAGCATTACTCGCGGCGGCGCCGAGCTGTCCGAGGGTACCCGGAGATGCTTCTTTCCACTGGTCTTGAGCGTCGGTGATTACCTGCTGGAACGTTAGACGGTCCTTGAATATGACAGGATGATGTACGGTTCTGGGATGAACCGCGAAGCCGTAGATATTATCATTCATTTTCTTTATGGCTTGCTCGTAGAGTCTATGGTTGGTGCCGAGGATCATTGCAAGCTTTGTGCGGCCGTAAAGTTCAATAGGCCCGAGCTCGGGGCTGTTGATCTCATCCAAAGATCCGAAGTGAAGGGTGATGGGGGCATTGCGGTGGAGTTCCGAGCTCTCGAAGATGACGCGAGGTGGAGGCGTGTTGGGAAGCTGGGAGGTGCTGCCTATGAGTGGGTACAGGAGATTGACTGCGTAGAAGTGACCAAGCCAGTTAATGCCGAGGTGGCGATCGATATCATCTGGTCGACGCCCTATATACTATGTTGATTCCGCCATTGAGCAAGAGCTGGTAGAATGTGGCGCACAGTAAAAAGAGAAAGCTCACTCACCATGTCCAATCGCTTCTCCTTTCTTTTCAAACAACTGAAAACCTCACGGACCTTCCTGAGATTGCCCAGATCACATCCGACCCACTCGACGTTGGTGTTTGGCCCTCTTTCTGAATCTTTTCAATTGCTTCCTTCCTTTGCTCCTCTTTACGCCTGATCATAATGACCTGAGCTCGGGCAAGTGCCGGGCCACGGGAAAGCTCGTAACTGGTACGAGCTTTATATAAAGGCGGAGAAGGACCATATACCATGCGCCAGTATCGATTACCACTTTGCCAGAGTGACCCCCGATAGCTGACTGGTTTACGGCCTAAGAACCAAGAACTGTTGGCGATTATACAAGAGTATTGAAGGTGTTGGGGAGTTCAGGTTGCGCAGAGAGGAGTTACACCATCACTTCATCGTACCGCGAAACTCCCGATCTTCAAAGAGACTCGACGTCATGTTCATTGGCGTCGAAGAAGTTGGAGCTGGGAGACTCGGTTTCGGTTAAAAAGGGGTGGTTTCGGATGACTTTTGCTGTCGACGCGTGGCCCAGGACTTGCAAGGGCCACTAAAAAAAGGTGGGTTTGATCGGTCTCGCTAGCCCGATCTACGCGACCAATCAAAAGAAACGGCGCTTATCTGTCAGGAGGAGGACTTCTGGGGCTATGGAGACTGTGTGGAGGAGAAGAAGCAGTCGACTTGGTAAGCAAGCCGCTGCACAATGCTTCTTGAGAACTCCAATGCTCCGCACAGGCACAGGCACACATCCTAAGAGTCTTTGCTGCCACGCTCACACGCGTGTCTGCCTTGCGCGCTTGGAGAGGTCTCCGCTCTGCACGCCAACTATTTCGGGTAGGACATTTCTGCATTCCATGCAATGAGTCCCTGCACGTGGCGACAGATTTGACCTAATGTATTTTCGGTTTCCGACCACCATGAAATTAAGGCCTCCCAACACGATAGCTTTTCTCGACCGCACGAAGGACCATAAGGGGACCGGTTATCATAAGGCTGAACCAAAAGTGCATAGCAGCTCTAATGAGACCTCGCGAACACCACCAAAGACACTCACCATTTGTATTCCTCGTGCCGGGCAAATTTGAAGATGGCACAGGTGGTGATGTCAGCAACAGACTCCCCGTCGATTATTGACATCCTTCATTGAGTCCATCATAACGGGTCACCTTTCACTAGGAACAGAAGGTTCGCTATGGAAAAAGCAGTGGATGCCCCGTTGAAGCGCTTATCATAGAAGCAGGGAAGAATTAAGAACACGTGCTTTCATCCCATTTCTCTCCCTGTAAAGTTTAAGGACGCCGCATGTCAAGAAACCACCGATGGATGAACAGGGAATTATGCGTGCTTCCTTAGCACCCTAGTCAGGCATTTCCTAGTGAACTAGATTGTTTCTTCGGCTACCGTCATGGCCGAGCTGGTCTCTATACATGGAACCAGCCGGAAACCGCGCGAGGTCGTACAAGAGGTCGACGAAGGGTTTGACAGAAGCATGTCACACAGACACGGCCCTGTGTGATGATTGAGCAAGGAGACGCACGCTGCCATCCGATACGCAAGTGCGTTTTGGAGCCGCCCTTGCACATCCATTTGAGCGGTTCATTCAGATGAAAGCTCGGCGAGGCATCGCCGTGCGTGTGACCTCCCAGGATATTCCTGAACACAGGTGCTATGGGAAGACGCAGTCTCCCTCCCGACAGGCTAGGACAGCTTAATTTTCGGCGATCGTTAAATGCGCTCTGCCCACAAGTCGAAGCATCCCACATCCTCCCAATCCTAGCAGGATGGCCGCAACCTTCTCTCATGCCGCAATGGAGGAGGCTGCTGCCGCTCTGCAGACCTCGCAGGCATATCAAGCTAGTAGAGGGGAGAAACTTCTCAATAGGATAGGTATGTGGCTCTTGAAACCTCCGAGCAGACACAATCCTGACTTCATTCCTGCAGGCGACAGGGCCCTCGCTGTTTCAGGCAGTCAAGCTGTTTCAGTCGCCAACAATGCCATGGCCACCGCCGCGTTCTCAGTGGTCAAGGATCACGTGTCATCGTTTGTTGAGAGGAGCCAAACCGTAATGAACGTGTTGGACCAGGTTGGCAAGGTCCATCCGTTCATTCAAAGTATGTCTAAGCTATTTCTCCATGAGGCAAGGTTATCGGGCAGGCCATTCATTTACATTCTGCAGTTGCTGTATCTCTGTTCAGCACAGCCATCCAGATGGAATTAACTCGACGAGAAAATGACGATAAAGTGCTGGCTTTGGACTCGACAATGGTGGATATGATGGAAGTTCTGACAATGTGAGCGGACTTGATGTATAAACCTCTCGCACTCACCACAGACAAGGTTGGAGAGAGTCCAAAGCTCAAACGACTGTGGTTCGGATGGTCTGACGATTGAAGCCCGTCTCTCCAAACGAATGGGTGCAATTTGTGACTCGATCAAGCGATGCGCAAAGATTTGTGATAGTTATCAGAAGCGAAACACCGCTGGTGGGTCATGACTTGTATACCTGCGGGGTTCGGCACACATTGACGACCATTTCAAGTCAAAATATTGACGAGCCTCAAATGGCAAGGAAAGTTTACGGAGGTCGCAGGTGAATTTGAGGCACACAAGGGAGCCCTCCAGTACGACCTTCAGATTCACCTGAGCGTCGAGATGACAAAGGCAAACAAGACTCTCACAGAGGTCAACGAAAATGTCAAGGTTATGATGGAAATGGTTTTCGAAAGGATGACCACGCCGGAGGAAAAAGAGCTTGCTGCGCTCACTCACGGCAAAAGTATCGATGCAGTCCTCACTGATGACCACGTCTTGAGGCAAATCCTTGCGAAGCAGTCGAAGGGTAAGGACGAAAAGGGAGGCGGGCGATCGAAGGACGCGAGTTCCGTCGATGGCGGTGCTCTCACCCTTGGTGAATTCAAGCATGAGCTGAACCAAGACATCAACACCGTGTTGACCGAAAATAACAAGCTTTTTGAGCAGAAGTTTGCGGCAATGGAGTTCTCACTCAAGGAAGTCACGGCGACAGTTCAACGCCAGAGCGATCGTGTCATTGAGGAGATCCTTTCCGGGTTCAACGCAGGCCCTTATGAACGCATCCGTGATAAGGTGCGCCCGGCGCTGATTGAGGTTTTCATCCCTTGATGATGTTTGTCACCTAACAGGACATCTATGAGATATGGAAATTGATGGTGCGTTGGCTATCGGGTACTCTGGAGGTGCGCTCACCAATGAGGTCGTAGGGCTGGAAGGGCAGCGTTAAAGCGACACACCTGGTGATGGCAATTCATGACCACTTCAGCGAGAAGTCGGGCGCAGCACTCAAGCATATTCACTCTCTCACAAACAACGCTAGCGACACTTCAGCTGAAGACAAACTCAAAAAGATCGCTAGTGTGGCCAATGACGTAATTCCGTCGATGCCACCCGAGGATCAATGGACCTTGGAGTTTATATCCGTACATCGCGTCAAACCCTTGATCGAGGCAGTGGACCACGATTGTTCCTCCTTCGCGTCAGTTGCAGAAGTCAATGCTTTCACCGCATGCCGGCCAGCAGGGTGGAGGTACGTGATCTACCTTTTCTTCCTTCCTCAGCTCACACTTATCCTCTTGTAGCTTGCCTCGTTGGATTGCCTACTGGACCGTGGGATTTGAAATGACCTGCACATGGTACTATTACCGTATACGTCGGCTCTTTACTTTGATTACCCAAGCATCCAAGGCCGCATTGCCTGCCAACCGCAAATATATCAGCCAGTGGATGCGTTCCGATCCAGTCGACTACGTTCAGGACCTCCTATCTGGGCTGCGAATCGAGGACTACGCCGACACCGACTGGGACGAGGACTGGCTCTTCCTCAAATTCAAGCAGTACGTGTTGGACAATGAGAGGAAGATGAAAACCGTACTTCGAAAGCTTTCATACTGGATCGACGGGGATAACATGTTGAACACAGTAACCGGGGGCGGACGACCGGAAACGGTATGTTAATCTGCCTGAGCAGCCGATATAATCGCTAAGTTGTACGATCAATTCCAGTATGCTCTCCCAGTGATTTACCTCCTCTTGGAACGCGCCCTGTGGGTGATGGACCAAGCGCAGAGTGTTGTGCTACACCCGAAGGAGCTCAATGTGATTCGAGATTCGCTCGATACCCTTTGGGAACCCATCTCTGACCGGTCGGCTAAGCTGCGATGTGAGTGTATCAATTATTGTCACTCATAATCGGTCCCAGTGGCTTACACTGTGTCTTCTTACTCAGCCATCTTCTATATGCAGAACGGTGATCCCAGCGAGAAATTGAAGGGCTTTTGCTTTGGGCTGGTACGTCCATTTATCCGCGCGGTGCAGAGTGTTATTTATCCACATAACGACAGCTTACATATGTAGTTGACTGGGCCCCATCAGGCACCACATTCTTCTCTGAAGATTGGAGTCGTTGGGAAAACATTCAGCACGGAGATACGGATGATGATGGTAACACCGAACCCGGGCTTTATTACGAAGCCCAGACAGAAGAATTTGAGACGCAAGAGGAGCGTCTAAGTTCTGCATCATCCGGAAGTACCAACGACAACACGATAGCACCCGGGTCATTGCTCGGTGCATGGAGCGGTGCATGGAGCGGAATGCATGTCAATAAGGGTGTCCCGGCTTCGGATGGCCTCCTCACCGTCAACATTACAACGCATACCCCACAGGGGGGGTTCTCGGGCGAGGGCGTGGATGCGCTCGGAAAGTTCACTATCCAGGGTCAAATCAAAGACCGGGGAGTATCTGTCCTCAAGAAATACTCGGCCTCTCAAAGTGGTTTCGAGAGCAGTTGGACATTCTCCGGCACCCTCAATGAGGACTGTGACGAGATCGCTGGAGATGTCACTCAGGAATCAGGAGGCGATGGCGGGGACGAGAGCGAGGACGAGAGCGAGGACGAGAGCGAGGACGACGACGACGAAGAAGAGGAAGACAATGAAGAGGGAGAAGAGGGAGAAGAAGAAGAAGAGGGAGAAGAGGGAGAAGAGGAAGTGGAAGTGGAAGAAGGAGAAGAAGGAAATGAAGGAAATGAAGAAAATGAAGAAATCAACGCCTCTGCAACGGACCCCACAGACGCGGCGCCAAGCAACGTTCTCGCCAACGGCACCGAGCAGAAAAATGGCGGGTCTTTTATCTTATCTCGGAAACCCGTCGAGTATTTCATGTGCCGTCCGCCTCCAAAGGAGTACCAGGAAAGCCAAGCGCAAGCTTTATGGAAACTGGTTCGCAATGTTTCGCGATACTGGGCCCAACGGCGACACTTGACCTGGGATGTGATCAAGGAAAGGCGGGAGAAACGCGATCTTTACGTGAAGCTTCTTGGGAAAATTAGGCAAAACGGACGGCTGCAGAAGGCAGCGAAGTGGTCGGAGCTAGTGAAATCAACACACCCGGATGATTTGAATCTTTGGCGCTCGATCGCCCTTTTCAAAAGACTGCGTCAGCCTATTCCCGACGAGAAGTAAGCTTTCCTCATACGTTGGCTCGTGTACTCATCACCTTGGTAGCCTCTTCTGTGATGGGTGTGATGAAAAAATTAAAACCACTCGGCTCTACTGCATCCAGTGCAATGATGAAGCTGTGTACGAATCGATTGACCTTTGTCCTAACTGCGTCACCGAGAGCGCCGATCGAGCCAGCGATAACAAGCATCACATCCCTTCACACAACTTGCTGCAGATTCGACGTCCTGTCCTTACTTCGGAAATCTCTCAGCTGAGGGAAAGCGGAAAGTCTACCATCAAGGACCTCCCGGATAGTGGGACCGACAGTGAAGAGGAGAGTGACAACATAGGGGAGTGCATCTACTGCAATGGGTCCATAATGGCTCGACCCTTCTGGTCCTGTGTAGAATGTGCCGGTGAGTCCTTCAACCAAGGTTACATCAGAGACGTCTAATGTTCCCTTCAGATCATCCAGATATCTGCTTCGAGTGCAACACGAAGCACGAAGCAGAGGCGCCATGGCAACTACAACGAAAACCGGCGGATGACGAAACGCACGACTACATGCACGTTTTGATTCTTGCCAGCGAAGAATCCACTATCGAGGAAGCGGCCGACGATCGCTTGACGGCTCTGGACGCGAAACTCGAAGAGAAGGTCGATGGATTGCAAGGTCGTCTTGATGGCATCGAGACGGCTGTCACAACTCGTCTACAAACACTGGAGGATCTCCTTCAACACCTTATTGCAACCACCACCAACCTGCGTCTGGCGTAGGGAGGCCGTATTTTGAAGTGGTGCTGGTCCTCTCCATGGACTTACGGTGGTTTGTTGTTGTATTGAACCGCGAATGTTCCTTCAGAATATACACACTTCACAGTTTCATTGCTGCCACGCTTGTGTGTTCATTCATGGCCCCTTCGGCTTCTCCTGTTTGCACTCAAGATCAACGACCAACGACCCTACGTGGTCGAAAATATTCCTTTGGGGTGATATCTACTTCAAAGAAGTCCACTAGTGCTTAACGGATACCTGCACGATCCGGCTTTCAGAGGTGGACGTGCATCCGGTCTCTATCGACTACCCACTAATAATGTACAATATCTCGAACCTTTCAAGGACTGTACCAAGCCCTCTTCCGCTTTTCCTCCTTGAGCTTAGTAATCTGCCGCTCACTTAGGCCCTCGTACTCTTCTTTGTCCGTCTCCTCTTCACTCTCTACCTTCTTCTTAGGTTTGGGGACAGGTAGTGGTGGAGGTGGGGGAGTCTTCCGTCTTAAGTGCAGCGGCGCGATGCGTGCGGTGGCCGGAACAGTGAGCCGGGAAGAGGAAAGCGGTGCGTGCAAACCTGCGCGCTGCAAAATTAAAGTCATCGAGTCTTTCCGCTTGGGAATCGTGTGCCCTATTGAAGGACGTTTGTGTTCAGGTGTTGGAGGTTCTGCAGCCACAGTTGAAGGATTAGCCGAAGGTGGTTTATTGGACGGTTTGTTAGTGTCGCGAAGCGGTGGAAGAAGTGGATTCGAGTTCGCGAGCGCGAAGTCGTGAGGAACCAAAAGACTCGTTGCCTCTCCTTGGGGTACGTCTCGAGCGCCATCCATCGAAGTGCCAAGTTGTTTCGGTACTTCCGCGAATAGATCTAGGTCTGGTGCTTGCGCTGCTAGCGTTTCCCCTGATGTGAGCTTGACATGGGGAGCTTTCTTCTTCCCTTTTTTTTCACCTTTAGAGGCAGGGTTGTTAGAAGTAACCTTTGCCCTTCCACTCATGTTTGTCGATTGTATTAGCAATTCGTCCTCACTCCCGCCAAATTCGTCACCAGCATCCTCGCTAGATTGGACCACTTTCTTCTTGCTGCGCCTCTTCGGCAGTTCGATGACGGGTTGGAGCTTGTATGGTGGAGCTAAGGGGCTGTGTGGTACAACCACATTTGCGTCTGCTTCCGCGGTGTCAACTCCCGAGTCGACAACCAGGACTTTCCTCGACTTCCCCTTCTTCTTTCTAGACTCCGTCACTTTCGATTCAACAGTCAACTCAGCTTCAGGTGAATTCTCTTCCCCACAGCTAGCGATCACCTTTTTGGCTTGTTTATTTGGTGGATGTGGTACGAGGTCTTCTGAAGGTTCTACAGCATTTTCCTTGGGGTGAGAATTCGCCGCATCGAGGAACGACGGAGCGTCCTTGAGGGGAACCCGTGGTGCAAGAGCAGGTGAGCCGAGAAGTGAAGGCAAGGCCAAGTCACCCTCAAATGGCTGATTTGTTGGGGACTTCCTTGCTTTCTTCTTGGGAGGTTCGTCTGCAGTGGTTTCGACAGGCGCCTTGCGCTTGCCAGGTGGGCGTTTACTTTCACACAGACCTATGTAATCATGGTAAGTTATATTGCCTGCAGTGGTCAAGACAAGAGTAGCTCACTCCCCCCCTCATTGCCTATCTTCACCTGATGCATGGTCTCAGCCTCAGCCTGGTTTGTAGATTTTGACTTCTGTGGTGCTCTCGACTTAAGCGCATTTCTGTCTGCAGGTTTCCTAGTTTTCTTGTTTTGTTTTGTCGCCCTGGGATCCCCGTCTAGGTGTCGCAGTTAGGGGCTTCAATTAAAGCGGAGAATCATACATACCGTAGTCGGAGTCATCACTGATATCAATTATTGGGAACGGAGGAGGTTGGAACTCATCCAAGTTCGTGTTGTGTCGCCCGCCATGAGTGAGGCCCAGCGGTGTTAGAGAGGACCTAGATGTCAGATGTTTGCGCGTCTTGGACGTAGACTGCGCTGGCGGCGTGGTCGAGAATTCGGCAATGGAGGAGGTAGGAGGGATGGTTTGACTCCGGCAATGCATCGCAGGCTGCTCCTCAGTAAACTCAGAAATGGATTCGACGCCTTGGCAGGTCGAATGAGCTCCAGATGGAGATCTCGCTGTTGTCGTCGGCTTGTTTGCCGCCTGACGTGTGCCCCGACGTGGTACGGCAGCTGAGGAAAATTAAGCAAGGGTTGACGATTGAGGTGAACATGCTTGAGAGTGCGGTATACATACCGACGAGTGCTTCGAAGCTGTAAGGATCCTCAAGTGGGTTACTCTTGGGCAGCTTAACTGGCGCTGGGAACGAAATATCCTCCTCATCGCTTGCTGGGACAAAGTCCATGTTTATTTTGGTGATAATTTGGGGCGCGATGTGAACCTTGAAGGAACTAACCTGGAAAAGGCGGAGTCGAAGTCGTGTCAACTCCGATCTTGGACCCGCTCGCCGAGTCCGTTATCCTCGACACCCACGGTAACAAATTAGAAAGTTAACAGTGCTAGCAGACAACAATGGCAAGGACGAAAGGGGGCAGTAAAGTCCCAAATGTAAAGCTACGACCAGCCCAGCTGCAGAAGAAGCCCACGGAGAGAAGTTTGCTCGGTCTGTATAGTCAATGATTGCAATCTCCTACTCATACCCTACACGTCTTCAGCATCAGGAAGCTCAGCGCGGGGCGAGCCAGGATCTCAACCTTTTGATCAACGAGCACTGCTGGAGGGCTCCAAACCTCTTCGTAGGGCACATATATCTTCGACTGGAATATCAGAAAAGGTTCAAAAGGGAATAAGTCATATTGCGTGGGGTTCTGCTGACGTTTCCGTCTCTGGTTTTGAAGGGCTTGTTCACCAAGGCTCGAAGAATGGGCGCAGAAGCCTCCTCTAATTTGATGACCTTCTCGACCCATCTACTAGCTCTCGAACCTGACTACGATAACAAGAAGTACAAGGCAAGTCCCAGTCCGGCGTCCTCTATGGCTCGGGTTTCAGAGGAGCCCGAGCATAATGATTCGTACCATATCAACAGTACCCTGAGGTATCTCTATTTATGACAGGCTGCATGGAAGGCAGGAATGCACATTGTGAAACCCTCGTGGATTAACGAAATCCATGAATGCTGGCGTCTGGACGAAACCATCGATGTGATGAAGAGTATGGAGCCCTATTACGTCGGACCCTTTACTGGTCTCTGTCTCTCCCTCACGGGCCCAACCGACCCAACGGTCCGTGAAAGTTTTCGCCTAGCAGTGCTGCAAGGCGGCGGTTTGTCCATGAAAGGACTCGACTTCAGCTGTACACACCTCGTATGTTTTGTCAGGGACTCGGAGAAGATTCGGTGGGTACAAAGGCAAGACCCGAAGCCAAGAGATTCGAAGAAGCTACTGCCGATTATGGTCTGGGCAGAATGGCTCTGGGATTCATTTGCTGCTGGATGTACGTAAAATGTATTTCTATATGTTCTTTATTAACATTATATGCAGGGAGGCTTGACGAATCGCAGTACTTGCTTTTCAAGCCTCGACCTAAGCGGAAATACAGCGACGTCGTGAAGCAACCATGGCCACCAAATGGAGAGGCAGGAACACAAGCCGAATTGTCAGCATTGACGCAAGCCCCTTTAATGGCACCCATTCCAGTTGCCCAACTCACCGACGAAATGGAGATGCCCGCTATCGCGAAGAGAGTCAGGAACGCGAGCGGTAAAGAATGGGACTGTATTATTCAACGCCATGCTTTACCAGGGCTGGCCCAAGGTGCGGCCGATGATGTGCACAATCTGTATACACCACCGAAGAACGTATCTCGGCCGCCTGCTACTCCTCTGAGGGGACAAGGCTCTCTGTCGCCCAGTGGTGCCAGTGCAACACCGGGATGGCGTAAACGCGCTCCTCCCAAGCAAAAGCAAGTCTTCCTCCCCGCAGAATCAGCCCAACCAATGAATGGTCTCGCAGTCCCAGATTCTTCAAGTCCACGAAAAGTTTCTGCTATGCGACTTCCAGCAGGGGATGAAGCCGCTACACTGGCCAAACCCGAAGCCGCTCCTAGCAAGAGGACAGAGAAACCCGAGCCACCGACTTTCTTGGGACGTATTAACCGCACCGATTCCTTTGCGAAGCCTGAGCCTATGCACCCGCCAAAGTATCAAGTGCAGAAGATTGAAGACCCTGATAGTCTGGCGAGTGCGATATTCGCGGGCAAGCGGGTACACCCGATTGGAGAAGCAAATTGCGCGGCGCTACGCCAGGAGTTGGAGAGAGCTGGAGCTTCCCTTATCAATAGGACGGATGCAGATGTCGACTTTTACGTCGTGAGACTGGCTGGGTGTGTGGCTTGCGCCTTCTCGCTCTTGCGAATGTATTTCACTAACGGCTGCATGCAGTGGCGCGGAACTAATGAAGCAAGAAGTACCAGAGCATGAACATCATAAATTCCGCACTGAATGCTGGGTTGAACGATGCATATTTGAAAGCAGAATATGTGAAGTCCACGAAAATGTGACGTTTCGACCGTTGAGAGTCCCAACACCATTAGCGGGTATGGCTTCTAGCGTTGATTGTGCTACATGCCTAACATCTATTTACCACAGTTGCAAACCAGTTGTTTGTAGCATCGAGCGGGCTGGACCTCTCCGAACAAACTTGGGTTAAACGCCTCTTACGAGTGTTGGGTATGTTCACGCATGCAAATCATTTAAAATTCCCTGATGGTGGTATGCAGGCATGAACTGGTCGCAGGCCTTCTCCAAAAAGTGCACTCATTTACTGTGTCCCTCGAAGCAAGGACCGAAGTACGACAGAGCACGAGAGTGGAAAATCCCCATTGTTGATTTGGAGTGGTTGAGGGACATTGCAATCAGTGGAAAGATACCCCCCCTGCATCCTACGTCGTTTGCAGACATAACTAATGGTAAGTGTCGTTCAAGCAACCAGACTCTTCATGCTTACAGGTTCCACAGCCTTCGCAGATCGACCGTCTCAATCTCAGGTCCTCTCGATCTCATCACTTGATAGCGGCAGACCCTCTAGGGAAGCTGTGTCTATAGCCGTGGATCCATCACCAAGCACTCGCTTTGTATCCAGTTTACCCTCGTCTTCGACTTTCAACCCTCCCATGAACTCCACCGCGATTTTCGGGGATCCCGCGGCATTCCTCCTCCCGTTCTCCGTGACCAATTCACCAACTAAAGAACGACGGCAACGAGCGCAATCCCCCGCATCCCCGTCTCCACCTCGACCAAACCCGGCCACTGCAAATCTGCCGCCTTCTCCGAGCAAAGACCGCGTGCCATCATCAGTCTCACCTGAGGCACTCAGATTCCCGCAATTGCGACCCGAGGGCTTGGACCCAAAGAAGATGAAAGGACTGGCGGGGAATATCGGTGCGCTCTTGCTCGGAAGTAAGCGACGAGCAGAGGATGATGGTAGCGAGGGTGATATACTTGCGAGCGTTGAAAGTATGAGCGGTAGTGGAAGCAGGAAACGGCCTCGCAGGCCAATATCGAGAGCCAAGGTATGTGCTCATTGTTCGTCGATGTGCATCGTGCGCTCAGCTATTTCAGACCGTATCGGATACTACATCGACCCCGCCACGTATACGGCCGCAAGCTTTTCTTGCCAATGCGGACGACAAGGAAGTGAGTCGGACGCCATTGGACGACACAAACGCAGGTGGGGTTAGCTGCGGCGTGCACTATGACGACCCCTCTTCTCGAGCGGAGAAGAAGCGGCTGATGTCGCTCCTGAACGGCGAAGACGAGAGCCAAGTCGCACCAGAGTCTGTCGTCGCACGGCCGGCTGCTACGAGCGCCAAAAAGGCTGCGCCTTCCAAGAAGACGACCGCTGGACGGAGGAAAACAAGAACGAGCGGGTTTTAGGACATTGGCGTATTGTAACCCTTTATACAGTGTCTCAATCGTCCTCTATCTCTTTCGGTCATGTAAACTTTACCCACCTTGGATTGCTGGTAGTTATAACCTCGACCTTACCCTTCACTATACTGGTTCACAGGTCAAAAGGTCGGATATATTTGACCCGTAATCGGCCTGGTCTGGCCGAGCTCGATTAAAATGTACCCTTCCGAATTCTCTCCTTGACACATCTCGATCTCACCCCACTGTCGGAAAAAAGCGGTATCTGCCGGTTTCTCCGAGTCTCGATCCATTCTTATATAGAGGAAGTGATGTTTTATTGAAGTGGTTTACTTGGATTTTGGCTTCGTCCCGTCGCTGCCGTTGAAACCATTCCACTGTTCATCGCTCGCCTTCCTTTGCAGCCTGGACAACTTGTATAATTCGAGGGTCCCAAAGTATCCCTTCACCCATCCTGCACTATCCTGAATGTCCCGTCCCATCCCGCCTACACCCTTTGGTGGTTCCTAGTTTTCTTCGTTTCTCAGAGTTGGCCATGTGCGAGCTCCAGTGTTCAATGGAATAGGGCATGCCAGAAGCATACTCCGAGCCATCGTACTTATTACAGACGTGCAAGCCTCCCCCGTTTCTACGATTCTCCATCCTGCCACTATTATGAGGACCGCACCCGTATTTCTAACACTGATTGGATCCGCTTTTGGGTACGACCTCGTTACGACCTATAGCGGTCCTACTTTTTTTGATGGTTGGGATTACTATGGTCACTGGGACAACCTCACGAATGGTATCCCTTGCGCTCCCATAACGAAAGGCTCGCTGATTTGGTGCTACACAGGGGATGTCAACTTTGTTGACCGAGTAACGGCGATCTCATCAAAGCTCACATACGTTAATGGTATGGGGAACGCTGTTATTCGTGTCGACAATATGACCGTCGTACAAGCGCCTTTAAAGCGCAACTCAGTTATGATCGTGTCAAAAGAAAAGTATGGTCTGGGAACGGTCTGGGTGCTGGACGCCATTCACGTTCCTTATGGATGCAGGTTAGAAACGATTTTCCTATCATGTAGTCGTCAAGCTAACACCCATTTAGTGCATGGGCCGCGTTCTGGAGCCGCGGAGCAAACATCAAATATCCTGATGGTCTGTCCGATGGTTAAAAGCACTCGTCGTTCCTGACAAAAGCCCACTGGACTCTTGGTTCTTAGGAGGCGAAATTGACATATTCGAGAGTATCAATTTGGCCACGAAGAATCAAATGACACTCCATACGGCGCCAGGATGCACACAACCAACAGACGTTAACCAAACCGGTAGTGCTATACATACTGATTGTGATGCGACCTTGCACGGTAGTACTGGGTGTAGCGTTATCGACACCAACCCAGCGAGCTACGGTGAACCCTTTGCAAAGGCAGGTGGGGGCATCTGGGTGACTGAATTTACCGACACTGGAATAAAGATATGGTTCTTCAGTGTGAGTCCGCTTGGTGTGGGGAGGATTTTCGATTGGCGTCGCTTATAATCGTGTACCCTCATAAGCGTCCTGATGTACCTCCGACCTTGGGAGGGGGTAGCATCGACACATCCTCTTTAGGAACACCAAAAGCCTATTATCCTGCTTCATCTTGTGATTTCAACAAATATTTTACTCCGCAAGAGATTGTGATTGATATCACACTCTGTGGTGATTGGTATGTCCCCACCTAGAACAATACTCGTTCCAATCACTGACTCGAAGCGAAGGGCCAAATATTTTATGGGAGATGGTTGCCCAATGAATGCACCGTCGAGTCTCGATGCTTGCTATGGTAGTTACGTGATTGAAAATAGATCAAGCTATGCGGAGGCGTATTGTGAGTCCCTGAGTTAGACACCACCTCAAGTTTCTTGACTGATTAACTCTTCATGTACTATCGATGCTTTGGGTTTCTCAGTTGAGATATCGTCACTGAAGGTCTATGCTGTTTCCAGGAGTGGTAATTCCACCATAGTTGGAAGCCCGATGGATACTTCCAGCACTGGCTTGGCAATGCGAGCCGACTGGTGTGTCCACTTAGCCTATGGAGTGCTTATGCTTGCAATTTGGGAGAGACTAGCTTTCTGGTAATCGGTGGTTTCATTTTATACATTTCACATTACCCGCGGACCCGCGCATAGCGCGTATGAACTTGGCTCTCTACTTCTCAGAGCCACGTCGCCTGTATTGATTACTGGCAAAGCATAGGTTCTCTTCGAGTACCGTGCTATTCTGCTGCCTCGACCACAATGTCCGAGATAAATTTGTGTCATTACTAAGTCAGCAATCATCGTTTTTGACCCACTTCTCGCCTGTGTTAGCCCGGTGGTGGCCATCTCCGTGTCACTCATCCCCAAAAGCGGAAGACGGCAAGCTACAGTAATTTTCCCTTCTCGTCGATAGCAGGGCTTTGCGGCAGTCGTACTTGGGGTGTATTCAATTGCACGTATAAGAATAGTTAATACATTCATCTTGCATTAATGTCCAACTAGACTGGTGTCACGGTATGTAGATCCGAGAGTAGCCATCAACGCTGTGGAGGGCGTCACTTGAGCATCCGGACTAAGCGAACGATTGCACGTACCCTTGTTTACAGCAGGGACAGGTGTGTCGAGTCGCGGTAGATCTCGACGCAATATGTGCTCGACAATCATCGCACATTGCCAGGCACCGGCAAGGCCAGCATATTATTGACCGATCAGCGGACCAGCATATTACACACAAATGCCGCCCCTGCTCGGACCCCACGTCGTCCTCAATATTGAACTGATTGCGCCGAGATTGTGGGCTATTTGGTGCTGGAGCAGTCGCAGAGGAGTGGCAAGGGACCAGGTCGCTATACCGTCTTCGGGTAAGTGGAGAACCTTCTAGGGAGGTTAAGTGGGCTAAAAGGATAGGTGCCAAGGGTGTGGGTGTACTGGCTCGGCCAGAGGACTCCGCCGCATGCACCAAGAAAAGTTCCGTCGACTCAAAGGTAGGATCATCGACTTCACCGTCTTGTAGTGACTCATCATCCCCATCTTCGTCTCCGTCCGAATGCGACCTAGACCCTTCTTCATAAGGTTCATCCTCATCGTCCGTGATGGGGTCGCCACGGAGAAAGCTTGCATACACGTGTGCATGTTTGAGTTCGATTTTTTGCTCGACTGTCAGTTCTTCTCCGCCACCATCATCGATAGGAGCACCGACCGCGTCCGTCTGAATGTCCGCCTCAGGGGAATCCTCCTGACTTCGACGAGCGTGGAAGGCCTTTCTGAGAACCCTCCAAAAAGTGCGGAAGAAGCGCCTCATTTCATTCATCCAAGGGAAGTCCAGCCACGGGACTGTGTCGTTTTTCTTGACTTTGGTCCGCGTAATTTCGTTCGATAATCCAGGTCGAGTTTTCCCAATTCTTGTACCAAGCACCATCGGGCCATGCACGGTAGCGCTGTTTCTCTCCAGTTTTACAAAGGTGTGATCTGCAGAGTGTACTTCTGCGACCTCGTTTCCTAGCCCTAGAGTGCTGGTGGCCGCGAGGCTACACGTCCCAATCCTTATAAGTGCAACCCCAAAATCTTCATCGAGATCAGGAAGCGCTGCTGCCCCAACTCCAAGCAGGGGTCGAGTGATCCACCCTTGAAGCAAGATCTGAGTTAAGGCGTTGAGTCCCGTGGTCAAAAGGATCTGGAGGAGGAAGAATTCTTCGAAGATGGAAGGGACGAGCAACGCGTATGGGTATTCGAGAATATGTCGAGTGTAGATGGCATAGTTGAAGTGTACCTTCACGTAGCATGTAAGAGATGGGGGGATTTACTAGACCCCTCTCACTCACTAATGCCAATATCCCGCTCGCGGCCGTCGGGATAAGAAGATGGTTGCTCCATCGTTTTCGTAGGCATTGTGTATGATGTATCGTTATTTGAAGTAATGGCAGAAGGAGGGTGAAAAGAACGTGAGGGCTCGGCCTCCTGGGCAGTTTTGCAGGTCGGAGTGGATCCGCGGGAATAAACATGTCACTGTAAGGAGAGGAGTAGATATGAAGCAAAAATGCGTATTGGGGCTATATTAATAAAGTTAGAAGGTGACGATGAGGCTATGACGGTAATGCCCACCAAATTAAAGATTGAATGGCTATGGGGGCTGCTGCGGACTTCAGTTCGCTCAAATAAATGATGTGAAGGAGGCTGACCTGCCATCCAACCCACGAGTAAGGGCATTCATGAACAATGCCGCACAAACAGCGCTGAAGGACATCCAGCAAATTTTTCCCATGTCCAAGTGGGCCGCCCAGTCATTCAGTGGTTTGAGGATTGGCCACTGAGGCATTGTGCCAGTTGCTTGCAACCACACAGTGAGTTGGAGAATGAAAGATCGATATAATAAGTAGAGGGTAGGCAGCCGGAGGACCGCGCGAGTAAGAGTTGACGACATATTAACCGGAATAATGTAGTACCAGATGGTAGAAATCACGTTCCAGGCCTTGTTCCGTTCAGGGGGTGGTCGCGCTTGTCGCGGGTTTGCCCGTGGTGGAGTGACAATGTGCTGTATTCGGCTCAGTACTGCAGCCTGCTCGAACAATGAGAGTTTATCTAGTAGTAAGTGAAAGGAGAACACAGCAGAGAATGTAGGCTGCGAACTGACCATGATTAGGAGACTCCAGGCATAGCTTGAGGTCAGAAATGTCCATGGAGCAATTTGGATTGCAATCATTTCCGACTCTCCTGCAGTTATCCTATGAAATCCTTCTCTTCCTCGCGGTGTCTGTCCTTCGGGAGTCCCAGGCGGTGGTTGCTGGAATTGGTGCTGCATTTGCTGGACGTTGATGGACAGCTGGCGGAGCAGGAACGCGTCGATACGTTGCATCTGACCTACCAGTCGCCCTACAACGTCGCGTGCAATAGCGAGCGCCATTTCTGCCAAACGGTGGTAAATGGGGTTGGGTGACGCCTTGTTTGGCGGCAAGGCGGGTACCACATGTTGCGAGGAGTGAACAGGAATTCATACACAAATAATGCTCTAACAATAAACGGACTATTGTGTTCATGGACGAAATTATATCAAAGCTACTCCCATACATATATCAACTCGACAAACGACCTGCATCCTTGGCCAAAATGGTGAAGTCGCGGTAGATGGCATAGTAAAGCTTAGTCGCAGCACATCTCACAGGGACAGCCTAGGAGGGGAGTGAAGTTAAACGCTACCCAGACCAGGAATATCACCACAAACGAGCACTCACAAATGATGTCTGCAATACATTCACAGCAACCCTCACAGCACTCGAAGCACAGGAAGCATCCGAGTAGGCCAAGGAAGCAGTCCTATACACCCAAGTCAGCCCGAAGTTGGCCAGACTGGAGTATTCCTGACCTTGCCAGCTCCACCACCTCTCAACCGTAGCGGTGATTTCTTCTGCTTGAGACACTCCTGCTTGCTTGCAGGCTTTGGTGCACTAGGGTCCATAACTGCGAACCCCATAATATGAAGAAGGAAGCGTTCAGATCGGGGTGGATTGTGAGTACTAGAGTACGTACCCATCTCAGTAGAGAGCCCAGGCTGGACAGTCAAAGGCTTAGGGCCCGTTGAGGTAGAACCGGCGACGATCATTGTTCGAAGGTGGGGGGCTGGACGTGCGGGAAAGTTAAGAGTAACTCCAACCCGATCTCCGGCCAGTGGTTTATATATAGTGGAGCTATGACACCGACCCGTGGCATGTTCTATTTCTGGGGTATCTTCTCTGCTATTTCAGTCATCGGGCTCTTTAGGGACAAAGGGAATGTTCTTTCTTTGGGTGAGGACAGGAGCGGCGTGTGGGGAGGTGCGAAACCGATTTAGAATACGGAAGCAGTCAACATCGTTCTGATCGATCGTGAAAGGGGCATGATGGTTGTGTCACGCCCATCTGGAGAACTTAGAACCGACCGAATGACCACCAGATGCGTCACTTATCGTAGTGAGACGAGGACTGGCCGCACGTGAAGGCTCCACCTCCTCGCCACATGGAAGAACCCGTTTTGCTGTGAATGTGTGCAGCGTCACATGTCGTAAGGTCCCCTCGAATATATAAAGCGCAAATTATGGACACTATAGTTGGCAAATCAAATGTATCTCTCGGCCCGACTGGTGAGGAGGCAGGTGCAGGTGCCGCGCCGGCCGCGAAAAGTCCGCATTGTCATTCCTTTGAAATCCACGATAAATGGAGAGGCAGAGCAGGTACAACACGTCTCCATTTCTTGTACAATACAACCATCAGGCGATCCAAGAATATGGGGTTCGTCGTCCCACAGTAAAACAAGTAGCCTATTCTGGCAAGAAAAGACACTTTGGAGTTTAAGTGGGTGCATAGAGGACGGACTGGACAAGGTGATGGGCGCTACGGTTCGGTAGCAGGGCAAAGGGGATGGGGATGGGGTGCAGGAACCCAGACGGGGCTTACTGCCTGTGCGAGACCAGGGTACATGGAAGTGCGATGCGACGGCCAATAAGGGAAGGTGAGTATTGCAGAGATCCGATTGATCTTGTCGAAGAGCGCCGACTGGTGGATTGGGGGAGTGATGGGACAAGGAAGCTGGGTACAAACAAGGAACAGCGTACTAGTATTACTACCAAGCGTACGGCCCCCTTTTTTATGTGATGAGTCGTGGTGTTTGAGATGCTCACCAGTCCCCAAATAATGGAGAAACGGTACGCATAGTATGATGGGTGGGCACGCCACGACCACTCCTATTCCTCTGTAGCTCTGCCACCAGTTGCTTCTGCGTAGGGGTGAGTTCTGACTGAGGAACGGAAACGATGGGTGCTGAGCGCGGGTGGTGCTGGAAAAAGTTTCTAGGTTGAGGGGTGTACGAGGGTGCTTGTTGCTGGGTTGCAGGATTCGAGACAGCGATAGAAGGCTTGGGTGTTCTCTGTGCCTTCGGGGTCGCAGTACCGGCATTGCCCACATGCGCATGCTGCCTTCTGCGCCGCTCGACACTTGGGAGGAAGCCCTTGTCCTCGCTTAGTTCATCCACTGCCCGAGCATTCCTCCACATTTCCTCTTCGTCATCATCGATGTCCGATTCTGACTCACTCATGGTGAGGACTTCTTCACGAGGATTACGGAGTTCTTGCCATTCGTCCTTCAACCCCTCCACCTTTTCCCAGGTCTGTGATTCAGCGAGGACGATACTTTCGAGAGAAGACGTGCTGTCACAAGTCGTCTTCGTGGGACGGGAAGGTGCTGATAATGTGGAAGGGCGAATACCTACGGTGGATGCAAACGGTGGCGGGCCGTGTGGAATGGCTGGGCTTGAAGTCGTATTCTTCGATACAATGTCTTCGTTCGCAGCTTCCTCGAGTCCCTGGAGCTGGATACGCTCCAGCTCGAGACGTACCATCTCATCCACAGGTATGCGTATGCGTTCTTCGCTAGTAGCGCAAGAAGGAGATTTTGGACTGAGATTTGCCTCAGGTAGACATTGGGTAGTGTCGCTCTGGCTGAGATCGAGAATTGAAGGGGTGACAAGTGGTGCAAGGGTAACGTTTGCTGATTGCCACGGGTCCGGTGCAGGAGGCGGAGAGGAGCTATGACTTGAAACTGACGCACTACGCCCAGCCTTGGCAAACGGAGGTGCGCGATCCGCACTAAATATAGAAGATACACTTTCTCCAACGCTGTAATCGAAAACAAGTCAGCACAGAGCTACCCTGGAGGGGAGCACCCAAAACCGAACAAAAGGGGAACGGAAAGAAAAATGATTACTCACTCAATGAGATGCTGGTGAGTAGGCGGCACTGCAATATCCCTCTCGTCTCGTTCATCGTCCGAGAGGTCTTCCGTTGGTAGCGGCACGTTCCTGGGCTCGGGAGTGGCAGCGTAAGTTTGTGATGAGCTGGGCAATGGGAGGGGTGGGTAACGAGCTAAAGTGCCATCTTCGTCCATTATTTGTGAAACTGTAGAAGGCCGCGAAAGGTTCCAATACTGAGGGGAAGTTTGTGTCGAGCTACCCCTCGAGTAGCTGGAGGGCGGGGAGGATTCTCTGGACAGGTGATGGTACGCCGAGCTCAATCGAGTCACGGGCACTTGTACATCTGGTTTGCTTGCCTCCGTGTCGTACTCCATGGTCAACCCGGCTGCAAGTTCCGGGTTTCGCGTGGAAAATTCGTTCATCGAATCAGGCTGCGCGAATTTGTTGAGCGACGGTCTCTATAGCGGGCTCACGCTGGAAGGAATCGATCTCCAGAGTCAATTCTGACTTTTTTTCCCTGCCTTTTGAGTGAAAGAGGAACACGCTCGAGGTCGGTTGAGTCGAGGGTTTATTTGGCAATATTTGGCAGTAAATGCCAGTCAAAGTATGGGGCTGTTAAGCTGCTAATAATTAAAGACATCTGGTCTCCTACCGATCTTTCAGTCATCGGCGTCGGCACGGCTTGAGCAGCTAACTAACGGCAATATTGATTCGTTGACGTATGCTGGCATTATCGGGACGGAAAACGGAAAAGAAGCACGAGTATCCCCGGTACCTTGATCACGTAGCGAATTGTCGTCCGCGATGGCAACTTGGAACCTCGGATCGATCGCGTGGTTCTGCGCCGAAGCCAATGACTCGGATCGTGGTCTCACCGATCTAATCTTGTGGTAGAGTGTGGTAGAGTATCCATAACTTTCGACCTTGGCATGCCATGCAGAGCTATACTATCGGCTTACTGTCGGTTATGTGGAACCGTCTCGGCGACCTATTTCTGTGCCTCCCAATATGTTCGTACTGGGCCTTCGTAAAGCGCTCACAGAGCCCATCGGTGACAATGTAGGACTAGATGACGTCCAGTAGCTTAGAGGAGCAAAAATCGACCCAACAGCACGTTGTTGAAGCGATTAATCTCGCCAATGGCTTCAGCGCTACCAGGGTGCTTATCAAGGGCAATGCCGGCTTGTGGTTCGATTCTGTTAGGTCGGGCTCCACCCCTCCCCCCTGGTTGGAATATGTATCAAATGATTCAATCGTTCGAGTGGTGGTCATACGTGCACATCAATATGATACAGCTTCTAGACCATGCATACCGCGTCTGGTCACTTTGTCATGCAAATAGTGTAGGCTTCGCAATTGCCGCTCGTGCATCGCGAGCTCTATGGCGTCTGCTAAGGACCTCAAATCCGCCTTAGACTTGAGTATCCGGCCAAACGCGTGCAGTCCTAGCCTTGGAACAACCCTTAGTATTGGCTTGAGATCGAGAAAGCGCGACTCACCAGACTACATCAGCCCTTCTCATGCCACACTCTGCTCCATTCTGTTTCGCAAGTTCGCTAACAAATTTATTACAGATATTGACATACGCGAAAGATACGGCCTCGCGAATTATTCCTGCCGGTGTGGTCAGCTCCTCGATAATCTGCCAAAGGGAGTCCGGTTCGTACGAAAAACGAACACATGTCGGTTCTTGACATCTAATCCCCATGATTTGATGTAGCTGACGGTTTTCATTGCTGCGAACAAAAAGTTTTGATACAAATTGAGGCGGACGGTGAAGAGTGAATTGAACGACGAGTCAGTAAATAATACGTGACTCCTATATGTGACCATCCTGGTGCAGTATATTAGACCATTTTCTGCAGAGGCAAATCATTTGGACTCGCTGGAAGACTCGATAGCGGAAAACACGTCCGGGTTGTCGACCACGATCAACCGTCAACGAGTCAGCAACATCTAAGACGGATCAGAGTCGAACCGATTTTGGTCATGTCACTCACGAGTTCCGGCCTGACGGGTGTAATCGACCAAGACGTCAAGGGTAGACATATTGATCCGCAAACCGCACCACGGAAATTCTAGAACTTCTCTTCAGCATACGAGGAGAAACAACGGTCGGCTCACATGCCTGACTCTGAGGGGATGATAGGGTTGTCTTCACAATCGAAATTTGTTAGAGTTTTCTCTTTAGATATGAAGCACCCATATTCTGGATGGCCTGTGTAGAGTATTAGCAATCAAAACGACTTGATGACTATATTAACTTACCTTTCTTCATAACTGCGAGGAATTCCTTGGCCCTTTCTAGGTCACAGGTGACAAAAAGATAATCATCGATGTAGCGAAGTAAAAGCTATGAATTATCAGTTCAGAGTAAAGGTATATTTGCTAATCCGTACACTCCCTGGATCATTCCTGAGGCTTATCTTGCTAGTACGTTCCAAGTCGCCATAGAAGAATGAACATAATATTGTCGAGAGGACAGAGCCTTGAGGGATCCCAACACACTGCCTGTAGAAATCATTGCCAATCTGTCATGCGTGTCCAGCTTTTGCTCTGACTTAGTCACTGCAACTTGCCTTGACAATATTATGGGTGACATGCTCTTCAAGAAGCGCAAGGATATCTTCTCGATATTCGAAAGGGTACACGACCTGTAAATCCGATTATTATAGCTCACGCCACGGTATTAGATGAGTGGACCTGGTCAGTGAAAACAGCCGATCGAAGTGATGCAGCCAGACTGGTGGCAAGAGAAACGAAATCCTGATGTTCATCTGGGGATGGGTTAGTACCACATCTACAAGAACTTACAGGAACGCTCACAATCCGGACATGCCCTCCGCATGTATCCCTTTTTGAGCTTGCCGGCCATGGGTACCGCTTGTGAGTACCGACGTATCATGTAGCCATCCTGTGCTCTTATTTGAAAGCGTTTCTGTAGAAGATGAGAGAACCCACTTCGCGGATAATACGCTGAAGAATCTCCAATAATTTCTGTTGGTCAATTGTGTCGAAGCATGCTTGCACGTCGACCTTGACAAAATAAAGTGGTGGTCTGATCAAGTATTAACCAAATGATTAGTGTAAAGCGAGCGACGCACATGATGCCACCGTCGGATAAGATGCTTCGCTTGAAGCACTTTAATTGAGGGTAAATTTCATTATGGCCGAAAACCGACGCGCCAAGTAGATCAGGTTGTGCATCCTGAACATGATATCAAGTTCCGTTATGTCGGGCCGGGGACGCTCCGCACCCGTTCATAAGTTAGAATTTGGAAAGCCGCATGCAGAACCTGATTGATCGATTGGCCGGGTTCATTGGATTCGGACTGCAGATGAAGAAATCGACTTAATAAACGCAAACCTTTCAGGCATGAAGAAAGTGGACCTTTTTTGGAGGTTTACGCCTCAAGTTTACAATGGGTCGCACTCCGGTGTCCTTTGGCAAGAGCCGCACAAACGAAAAACCCAGCCTCCGCGTCTTCATAACCGAAAGAGCGTCGAACTTCAAAAAGTGAGATACAGCGGAGGTCAATGAGGCAGTAGTTACTCACAGAAGGCAACTTCTCAAAGGTAACAGAGACAAGACGCTCAATGAGAGGTTGGCATAAAATCTGCCAGTCGTCCTGCCTAAAGTATAAAACTTTGTTGCGATATGCAGATGACTCAGTGCAATAGAACGTGTTCTGGCAAGCCGACTGTGAGCCGCAGGCACTAAGGAATTGTCATCACGTACCTTGAGTAATGGGATGAGAAACGAATTGAAGTACCAGTAAAGAAAGTCTTCCACGAGCTCCCGTCGCTTTAAGGAATCGGAAGAGCAGACTCTTTGGGCCAAGAATTTCTGGTTTTTGCACTTCAACCAATCACAACCATTTGTACTAAATCCTTGGAGGATCTCGTGCAAATTAATCGTTTCATATCGACGGCAAGTGATAAATCGGGAAACCACTGACCACGGCAGACGTCAACTTGCATTCATTCGAAATGATTGAATGCTCACTTTGAAGAATCCGGCTATAGTTGGCAGGTGACCCCCACAAGGATGTTGGAATGACAACCGACGTTACAGAGGCGACGTAGCTGACGACCTTAATTTTGCTTTCAGCGCAGTTGAAAAATAACCGGATCATAACGTTTACCTCCTGGTAAGAGCAGAGAAACTCCGCGAAGCGTGGTTTGAGCTTGGTCGTGTTGCCTGTGCAATCAATCACATAATTCTTGAGATTCGTTGAGGCGACAGTCATATCTCCAACAGGTGCTCGTGAATGTAAGAGAGACGTTTCAGAGACCATTTCCTAAAGGCAGGTTAATGCGTCAGACACAACGACCCAATGTCTGGGGGTACCAGACGTACCAGAATGACACTATCATCGTGTACAGTAGCAGTACGCCTTAACTAAGGTCAAGATTAGCCGATACGCTCCATCTGTAGCAAGAATTCTGACCTTTGACGGACAGATCCTGTCCAGAAGCGAAATGTAACTGCATGTGGAATGCCGCTTAAGAAGACGCTTGGCAAGCGGGATGATAGCTCTAAGACGACGTGGGGTTTTCCAAGAGGCACCCTAAGGCGCGATAATCAACTATTCTCGGTACTAACCCTGATAATGACCAACCTTGTTTTCGCTGCCGTTCTGTTGACCATTGAAGACACTAGGTAGTCCATATTGGCGAGGAAACATTTCCAGAAGAACAGAACGTGCAGCGTCATTTTCTCTCTTGACTTCGTCGTTGGCATGGACTGGCTCAAACTGTTGGGGTGAGAGCGACATTTCCCGCCTCATTTGCTGAAGGCGATCTAGAATAGGCGTTCAGATAATTCATTCTTTTTACTATATGAACGACTGACGATGATACGGTAATCCGATGCATATATAACCTGTTTTCGGTACCCTTGACGGCCGTCCATAGAATATGCGACTCCTTATAATTGATACGTTGGAAGCCGAGCTATACGTCCATTAGGGGTGGTATGAGAATGTGGATAAGTACCTACCTCTTTGTTTCTTGCGGTGACACAACACGTCGCTTTTTGTATGGCCGAATGTCCTCAACCACCACTGGAGGTTGTTTGCGCTTGAAATTTGATGAAAGCTTTACCGGGACCGATACGGTATTCGAGGGGCTGATGGATAGATCCAAGGTGCGGGGTGACAGCTCACACACGGGTTTGCCCGTGGCTTGGCAAAGACACCCGTTAGGTAATTGAAGGAAGATGCTAGTATTACTGAGGAATTCTAGCATAACATCTTCCCCAGTACTGGAAAGAAGCGTCAGATCATTCGCTTTTGGGCAACACGCGCGATTCGTACCGCTGAAGTAGAATACACCAATCGTACGAACGCAGTACATCAACCATATTATTCACAAAGAAATTGAATACAGTTGTCCGTCCAGCCTTCCCAGTCTCCGCACGCAGCTCTGCCTGCAAGAGCGTCGGAAACAGCCGCGGATTCGAGTCAAGGAAGAGACTGACCGAGTGATATCCGATAGTCAGTACATTGTTTGATCGGCCATTGGTGGTGGCGAGAAGTCTCTGTTGGACTCTATCGATGATCTTCGGCGCGCGTAAGAGCGAGACCCCATATCACCCGAAACGACTCACGTCCGTTTGTGATATCATAGGTTGATGCGCTTCAAAATGAGGGATTTCGGCCAGAGGGTAATCCAATGCGACGAGAGTGCTTTGGAGGAGTGTCTTGAAGGATTTGTCGTCATCTTCGCGAATGAACGCGTCAGCGTGTCGTTTTGTGACACAACAAAGATATTCGAGAAGAGTCACGACGGTAGTATAGTAATTATCGAGCAAACGCGTTGGTAGCATGCTGAAAGGAGGGTGGTCAGATTCAGGTTTGTCTTTCCTTTGTCTTCGCTCTCTCTGGTTCGCTCTTGATTGGAGTGCCGTTCATTTCTTGGCCGTAGAATTAGCGTTTTAGAGGGACATCCAGAATATCTGCTACGCTTCCCGTGTGGTTTGAAAGTAGTACAACGAGTGAACCTGAACGACTTCTGCGAGGTTGGCACGTGGATGGTACTATCACTGGGTGACACCAGGCAACTCAAACGCTCTGAACGTGGAGCCAATGGACTAGCAAGGGGACCTTTTGTTCCTCAGGCTGAAGCGGACGGTGGAACATCCTATCAGAGTGACATAAGAGTCTGCATATCCGGTACGCAGCTCTTTTCTTGCATAAGCCACTCTGCAATATCCGTAGCTTGATTCTTGACTGCGACTGTCAACATGGCCGCGGTGACCACCACTCGATCCCCCAATTTTCGCCTCTTGCCAGACCCAGATGACTTCCGCCTTTCATCTCTCTCTACCAAGAGCTTGACCAACGAGAGTTCCTTCGATTGAATTGCAAGCATGACGGCCAAATTCTCTCGCTTCTCGGGATTGGCGCCGTGGATGAGGAGCAATTGAATGATGGGAATGTTCCTGGCCTGAACAGCACGCACCAAAGCGTATCCATCATGCGAATTGGGGTCAGGACCGGGGCAGTGTTGAAAGAGGTATTCAACGAATCTTTGAACGCCCGCATCGATGCCTCCAGCCCCTTTTGAAGGTGAGAGAGAGCGAAAGAGCCGCTTGGGGAGCTTGAAGCGTTGTTTCGAAGGCAGGGACGGGTGGGTGGTGGAGATTTCCTTGAGGACAGCTTCTAGGATCGTACCCGTGCACATTCGGTATGTCAACAGCTCAGACAGGAGTTCTCCTGTGTCTACTACGTTTGGGTAACTGTACAGGAGATACCGAGCCCGGAAGACGGGTTGCGTGAGCTTAAAAACGTCGGCAAGCCACTTTGACGCTATGGGCAATGAAGGGGAGAGTGCATGAAGCTGAATGGTGCATAGCAGCTATTATTCAAGGGCAAATAAGTGTTCCGATCGTCTCTTTGATTTCTCGATGCGCTCACCTCGACTGGCAAAGACCCCAGGTGCGATAAATGCGAGCAGGACAACCGATTAACTTTCATCGACATAGATTACGGCTATGTCACAGAATTTTACAGGCGGGTTTCCTAGGAGACCCTCAATAAGGTAAAGTCCAAAGAAGTTCTGCATATACAAGCTACCGGTTCAGCAGAAAGGCCGGCCCAAATGAAAGGCTCAAAATTTGATGGGTCCTTTCGACCTTGAGCGTAGACTATGCTACGCATAAAACCACTCTACTGCGACAGAGTACACATTTCAAGGTGGCATTCAAGTAGGTACATACAAGTTTCTTTTTTTCTTCCATGAAGGGTTGGTTCCTCATCAGTCTAATGTTGTATCGTTCGGATGATCGCCTTCAGCCGCGTACTTAGGCCAAGAGATACTTCTGACACTCCTGGCACTACACTAGAAGCTGAGGTGAGTCGTTGCCGCGAAATATATAATCTAAGATCATCTACTCCACGTAGATTAAGGTTATTTCCATACGTACCTGTGCATATTTTCATACCTTTGGAGCCCACTGCACCATCCCATACGACATAAGAGCACTGTCTCCCTTAACCGTTTAGATGACGGATATATCGCAGTGTGTGTGGGTGTACTTCGCTTCCTACTTCTGTCTGACACGGTTTTCAGTGTCCATCGCACTTATGACAGCGACGGCGACCTGTGACGCGGCACTTGTCGCGCTGAAGGGCCCTCCAACCGCCATGGAAGGACCACTACCTACATTTTCCGCTTTAAGAAAAGATTTCTTGAGCCTCATGACATTGATCCACTCGTACACCACGCGTCTTTGGATGGCGCTTGGTAAAAAGCCTTCAACACCAGCCGCAGCAGTCCCAATTCTGGAAACATTGTCTCAACATATTCAAAACCTCTCCGGTTGTGCAGGGGCCTTCGATCGGAATCAATTTGGCAACTCACTCTCAAATGAGGCGCGGCTGGCGGCTCAGGAAGTTCTGCAGGCTACGAAAGTCCTTTTAAGAGCATATGCAAATAATTCTGAGGAACCTGACTCCTCTCAGCGCACTGGAACAGTTCACGACGCGTGCGACCGCCACAGGAACCTTTCGATGGACAATCGGGAGGCAGTCGCTAAAATATGGAAAAATGACCAAGAAGCTTTGAAGGATGCGCTGAAGGAGGTAGAAGAGCTATTGTCACCCTCTGATGAAGATGCCCTCGGCAATGGATGGGATGAACTCGATCAGGAGCTAGGTGATCTTGCTTCAGAGCTTACTGAGGCTGAAGTTAGTCTTGTGAAGAAGGTCACACATCCATATTCCTCCTATTCTATCGCCTTTCTGACTCGTGTCCAGGTTCAGACGGTTCTAGAATTAACGTCGAATTTAAGAAAGCGACTGCACAAACAGTATTTGAACCCGAACTCTCAAACGGCGCTCTCAGTTAGCGAGCTCGATAGCCTGGCCTCTCTCTCCCAGGCCACGGTTCCACTGTTTGACGACATTGTCGGTGCCTTGGACTCGCCGCAAGATTTGGGAATCTTGAAAACGTCATTAAAGAGTCTGCAGGAGCTTCACCTCGCAACATTTGAGACAATCAAAGTCACGATAGTCACTGAAGCACTCGAGTCGGCTCTGGAAATTGGAGAAGGGAACCGCTGTCCACCTTCGCTTTCGGATCTAGGCAGGAGGCTACAGGATGCCATCTCTTCCTTTTGTTCAGGAATATAATATCAAGGTTTCGCCACTAACGATCCGGAAGTAAGGATTTGCAGCTCTTCTTCGAGTGGGTACTCTGACATGTTTTCTATAAGCAGAGAAGTGTTATTTCTCCTGCCTAGCGCCATGGTCGTGGCATCCCTGTTCTCGACAGGCATGTCACCCTCGAGGGGTTTTTCAATAGTGAACCATCATCCAGATGCGTATCGATCGCAGTTAATCTTTTGGAGCTCCTTTCGTTAACCTCTACTGAGTGGGAATATATTCACCAAAAAATCACGTTGAAGAAGACCTCTCACGGCTCGCGTTTCCCTCTGCAATTCCATGTTCCTGAGTACATCTTGCTTGGATGACCGAATGCACTCATAGAAGTGACCGGAGAGGCAGCGCACCCGTTCCAGAGTCCATTAGTCCATATTCTACGATGTGCGACGACTTTGTCTTCTAACCAGTATTAACTATAAGCCAATTAACGACTGTGAAGTTATCGAACTATATCCAAGACTAGTGAATGCCGTAACCGAAGTGCGCCTTCCCACCACGAAACAACTTTCACCCCGTCGCGGACCATGCCGGTTTCGTCCGCTATTGCCTAGGTGTCCGTGAGGCGGCCACGAAGAGAAGCAGCTCACTGCATGGAGCGTAAAACACATCGGCTATCCACGGGCCGTGCAAAAGGGATCATTAATTACCCTAAGAACTTGTTCCCACCACATGTCAGTACTTAAAGGCTCTTTGATAGTGTGAATATATGCTCTTTGGAGCAATGGAGATGTTGGATTGGCGCAATAAGGAGAGAAATTTGGTATTGTGTACTTTGAAGGTCACTCTCAGTTGCGACGCCCTGAAGCCATCGACAAATTTGGGGTCCCATCCCCAAGCCACAACCCCGTTGAAGGTTACGAGGGACACACACCCTTGCAGGAGTGCCTGCAGTGCCTGATTGGACAGGGCAAGTCCTGAAGATGGAAGCCGTGGCTTCCGAGATAGAATGGTTATTCATGACTGGGCCCCATTTAGTTATCAAATAAGTTCCTGGATAAGACGTCTCCTCAGAGTAGGCTAAACTACTGTGGCGGTTCTCAGCGTATGGTCTTGGGGCACTAGGCTGAAAATGATGTCTAACACTCATACAAACAAAATCACACTGATATCAAACATATGCAGAAAGGTAGCAGTGAGCCGGTGTGAGGCAACAGATGCATTGTAAAGTGAGGGATATGCGCAGCGCGTACAGCACGGGTACTCTATAAGGCAGTATCAAACAGAGATATGAGTTGCATGAACAATGAATGAAAAATGGCAGTGGGATAGAGAGATGGAGATAGGAAACTAAATCATCCGAACCTCCTATCAGAGGCACGCCATTGGTGAAGAAACCGTGACGGTCTAACTAGTTGGCACTGGGTCAAGAAGACATAGAAGTTGATGGGAATTGGAACATGGAAAGGACAAAGAGTCAAGAATGGACGAGATTCTGACCAACATCTCTACCTCGTACCAGATCAAGAGGTTGTTGGGAACTTGGGCACGGTGATGCGGCGGATGGAGGGTAATCGATGCAAATCGGGGCACATGGTGAGCTGGGGAGTATAAATGGTGGTAATCAAACACGTGGGGAAGGACAGAGAGCAGCCCACATAGTCCAGTCGGTCTGTGAGAGGAGAAACAAAGATTGCGATCACGAAGTCGAAACAGAAACACTCTATAACAGAACGAGAAGACCAGACTGGGACGACATCGAAACACAGGAGTAACAGAGCACAACATGGGGCGGATCAACGGCTAGGTGATGGGGAAGGGGGCATGAGTGGATGAGAGGTAACGGACATGATAAGCGGGACAAGCGGACAAGAAGTTGGTGTGTACTGTGACGCGATCGAGATGTATGCCACGCGGGGCGGGGCTGCTGGCTTGGCAAGCGAACTGAGGACCAGGTGCTCAACACCAGACGAGGTCAATCAACAGGAAGATGAAGACGGCGAGCGAAACTGTGGGTACCCTTGTCACCCGAACCTCAATTTATGTTTAAGAGGCATTTCCAACGCATCCGAGTCGGAATCGGCATCATCCTCAGTGGTGAACTTCTGTCGCGGGTTTCGAACCACGGACCGCTGTCGTGGCTGCCGTTGAGGACCATCCCTATGTGTGGGCGAATGGGGGGATTCCTGTGTGGTCGAATCGTCGTATGAATCCCTCGACGTTTCCCCAGGAGTGCCAGTTGTATGCTGGAAGTACCGGCCGAACACCCGGACGGGTTCAGAACCACCAGGACTGCAAAGCGGTGGCGATAGTACCTCGCCGGAGCTTGCAAGTGTACCGGAAGGGCCACCATTCACGAGTGAAATGAGGGAGCGCCCGACACGCTCTGTCCCCAATTGGGGCATATGCTTCGGAAGCGGTGTGCCGTAACCGCCAGCACCCAGGAACCTTGTGGGATTAGGGTCGTCAAAGTCCGAGAATTCCTCATCCTCCGTGTCATATGTAATGAGGAGAGCGTCCTCTTCCCCCTCCCCCTCTGTCACACTGTTCACTTCATTGACACTCTTCGCTCTCCTGCTGAAATCGATTCCACCCGGGTACGAATTCGAATAGTTGTCCTCAAGTTGTGTCAAGTCGAGATCGTGATGTGTCTGGGTATGGCTGTGAGTTGGGATGGGATTTGCCGAGGAGCAAGCAATATTGGGTTTGTTCGATCGCCCTCGTGTCATATTGAGGAAACTCTTCATGATATTGAACGGTTTCCATCTGGAGCGGGGCGAGGAAGCGCTCTCATCAGGCTGTTTCACTGAGCAATTGTCGGCATGGCGAGCCGCGACAGGTGAAGACGTGGGCGAGATCGATGTTGCGGTGCTTGCAAATGGATGGGGATTTCGTCTCAGTGAGCCACTTCGGGAGACATCGGTGGAAGCGCGTGGTGTCCGGTTCTGTCCTTTACCCTGTTCGCTCTCCGGCTCCTCCACATCGCCGACGTGTACTTGACTGGAGGAGCGAAGACGGCCAATACCGCGAGCCACGATGTTAGGGGTCTTGTAGCTGTCTTGAGGTTTCCGTTTGGCAAATTTTGGCCACCGACGATAGTTGGACTTCTTCTCCTGGATAGCACGTGCGGGGTCATCGTCACTGAGGACGACCAAATCAGGGGTGTACGGAGTGCCGTCCCCCGCTGCTTCGTCGTCGAACGCAAGCCAGGGTGATTTCTGTTTATCCAGCTCGTGAGCCACTTGAGATGAAGTGATGGATCACTCTGACATACCTTGACTTGAGCGAGGGTTATCCGTCGGTGTACTAGCTTGACCATCATCCCACGCATGATCCGTGATGCCTCTGCACTATCGGCAGTCGTTTCCTCAATGAGCGAACCACAAGCCTTCCTGTACAGTTCTATCTCCTCCGCAGGCGCAGGTCGCGTATCCGTACTCTCCAGATCGTCTATAGGAGGAATGGGCCATTGGTTGGAAGTGATAAAGCCTCGCTCCTGAGGCTTCTCATCAATGATCTCTGCGAAGAGCTGATAGCGCGTGTCGGAGGTCCATGGTTGGCGACCGAAGAGGAGGCACCAGATGGTGACACCGAACGCCCACACGTCAAGGGCGGGACTGACTGGGAACTTGGAACTGCTCGTCACACCAGGGGGCCGTTCGCCCGGCTCCCACATTGGTACATCACGGGCGAGTTGGACGAAGCAGAGCTCGGGAGAGCAGAAGACGGGAGAGATGGCGTTGTTGCGGAGCTGATATTCATGCTGACCGTCTGGGTCGTCGCTCGATGTCTCGTCCGGCGGACCGCTGGCACCGTTAGTGGGTGGGGGCATGGCGGGCGTGCCATCCGGGTTGAACTCTGGGGTGCGAGTGATGTGTGCCCTCTTCACTTGTTTTCCGGCGGTGATGAGGCGGGGAGAATAGTGGGCGGTTCCGAAGTCGGAGATCTTGACGCGTGCTCTATTCTTCGTCCACAGCAGGTTGGCAGGCTTGATGTCTCGATGTATAATACCGTTGAAATGGACTTGAAGAGGAAAGAGTGAGGCAAGATCAAAAGGGCACGCACAAGGGAGACGTACGATACTCTAGACCCAGGGTGACATCTCTGATGATGCGTCTGATCTGTTCTAAGCTAAGAAGGGGATTGTCGTTGCGATCGTGCCAGAGGACCTCGCCACCCTCGCAAAATTCCATGACTGGGCGGAAAACGATCAACATTGGGACAAGGAGAAGGCGAAGGAACGGACCAAGAAAAACATTGTTGCCCCTGGGATCGTCTATAACTTCGAAGAGCCGTACTATATGATCGTGCTGGCATTTCTTCATGATGGCGATCTCGTGGCGAAGCCGATCCTGGTTGTTCGTCCGGTAGAGGGTCTTTTTGTCCGGCTTGCGCTTGAGGATCTTAATGGCCTAGAGGACGAAGAGGTAAGCATGGGTGTATGAGCAGAGGAAAGGTGTGGGCGGGAATGGGAGAGTACATACGACATCCTTGTTGGAGACAACGTCGACGCCAAGCTTGACCTTTCCAAACTGCCCATGACCGATTGTGTCCCCGACTCTATACGAGTTGAGCATGCGCCACTCTGGATGGGAAGAGTCGCGGGTCCTGGTGATCTTGTTTGTTACGAGGACGGACGAAGGGGCGGGCGAGTGGGAGACAAGCACGGTAGATGGGGGCGTCTGGAGTGCTTTGAGTTGGGCCAAGTTTGATGGAGAGCGCGAGGCTGCTGGGAAAGACATCTGGGCACTGGAAGGGGGCTACCTTGGACTGGGATAGACTGGGGTTGATAGGATCCCTACGAGGCATCCGCGGCAGAGACGGGTTCCTCTGCTCCTCTGCTACGCGAGCGATAGGGAGGTGCTCGGTGGCGACGACGACGGGGACGGTGAAAACGAGAGGGGGAAGGTGGGGGTGTGGAGGGGGGAAAGTTACGAAGGAGAGACGAAAATGGGAAGTGGGAGTAAGTAAGTACACATATTCAATCAATTCAAAACAACCACAACCACTAGAACATCATCATCATCATCAATATTGGTATTCGTATACGATTATGATTATGTCCACTACTATTTCCCATCATCATCCTCATCAGCCCCATCACAACTTCTGCTCCTGACTGCTCCTGACTGGACTGACTGGCACAGTCGCCACTCTCCTAAGCTACTGCCCTCCGCCGCCGCCGCCAGCAAGGGCAACACCTGCTTCGTCCGCCGCCGTGATCACTGTGGTGGCAGCAGCATCGTCCCGAGCACAGACGCACTGGTCTTCCTTGGGCACCTTGCTCATCTAGTATATCCATTATCCATCATTAATAGTCGTGGTCGCCGGTGAGACATGGCGCGCATACCACGGAATCGACATGCTTGCCGCATCCCTGCGTCCCCAGCATCCCAACCGTCAGTAGTCGCAAGAGTAGATGACGACCATACGGCTTGCGTACCTTCCACGTCGTCTTTCCGCACTTGTCGCACTTCGCAGCAAAGCACATAATATTTTTTTTCTTCTGATCGTGTGATCGTGGAGTATTCCAACTTGTATTCCAACCTTAGGTCGCACGTCCAATCTCACCCGAGCAGCACACCGCCACCACCTGAACGCCCGCCTTCGCTGCGCCTTGCGAGCCTCCAGACTGCACCCCCAACGACCTTGGCTCCATCAACCACAGATCTCACTGCCCTATCCCTCGCCCGCCAAATGGTTGCCTTGCGATCGTCAATCTTCTCGGCCCGCACCCGATGTTCGGAATCCACCACTACACGGAGGGCAAGAACCGTCGCCACAATCGACGCTAGTGCCGTGGCCGCGTTATTCAGAAACACGATCACCACTAAAGCACACACAAATCGTTTATTCGTGCGACGTCAGCATTTCCGTCACCCCAGCACCCAAGCCCCAAAAATCAGACTTACTCTGCAAACGCGCTGCCTATCGGATCATTCCCGTCACCGTCAGTCTCAAATAACCACCGGCGGACCTGTCAATGCCAAGGCATCAGCAGGAGGGACAGGCGTACCTGTTCCACAGAGCTTCCACCAAGGATAGCTCCCGTCATCATCCCTGCTCACGTCAAATTCCCCACATCGTCAGCAACTTCCACCTTCGGGTTGAGCGCTGGGCGTCGAGCGAAATGGCGCCCCTGGAGACCCATGTCATGGAAGAGGGTGGGAGGGAGGCACGACACGGAATACGGACCGGGTATTGAAATGAGCCCAATGACGCTCATCTGGCTCAGGTTGGGCGTGAGAGCCATTTTGAGGGCCTCGGTTGCAATAGGTCTGCATGCTTCATAACGCGAAGCGCCAAGCGCGAGGTACATCTCCACCTTGTCCTTGTTGTCTCTGCCCACAAATGATAACGTTTAAGCGTCCACGCGCGAATGAATGGGCAAGGCAATCGATCGCACATGGACGGCGGAGACGTGTTGGATTTGGGGCAACAGAACAGCCACGGAACAGCGTTACGGGGAACGTCGGGGTGAGGGACGAGACACGCACTGGATCTCCCGCAGCACGGTTGTAATGCTCACGACGACCCCACTGATCGTCGAGCCGCAGAGCATACCCAAGATTGGAATATACGTCTCCGGGGCCCAGAACCTTTTGTTTTCCATCGCAAATCGGCTGCCGAGGAGCGAGACGGGGATGGTCGATCCCACCATCGCAAGCAAGACGGTTGGAAACTGTCACATCGCATCACGCATCATCGCATGGAGAGGTGCCGTGCGGTACCGGATGCGTCAGTCTTTTGCAGTCCTCGAAACAGGTGATACACTCGCCATGCCGGAAAATCTCCGTGTTGATTTGTTGACTGTACGGAAAATGCGGAGTATCAAATAAGGTTCTCCCATCAGTTGTCTGTTCATGTGGCGCGATGGTGTCCATAACGTCTAACGAGCGAGAGGGAAGCCGACCCCATTCCGCAGGGAATAGAGTGGTTCGAGCCGAGGAACCTCTCCCTTGTGCTCCTGTCGCAATCGTAACCGATATTAATAGACTCGGTTCCGAGAGAAGGGCTATGTGGCACAGGACGTGTGTGCAAAGGGGAGAGACGAACACTCGGGGACGCGAGCACGAATTCCAGATCGCAGGGTGATAAATCTGGCGTGTACGTACCAGTGACCTCGGTCGTAGCTAATAGATTGAGTAGGCCTGATCGACGCGACAAGAATGCGTATCAGTCTATCAGCCCGGTATCGGTATGCCGACGCCGAGGTACTGAGGGACATGTGGGCTTGTTGAACGTACACACGATACCAGCCACAGCCCAGGGACTCTGCATTTCAAATACCTTCCGGAGGACTAATGCCTAGGTGTTGATTTCAATTCCAATGTAGCCTCAGGACGTCGATAGCGAACAAAAGGAATATGAGACGGACCATGGTCGAGAGCTGTAGGACACAGCGCGCTGCGGCGGTCAGAATTGATGCCTCAACGCCGAGCTTCAAGGTGAGCGAGAGGATGGCCGAGGCGATGAGAAAGAGCAACCCAATTCCAACATTGGCCCATGTGAGATGCCCTTGGCCTGATTGTCCGTTGTCCATTCCTGCGTAAGTTTCGGCGGAGGTTTAAAGGAATGACGACGTTTCAGCGGCTTAAGTTACCGATTCTCCACCTGCCTCCTAAACATCAACCAGTAGTGTACTAAAAATAACTATTACAGTGCCAGACAGCATATGTAAGCACTGATTGGCTCATCAGGCAAGGTTACAATTATTGGTGCTCATTCTGGCAATACTCTGTGGGCATTGCAGGCATCAGTGTATCGGAATATTTAATACAAAGGTTTGGTCATTGTCTTGAATTATTGGAGGCTTGTCAGTGGTTAATAAAACACAGAGAAAGTCAAGGGGAATATGGCTAAGGTTGAGACTCGTTGTTTAGCTTTTATTTTGAGGCAAGAGCATATGATCTGAAATGAATATCTAGAATGTTTTTACAAATAGGAGCATCTAATGAGGTGAGAGATCATGGGTGGTGGGCCTGTGTAAGGCTCCCAATATTGCAGGCCAATTGTTAGAAGTCGGCATATATACTGCCGATAGACTACATGATCAGCTCTGATCATGACATCCTTTGTCCTGGTGGTTATGGTGTCCAAGCATAACCTTAACACCAATGGCACAGAAGATGGGCACACAGATTTCTGATCACTGTGTGGTATTAGCTCCATGGGTGATAATGATGATATCAGGTATTTGAGATATTGGTATCTCCTGGAATAAACTATACATTTCTCTGTTTTCTAAAGGTCTGAGTCGAACGCAGACAAGGCGGGGTCCAGAGAGCAACATGTTAGAACAAGGGAGTGGAAGGGGGTGTTAGAGCTAGTTTCAGTCAGAAGATCAGAAGCAGGTGGTCAGCCAATGTCAGGAGTAATGTCAGGACCACAGCTCTTGAGGGCAGGCATAGTACTGCACTCACAGTTTCACAATGATAACTGGAAGGAAAGTCAGAAGTCAGATTGAAGGAAAGAGGTTGGACTGGAATAAGAAATGGGTGGAACTTAGAAGGGGAAAGGATGAGTGAAAGGATGTCATGCTCCATGCATGTTCCCAACAAATCTGACAAATCCGACACTCATCCGACATTTCCAATACCTATCCAACAAATCCAATGAATCCGATATCCATCATTTACTTTCAAAGTGTAGATATCAGTCAAAATGGGTTCGAAATAGGTGATAGGAAGATTTCCACAACATCTGAAGGGCAGCATCTGATGTCAGTTCACAGAGTGCAGGGGTTCATCAGCTTAGATGGATTCCTGGCTTCCCGGACATTGCACAACCACTACACAATCTCCTTCAGAAGAACCAAAGCTGGCAATGGACTGAAACCAAGCAGACTGCCTTTGAAATCCTGAAGTGGCAAGTCACTCAGGCTCCCCCCAACACTGACCCTGACTGACAGTTTGGCATGGAAACTGACACCTTGAACTGTGCATATGGTGCTGTCTTCTCACAGAAACAACCTAGGGCAGTCGCTTGGGGAGTAGCCCCAACAAGGCCCTAAGTCACCATCTCCCTCCCTCCTGACTAGGAGAACAGACTGCTGTTGGCGAATGGCTGGGATACCTGGAGAAGTACTTCTGCTGGTAAGCAGATGAGATCCTTCCACATTGGATTCATCAAGTCCATTGGTTTCTGTTGGAAACTGTCGGACCTTCAACTCCGACCCTGATTCCATCACATTCATCATGTGACCTAAAAGCAACCCTGAACAAACCACTTTGCATTCCTTACACCTGAGTGTACAGCCAGGGATAGCAGTTGGGAGTATACTTGCAGGATGAAATGACGAATATTTAAACAGAATAATAACTGGGGTAATTT
>Ga0307513_10001098_pt1 | contig 39150 bp, 31 predicted proteins | sample 15_EM_MG_FD_202174 | JGI IMG/M metagenome (GOLD analysis project Ga0307513, IMG submission 202174) | Populus trichocarpa ectomycorrhiza microbial communities from riparian zone in the Pacific Northwest, United States - 15_EM | ecosystem: Host-associated > Plants > Roots > Unclassified | place...
CGCTCGAGAACGCGAGCGGCAACTACCTCGCGCTCGACCTCGGCGGTGGACGCTACGCGTTCTACGAGCACCTCCAGCCCGGCAGCGTGCGGGTCAAGCGCGGCGCCCGGGTCCGCCGCGGCGACGTGATCGCCAGGCTCGGCAACACCGGCAGCAGCTCCGCGGGGCCGCACCTGCACTTTCACGTCAGCGATCGCAACGCGCTGCTCGGCGCCGAGGGACTCCCCTACGTGTTCGACGCCTTCGAGGTCGTCGGGGCGTTTGCGTTCGGTGCGAGCGGCGCCGGTACGGTCACGCCGCTCGCCGGCGAGCTCCGCGGCGCGCGCCGCCGCGAGCTACCGGCGCCCGACGCGGTCATCCGCTTCTGAAGACGCCAGCTACGGCCGGATCGCGGTCTCCACGATCGCGCCGGCCACGCCGTCGAGGTTGTGGCTGCGCAGCGTCATGCCGCCCACCGTCGCGCTGACCGTCGTGTTGCTGACGTCCACGTTGGAGACGATCCCCGCGCCGGTCGACGCGTCGGTCGCGACCGCGGTCGGGCTGGGCGTGGTGTTGGCGAAGTAGCGCACCATGCCCGGCGGGTTGGTCGTGATCGTCGCGCCCGGCACGGGCTTGCCGTTGCAGTCGACCACGGTGATCAGGAACGTAACCTTGTTGGGGTCACGGGCGGGCAGCCCGGAGGCGGTGGCGATCGTGTTCATGTCCGTCGCGGTGAACATCTGGAACGCGTCGGTGACGTCGCCGGCGACCGGGACCGCGGGGTAGAGGTACGTCGTCAGGTAGCCGTTCGGCGCGCTGCGCAAGTACGTGTCGCGCGGCGCGCCACCGGTCCCTTGCTCGCGGCTGAACGCGCCCGCCGCGCTGGCGGTGACCGTGAAGATCGGCGGCGCGGTGCCGACGAGGAAGCCCTCGATGACCGCGTTCCCGACCGGCGTGCCAGCGAACGGCGCGAACATCGTGCCGCTGATCGTCACCTGCGCCGGCGCGGTGGTCGGCAGCGGCTGGCCGAGGCACGCGAACGGTGCGCCCATCGCGGCATCCTCGATCAGCGTCTTCTCCTGGATCGAGCACGCGGCCCCCAGCGAGACCGCGATCGCGAGCGCGACGTTACCGAGCCGGCGCATCAGAATGCCCTCGCGAAGCTGACGCCGACGTGGTCGCCGGAGACGTCAGGGATCACCGAGACGGCGTCGCGCGCGGTGGGCGCGCCGGTGAACCACAGCACCGCGGCAGCCGCGATCAGCGCACCGCCGGCGACGAACCCGATGTTGGCGTACAGCGCGTTGCTCCGGGCCTGGTGGTTGAGATCGACGGCGTGGGCATCGCCGCACGCGGCCTCGGGGCAGATCGCGTCGGCGTCATCGCCGAGGCTGTTCGCGTGGAGCCCGAAGCCGACGCCGGCCGCGACCGACACCACGCCGGCCGCGGACACGGCCACGGCCAGCTTGCGCCGGCTGGTGAATCGACCCGGCGTCGCGGTCGCGCGATGCACCGCGGCCGTCTCGCCGCCGTTGCTCGCTTCCGCGGGGCCGGGCGCGGGCTCGCCGCGACGGGGCTCGGCCCGCCTGGCCTCGACGCGCTTGCCGAGCAGCGGTACCTCGACCTTCCGGCTCTTGGACTTCATGGTGACGCTGGTCGTCCACGGCTCGTACCCGGGCGCCTCTCCGGTGATCCGGTAGTCGCCAGGATCGACCGGCACGCGCTGGTCCCACAGCGCCGGATCGAGCGCCGTGTCGTTGCGCTTGATCACCAGGCCGCTGACGTGGGCTTCCTCGGGCACGATGATCGTCAGGTAGATCAGCTGCGGCTCGAGCGCGGCCGCGCGCCGCCGCGCCTCGGCCTCGCGCTTGCCGTCGGCGTCGGCGTGCTTGGCGGCGGACGCGGCCTTGACGAACATCGCCCACGCGGTCGCGAGCTGGCCGTTGCGCTCGCGGCAGTCGGCCAGGTTGAGCTCGGTGCCGGCGGTCGGCTCGATCCGATCGCTGGCGTCGAGCTTCTCGCACGCCTGCGCGATCTGACCGGCCTTGAGCAGGCGCTTGCCTTCACGAAACAGCGCCTCGGCTTCGGCGATCTGGGCACGCGCCGGCGCCGCGAACGCCAGGACGCATGTCATGGCAACGGCGATGCTCGCCCTAGTTACGGTCATCATAGAGGTGTTCCGGTTTGGGTTTCGCCGGCGCCGGCTTGCCGGTGGGCCGGCTCGTGGGCTTCGGCATGCCCGCGCTGGGCGACGGGCGCGACGGCTGCTCGCGTGGCGCGGGGACAGGCTGGGCCACCGCGGGCGTGACTTCGGGCGCGACGTCAGGCGTCGCTTCGGGCGTGGTCGGCGGCGGCGGTGGCAACACGACCGGCGCGACCGCCGCGTCCGGCACGACGGCGATCGGCGGCGGGTCCGGCACCGCCGCCTTCACCGGCATCGGCGCCGACCCGGTGGACGCTGCGCGCACCGCAGGTCGCGTGGTCAGCACGGCGATCGTCGCGCCGGTGCCACCGGCCAGCGCCGCGAGCACGATCCACGAGCCCAGCCGGCGGCGCGGCGACGTGGCGATCAGCTCTCCGGACGACCCTCCGAGCGTCGCGCGCGGCGCGTCGTCCGTCACCGTGCGCGGCACGGCCACGGGCTGCGAAGCTGAAAACGTCGACGCGTTGACCCCGGTGATCTGCGCGAGCACCGCGTCGCACGCCTGCTGGAGCTCGAACATGGTCGCGAAGCGATCCTCCGGGGACTTCGCCAGGCAGCGGTCGATCAGCTCGTCGACCCCGGCCGGCAGGCCGGTGACCAGCGAGCTCAGCAGCGGCGGCGGCTCGCGCAGGTGCGCCGAGATGATCGCGCCGATGCCCGGCAGATCGAACGGTGGTCGCCCGGCGATCAGGTGGAACGCCACGCAGCCGAGCGCGTAGATATCGGCGCGGTGATCGACCCGGGACGCGCCGTCGCATTGCTCCGGGGACATGTAGACCGGAGTCCCCAGGACTGCCCCCGTGCGTGTGCGGATCCGATCCGGCGCGTCGTCGCCGAGCTTGGCGATTCCAAAGTCGAGGATCTTCAGCCGCTCACCACCGGGTGCGCCGGGATCGCGGATCATGTAGAGGTTCTCGGGCTTGAGATCGCGATGGACGATGCCCGCTGCATGCGCCGCGCCGAGCGAGGTCGCGGCCTGACGTGTGATCTGGAGCGCATCGCCGAGGGGCAGCGCACCGAGCCGCTGCAGCCGCATCTCGAGCTGCTCGCCCTCGAGGAACTCCATCACGATGTAGGCCACGTTGTCGGCCGTGAAGCCGAAATCGAACACCTGCACGATGCCGGGGTCCGAGATCGTGGTGATCGCCTTGGCTTCGTTGAAGAACCGGTCGACGCTCTCGCGTCGCGAGGACAGCTCCGGCAGCAAGACCTTGATGGCTGCGTGGCGGCCGATCAGCGTGTGCTCGCCGAGAAACACCGCGCCCATCCCGCCCTCGCCGATCTTGCGAAGGACGCGATACGCGCCGATGGAGTCTCCGTCGCGCACGCGAGGAGGATATCAGGCCGCGCCGAGGTTCGGGGGTGATCCGCGCCTGCGGATCGTCCGGGACGCGCCACGTGACAGGATCGTGCCGCCGCGTCTTGCACAACCTGCGCGCCTGGAGTGCGCTGGATCGCGCTGTACGCGCCCTCGGCGTCCGCCCACGCGGCGACCCGCGCTTGCTCGGCCGGCGTCAGCGGCCCTCGGCAACCAGGGGCGCTCGTTGCGCGCGGATCACGCCGGCGCGACGAACGCGGCCGCGAGCCGCGCGAGCTCGTCGGCGAGGCGCGTGAGGTCTGCGCCCGACAGCGCGGCGTCGATCGTCGCGTTGATCTGATCGAACGGCGTCCGCACGCGCGCGAGCGCGGTCCGGCCCTTGGCGGTCAACCGGACCTGCCACGTCCGCGCGTCTCCGGTGTGGGGCGTGCGCGCCAGCAGCTTCATGCGCTCGAGGCGCGTCATCATCGCGGTCATCGCCGACTCGTTGAGCCCGAGCTGCTGCGCGATCGGTCGCTGCGCGCTCGGCTGCTGCGCGGCGACGATCACCAGGACCGCGGCCTGCGCCGTCGTGATGCCGCCCGCGGCGATGAGCGCGCGATCGGCCGCCTTCTGCATGCGGTGCGCGGCGATCTGGAGGCGATGGTAGAGCCGCGTTTTCTGCGCTGACATCTCGAGCGTTCCTTATATGCTTCACTGATGAAGTATCAAGGCACGATCGACGTGTGGGCGCAGATCATCACCGAGCGCATGGCGCAGCGCCCGTGGCTGCAGACCCTGCTGCGCTGGACCAAGGCGAGCGCCACGACGATCTTGCCGAGCGTCGCGTCGACCCTCGCGGCGATGGACGAGGCCGGCGTCGAGCTCGCGGTGCTCTCGGCGTGGCATGGCCCGGAGGGCGAGCTGATCACGCATGCCGAGGTGGAGGCGCAGATCGCCGAGGCGCCGACCCGGTTCCGCGGCCTCGTCAGCGCGGATCTCGCGAATCCGATGGCCGCCGTGCGCGAGATTCGCCGGCTGGTGGACCGCAAGCGGTTCGTCGGCGTGCGGATCGTGCCGTGGCTGTGGGACCTCCCGCCCAACGATCGCCGCTATTACCCGATCTACGCCGCGTGCGTCGACGCCGGCGTGCCGTTCTGCACGCAGATCGGCCACACCGGCCCGCTCAAGCGGTCCGACACCGGCCGCTTGATCCCGTACCTCGAGGACGTGTTGCTCGACTTCCCCGAGCTGGTCGTCGTCGCAGGTCACGTCGGCTTCCCGTGGCTCGACGAGCTCGCGTCGCTGACCGTGAAGTTTCCCAACCTCTACGTCGACACGTCCGCCTACGCGCTGCATCGCTTGCCGCCCGCGTTCGTGACCTGGATGACCGGCATCGGCGCGTCGCGCGTGATGTTCGGGACCAACTGGCCGATGCTGTCCCCGGCGCGCTGCCTCGCCGGGCTCGACGCCCTCGGCCTCACGATCGCGCAACGCGACGCCTTCTTGCACGGCACGGCGCGCCGCGTGTTCGCGCTCTAGGCGCTACGCGAAGCTCAGGGCGAGCTCGCGCGAGAGCGCGGCGCGGCCGCGGGTGGTGAGGCGCAGCGCGCGGCTGTCGCGGGCGCGGACGAGCCAGTGGTTGGTGAGGGCGACGTCGGCGAGCGCGGCGCCGAGGCGGCCGGCGAGGTGCGGCGTGCGCTCGCTCCAGTCGAGGCACGCGCGGGACAGCGGGCGGCGGATCTGCGGATCGTCGTCGACGGCGCGGCCGTGCGAGGCGAGCCAGGCGAGCAGCGCCGGGGCGGGCACGAAGCTGTCGTCGCGCGCGCGCAGCCAGCGCCGGGCGAGCAGGGCGCCCGTGATGCGCACGCCGACGACGCCGGCGAGGTGGTCGTAGCAGGTGCGCGCGAAGCGCAGCTCGCGCGCGCGGCTCGACGACGTGGCGCTGGTCGCGTAGGTCGCGGCGGGCGGCGCGGTGAGCGCGGCGAGCGCCTCGAGCAGCTGCGCGACGGCGGGGCTCGCGAGGCGGACGCGCCGGCTCCGGCCGTCGCGGTCGACCGTGACCAGGTGCTCGTCGACCAGGCGGCGCAGGTGGCCGCTCGCGGTCGCGGCGGTGATGCCGGCGTGGCGCGCCAGCGCGCCGATCGCGTGCGCCCGGCCGTCGAGCAACGCGTCGAGCATGGCGACGCGCGAGGGATCGGCGAGCACGCCCGCGACCCGCGCGATGTCGGGGTCGAGGCGAGGCGCCGGGGTGGAGCGGCGGGCCATGCGTCAGCTTACGGGGTCGCGAACGCCTGCGGAAAGGCGCGACGCGCGCCGTCGATCACGCGATCGCGGCTGGTCGGCCGGCCGAAGCGCAGCCGATCGCACGCGGCAAACGGCCGGGTGAGGCCATCGAGCGCCTCGACGTCGGCGCGCAGCGTCGCGCACCACGCCGCGTCGGCCGGCCGCGGCTCGGCGAGCGCGCGATCGAGCCGGGCGACCAGGCGCTCCTTGTGGACCAGGCTCTCGGGCGTGACGTCGCGCAGGCACGCCCCGTACAGCCCGCCGAGGTAGGCCTGCCACTCGTCGGCGATCACGCAGGGGTGCCCGAGCGCCTGCGCCGCCGCGCCGAGCCGGCGCGCGAACAGCGCGGGCACGCCGGCGATGTCACCGGCGTCGTCGTGCAGCCGCCACCAGTCGCGCGGGTACCACGCCGTGCCGTCGGCGAGGCGATACGTCGCGCGGGGCAGGCGCGTGCCGGGCCAGTCGTCTTCGCCGCGGCCGCGCGCGAGCTGGTCCAGCGTGACGTAGTGGGCGCGGACATAGGCGATGTCGGCGGGCGTGATCGCGAGCGCGATGGGATCCATGCCCGCACGGTGCGCCGGTCACGCTTCGGTGTGCACCGAACCATGCACCGCGCCATGCTCCGAATGCTTCGATAAGCGCCGAAGTGGAGCCACCCGCGCCGGAGTGCTAGGTACCTGGACGGTGGCTCGACGACGACTCGCGGTTCTGGTGGTGCTCCTGGCTGCGTGCGGCAACAAGGAGCCGGACCGCGAAGCGCCGGCTCGACGGCTCGACGCCGGCACGCCAGGCTCGGGCGCGGTTACGTCCGGCGCGCCAGGCTCGGGCGTCGCGACCACCGGCGCGGCCGGCTCGGGGTCCGGCGTCGCGACCACCGGCGCGGCCGGCTCGGGGGCCGGCGTCGCGACCACCGGCGCGGCCGGCTCGGGCGGGGCCACCGTCGGTCCGGCACCCAAGGTGCGCAGCGAGCACGCCGTGTTCCACCTCGTCGACAACCGCCACGCCGCGCACCGCGCCAGCGACGGCGACCTCGTGCTCGACGCCGCCGACGTCGGCTTCGCGCGCTACACGCGGTTCGGCGTGCCGGCGCCGCGCTGGAAGCTCGGCCAGGACGTCGACGGCGAGCGCGCCGCGATCGCCGATCGCCTCGCCACGCTCGAGGTGCCGCTGTCCGCCGAGCAGGCCCGGCGCATCACCTTCGTCACCGCGCGCGTGCACGGCAGCCAGCGCCAGCGCCTGACCCTGAAGGTCAACGGCCGGAAGCCCGGCAAGGACGCCAGCGTCGAGCTCGTCGCCGGCTGGATCACCGTCGCGATCCCGGTCGCGCGCGGCTACTTCGGCGCCGGCGAGAACCAGCTCGTGTTCGAGACCACCGGCGGCAAGGGCAACGTCGCCATGGCGTGGCTGCGCTTCGGCACCTCGATCGGGAGCCGCGATCCGCGCGGCGACGCCGTGTTCGATCCCGCCGCGGCGACGATCACCCTCGCCAACGACGCCGCGCTCACCTGGTACGTCACCGTGCCCGACGGCGCTCACTTCGTCACCGCGGTCAGCCCGCCGTGCAAGATCGAGCTGCGCGCGCGCACCAGCGACGAGACCTTTGTCGGCGGCCTGCTCGGCGCCGACAGCACGCGCGTCGATCTCGCCGGCGTCGCGGGCCGCGTCGTCGCCTTGACCCTCACCGCGCGCGACTGCCCGCGCGCCGCGCCGCGCGCGATCCTCCAGGCGCCGCGCATCACGCTGCACGGCCCCGACCCCGTGCCGCTGCCCCGCGCCGCGCCACCGCGCTACGTGATCCTGTGGGTGATGGACGCGCTGCGCGCCGACAAGCTCCCCGTGTTCACGCCGGGGGCGCGCGCCCAGACGCCCAACTTCGACGAGCTCGCGAAGTCGAGCACGGTGTTCCGGCAATACTATGTCCAGGGCAACGAATCGCAGACCAGCCACTCGAGCATGTGGACCGGCCTGTACCCGGCGGTCCACGGCGTGCGGCTCGCCGGCGTCGGCGGCGTGTGGCGCATCGATCGCCAGTTCGAGGTCCTCGCGCAGGTGGTCGCCGCCGCGCACTACACGACGCTCGCGGTGACCGGCAATGGCTACGTCAACGAGGACGGTGGCTACGCCCGCGGCTTCAAGGAGTTCCGCAACATGATGCGCGAGACCGGCGTCGAGAACGGCATCATCTACGGCCAGCAGATCGTCGACGCCGCGCTCGCCAAGCTCGATCGCCACCGCACCGAGCCGAGCTATCTCTTCCTCGGGACGATCGATACGCACGGCCCGTGGATCGCGCGCCGGCCGTGGATCGATCTGTACTCGCCGGGGCCGTACCGCGGGCCGTTTCAGGAGTTCGGCACGGCCAAGGATCTCGGCTTCAAGGCCGGCTCGATGGGCTGCAGCATCATCCCGCCGCCCGCCGACGTCGAGCGCCTGCGCGCGATCTACGACTCCGCCGTGAGCTATCAGGATGTCCAGGTCGGCCGGCTGATCAAGCAACTGAAGTCGTGGGGCATCTGGGATCAGACGATGCTGATCATCACGGCCGATCACGGCGAGGAGCTGTTCGAGGATCGGCGGTGCGGCCACGGCGGCTCGCTGCGCGACTCGCTGACCCGCGTGCCGCTGCTGATCCACGATCCGGCGCGCTTCCCGGCCGACACGATCGTCGACGAGGGCGTGGAGGGCGTCGACCTGATGCCGACCGTGCTCGACGCGCTCGGCGTCGCCACGCCCGACGGGCCGCAGGGCGCGGCGCTCGAGCCGCTGGCCCAGGGCGTGGGCCGCGGCTGGCCGCGGCCGTCGTACGCCTCGCAGTACGAGTACGCGCACGCGATGCGGATCGGGCGCTGGAAGGCCCGGGTCGGCCCGCGCGGCACGGCGCTGGTCGGGGATCTCGCGGCGGACCCGGGCGAGACCACCGACGTCGCCGCGACCCATCCGGTCGAGCGCCGGATGCTGACCGACAACCTCGGGATGTTCCTCGCGCTGCGCACCCAGTGGCACAAGGCCGAGTGGGGCGTCGTCACCAGCGTCACGCCGGCCGGCGCGCGCGCCCTCGACGGAGCCTCGACCCCGTGATCGACGCGGCGCCGGGTCGCGTCGGCCGCCGCGCGCGTCGTGGCCCGCTCGGCGCGCTGCTCGTCGTCCCTGCGCTCGCGCTCGCGCTCGCGGCGTGCGCGGGCCAGGACGTCTCGCCGCCGCTGAGCCCGGCGCCGTCGAGCGCGCCCGACGCCGAGCCCGTCGACGCGCTGGTGAGCGAAGCGCCGATCGCGCCCGACGCCGAGCCGCGCGGATCCGAGCTTCCGGCGGAGATCGACGAGCCGCTGGCCACGTCGCTCCCCGCCCCCAACGTCGACGCCATTGCGCCCGCGCCGCCGCCGGTCGAGATCGCCGAGGCGTGGCTCAAGGGCGCGACGCACGTCCACGCCCACGCCTCGGGTGACTCGAGCGAGCCCAACGCCAGCGTCGTCGCCTGGTACGAGCAGCGCCACTACGACTTCATCGCGCTCACCGATCACAACCGCGTCAGCGAGCTCGATCCCGCGCGCGAGACGGTAGGTCAGGTCGCGCTGCGTGATCCGAGCGCCGGCTTGATCGTCCTGTCGGGCATCGAGCTGACCCACAACCCGGTGGGCTGCCTGCCGGCCGGCGACCCCAAGGGCAACTGCCGGATCCACGTCAACTTGCTCGGCCCGACGGCGCGGCCGAGCGGCCGGCTCGAGTGGGCCGAGCGTCGCAGCCACGCGCGCATCGACATGTACCAGGCCGCGCTGGTCGCCCAGGGCTGGCTCGGCGGCATCGCGCAGATCAACCACCCTCAGTGGCTGTGGGGCATGACGCCGGAGTTGCTCGTCGAGCTCGCGCACCGCGGCGTGCGGCTGGTCGAGATCGCCAATAGCGCCTTCGCGAAGTGGAACGCCGGCGACGCGACCCACGCCTCGACCGAGGCGCTGTGGGACGCGGCGCTGATGCGCGGCGCGACGCTGTGGGGGACGGCGTCGGACGACGCGCACGACTACGACGGTCACGGCAAGTATCCACCCGGCGGTGGCTGGGTGGTCGTGCGCGCGCGGCGCGATCCAGCCGCGATCCTCGCGGCGCTGTCGGCCGGGCGGTTCTATGCCTCGAACGGCGTCGTGCTCGTCCACGCCGAGGCCGTCGAGGGCAGCCTGTTCGTCGCGGTCGATCCCGCGGCGGCTGGCAGCTACACGATCGACTTCATCGAGAACGGGCGGCGCGTCGTCAGCGCGCGCGGCAAGATCGCGCGGCGCAAGCTCCCGGCGAAGGGCTACGTCCGTGCGGTTGTGACGCGCGACGACGGCAAGCGCGCGTGGGTTCAGCCGGCGCGTCGATAGCGCTCAGAGCGCCGTATAGCCGTGCTTGACCGCGAAGCGGGTGAGCTCCGAGTTGTTGCGGAGCCCCAGCTTCTTCAGCACGTGACCGCGATGCGTATCGACGGTCTTGATGCTGATCTCGAGGTGCTCGGCGATCTCGCGATTGGTCATGCCGCGCGCGAGCATCTCCATCACCTGCTGTTCGCGCGCGGTGAGCGCGCTCGCCGGGTGGCCGTCGCCGGTGCGGAGCAGCTCTTCGACGCCAGGCGGAATCACCTGCTCGCCGCGGCTGACCGCGCGGATGGCCGCGAGCAGATCTTCCGGTGCCACCGCTTTGTTCACGTAGCCGTGCGCCCCGGCCGCGATCGCGCGCGCCGCGTAGCTCGGCTCGGTGTGCCAGGTAAGCACCACCACGAGCGGCGCCGTGTCCATTGGCCGCATCTCGTTCAGCACGTCGAACCCGCTGCGGTCCGGCAGGCTGATATCGAGGATGAGCACATCGGGGCGCTCACGCTTGACCATCTCGAGTGTTTCCGCGGCAGTCCCTGCTTCGCCGACGACCTCAATGTCGTCGGCCTTGCCGAGCGCTTCGCGGAGTGCCCAGCGGACGATGGTGTGATCTTCTGCGATTGCGAGCCTAATCATGGGAACCTCCGCGGCCTGTCGTCCGAAAAATAAGCAACTGTCGCGCCGGATTTGGGGAAGTCATCGTGAGGCCGCCCTGGCCCGTTTTGCACGATTGCTGCATTCATTTGATCTTCGTCCTGACTCGAGGTGGATAGGCATGGAACCGATCCGCAGGTTGGATCTGTCCATGGTAGCGCTTCTGACAGCGCGTCGGATACGACGGACCGCACGACGTGCCCGGGCTGGGGTAGCGGCGGGGGTCCAGCGAATACGAAGCGCCATCACCGAGAGCAATCGACCATCGGGTACGAACTTTGAGGTGTGTCGGCGTGTTCCTGCCGATGCGCTGAGCGGTCGCGCCACGTAGGATGCCGGCTGATGTCAGGTCGTCCTTTTGTCGTCGGAATCGCCGGTGGGACTGGCTCGGGTAAGACCACCGTTGCCCACAAGCTGGCGAGCGCGATGCCGGCCGGCCGCTGCGTGTCGCTCGAGCACGATGCCTACTACCTTGACCAGAGCCACTTGCCGCACGAGGAGCGCGCAAAAATCAACTACGACCACCCGGCGTCGCTGGAGAGCTCGCTCCTGATCGAGCACCTACGCACACTGCGCGGTGGGAGCGCAGTCGAGGTGCCTATTTACGACTTCGCGAACCACAGTCGGCGGCCCGAGACCCGCGAGGTCTTGCCCGCCCGCGTCATCATCGTCGAGGGCATCCTGGTGTTCACCGATCCAGCGCTGCGCGCCCTGATGGATATCAAGATCTTCGTGGATACCGATCCCGATATCCGGCTGATGCGCCGCATCCGTCGCGACCTCGAGCAACGCGGTCGGACCTTTCAGTCGGTGCGCGACCAGTACTACGCGACGGTGCGGCCGATGCACATCGAGCACGTCGAGCCCACCAAGCGCTGGGCCGACCTGATCATTCCGGAGGGCGGCAACAACCACGTCGCGCTCGACGTCCTGCTCGGCCAGCTCTGGCGCATCGTGAACGACTGACCAGGATCCCGGCCGCGGCCCCGGCCGCGGCTGGCTACGGAATCAGCACGCCGGCGCCGGTGGTGATCCGCGCCTCGAGATCCTGGTGGGCCCGCGCCGCGTCGGCGAGCGGATAGCGACGCTCGACCGGCACCTTGACCATCCCGCTGCTCACCACCGCGAACAGCTCGTCGGCCATCGCCTCCACGTTCTCGCGGCTGGTGAGGTGGGTGTGGAGCGTCGGGCGCTGGACGTACAGCGAGCCCTTGGCGGCGAGCGTCCCGATCGCGAACGGCGCCACCGGGCCCGAGGCGTTGCCGAAGCTGACCATCAGGCCGAGCGGCGCCAGGCAGTCGAGCGATCGCTCCCAGGTGTCCTTGCCGACCGGGTCGTACACCACCGGCACGCCCTTGCCGTCGGTGAGCTCGCGGACGCGCGCGACGACGTCTTCGGTCCGGTAGTTGATGACGTGCGCCGCGCCGTGCCGCTCGGCGAGCCGGCACTTCTCGTCGCTGCCCGCCGTGCCGATCAAGCGCAGGCCGAGCGCCTTGGCCCACTGGCACGCGATCAGGCCGACGCCGCCGGCCGCCGCGTGCCACAGGATCGTATCGCCGGCCGCGAGCGCCACGCGGCTGCGCCGGAGCAAGTACTGCACGGTGAGCCCCTTCAGCATCATCGCGGCGCCGGTCTCGAAGTCGATCGCCGGGGGCAGCTTCACGACCGGCAGCGCCGGCACCACGCGCGCCTCGGCGTAGCTCCCGGTCGTGCGCGCCGCGTAGGCGACGCGATCGCCGACCGCGAGGTAGCTGACGCCGGGGCCCACCGCCTCGACGACGCCGGCCGCCTCGGTGCCGAGCACGCCCGGCAGGGCGAGCGGGTAGAGGCCGGTGCGGTGGTAGATGTCGATGAAGTTGATGCCGATCGCGTGGTGGCGGACGCGGACCTCACCCGGGCCGGGCTCGGCGACGGCGACCTCGGCCACGCGCAGCACCTCGGGGCCGCCGAACTGATCGATCTGGATCGCTCTCATGGGGGTGCTGCGAACCTAGCACCCCGCGATGTATAGTCGGCACCATGCTCGCGGTTGTTACTGGTGGCGCGGGGTTCATCGGCTCGCACACGGTCGACCGGCTGATCGCCGGAGGCCATCACGTCGTCGTGCTCGACGACTTTCGCACCGGCAAGCGCGCGAACCTCGCGCAGCACGCCGGCAACGATCGCCTGACCATCGTGGCGTGCGACGTCGCGCACGGCATCTTCGCCGCGCTCGCGCCGGTGACCGCCAAGCACGGTCCGGTCGAGCGCATCGTCCACCTCGCGGCGCAGGTCTCGGTGGTGCACTCCGTCGACAATCCGCTGACCGACATGCAGGTCAATTACGGCGGCACGCTGCACGTCCTCGAGTACGCGCGCGCGCATGGCGTGAAGAAGGTCGTGTTCGCGTCGTCGGCCGCGGTCTACGGCGACGTCGTCGAGATGCCGGTCGACGAGGACACGCCGCGCCGGCCGGTGTCGCCGTACGGCATCGACAAGCTCGCCTCCGAGCTCGCGCTCGACTACTACGCCGCGGTCCACGGCGTGCCGGCGACGTGGCTGCGGTTCTTCAACGTCTATGGCCCGCGCCAGGATCCGGGCAGCCCGTACTCCGGCGTCATCTCGATCTTCGCCGACCGCGCGCGCGCCGGCCGGCCGCTGCTGATCTTCGGCGACGGTGGCCAGACCCGCGACTTCGTCTACGTCGGCGACGTGGTCCGCGCGATCGTCGCCGCGCTCGGCGATGGCAACAGCCGCGTCGTCGCCAACGTCGGCACCGGCGGCGAGATCACCGTGCTGCAGCTCGCGCGCACGATCGTCGAGCTGTGCGGCAACAAGAGCACGATCGATCACGCGCCGATGCGCGCCGGCGAGATCCTGAAGTCGCGCGCCCGCGTCGATCGCCTGCGCGACGCGCTCGGCATCGTCGCCGAGACCTCGCTCGTCGACGGCCTGCGCGAGACGCTGCGCTGACGCCGCTGGCCGGTCGCCGGGCGGGCGACGCGGCGGTCAGATCGAGGTCGTGCGCTTGCCGGCCTTGACCCAGCCGGCGATGCCGTCGGGCAGGACCTTGACGTTGGTATAGCCGGCGGTGATCGCCCGGGCGGCGGCCTCGTGCGACGCGCCGCACGACGGGTTGGCGCAGTAGAAGACCAGGCCCTGGGCCTTGTCGCTCGGCAGGTTGTCGATCTTGTCGAAGTCGCGGAGCAGCACCGCCCCGGGGATGACGCCCATCTTCCGGCGGGTCGTCTCGCCGTTGGCGTCGACCGCCTGGCAGCTGTGGTCGGCGAGCAGGCGATCGAGCTGATCGACGGTGACCTCGGCGACCGCGGGCGCGCGGGCCGCCACGTCGTCGGCGTGCTTCGCGCAGCCGGCGGGGCCGAACGCGAGCAGCGAGATCACGAGGAGCGTGCGCATGACACGACGGTAGCCGAGCATCCCGCCCTCGACAATGCGACACTTCGCAGCGTGTCGCAGGCCGCTGTTGCCGCATACCTCGCGTGTGCGCTGATCTGGGGCACCACGTGGTTCGCGATCCGCGTGTCGATCACGGCCTACCCGACGTTCGTCGCGCTCGCGCTGCGCTTCGCGCTCGCCGCGGTGATCTTGCTCCCCCTCGCGGCGCGCGCCCGGCCCTGGCCGCGCGGCCGGGTGTGGGGCTGGCTCGTGCTCGCCGGCGTGCTCGACGCCGCCGGCTACCTGCTGGTCTATCTCGGCGAGGAGCGCGTGCCCGGCGCCGTGGCCGCGGTGGTCTACGGCACCCAGCCGCTGATCCTCGCGGTGCTGCTGACCGCGGTGCGCATCGAGCGCCTGACCCGGCGTCACGTGATCGGCGCGACGATCTCGATCGCCGGCGTGATCGTGCTGTTCCTCGATCGGCTCTCTGTCTCGCCCCACCAGGCCGTCGGCGTCGCGCTCGTGCTCGGCTCGGTCCTGGTCGCGACGCTGTACTCGATGATCATGAAGCAGAAGGCCACCGGCCAGAACGGCCTGATCGCGACGACGATCTTCCTGACCGTGACCGCCATCGTGCTCGGCGCCGTCGCGCTCGCCGCCGGCGACGCCATCCCGTGGCCGCTGCCGGTGCGTCCGACCCTCGCGCTGCTCTACCTCGCCGTCGTCGGCTCGGTGATCGCCTTCCTGCTCTACTTCTGGCTCCTCGAGCGCGCCGGCCTGCTCGTCACCAGCACGCTGGTCTTCGTGTTCCCCCTCGTCGCGATCGCGACCGATGCGCTGTTCGAGCACGAGCTGCCGCTGTCCGCGCGCGCCTACCTCGGCGCCGCGATCACCCTCAGCGGCCTCGCGGTCAGCCTGCTGCGCCGCCGGTAGCGAGGGACCGCGATTCGTCAGTTCGCGCCGGCGATCATCGTGCGGACGGCGTCGACGGCCCAGGCGCGATCGATGCGCAGCTCGAGCGGACCGGGGCTGCCGTGCGGGCGGGCGGCGAGCTTGGTGTAGACGCTGCGCGGCGAGGCCATGACGCGTGGGCCGGCGGGCTCGAACAGCACCCAGTGCAGCGTGTCGCCGTCGAGGCTGTCGAACAGCAGCACGAGCTCGAGGTCGCGGTCCTCGCGCGAGGCGAGCAGCAGGACCTTGGCCATCTCGATCGCCCAGTCGTCGAGGCCGGCGTCGAGCAGCTTGACCTTCTCGACGAGCGCGTTGAGCGACGGGACCAGCCGCCGGGTGCCGCCCGCGCCGGCGACGCGAAACGCGGCCTCGCCCTCGGCCATCGCGCGATCGCCGCCGGGGCAGACCTGGCACCAGTAGTCAGCGTCGGGATCGTGGAACACCACGGTCGCGGCGAGCTGGGTGAGGCGGCCGCACGGGCAGGCCAGCACGTTGAGCTCGCCGGCGAGCAGGCGGCGCTTGCCGTCGGGCTCGGTGCGCGTGTTGATGCTCTGCACGAGCTTGCATTCGTGCGAGCGATCGCACGCCGGGCAGCTCACGCGGACCACGCCAACGATGGCCATCGCGGGCAGACTACCCCGCGCCCCACCGAATGGGTAACGTGGTCGCATGAGCCTTCCTCCTGTCCTGCGCGGCCGGCTGCGGATCCCGGTCGTCGGCGCGCCGCTGTTCATCGTCTCGCAGCCCGAGCTTGTCATCGCGCAGTGCAAGGCCGGCGTGGTCGGCTCGTTCCCGGCGCTCAACGCGCGGCCGGCCGAGCTGCTCGACAGCTGGCTGACGCAGATCGCGGCCGAGCTCGCCGCGTGGGACGCCGCGCACCCCGAGCGGCCGTCGGCGCCGTTCGCGGTCAACCAGATCGTCCACAAGTCCAACGAGCGGCTCGCGCACGACCTCGAGATGTGCGTGAAGCACCGCGTGCCGATCGTGATCACGTCGCTGGGCGCGCGCGAGGACGTCAACCAGGCGGTGCACAGCTACGGCGGCATCGTGTTGCACGACGTGATCAACGTGGTCCACGCCAAGAAGGCGATCGACAAGGGTGCCGACGGCCTGATCGCGGTGTGCGCCGGCGCCGGTGGTCACGCCGGCGCGCTGTCGCCGTTCGCGCTCGTCGACGAGATCCGGGCCTGGTGGGACGGCCCGCTCCTGTTGTCCGGCGCGATCGCCAACGGGCGCTCGGTGCTCGCGGCCGAGGCGCTCGGCGCCGACCTCGCGTACATCGGCTCGGCGTTCATCGCGACCGCCGAGGCCCAGGCCTCCGACGCCTACAAGGCATCGATCGTCGCGTCGTCGGCCGCGGACGTCGTCTACACCAACCTGTTCACCGGCGTGCTCGGCAACTACCTCAAGTCGTCGGTGGTCAACGCAGGCCTCGACCCCGACCACCTACCGACCAGCGATCCGTCGAAGATGAACTTCGGCAACAGCTCGACCAAGGCGTGGCGCGACATCTGGGGCTGCGGCCAGGGCATCGGCGGCATCCACGACATCCCCACCGCCGGCGCCTTCGTCGACCGCCTGGTCGAGGAGTACACCGCCGCCAAGCGCCGGCTCGCCGGCTAGCAAGAACCCGATCCGCGTCAGAACAGCTGCGCCAGCCGGACGTAGGCGGAGCGGCCGACGAAGTCGTAGGTCGCGGCGTCCGAGTTGGCGGCGATGGCGTTGTAGACGACCGGGGGCGTCGCATCGAGCACGTTGTTGACGCCGATCTGCAGCGTGGTCTTGCCGGCGCGGGACCGGAAGTCGTAGCCACCGAACAGGTCGAGCTTGAAGTAGCGCCCGACGTCGCGCGAGGCCATCGCGAGGTTGTCGGCGTTGTTGCAATTGTTACTCGCGCACTCGCGATACGAGCCGACGTAGCGCAGCGTGAAGCCGCCTGACGCACCGCTCGCGTGCGCCCAGCTGCTCGACAGGTTGGCCTTGTAGTGCGGATACGCGCCCAGGTCGTAGAACCCGGCGCCATGGATCCGTTGCTGCGAGGTGTCGAGGTCATAGCGCACCAGGTACTGGCCCTGCAGCCCCGCGCGGATCCGGCCAACCCCGTCGATCTTCGCGTCGTACGCCAGCGCCAGATCGACGCCCGACGACGTCGTCCGGTCGACGTTCTGCAAGAGCTGTTCGACCGGGCTGATCCGGTGGGACAGCCGATCGCGATGGATCAGATCACAGGACGACTGGATCTGGCGGTCGTAGCAATTGGCAAAGATCGTCTGCACGCCGAGCTTCTCGATCGCGTCGTCGATCGCGATGTGCCAGTAGTCCGCGCTGAGCGCCAGCCCCTCGAGCTGCGGCGGCTCCACCACCACGCCCAGCGTGACGGTGGCCGCGGTCTCGGCCTTGAGATCGGGATTGCCGCCGGTCTGCGCGATCTGCAAGTTCGTGTTGAACGTGCTGTCGAGCGGGACGCCCTGCGCGGTGCACTGGGCCTGGACGCTTGGCGCGAGCGTCTTGCGGCCTTCGCCCGCGCTCGGCGGCTGGGTATCACACGGATCCTCGGCCGCCGGCGTGCTCTGGAACACGCCGCCGATCGTGTCCCGCAGCGACGGCGCGCGGAACGCCGTCGCGTAGGTGCCGCGCAGCGCGATGCCCTGGACGGTGCGGAACAGTCCGCCGGCCTTGTACGTCAGGCTCGATCCGAACTCGCTGTGGCGCAGCGCGCGGGCGCCGAGGTCGAGCTCCACCCACTTCGCGATCGGGTGGCCGGAGAACGGCACGATCGCCAGCTCGCTGTAGCCCTCGAAGATGTTGTACTTGCCTTCGGTCTCCCGGACGAAGTTGTCGGTGGAGTAGCCGGCGCTCGCCACGCTCGGCGGCGACTGGTCGCCTGCCTCCTTGCGATAGTTGCCACCGAGCGCGATCGAGATCTTGCCTTCGTGTGGCAGCGTCGCGATCTGGCCGCCCGCCGTGGCGAGCACCGTGCGGACGGTGTCGTTCCCGACTCCCTGGTCTTTGAACGTCAGGCCCTTGAGCTGGTCCTGGGCGATCGTCCCCGCCGGCGTGAGGAGGTTGACCGGCACGCACGGGATCGGCTGCGGAAAGCCTCTGACCTCGTAGACGATCTTGGTCGAGGCGTCGCCGGGCACGCGGACGCAGATCGGGACCCCCTCTTCATCGCGCATGCTTGGCCCCAGCGAATCCGCCGCGTGCAGCTTGTTCAGCTGGCCCGTCGTCGTGGCCGAGGTCTTGGAGTCACCGTGGTTGTACGACAGCTCGTAGGTCCAGCCCTTCAGGACCGGCGCCGTCTCCGGCACGCTGCCGGTGAGGCCCACGACGAACCGCAGCATCGTGGCTTCGTCGTGGTAGCTCCGAGGGCCCAGCTCGGTGAGCCGACGCCGGAAGTCGAGGATGTCGCCGCCGAGCGGGTTGTAGATGCTGTCCTTGCTGATCGGTGCATCCGCCGTGAACGCCACCGGCGAGAGCTGTCGGTCACTGCTGCGGCGCAGGAACAGCGCCTCGACCAGCACCGCCAGGTTGTCGTTCACCCGGTTGCTCGCGGTCCCGAACAGGTTGTAGCGCGACGAGGGCGTGTACAGGTAATTGCCCGCGGCCTCGTTGTACAGGTCCTCCGGCGCGTTGAAGCTCGTCCACGCGCCGTCGTCGTCGAGCTTGCACGCGCCGGACGTGCACCCCGGCGGGGCCGCGCCGCCGACCCCGATCGACGAGACGTCGAGCCGGCCGCTCGGCGTCGACAGCGATCCGTTGCGCCGCTCGACCCGGTTCGCGAAGTCGAAGCTCTTCTGCACGGTGGAGAACGCGCGATCGTCACCGAGCACGGGGCGGTGGCCCTGGAAGCCGCCCGAGAACACGAGGTGCGTCCGCTTGTCCTTCGTCGTGAAGCCGCTCACGAAGCTCGCGTCGTACTCGGTGCCGTCGCCGCGCTGCGACGTGCTGGTCAACAGCGAGACATCGAGGCCATTGTACTCCGGGCGCGTGATCACGTTGACCACGCCACCCACCGCGTCCGCGCCGTAGATCGCAGACGCGCCGTCTTTCAAGATCTCGACGCGCTCGATCATCGGGAGCGGAATCGCGTCGATGTCGACGCTGGCATCCGCGCCCGCGCCGCCGTTCACCATCCGGCGACCGTTGAGCAGGACCAGGGTGCGGGCCGTGCCCAGCCCGCGCAGGTTGATGCGCGAGGTCCCGTCGCCGCCGAGGTTCACCTGGGCATTTCCGGCGTTGGACTGCGCGGGCAAGGCTTGCAGGATGTCGCCGAGCGTCGTGCGCCCCGACGCGGTGATCTCGGCGCGCGTCACGACCGTCACTGGCGCGCGGCCGGTGAACAGCTCGTGCTCGACGGTCGCGTCGGTCACCGAGATGACCTCCGTCTTGCCATCCTCGGTCGCCGGCGGGGCAGGCTCGACGCGATCCGAGAACTCCGGCGTCGGCGGCGCGGCGGGGGCGGCGTCGGCCGCCTGGGCGACCCGACGTGGATCGCGCATGCGCAGCGAGCGCGGCACTTGATCGTCCGCCACGGCGGGCGCGACGGTGGCTGCAATGCACAGGATCACAGCGAGCTTGGTCATGGCGTCCACCCATCATCCGTGGTCTGCCCGCCGAAGCGAGCGTACGCGCAGGCAAAAGCCAGCCTCCCGCTGAGGTCGGATCACCGCGCCACGTCACGCGATATCTCGCGACCGCGCGTGCGACACCACGACGACCACGGGCTTGTCGATCGACGACCGATCGACGGCCGATCGACGGGGTGGAAATGCTTGACGCGAGCCGGCTCCCAGGCCGCCGCTCTCCCGCCGCGCGGATGGCCCCGATCCGCGCGCGCGGTTAGCATGCCGGCATGTCCGACCGCTCGCGCTCTGGAGACGCCGCCAAGGCCGACCCGCCCTGGATCTTTCGCACCTACGCGGGCCACTCGAGCGCGCGGGCGTCCAACGAGCTGTTCCGCAACAACCTCGCGGCGGGCCAGACCGGGCTGTCGATCGCGTTCGATCTGCCGACCCAGTGCGGTTACGACCCCGACCACGCGCTGGCGCGGCCCGAGGTCGGCAAGGTCGGCGTGCCGATCGCGTCGCTCGACGACATGCACGTGCTGTTCGCCGACATCCCGCTCGCCCAGATGAACACGTCGATGACGATCAACGGCACGGCGATGTGGCTGCTCGCGCTCTACGTCGGCCTCGCGCGCGAGCGCGGCGTGCCCGAGGCCCAGCTGCGCGGCACGACGCAGAACGACATCGTCAAGGAGTACCTCGCGCGCGGCACGTACATCTTTCCGCCCGAGCCGTCGTTCGATCTGATCGCCGAGACCTACGAGTACTGCGTCGCGCACATGCCGCTGTGGAACCCGTCCAACGTGTGCAGCTACCACCTGCAGGAGGCCGGCGCGACGCCGGTGCAGGAGCTCGCCTTCGCGCTCGCCGACGCGATCGGCGTGCTCGACCGCGTGCGGGCGCGCGGCCGGGTCGACGCCGCCGCGTTCGCGCAGTGCGTCGGCCGGGTCTCGTTCTTCGTCAACGCCGGCATGCGCTTCGTCGAGGAGATGTGCAAGATGCGCGCGTTCGTCGAGCTGTGGGACGAGCTGTGCCGCGAGCGCTACGGCGTGACAGACCCCAAGCTGCGCCAGTTCCGCTATGGCGTGCAGGTCAATTCGCTCGGCCTCACGGAGCAGCAGCCCGAGAACAACGCGTGGCGCATCCTGATCGAGGCGCTCGGCGTCACCCTGTCGCGCGACGCGCGCTGCCGGGCGCTCCAGCTGCCGACCTGGAACGAGGCGCTGTCGCTGCCGCGGCCGTGGGATCAGCAGTGGTCGCTGCGCCTGCAGCAGATCCTCGCCTACGAGACCGATCTGCTCGAGTACGGCGACCTGTTCGCCGGCTCGCCGGTCGTCGCCGCCAAGGTCGACGCGCTGTGCGTCGCGGCGCGCGCCGAGCTCGCGCAGATCGCGGCCGAGGGCGGGATCCAGGGCGCGATCGACAGCGGTTACTGTAAAAAGGAGCTGGTCCGCGCGATGGCGGCGCGGATGGCCCGGATCGAGCGCGGCGACCAGATCGTCGTCGGCGTCAACCGCTGGACCGAGGCGCTGCGCTCGCCGCTGGTCGGCGGCGACGACGGTGGCGTGTTCCGCGCCGACCCCGAGGCCGGGGCGCAGGCGCTCGCCTCGGTCGCCGCGACCCGCGCGCGTCGCGATCCGGCGCGCGCGGCCGCCGCGCTCGCCACGCTCGAGGCCGCGGCGCGTGCCGGCCAGCCCGTGATGGAGGCGTCGATCGAGTGTGCGCTCGCGCGCATCACCACCGGCGAGTGGGCCGGGGCGCTGCGCCGGGTGTGGGGCGAGTACCGCGCCGAGACCGGCGTCGCCGGCGCGCACCTCGGGGGCGGCGACGGCTGGGACGCGCTGCGCGCTCGCGTCGCGGCGCTGCCCAGGCGCCCCAAGCTGCTGGTCGGCAAGCCCGGCCTCGACGGCCACTCCAACGGTGCCGAGGTCATCGCGGTCGCGGCGCGCGACGCCGGCTTCGAGGTCATCTATGCCGGCATCCGGCTCGAGCCCGCGGCCATCGCGCAGACCGCCGTGCAGGAGGACGTCGATCTGATCGGCCTGTCCGTGCTGTCCGGCTCGCACCTCGAGCTGACCGCGGCGGTGATCGCCGAGCTCGCCGCGCGCGGCGCCGGCGATATCCCGGTCGTGGTCGGCGGCGTCGTCCCGGCGCGCGACCACGCCGAGCTCGCCCGGGCCGGCGTGCGGCGCGTGTTCACGCCGAGCGACTACAAGCTGACGGACATCGTGTCGGCGCTGATCGATCTGTGCAGCGCCCCGGTCGCCGCGCCGTAACGCCTCACGACAGCCCGCACAGCCAGTCTTCGAGCTTGGCGACCCGCTCCTCGAGCAGGCGGACTCGCGAGCGCAGGGCGGCCTCGACGAGCTGGTGGTGGTGATCGTCGCTGTCGCGGTGGCAGTGCGTGCAGCGCACCGGGCCGCTCGCGCGCTGCACGCTGAGCAGCTCCTCGATCGTCATCAGGCGGCCACGGTGTTGCCGGAGCGCCATGACTACCTGCGCTCCGCGGTCGCTCGTTCCGCACCGCTGTTCGTCGACCACACTTGTCTGCGCATCAGACCCTCCGGTTGGCTCGTCCCACTCACACCGTAGGGCATGCGGCGACGGCTGCGGGTTACGCTTGGGGTACTGTGAGCACGATCTCGATCCCCAGGCCGCGGCGGTTTGCCAGCGCCGGGGGTTGCAATCGCCCGCCCCGGGGCGGCGATCGTCGTCAGGCAGCCGCACACATCGCTTGTCGTCGGCGGAGGTTCCGCTTAGATTTCGCGCCTCCATGGGGATTGCAGATCTATTTCGCCCCAAGCATCGCCACAGCGACGTTCGTGTTCGCACCGAGGCCGTCCGGGCCTTGACCGCGGATGACGCTGCCATCCTCATCCAGATCGCTCGTTCTGACCGCGATATCGGCGTGCGCCGCCTCGCGATCGAACGGATCACCACCGCCGAGGTCCTGGCCGAGATCGCCGCCTCCGAGCCGGAGCGCAGCCTGCGCGACCTGGCCGGGGATCGCGCTGCCCAGCTCTGGCTGAGCCGCGCCTGCGGCGAAGAGCCCGAGGCCGCCGCCAGCGCGCTGTCCGGTATCATCAAGCTGGGCGATCAGCGCGCCCTGGTCGACGTCGTCGTGCGCGCCGAGATCGCGACGATCCGGAAGCGCGCGTTCGGCGAGCTGCGGGATCCGCGCGCCCTGTGCGAGCTCGCCAAGAGCGACGCCGCGCAGGACCTGCGCACCGCCGCGGTCGCCCGGATCGACGACGGCGACGTGCTGCGCGCGCTCGCGATCGACACCACGCAGAAGGAGGTCGGGCTCGCCGCCGTCGACAAGCTCGACGACGTCGACCGCCTCGAGCACGTCGCGCAGAAGGCCAAGAGCAAGGCGGTCCGGCAGCGCGCGCGCAAGATCGTCGCCGAGATCGAGGAGGCCGAGCGCGCCAAGAAGCCGGGCATCCCCGACGACGTCAAGCGCCGGCGCGCCGAGAAGGCCCAGCTGATCCGCGAGCTCGACGCGGTCGCCGACAGCTTCGAGTTCGCCAAGGCCGCGGAGGTCGTCAAGGCCGCCGAGGCCGCGTGGGCCAAGCTCGCGGTCGACGACGGCGACGAGCGCTTCGGCAAGACCGCCGAGCGGTTCTGGAAGCGCAAGGAGATCCACGACCAGCAGTCGCGCAGCGCCGACGAGCTGCGCGCGATCGAGCGCGACGCCAGGGCCGACAAGGAGCGCGCCGCCGCCGAGCGCGCGGCCGCCGCCAAGGCTGCCGAGCCGGCGCCCGCCGCGCCGCCCGAGGAGGCCGCCGACGATCCAGCGCGGCTCGCCCGCGAGGCCGAGGCCAAGGCCCGGCGCGAGGAGAAGGACCGGCTGCGCGCCGAGGAGGACGCGCGTCGCCAGGCGCTCGCCGCCGAGCGCGCGGTCAAGCAGCAGGAAGAGGCCGAGCGCGGCGCCGCGATCGGCGTCAGCCTCGCCGCGCTGTGCGACGACATGGAGGGCCTCGCGGCCCAGGCCAAGCAGGACTCGCGGGCGATCGATCGCCTGCTGGCGCAGGCCACCAAGGCGTTCGAGCAGATCGGCAAGGTCCCGACCGGCGAGCGCGACGCGATCGCCGATCGCTACCGCGTCGCCCGCGGCAAGCTGGTGACCAAGGCCGGCGAGCTGCGCGAGGCGGAGGACTGGCAGCGCTGGGCCAACGTGCCCAAGGCCGAGGCGCTGATCGAGACCGCCAAGCAGATGGTCGAGGCGCCGGCGACGCCGGATCTCGGCAACCGGCTGCGCGGCCTGCAGGCGCTGTGGAAGGAAGTCGGCCCGATGCCGCAGCGCCGGTCCAAGGAGCTGTGGGACCTGTTCAAGACGACCTGCGATCAGGTCTACGACAAGGTCCGCGGCGTGCGCGCCGTCGAGCACGAGAAGTTCGGCGAGGTCGCCAAGGTCAAGGAGGCGCTGATCGCCGAGGCCGAGGCGGTCGCGGACTCGACCGACTTCGCGGCCACCGCCGAGAAGCTCAAGGCGCTGCAGCAGCAGTGGAAGCAGTCCGGCCACCTGCCGCGCAAGCAGGGCGACGAGCTGTGGAAGCGGTTCCGCGCGGCGTGCGACAAGTTCTTCGAGCGTCGCAAGCCCGAGCTCGACGCCCGCCACGCCGAGGAGGCCGCGAACCTCGCGGCCAAGCACCAGCTGATCGCGCGCGCCCACGCGGTGGCCAGCGCGGCGCCCGGCGCCGGTGGCTGGGGCAAGTCGATCGCCGACATCAAGGACCTGCAGCGCGAGTGGAAGGAGGTCGGCTTCGTGCCGCGGCGCGACGCCGACGCGGTCTACAAGGCGTTCCGCACCGCGTGCGATGCCCTGTTCCAGAAGCGCGATGACGCGCGCGACGCCGAGGCCAACGCGCACCGCGCGGAGATCGACGGGCTGCGCGCCGAGATCGACGGCGTGATCGCGGGCGGCGACGACGTGGTCGCGCGCGCGATCGCGGCGCGCGCCAAGGCGAGCGAGCGCGGCGCGCTCGCGACCGAGGTCGCGGCGATGATCGCGCACGTGCTCGCGCATCACGGCGAGGCGGTGCGCGGCACCGAGCTCGATCCGACGCAGCTGCGCGCCAAGCGCGAGACGCTGATCGCGCGGGCCGTGGAGCTGTTGCCCAAGGCGGCCGCGGCCCCTGCGGCCGGCGTCGATCTCGCGGCGCAGCTCAAGCAGGCGATGCGCCAGAACGCGTTCGGCGATCTGCGGTTCTCCGGCCGTGATCCGGTCGAGGTCATCGACGAGCTGCGCGCGAGCTGGGTCGAGGCTGGCCCGATCGCCGACGACGAGGATCGCGCCCAGCAGGCGCGGTTCGACGAGACGATCCAGCGCGTGCTCGACGCCGCCGGCGCCAAGGCGCGGGCGCCGCGCGAGGCGCGCGAGGCGCGCGAGGATCGGCCGGCTGGCGAGGGTGGGCGGCGGCGCCGTGATCGCCGCGGCGCCGAGCCGGACGCCGCGGCGCGCGTCCGGACGCCGGACGAGGCACCGGCGGCCGAGGCCGTCGTGGCGGCGGCGGTGGCTGGCGCGGTGGCGGTCGAGCCGATCCCGCTGGTGATCCCGTCGGCGCACGACGCGGTCACCCGTCCCGTGGCGTTCCCGGCGCCCGAGCCAGCGGAGGCTCCGGCGGTGCCCGAGTTGCTTGCGCGCGACGAGCGATCCGCGCGCGCCAAGACGCCGTCGATGGCGCCCGCCGTCGAGGAGCTCGACACCGGCTGGGACCTCGGCGACGAGGATCCCACCGCGGGCAGCGACAAGCCCGAGGTCCCGGAGATCACGACGCCATCGTCCGGCGAGATGGCCGGCGACGGCGCGGTCGAAGGCGACGGCATCGACACCGGCTGGGACTAATCGTCGGGCGCGCGCGATGCCACGGCGCCGCTGGCATCGACGTCCGCGGTCGTCACGCGCTGCATCCACGCGCGCAGCTCGGCTGGCGGCAGCGGTGCTGCGCGGGTCAGCGGACGCCGATCGTGATGTAGCGCAGGGCGTCCTTCGCGATACCATCATCGTCGACGTCTTCGTCGAAGCCCTTCACGAGGGCCTGCGCGCCGCCCGGGAGCTTGTAGTAGTAGAGGCCCGCGGACGGCGTCGCATCGCTGGGCTTGCCGAGCTTCTTCAGGGCCGTCGCGAGCTTGTCCGTCGCCTTCACGCCCTTCCACACCTCGTGCGGGAAGGCGGCGAACTTGGCGTCCTTGCCGTTCACGTAGTCCCACGACACGTACCCCGCGTTGGTGAATTCCACGCGCTTCAGCTTCTTGGCCTCGAACGAGAGCGCGTAGCCGTGCGGGGGAACGAGCAGGAATCGCTGGGAGTCGGCGGTCTTGTAGCGCTTCAGGTCGATCCCCAGCTCGGCGAGCAACCCGGCGAGCTTGGCGTCGCTCGCAGGCTTTCCGAGCGCGGCGATCGCCCGCGCGGCCATGTCCTTCGGCGGCGGGGCCAGCCCGCTCGCCTTGGGAGGCGCGTCCACCTTGGCGAGCGCGTGGACCCACTTGCCGAAGTCCGGCGCCTTGCGCTTGGCGACCTTGACCTTGCGCGCGCGCAGCCACGCGGCGAGCTCCTTGTGGCGCTGCGGCGGGGCGTCGTCCAGGTACTTGCCGTCGAGCTCCGTGTCGGTGTCTTGCCGGCCGCACGCCTCGAGGAACGCTTCGAGCGAGGACGCGACCGTGCGGTGCTGGCCCTCGGAATCGATGAGGACCACGGCTGGCGGCCCGTCGCCGTGGTTCCACAGCGCGAGCTCCGAACCGTCGCCAAACATCAGGAAGATCGCCGTCGCGTCCGCGATCTGCTTGTTCGCGTCGCGCGACAGCGCGCCGTCCGCGAACTTCCCGCCCTTCATCACCTCGAAGTAGCCGAGCGAGCCGTGCGGGAGCTTCGAGACCCATTGCCCGAACGCCTCGAGCAGCGGCGGCACCGCGATGCCGCGGGGAAACGTCTTGGCGAACGACGCCAGGTTCACGGAGAACTTTGCCATGCCGCGCCAGTAGACACGCATCGCGCGAGCCCGAACAAGTCATCGCAGCGAGGTCGAGCCGCCGATCCGCGCGCTAGGCGAACCAGCGCTGGTACGACCAGAACGCGGCGATCAGGCCGGCGAGGCCGGAGCCGCCCCAGAGCAGGGCCTGGTAGGCGAGCGTCCGGCGGATCAGGTAGAGGACCGGCAGCAGCGCGATCACGATCGCGGCCTGGCCGAGCTCGACGCCGAGGTTGAAGCCGAGCAGCGCGCCGATCAGCTCGTGCGACGGCAGGCCGAGATCGATCAGCACGCTCGAGAACCCGAAGCCGTGCAGCAGGCCGAGCGCGAACGCGACCGCCCAGCGCGCGTCGATCGCGCGGACGAGGTTGTTGAGCGCCGCGGCCGCCACCGAGAGGGCGATCGCGGTCTCGATGATGCGCGACGGCACCGACACCAGGCCGATGGCCGAGACCACCAGGGTGATCGAGTGCGCGAGGGTGAACGCCGTGACGATCTCGAAGACCTCGCGGGCCACGGCGCGCAGTGACTCCGCCGCTTGCCAGCGCGCGCCCGGGCGCTGGAACACCGCCGGAAGGATCAAGCACAATAAGAACAGGCAATGATCGAGTCCTTGCCAGATATGCCAGATGCCGTTCACGACGAACGCGCCGAACGATGTCGTGCCGCCGACCGCGGCGACCACCGGATCGCCGCTCGCGACGATCAGCGTCTGGCCCTCGACGTGGACGAGGCCGCGGTGCTGGGCGTCGATGTCGAACAGCAGGCGATAGGTGATCGCCAGCGCCTGCGGATGGTGCGGGCAGGTCGCGGACAGCGCGAGCACCCAGTACGCGCCGTCGGACAGCTCGGTCACGCCGGCGCGATCGAGCGCGAGCGGGCAGGGCTGGGCGTCGGCCGCGAACGCCAGGCGCCCGGCGGCGTAGGCCTCGATCCGCGGCGCCGCGGCGTCGAGCTCGCGCCACGTGATCGCGCCGTCGCCGTCGCCGTCGAGCGTGAGCGCCGCGTCGAGATCGCGGATCGCGACCGCGAGCTCGCCGGTGACGGTGGGGCCGTCGACCGCGAGCCGGACGTGCGCGTCGCTTGGCTTGTGCGCCCACGCCGGCAGCGCGGTCGCCGCGAGCACGCCGAGGGCCACGCCGAGGATCGCCAGCGCCTTCATCGCACCCCGTCCAGCTGGCCGAGCCAGCGATCGAGCTCGGCGTCGTGCACGCCGGTGGCGCGCGCCCACGCGACCAGCGCCGCGGCGGCGCCGGGGTCGCGCGCGGCGACGGCGGCCGCGGCGAACAGGCGCGCGTCGGCGAGCTCCTTCTGGACCGCCCAGTTGTCGCGCGCGATCCGCAGCGCGCGCGGCGGATCGGCCTCGACCTCGAGCGCGAACCGCGCCTCCTCGCGCAGGTGGATGCGATCGCCGCGCTCGGCCGCCGCGGCGATCCGATCGCGCATCGCCTGGATCAGGCGGGCCTCGTCGGGGCCGTGCGTCGCGTGCTCGGCGATCGCGCGGCGGACCAGCGCGCTGTCGATCTGCTCGTGGCCGGCGAGCAGCGCCGAGGCCTCGGCCGCGCGCCCGCCGGCGATCAGCACGTCGGCGAGCGCCGCCCGGGCGTACGCGTCGTCGGGATCGCGCGCGACGATCGCCTCGAGGTGCGCGAGCGCGCCCACGGCGTCGCCGCGCTGGATCGCGAGCTCGGCGAGCGCCGTCTCGGCCCAGCCGCGCAGCGCCGGGGCCGCGCGCGTGCTCGCCAGCACCTGCGCGAGCCGGCGGTAGGCGGCGTCGGCGTCGCCGCTCAGGCCGTCGAGCGGCGCGACACAGGTCGCGGCGATCACCGCGCTCGCGAGCCGGGCCACCGCCGCGCAGCTCGCGCGCGCCGCCGCGTAGTCGCCCGTCACGGTCGCCACGACGGCGCGCGTGAGGTGCGCCTGCGCGTCGTCGGGACGGAGCGTGATCAATTGATCGAGGTCGGCGCGCGACGATCGGAAGTCGTGCAGCGACTGCAAGATCGTCGCGCGCAGCAGCAGCACGTCGGGAGGTGGCGCCGCCAGCCGCCACCACGGCGCGAGGATCGCTTGCGCGCGGCCGAGGTAGCGCGGATCCGACGATCCACGCGCCCGGCGCAGCTCGGCCTGCGCGAGGCCGACCGCGAGCTCGACGTCGTCGGGAGCGCTCGCCAGGGCGCGCCGCGCGCTGAGCTCGGACGCGTCGCGCGCCGGCACGCGGGCCATGATCTCCGCCGGATCGCTCGGCCGACGCACCGCGGCGCCGGCACGGGTGCGCTCGGGCGCCGCAAACGCGGCAACCGTGAGCGCCCCGGCCAGCCCCACCGCGCCGATCGCGAGCACCGCCAACTTTTGTCGTCCCACGCCGCGCCTACGAGTCGCTCGAGCCGGCGGATCACAAAGGAGGCGCGCCGCGACCGCGCGCCGTGCATCGCGCACACCTCACGCAGCGCGATCCGATCCGCGATCATCCGTTCGACCGCGTGGTCCGTATGGGGTGCTCAACGCAAGGAGCGAAGAATGGCAAAACGATTGTGGGTGACATTGAGTCTGGCGCCAGCGGCGCTGCTCGGATGCCACTCGTCAGATGATGGTGGCGGACCTCCCGAGGTGCCGACGGATCGGCCGAGCGCGGTGGCCAAGGTGGCGTCGACCGGCTTCACGTCGCCGCGCGACGCGGTCGCGAGCCCCGACGGCAAGACCTTCTACTTCTCGGCGACCGACGCCGAGGCCGAGCCGGCGATCTTCTCGACCGCCTCGGCGCCGGGCAGCACCGCCAGCGTGATCGCGGTCGGCGCGCCGCTCGAGGTGCCGATGGGCCTCGTGCTGTCGTGCGACGGCGGGACGATCTATGTCGCCGACGTCGGTGGCGATGACGGCGCCGTGTTCTCGATCCCGACCGCGGGCGGCGCGCCGACGGCGCTGGCGACCACCGGGCTGGTGCGGCCGGGCGGCCTCGCGATGGGCCCCGACTGCAAGACGCTGTTCGCGACCGGCCGCACGCCCGACGGCGCGCCCTCGCTGTTCGCGATCGCGCTCGACGCCGGCGTGACGCGCGCCGTGTTCAGCGGCGCGCCGCTGATCGCGCCGACCGGGTTGCACGTCGACAAGGACGGAGTCGCGTGGGTGATGGACCACCTCGCGCAAGGCAGCAACGGCGACGGCGTGCTGTTCGCGATCCCCGCGGACGGCAGCAAGGCGAGCGAGGTCGCCAGCGACCTGCGCATGGGCACGCCCGGCGGCGTGTCGCTGACCGCGGGCGGGGGCGTCGCCGTGATGCCCACGCGCGACGCCGACGGCCACGCCCAGCTGACCTCCGTCGAGATTGCCAGTGGCGAGCGCCAGCAGCTCGCGACTCCCGACATCACCGATCCCGCAGGCCTGCGGACCGCGCGCGACGCGGCCGTGTTTGCGGTGGTCGATTCCGAAGGTGGCGCGATCTATCGCGCCGAGTAGCGCCAGGTTCAGGAGACATTCCATGACAAAGCTCACTTCCACCATGACCGGCCTCGCCCTCGCGGCAGGCAGCTTGCTCACCACCCCCGCGCTGGCCTCGAGCCACCGCGAAGCCCCGCAGATCGCCGAGGACCAGCTCGTCGACAACACCGACGTCTACGCGTTCATCAGCCCGACCGATGCCAACCGGCTGGTGATCGTCGCCGACTACATCCCGCTGCTGCTGCCGGCGTCCGGCCCCAACTTCTACCGGTTCGCCGACGACGCCCGCTACGAGGTCCACATCGACAACGACGGCGACGCGATCCCGGACTGGACCTATCGCTGGACGTTCGAGAACGAAGTCAAGAATGGCAATACGTTTCTCTACAACACCGGTCCGGTCGACTCGCTGTCGAGCTCGAACCTCAATGTCACGCAGTGGTACAAGCTCGAGCGCATCAACGAGCGCACCGGGCGGACCAGCCGCCTGCTGACCCACGCGCCGGTCGCGCCGTGGAACGTCGGCAAGCGCTCGTTCCCCAACTACGACGCGGTCGCGCAGCAGGCGATCCAGACCTCGGGCGCCACGATGTCGTTCGCCGGCCCGCGCGACGAGCCGTTCTTCGTCGATCTCCACGTGTTCGACCTGCTCGGCGTCGCCGGCGCCAAGACCACCGACGGCGTCAACGTGATGTCGCTCGTCCTCGAGGTGCCGATCACCGACGTCGCCGCCAAGGGCGTTCGCCCGACCTCGGCGACCGACAAGACCTCGGTCGTCGGCATCTACGCGACCGCGAGCCGGCCGCAGATCCGCGTGCTGCGCCGCCACCGCGGCAGCGACGACTTCGGCCAGTTCCTCCAGGTCTCGCGGCTCGGCTGGCCGCTGGTCAACGAGGTGATCATCCCGTTGCAGGACAAGGACAACTACAACCGCAGCTCGCCCAAGGATGACGTCTCGAGCTTCGGCGCCTACCTGCTCGATCCCGAGGTGCCCAAGCTGTTGAACCTGGTGCTCAACGCCGGGTGCGCGGCCACGCCGGCCGGCGGCCGGACCGACATCGTGGGCCTGCTGTCGCCCAACGGCACCGTCGCGGCCGACCTGCTGCGCATCAACATCGCGGCCGGCCAGACCAACGAGAAGTCGCACTTCCCGAACGGCCGCGCGCTGACCGACGACGTCACCGACACGCTGCTCACCGTCGCGTGCAACAACGGCAGCGCGGTCGGCGACGGCGTCGACGCGAACGACAAGCCGTTCCTGAACGCGATGCCGTACCTCGCGTCGCCGCACTCCGGCAACCCGTGAGCTGAGGAGCCGCCATGTCGCATCACTGCATCGTCGTCCTCGCGCTCGTCGCGCTCGCCCTCGGGGCTTGCCGCGGCGAGCCCGCTCCACCGCCGCGGGCCGAGCCGCCCGCGGCTCCCCGCCTCGCGGCCGGCACCCAGGCCGACCTCGCGCGCGAGCTCGACGCCGCCGAGCACACCGGCACGTGGAGCGAGGTCCGGCGGCGGTGGCAGGGCCAGCGCCTGCGCTGGCACGCGACGCGCTACAGCGCGATGTGTCGCGTCGAGGGCGCGTGCAACGTGGCGGTGTTTCCGATCCAGCGCCCGGCCGCCCATGGCTGGATGCCTCGGCTCGGCTTCGCGCCCGGCCAGTTCGACGCCCTGGTCGCCGCGTGCGGCACGCGCGAGCCCTGCGAGGTGACGTTCGAGGGCACCCTCGTCGAGCTCGACGCCTCCGGTGAGCGCGCGACCAAGCTCCGCTTCGACAACGTCACGCTGGCCTCCGCGAGCCTCGCGGCGAAGTAGCGCCGGCCCGCTGGCGTCCGGGGGCGCGGCCACCCGGATCTTTTTGTGAGGCGCGATGTCGGGTTTTGCCTTCGCTTCCCGCTTGAGGAAGTAGCAGGCCCCGACCATGACGCTCCCCAGACCGCTGCTTCACGTCGTCAAGCCCGAACGGCTGGCGACGCTGACGCCGCGCGACGACGCGCGGTCGCCGACGGCGCGGCTCGCGCCGCGATCGGCGCAGCTCGCCGCCGACGTCGTTCGCCTGGAGATCGGCACGCACAGCGCGATCGTCGCGGATCCGGCGATGGCGCGGCTGTTCGCGCTGGTCCGGCGCCTCGCCGACAGCGACGTGCCGGTGCTCGTCGTCGGCGAGACCGGGGTCGGCAAGGAGCACGCCGCCCAGGCGCTGCACGCGTGGTCGCGGCGCGCCGATCGCCCGCTGGTCGCGCTGAACTGCGCGGCGCTGAACGGCACGCTGGCCGACAGCGAGCTGTTTGGCCACGAGCGCGGCGCGTTCACCGGCGCGCTCGGGGTCAAGCTCGGTCAGCTCGAGGCGGCGGACGGCGGCACGGTGTTCCTCGACGAGGTCGGCGAGCTGCCGCTGAACATCCAGGCCAAGCTGTTGCGCGCGCTCGAGAGCAAGCGCGTGCTGCGGGTCGGCAGCGTCCAGGAGCGCGTGATCGATGTGCGCTTCGTGGCGGCGACCAATCGCGATCTCGAGGCCGAGATCGCCGCGGGGCGGTTCCGCCAGGATCTGTACTTCCGGCTGCGCGGCGCGAAGCTCACGCTGCCGCCGCTGCGCGACCGGCTGCGCGAGCTCGCCGTGCTGGCCCGCAGCTTCCTGGCGGAGGCGTGCGCCGAGCGCGGCCGGCCGGAGATGACGTGCTCGACCGCGGCGATGGACGCGGTGATGCGCCACACGTGGCCGGGCAACGTGCGCGAGCTCAAGAACGAGATGCAGTATGTGGCGGCGACCGCCGACGGCGTCATCGTCGAGCCGCGGCACCTGTCCGACGCGGTCGTCGGGCTACCGGATCGCGCGGTGCCTGGCTCGACCGCGCCCGGGCCGGCGGGTCCGCGGCGCGCACTGTCCGACGAGCTGCGCGAGCTCGAGCGCCGCCGCATGGCCGAGGCGCTCACCGCCGCGGGCGGCGTGCAGAAGCGCGCGGCCGAGCTCATCGCGATGCCGCTGCGCACGTTTCGCATGAAGGCCAAGCAGCACGGCCTCGATCGTCGCCGCAAGGCGTGACGCGGTCGACGTCGCGCCTGGCAGGATCGCGCGCGCGGCGTGAACAACGCGTGAACGGGCAAGCGGAGCGCGCGCGGCGCGCGCAGGGTGGCGGAGTAGCCAACAGGAGGCCGCCATGTCGCGTGTTCTGCTTGCTCTCGTCGTCGTCTCGATCGCGGCCGGCTGTGGCCTGATCGCTCATCGCGCGTCGGATGGAACGGCGGCCGGTGATCCGGTCAACAACACGGTCGAGGTCGGGGTCACGATCGAGGCGAGCTTTGCGGCGATGGCGGATGTCCCGGTCGGCGGTGGCGAGCTGCGGCTGGTCGCGCCGCGCAAGGCGCGCGACGGCGCCGGCAAGCCGGTCACGGCGATCGGGTTTCCGCTGCGCCACACCGACGTGCGCGCGAAGGTCTCGGGCATGTCGGCGATGTACACGGTGACGCAGACGTTCGAGAATCCCTATGACGAGCCGATCGACGCGGTCTACGTGTTCCCGCTCGGCGCCGACGCCGCGGTCACCGACTACGCGATCGTGATCGGCGAGCGGACGATCGCGGGCGCGATCAAGACCAAGGCGGACGCGCGCGCGACCTACGCGGAGGCCAAGGCCGCCGGCCACACCGCCGCGCTGCTCGAGCAGACCAAGCGCAACATCTTCCAGCAGCGCATCGCGAACATCGCGCCGCACGAGGCGATCCAGGTCCGCATGCAGTACCTCGAGCTGCTGGGCTACCGGGATGGTCAGTACGAGCTGGTGTTCCCGCTCGTCGTCGGGCCGCGCTACCTGCCGGCCGAGGGCGTCGGCGCCACGCCGGTCGGCGCGCACCTCGCCGGCCAGCCCGGCCGCGCCGGCGTGACGTCGATCCCGTACGCCGACGCGTCGATCGCCGGCTCCACCGTCAGCTTCACCGCCGACATCGACGCCGGCGTGCCGGTGGGCGCGGTGACCAGCCCGTCGCACCAGCTCGAGGTCGACGCCGTCGCGCCGACCCGCCGCACGGTGGTGCTCGCGCGCACGAACGAGCTGCCCAATCGCGATCTCATCGTGCGCTATCAGACCGCGTCCGAGCAGACGATGGTCGGCGTGATCGCCCACCGCACCGACGCCAAGGGCTATTTCACGCTCGTCGTGCAGCCCAAGGCGACGTACAAGACCGGCGACGTCGCCGCGCGCGAGGTGATGATCGTCATCGACACCTCGGGCTCGATGCAGGGCGCGCCGATGACCCAGGCCCAGGGCCTCGCGAGCGCGCTGATCGACTCGCTCCAGCCCGGCGACACGTTCAACGTGATGGCGTTCTCCGGCAGCACCAACGCGATGGCGCAGGCCGCGATCGCGGGCGACGAGCGCGGCAAGCAGACCGGCCAGGCGTTCGTCGCCCAGCTCAGCGCCGGCGGCGGCACCGAGATGGGCTCCGCGATGGCGCAGGCGCTGGCGACCGCGCCGGGTCGCGATCGCGTCCGCCTGGTCTACTTCCTCACCGACGGCTTCGTGGGCAACGACGACGTGATCGTCCGCGCGGCGCGCGGCAACCTCGGCAGCAACCGGATCTTCAGCGTCGGGATCGGCTCGGCGCCGAACCGCGCGCTGCTCGACCAGATCGCCGTGGTCGGCCGCGGCTTCGCGAGCTACCTGAACCTCGGCGAGGCGCCCGCCGAGCTCGGCGAGGCGCTGGTCCGGCGCACCGCGTTTCCGTACCTGACCGACATCAAGCTCGAATGGAACGGGCTCGCGGTCGGCGCGGTCACGCCGGCGGCGATTCCGGATGTCTACGCCGGCATGCCGCTCGTCGTGTCCGGCATCTACACGCAGCCGGGGCGCGCGCGGATCACGGTGAGCGCGACCACGGCGGGCCGCCGCGTCCAGATCCCCGTCGACGTCGTGCTGCCCGGGCGCGTCGACGCCCCGCCGGTCGCGGCGCTGTGGGCGCGCCGGCGGATCGACGAGCTGCTCGCGATCGCCGGCGACAGCGTGACCGGCACGACGGTCTCGCAGATCACCGAGCTGGGCCTCGCGTTTCACATGGTCACGGACTACACGTCGTTCGTCGCGGTCGATCGCACGCGCGTCGTGGCGAATGGCGCGAGCAAGATCATCGAGCAACCGGCGCTCACGCCCGCTGGCGTCAATCCGGCGACGGCGATCGGCGCGGAGCCCGCGGCCGTGGCGTCGGCGCCGTCGTCATCGTCATCGTCATCGTCGTCGTCGTCGTCGTCGGACTCGTCGTACTCCGGTGGGGGTGGCTGGGGCGGCGGTGGTGGCGGCGGCGGCGACGTCGATCTGCTCACGCTGGTGCTCGCGCTCGCGCTCGTGCCGCTCGCGTGGACGCTGCGTCGAGTCCGCGCGTGATCGCGCGTGCGGACCTGGCGGCCGCGAGCCCCGCGCTCGTGCGTCGACGCCCACGTCCCGACCGGCGCGCATCGGAGCGCGGCGGAATCGCGCGCCTGCTCGCGCGCTGCGACTTCCCGTGGACGCTCGCCGTCCTCGTGCTGGCCAGCCTCGCCACGGCGGCGGCGTTCGCGTCGCCGCACCTCGCCGATGCGCTGCGCGCCGACGGCCGGATCGTGCACGGCCAGCCATGGCGCGCGATCACCGGCCCGCTGGTCCACGTGACCTGGGGCCACCTGCTTCGCGATCTCACGCTCGTCGCGATCGCCGGTGTGGGGTACGAGGCGCCGCTGCGCTCGCGTCGCGCGCTGCTGTTCGGCGCCGGCCTCGTCGTCCCCGCGCTCGTCGTGCTCGCGGCGGGCGACGCGCGCTGGTACTGCGGCGTGTCCGGCCTCTCGCATGCGCTGCTCGCGGCCGCGCTGTGCCACGAGCTGGTCCGCCGGCGCGGCGGCGCATGGCTGATCGTCTTCGCGCTCGGCGTGCTGGCGGTGCTCAAGCCGATCTACGAGCTCGTCACCGGCGCGCCCGCGTTTCCGATGGCGCTCGGCGCCGGCGTCGCGCAGGCGCCGCTCGCGCACGTCGCGGGCGTGGTGATCGGGATCGCGTGCGGCCTCACCGCGCGACGCATGCCTCCCCGGTGATCCGGGGCGCGCCGATCCGGTCGCCCCACTTGCATTCGCTCCCCCGCGATGGATGATCGCGCCGTGGACGATCGCCCGATGGACGCAACGCTGAGCTTCTCGGCGGCCGCCCTGCGCCAGGGCGAGCACGCCTACGCGCTCGTGCTCGACAGCGGCACCTCGTCGCTGGTCCCGCTGCCCGTCGCCGGCGTCCTCTTGATCGGACGCGCCAAGGAAGCCCAGATCCGCACCGCCGACGTCGCCTGCTCGCGGCGCCACGCCGAGATCGTCTGCGAAGGCGGCGAGATCATCATCCGCGATCTCGGCAGCCACAACGGCACCAACGTCAACGGCCGCGCCGTGCACGGCACGCAGCCGGTGAGCTCCGGCGATGTCGTGACCATCGGCGAGCTCGTCGTGGTGGTGCACGCGACCGCCGCGCCGCCGCGCCGGCGCCTGCTCGACGATCGCGCGTTTCGCGACCGCGTCGACGAGGAGCTGCAGCGCGCGGTGGCCTACCAGCGCGCGGTCAGCGTGGTCGCGATCGTCGTCGGCGGCGGCGAGCGCGACGCGCTCGAGGACCTCGTGCGCAGCGAGCTGCGCCCGATCGACTCCGCCGCGCTGGCGTCGGATCGCCACGCGTTGCTGCTGGTCCCCGAGCGCGACGGTGACGCGGCCAGCGAGGCCGTCGCGCGGCTGGTCGAGCGCTGCGCGGCGCGCTGGCCCGAGGCGCGCGCCGGCATCGCGTGCTGCCCCGAGGACGGCACGCGGGGGGCGCTGTTGATCGCGACCGCACGCGCGGCGGCAGAGGCCGCGGCGCCGGGCAGCGTCGCGATCGCCGCCGACCAGATCGTCCGTCTCGAGATCGGCGCGCGCAGCGCGATCGTCGCGGATCCGGCGATGGCGCAGCTGTTCGCGCTGGTCCGGCGCCTCGCCGACAGCGACGTGCCGGTGCTCGTCGTCGGCGAGACCGGGGTCGGCAAGGAGCACGCCGCCCAGGCGCTGCATGCGTGGTCGCGCCGCGCCGGTCGCCCGCTCATCGCCCTGAACTGCGCGGCGCTGAACGACGCGCTGGCCGAGAGCGAGCTGTTCGGCCACGAGCGCGGCGCGTTCACCGGCGCGCTCGGGGCCAAGCTCGGTCAGCTCGAGGCGGCGGACGGCGGCACGGTATTCCTCGACGAGGTCGGCGAGCTGCCGCTGAACATCCAGGCCAAGCTGCTGCGCGCGCTCGAGAGCAAGCGCGTGCTGCGGGTCGGCAGCGTCCAGGAGCGCGCGATCGACGTGCGCTTCGTCGCCGCGACCAACCGCGATCTCGAGGCCGAGATCGCCGCGGGGCGGTTCCGCCAGGATCTGTACTTCCGGCTGCGCGGCGCGAAGCTGACGCTGCCGCCGCTGCGCGATCGGCTGCGCGAGCTCGCCGTGCTGGCCCGCAGCTTCCTGGCGGAGGCGTGCGCCGAGCGCGGCCGGCCGGAGATGGCGTGCTCGACCGCGGCGATGGACGCGGTGATGCGCCACACGTGGCCGGGCAACGTGCGCGAGCTCAAGAACGAGATGCAGTATGTGGCGGCGACGGCCGACGGCGTCGTCGTCGAGCCGTGGCACCTGTCCGAGGCGGTCGTCGCCTCGCCCGAGCGCGCGGCGGATCGCGCCGCGCCGGACCCTGTCGCGCTCGAGCCAGCGGGGCCACTGCGCGCGCTGTCCGACGAGCTACGCGAGCTCGAGCGCCACCGCATGGCCGAGGCGCGAGCACGCGCTGGGCTTGCGTGGCGGTCAGCGGGTCGCCGGCGGCCCTGGCCTCCGCGATCAGCGCGGCGAGCACCGCGCGGCCGCCGCGCACGTCGCCGTCGCGGATCATCAGGTCGCCCAGCGCCAGCCGGACCCCGAAGCTGTCCGGACCGTGCGCCGGCCCGGGCGACGCGAGCCGCGCGCGCAGCTCGGCGATCATGCCGGGCTGACCCAGCGCGTAGCGTGCGCGGGCCAGCGTCGGCGCGACGAGGCTCTGCAGGAGCGCCAGCCGGCTGCGATCCTCGAGGTCGAGCGCGTGCTGCGCGGTGTCGAGCGCGGCCTGGACCTCGCCGTTGGCGAGCCGCGCGCGCGACAGCGTCTCGAGGGCGAACACCTCGCCGTGGTTCCCCGCGCGGTGGTATTCGTCGGCCGCGCGCTGGGCCTCGGCGATCGCGCCCGCGGGATCGCCCTTCTCGATCAGCACCTCGGCGAGGTTCTGTCGGGTCTGCCCGCCGATCAGCTGGTTGGAGGTCCGCACGGCGAGCGCCTCCTCGAGGAAGGCCTGCGCGCGATCGAGCTCGTTCATGTTCAGCGCGAGCAACCCGGCGGTGTCGAGCGCCCACGCGATGTCGAAGCGCTCGTGGACCTGGCGAAACAGCGCCAGCGACTCCTGGATGACCACCAGCGCGCGCGCGTAGTGACTGAGCCGGCCGTGGAGCAGCGCCAGGTTTTGCAGCTTCTGCGCCGCCGACGCCCATAGCCCGGCGCGCTTGGCGACCTCGGCGGCCTCCTCGTACAGCGGCTGCGCGATCTCCGCCTGCCCGGCCTCGAGCTCGGCGCTGGCGAGCTGGCCGAGCGCCGAGGACAGCAGCTGCGCACCGCCGAGCACGCGCGCGATCGCCACCGCCTCGCGCGCGATCGGGAGCGCCCGGTCGTTGTGCGACCGCTTCTGCTCGAGGTTGGCGTGCGTGCCGAGCAGGCTCACCAGCCCGCGGTTCGGCCCGGCGCGCCGCGCCCGCGGCTCGAGCTCGTCGAAGACCCCGCCCGCCGCGTCGAGGTGGCCGAGCTCGATGTGGTTGCGCGCGAACCGCGCGGCGACCGACGCCTCGCCGACCAGATCGCCGGCGGCGCGATCCGCGGCGATCGCGCGCTGGCACGCCGCCTGGGCCTCGTCCGGCTTGCCGCTCTGCGCCGCGTTCTCGCAGATCACGGCGTCGGCGCGCGTCGCGATGCCGGTCATGCCGACGGCGATCGCGCGGGCGCGGGCGGCGCGCGCGGTCTCGCTGGCGAGCGCGCGATTGCCGCGCAGGCCCTCGATCTGCGCGCGCAGCAGCG
>Ga0307513_10001099_pt1 | contig 39148 bp, 31 predicted proteins | sample 15_EM_MG_FD_202174 | JGI IMG/M metagenome (GOLD analysis project Ga0307513, IMG submission 202174) | Populus trichocarpa ectomycorrhiza microbial communities from riparian zone in the Pacific Northwest, United States - 15_EM | ecosystem: Host-associated > Plants > Roots > Unclassified | place...
CGCAGCTCAGGCCGTAGGCCCGGGCCAGGACGCCGATGCCGCCGCCCAGGGTGCTGCCGGCGATGCCCACCGTGGGGCACGAGCCGGCCGGCAGCGCCCGCCCGTGCGCGGCCAGCGCCGAGTAGACGTCGATCAGCTTTGCGCCCGCGCCGATCACGGCTGTGCCGTTGCTGTTCACCGTGATCTTGTGCAAGCCGGAGACATCCACCACCAGCCCCTTGTTCGGCGTGGAGAACCCGGCGTAGCTGTGGCCGCCGGAGCGAGCGGCGATCGGGATCCCATGACCCCGCACACGCCGCACGCAGGTGGCGACGTCGGCCCGGCTTGACACCTGGGCGATGGCGGCGGGGCTGCGGACGCCAAGCGCGGCATTGAACGGCCGGGCTGCGGCCGCGTACTTCGGATCACCGGGGCGGATCAGCGGTCCCTTGAGGGCCTTCCTCAGCGCCACCCAGTCCACCCCCGCGACCCGGGCGGCCGCGGAGTCGCTGGTGGCGACCGCGGTGGCCGCCGCGGCCACCGTGCCAGTGGCCACGGCCATCGCCAGAAAGCCGCGTCGGTTGAACGTCTGCGCACTTGCCATGGCTGTCATCCCTCCAGGGAAGAGAAACGGACACTCCGGCAGCCACGGTTCTCACGTCACTGCCCCTTCTCTGAGTCCGATGCCTGAACCGGGAGGAAAGTTCGGCACGGGCACAAAAGAGATTCGGATCACGTCACCCGGTGGCCGCGGCGACCGACTCTCGGTCCCGAACCGGTCGACATGGCGGCGTACGCTGGCGGGCATGGCGACGGTTGACGACGCGGCTCGGATGGCTCTGGACCTGCCCGAGGTCATCGAGGTGACCCGGCACGGCCATCGGACCTGGTCCGTCGCGACCAAGGCGTTCGCCTGGGAACGGCCCTTCAGCAAGGCTGACCTCAAACGCTTCGGTGACGAAACCCCGCCCGACGGTCCGATTCTCGCCGTTCGGGTCGAAGATGTCGGCGAGAAGGAGGCCGTTCTGGCGGCCCAGCCCGCCGGGTTCTTCACGATCCCGCACTTCGACGGGTACGCCGCGGTGCTCATCCAGCTGAACACCGTCACCTCCGAAGCCCTGAAGGAAGCGATCCTCGACGGCTGGCTGTCGTGCGCCCCGGCCAAGGTCTCGTCGCCCTACCTGAAAGGCTGAACATCTGAAGCGCTGAGCGCCCGAGATGTCCCCCTCCGCAGTGGAATCACCGGGACGGCGCTTCCCGGACGATGGTCCCTCGGCCGAATAGCCTGGTCCTGAGGTCGATGCCAATGGGGACTCGGGGGGACATCGGTCATGCGCAATACATCTCAGATCTGTTCGCGGGCAGTCATTTCCATCGGCATAGTTGTTTCCATCGGCGTAGTTGTTTCCATCGGCATAGTGCTCGCGGTGTTGGCACTCTCGGCGGCGCCGGCCCAGGCGGGCGCGCGCTGGTCCGACTGGAACGAGAACGCACCCAGGCTCGCCAGACCCTGACGACGGCCACACCGACCATCAGGGGCCGCCCGGTCACCCGCGCGGCCCCTGACTCACGGCAGTCGTTCTCACGGCAGTCGATTTCGAGCTGAGGTCGAGTTAGCCACCCAGACCGTTCAGGATGGCCAGGATCTGGTTCAGCAGCGCCGCGATCTGGGACAGCGCCCCGGCTCCGTCGAGAAGCCCGGTGACAGCACACAGCAGGTTGCCCAGCAGGTTGCCCGGACCGGACTGCGCGGTGATATTCAGGTGCACGGTATCGAGGTGAACCTTCAGCCCGAGCAGGTCGAGATCCAGCGGCTGCAGGCGCAGATCGAGGATCTGGCAGGCGGCGGCTGCAAGCGTGGAGTTCGAGCTGGCGGACCGGTCCACCGGCGTGGAGATGGTCTGAGTCACCGTGCCCAGACTGGTGCCCGCGGCATCGGTCAAGGTCCCGGTCAGGGTGCCGGTCGCGATCACATCCGTGGCGGTGGAGGTGAATTCGATAGGTGCGAAGGTACCGGCGAAGACACCCTGACCACCTGAGGCATCGGTGAAGGAACCGGTGACCGGAGCCGAGTACGGGACGGCCGCCGCGACCGGTGACACTGTGGCGGCGTCGGAGCTACGGCTCACCGTTGACGCCTGAGCGGACGGGGCCGCGAGCAGCAGACTGGAGCCGACGACGACGGCGACCAGGCCCGGGAGCAGAGTTTTCGTTGAAAACCGCATTACAGTTGTCCTTTCGTCGCTTTCAAGGCGAAAGCCACCGTACCCGGCCAGATGCGGTTCGCATCTTGAGTGGATTTCCCCAGGTCAGCAGCGAAAGCCAGCGCACAACAGGAGAACTGAAGATCGATTCAATCGAACGAACACCATCCGATCGTCGCTTGGAGTACGAGGTTTCAGATATCAGCACCCTCCGGCCGGCCGGGAGCGTTCCCATGCAGCGGTATTCAGCGGCGCTCTGCACTCCAGACCCCGGTGGCCGCGGTGGCACGGGCGTAGTCGGCGAAGTCGCGAGGTTTACGACCGAGGGCGCGCTGGACGCCGTCGGACAGGTGGGCATTGCGGCCGTCGAGAACCTCGGTAAACAGGTAGACGACCAGGGACGCGACGTCGTCGGGCACGCCTTCGGCGGCCATCTCCTTGGTGTACGCCTCGATCGGGATCGGTATGAACCTGATCGGACGATCCACCGCGGTGGAGATTTCGGCAACCGCGTCCGCGAAGGTCAGCAGCCGCGGCCCGGTCAGTTCGTAGAGCCGGCCGGCGTGTCCGTTCTCGGTGAGGGCAGCGACCGCCACATCTGCGATGTCCTCAGCGTCCACGAACGGTTCTGGCACGTCCCCGGCCGGCAGCGCGATCTCACCGGCGAGCAGCGGTTCGGCCCAGAAGTTTTCACTGAAGTTCTGGTTGAACCAGGAACACCGCACGATCGTCCAGTCAACTCCCGACTCCTGCAGGGCCACCTCCGCACGTTGCGCCTCGACCTCACCCCGCCCGGACAGCAACACCAGTTTGCCAGTCCCAGCGCGCCGGGCGGTCTGGGCCAACGCAGCGATTGCCTCCGGTGCGCCTTGTGCGGCCAGGTCCGGGTAGTAGGTCACGTAGGCGGCGGACACGCCGCGCAGCGCTGCCTCCCACGTCGAGGCGTCCTTCCAATCGAAACGCGTTTCGCCCGAGCGTGATCCGACCCGCACGGGCACGCCTCGGGCCTGCAGCCGCTGCACGACTCGGCGGCCCGTCTTGCCGGTCCCACCGACCACCAGCACAGTGCCCGTGCTCTGAGCTTCGTCGGTCATCCCCGTCATCTCGGTCATCGTCATTGCCTCTCGTTTCGCAGATCGAACACCTTGTCCTCACGAGTCTGCGATGAGGCCGACGCCCCGAGTAGATGCCGATGTCACATATGCGCCGTGACATCGGCATCTGGGCTAGAGCCAGCCGGCGTCGCGGGCGATGCGGATCGCGTCAATCCGGTTGCGGGCGTTGACTTTGGTGATGGCGTTGGACAGATAATTGCGGACGGTGGCGGGTGACAGGTGCAGGCGAGCGGCGATCTCGTGGGTGGAGCTGCCGTCCTGGGCGGCACGCAGGACGTCGGTCTCCCGGGCGGTGAGCGGGCTCGCACCAGTTTCCAGGGCGGCGGCCACCAGGTCGGGGTCGATGACGCGTTCGCCCGCAGCGATGCGGCGGATCCCGTCGGCAAGCTTGTCCGCGGGCGCGTCCTTGACGATGAAGCCGCGGGCGTGGGCATGCAATGCCCGGAGCAGGTTGCCGGGTTGACTCAGTCCGGTCAGCACCAGGGTGCGGCACTCCGGAAGCGCGTCGTGCAGCTGTGCGGCGGCGGACAGGCCGTCGAGGCCGGGCAGGTCGATATCCAAGACGGCAACGTCGGGTCGCACCCGTTGCGCGGTGCTCAGGATCTCGTCGCCGCGCTCGAGCTCGGCGACGACTTCCATGTCCGGTTCGAGGGAGAGCAGCGCGACCAGCGCCCCGCGGATCATGTGCATGTCTTCCGCGATCAGTACCCGGATCATGAGCCGCCCTCGGGGATCTCGACACGCAGCCGGAACCGCCCGGCTCCGACATGGCCTGCGGACGCGGTACCGGACAGCGCCTGGGCTCGTTCGGCCAGACCGGCCAGGCCGCTGCCGGGACTCGTCTGGTCAGCACTCGGGAGGTCAGCACTCGGGAGGTCAGCACTCGGGAGGTCGGCGCCGTCATTGACAATCTCCAGCGTGATTGTGCCGGACCGTCGCCGGGTGCTGATCGTCCAGGTGCTGGCCTGGCTGTGCCGCAGGGTGTTGGTGGCGCCTTCGCGAACGGCCCAGGCCAGGATGTTCTCGACCTGACCGTTGGGATGCGGAAGGTCGACATCCACGCTGGGTGTGATGCCGGCGGCGGTCAGCAGGAGGGTCGCCGCCTCGATCTCGCTCTGCAGCGACACTCCATGTTCGGCACGGGCGATGGCCCGCACGTCACGGAGCGCGCCGCGAGCCACGGCGGTCAGGCTCTGGATCTCGGCGCGCGCGGCCTCGGTGTCGGTGGGGAGCAGGCGCAGCGCCAGGTCGCCCTTGAGGGACACCGCGGAGAGGCTCTGCCCGAGCAGATCGTGCAGGTCGCGGGAGACCCGGAGCCGTTCCTGTCCGACCGCGAGCTCGGCCAGTTCGGTCCGCGCGACGTCCAGCTCGGCCAGGACCCGGACCAGCCGCGGCGACACGTACAGGGCGGCGCTGCCCATCGCCGAAAGCGTGAACAGATAGGCCACGACCACGAGCAGCAACCCCACGTCGGTGCCCGGATCCTGATGCGCCGCCCAGCCCGCGGCGATGGTCTGGCCCAGGATCGGACCGGCCACCACCAGGATCCGCAGTGGGCCGCGAAGGATCATCGCGCCCGAGGCGACCACGAACCATTGCATGATCGACCAGTCCCAGGTGAACCACACCATCGGCAGGTAGACCAGCACCGAGAGGGCCAGGAACGTCCAGCCGGCTCCGGCCGGCCGCTCGCCGCGAGCGGCGGCGAAGCTGTGCCGCAGCTGCAGCCCACCGATCGCCAGCGCGATCAGCGTCAGCAGGCCGGCCTGGGCGAGGCCGAGGTGATGTCGGGGGATCGTGGTCACCGGCCCGGCGGCCACGAAGGGCGCATGCAAGGCGACCAGCACTCGCTTCACGGCGACCTCGCTCCACCAGCGGTGCCGGTATCGGCCTGGCTCTTCGCGTCTTTCGGATCCGTCGAGGCCATCGCGTCCGGCGTCAGGAAGGCGACGTCGACCCGCCCGTCCCGACTGGTCAGGCGGATCACACAGGCACCGGCGCTGGGGCGGCTCAGCAGGTCGGCGGTGCCGGAGTGCAGCGCGGACCGCACCGCCGGGTCCGCTGTCGCGGTGAGCTCGTGCCCGATCAGCTCGACCCGGGTGGCGATCCCCGCGGCGGTGAGCAGGGACGCCGCTCGATCCACCTCGGCGGCAAGCGTCCCCGGCCGGTATCCGCTGATCAGCTGCCGGGCCTGTGCGAGCGCAGCCCGCGAACCGTTCACCAGTTCGTGCATCTCGTCGGCGAGATCCGTTACGCCGCCGCGGTGTTCACGGGCCGATCCGGTCCCGCCGGCGTCCCATTGAGCGAGAGCCCGGTCACCGCGAGCGGCGATCACGTCCAGCGCGGCGCCGACCGTGCGCCGCAGCTCGGCCTCGATCCGCAACCTCTCCCCCACCACCGCGTCGTTGGCCAGCGATCGTCGGGTCTCCTCCAGTTGCCGGATCGCCGCGAGCAGCCAGATCGGCACGAACAACGCCGAGGCCCGCCACCACACCGCGAACACGTAGTAGGACGCGGCGTCGGTGACCGGGCTGTGCAGGGCCACGGCGAGGGGCGCCTGGGCGGCCACCACCGCGGCGGCGACCAGCACCGACCAGGGCCACGGCAGTACCAGCAACGCCGAGACCGCAACCACTGCGAAGACCGGTAGCCAATTGCTGCCCGCAACCGGGAGTGCGGCCGCGACAACGACTCCCAGCAGGGCCAGCGTCCACCCGGCCGCCGGTGCCCGCTGGTTCTGGACGGCCCAGTACACGTGATGCAAGTGCAGCGGCAGGTAGACCGCGGTGGCCACCAGGGCCCAGCGGGGATCACGGGAACTGCCCGGATACTCCACGACGAGACCGAGCTGGACCAGTGCGAACACACTGCCGTAGGCAACCGCGACGATGGGGGCGAAGCGCAGCAACCCGGCCGGCCGTTCGCGATCGTCCGCGCTGGTCACGACCACCCTCGCCTCGGCCCGGTGTGTCGCCACACACGATATGACCGGAGCCGACGCGATCGCCAGTACCATGCCCACCATCCTCGCGGGCCGGCGGAACGCACCGGTAGATGCCGATGTCATCAACCCGGCGGGATGAACATCACCGGGCCGGGCGGGCCGGAATCATCGCCGGCCGACAACAACGACCCCTACCCCGCCGCCGGTCGCGACCGTCACAGTCGTCTCCAGGGGCCCACGCGTGGGTTACCTCAGCCACCCGAGCCAATCGAAAGGACAACCGACCATGACGACCCCGTCATCGCAACAGGTCGCGGCTTCCTCCATGGACGGCAACCAGGTGTTCATCGACGTGGTGCTGGTCGCGGCCACCGTGACCATGGGACTGGTCGCCGGCGTGTTCGCCCTCTACTCCCACACCATCATGCCGGGCCTGCGCCGCACCGACGATCGGACCTTCGTCGGCGCCTTCCAGGCGATCGACCGGGCCATCATCAACCCCTGGTTCATGATCTGCTTCCTCGGCACCCTGGTCCTCACCGGGCTGGCGGCCCTGTTGCATCTCGGTTCCGCCCACCGCTCTGCCTTGCCCTGGCTGGTCGCGGCGTTTGTCCTCTACCTGATCACCGTCGTCATCACCGTGGCCATCAACGTCCCGCTCAACGACGCCATCAAGGCGGCCGGGGACCCCGACCGGATCACCGACCTGGCCGCCGTCCGCCGCAACTTCAGCGAGGCCCGCTGGGTGGCCTGGAACCACGTCCGCGTCCTCCTCACCACCACCTCGTTTGTGCTCCTGGTGACGATGCTGGTCACCCGTCGCCACAAGTAGCCCCGGCGCACCTCCGCCGACGGGACGTTGCCGGCACATCTGTAGTCTTGGCCAACACGTAAACCGCCCTCTAGTCCCAGGTACGGAGCCACAGGTGACAGCGGACGGAGTGAGCGCGCTAGGGCGGCGCGTGCTGGCAGCGGGCACGGTGAGCGTGCTGTTGTTCGTCCTCGTCGGCGCGGTCGGGGAATCTGCCGCCGCGCCCCCGCTCGGCCCCCGCACCTGGTTCCCGCCGTGGGACGCGGGACTCGGCGTGCCTCCCGCGGTGATCGGCATCGCCCTGGTTGTGGCCTACCTGCTCGGTGCCGCCGCCGTCTGGTGGGGACTCGATGCGGTCGCCGCCGGTCTGCGTCCCGACCCGCGCCGAGTGGCCCTCCTCGCCGTTGTCGCTGTCGTGGCGCTGCTGCTGGTGCCGCCGTTCGGGTCGGCCGACCACCTCAGCTACGCCGCGTACGGGCGAATCGCCGCCCAGGGCGGCGATCCGTATGCCATCGCACCCAACGTCTGGCACGGCGGCCACGACGTCGTCGCCGGTGCCGCCGAGCCCCCCTGGGACGACACGACCAGCGTTTATGGACCGGTGGCCACGGCGCTGCAGGCGGTGGCGTCGCTGGCCGGCGGCGACTCCGTGCGCGCGACCGTCAGTGCCTGGCAGCTCCTCGTCGGTGCCGCGTTCCTGCTGACCGGCTGGCTGCTCGACCGGCTGGCGCGCCGCGACCCGGCCCGCCGTGCCCGGGTGGCCGTGCTGTGGACGCTGAACCCGGTGCTGCTCGGTGTCCTGGTCGGCGGGGCCCATCTGGACGCGATCTCGGTGGCCGCGGCGATCGGCTGCCTGGCGCTCGGCATCGCCGCCGCGCGCCCGGACCGGCCTCCACCGCTGGCGTTCGCGCTCACGCTGGGCGCGGGCGTCGCGCTCGGGCTCGCGGCGGGCACCAAGCTGCCCTACGCCGCCGCCGGGCTGGCCGTCCTGTGGCTGCACCGCCGCCGTCCCGCCATCGCGGTCGGCGGGCTGGTGGCCGGCGCGGCCGCGGTGCTGCTACCGGCCCACCTCTGGGCCGGTCCACACGTGTACGACCAGGCCAGCGAGCAGAGCCGGTTCGTGTCCCTGGCCACGCCCTGGCGAGCCGTCACCAATGCCTTGGCCGCCGCGGGATACGACGATGCCCGCTCCGCCGTCGTGCCGGCCTTCGCCGTCCTGGCCTGCCTGGTGCTGGTGGCCGTGCTGCCGCGGATGCGGGCCGCGGACGGCGACGACGGCTCGCGGGCGATGCTGGCGCTGGCCGTCGCCTACCTCGTGTCGGCGCCCTACGTGCTGCCCTGGTACGACGCATTGCTGTGGGCGCCGCTCGCACTCGTGGCCGGCACCGGACTGGACCGGGTGCTGCTGCTGCGATTCGGGACGCTCGCCATCGCCTACGTGCCGGGCCGCGCCGCCGGGCCGCCCTCGACCCTGACCGACATCATGCTGGACTTCCGTGAGTTCGCTGCGCCGCTGGTGACGGGCGCGGTGCTGGTCTGGATCATCGCTACCGGGCTGCGCAGGAACACCACGGTGAGCCCGACCAGGGCCAGCCCGCGGAAGACCATCGCCGAGACCATGACCCAGTCCGGCGTCGACCACAGCCACGACCACTGAAGCCACAACCAGATGTCCGTGACGGCGAAAATGATGATCCAGCGCGGCGGCACGGCGAGCACCACGAGGAATGGCACCAGCCAGAGCCCGTACTGCGGCGAGTCCACCCGGCCGAGCACGATGTAGCTGCTCACCATGGCGGCGCTCACCTGGATCCAGGGGTAGCCGTCTGTCGCGGAGCGGCGGCGCCAGCCGACGACGATGATCACCGTCCAGCCGGCCAGCACGGCGAGCGCCGACCAGCGGTTCGCCGCGGCGAACGAGGTCGGGTCGAGCAGCCAATACCACACCGAGTTCGTGGTGAGGTCGTTCAGCCGCACCGACTGCATCAGGTACGGCGCCACCCAGCCCTGGAAATTCGCGATCATGAAGCCCAGGTTCACAGCGACCGCGGTGGCGACGGAGGAACCGACCACGAGCGCAGCGGCCCGGCGTCGTCCCGCCACCAGCAGGTAGATCACTAGGGGCAGCAACAGGAAGCCCGGCCAGAGCTTGGCGCATGCCCCCAGCGAGAGCAGCACGGCTGCCAGCACCTGCCGGTCGCGGCGCCAGGCCCACAGGGCAAGCGCGGTGGCCGCCACCGGGAGCAGGTCCCAGTTGAGGAAGGCGTAGGCGGCCAGCTGCGGTGACAGCGCAAACAGCAACGCCCGGCCGCCAGACAGCCGTTGCAGGGCGAGGGCGGTGAGCAGGGCGAAGGGGATGAGCGCGAGCGCGGTGAGTGCCAGATACCCGGCGGCGCCGTCCGCGAACAACGCGGTGGCCCACGCGAACACGCCGGTCAGCACCGGGTACTCGATCTCGCCGGCGCCCAGTTCGACCTTCACGAGCTCACCGTCGCGGTGCTCGGTGTGCACGTCGCCCTGGTACGGCAGGACGTGCTCGTCCATGCTCCTCGAGTACCAGAGCGTCTGGATGTCGTTGTAGCAGGTCTTCGGCTGGTGTCCCGGCTCCCAGGACTCCAGGCAGTACGACTTGAGCGAGGCCGCCACCAGCAGCGTCGCCAAAGTGGCGAGCAGCACGATCACCACGCTGACATCGGCTCGAGCCACGAGGGTCCTGCGCAGGTTCGACGACGTCACGGCACGTACCCTAGGCGGTCGATCAGGGCGGGATGATGAGTGGGACGCCGAGGTACATCACAACGGCCAGGGTCTGCAGCACGGCGAACCCCCCGACAACCCATGGCGCCGCCGCGGCCGGCAGCCGCCAGGCGCCGGCCACGAACAGCGGCAGCAGCAGCAGGAGTGCCCGCGGCCGGAACCCCACCTGGTTGGAGACCATGAGCACCAGGATCATCGCCGCGGTGTAGGCGATCCAGGGCGCCGGCGCCCGCAGCTGCCAGAAGCAGACCAGCGCGGCCACCAGCAGCAGCAGGGTGAGCAGTTGCAGGACGCTCGTCGGGGAGCTGACCGGGTGACTCAGCACCCGCCATACCGTGCGCAGGGCGTGACTGCCGGCGTCCATGTGCTGGTCCCAGCCGCGGTCCTGAGCGATCGTCCAGGCACGCGGCGACCCGGTGCGCCACCACAGGAACAACCAGAACCCGACGACGCCGAGCGGCGCGAGCACCGCCGCCCAGACCGCCCGCCACTCGCCGTCCCGCCGGATCGCCAGCACCGCCGCGCACGCGGCCGCCACCGTGACCCCGAGACCGACGTCGAGCCGGGTGGCACCGGCTGCCGCTCCGGCCACCCCGGCAGCCATCCAGCGGTGCCGATGCAGGAGCACCAGGCACGCCGCGACGAGGGCCGTTGAGAGTGCCTCGGAGTACGCCCACGACAGCACCAGCGCACCGGGGAAGAAACAGAAGAGCAGGGCGGCACGGACCGCAACGTCCGGCGGCGCCACACAAAGGGCAAGCTGCCAGACGCCGAGCGTCGCCAGCGCGCCGAAGAGCAGCGAGAGGGTGACGGCGACCGCCAGCGGCGGCAGCCCCAGCGCCGAACCCCCGGCGATCAGCGCCGGATAGCCGGGGAAGAACGCCAACGTCGACTGCTCCCCCGGCGCCGGGAGGCCGGCTGGGTACCACTGCTGCGCGGTGGTCAGGAACCACTGCGAATCCCAGCAGCGGGCCAGCGCCTCGAAGCCAACGATCGGCCGCGCAACGGCGTCGCCGCAGCGTGCACCGCCCAGTTGGAGCGTGTTGACGACCGCCATCGCGGCGAAGACCATCAGCCGGGACAGGGCGTAAGCCCCGAGCAGCGCTACCGCGGTCGGCACCGCGCGACGTTGGACGACGGGCGGCTGGTGCGTCACGGGGAGCAACCATAACCGGCGCCGGATCACCTCCGGCGCGGCGTCAGCGATGCGGCGTCAGCGATGGTCGGCGTGGGTGAAGGCGGTGACGAGCTGCGCGCTCATGATTCGCTGTCGATGGACATGGTGGACAGCCGGTCGGGATCCAGGATCAGGTTGATGGCGACGATCTGGCCGTCGGAGATGCTCAGCCCGGCGACAGCGACGACCCCGGCCTTGCCCTTCGCGATGATGCCGGCGCCACCGTTGACCAGCGCGGGACGGCACAGCGAGGCCCACCGTCGACCATGCGTGACCGCGTGCTCGGCGACCGCCGTCGATCCGTTGACCAGGGCCGGCACCAGCCACGGGCGGGAGCCGGTGTCGATCCGCAGGACGACGTCAGGCGCGAGCACCGCGACCAGGGCGTCGAAGTCTCCGGCTCGGGCGGCCGCGAGGAACGCGTCCACGACCACGCGGTCCGCACTCCCGGCATGATCGGGCGTGCTGTGGGCGGAACGCACGCTGCGCCGCGCGCGACTGGCGAGCTGTCGGGTCGCGGCGGCCGAACGGTCGAGAATCGGCGCGATCTCGTCAAAGGGCATTCCGAACATGTCGTGCAGGACGAAGGCCAGGCGTTCCGGTGGGGACAGCGTCTCGAGGACAACAAGCAGGGCGAGCCCGACCGAGTCGGCGAGCACGGACTGCTGCTCCGGGCCGTCGGCGTCGTCCATTCTGAGGTCGGATTCGGTTGGCCAGATGCCGACGTGGTCCTCGCGGCGAGCCTGACGGGCGCGCAGCATGTCGATGCACACCCGCCCGACGACCGTCGTCAGCCAGCCGCTCATGTTGGTGATCGAGTCGTCGCTGGAGCGGCTCAGCCGCACCCACGTCTCCTGAACGGCGTCCTCCGCGTCGGCCTGTGAGCCGAGCATGCGATAGGCGACCGCGTGCAGGCGCGATCGCTGCCGCTCGAAGTTCTCCGCCTGCCATACCTGTTCGTCCACGTGCGCCATCCCAGGATCGGTTCCCATACAACTATGTCGAATCCGAGTCCAGGAATGTGACGGACGCCTCCGCGACCGCCCTCCGCCACCAAAAGGCGTCACATTCGCGACCGCTACCTCGACAAACAGGGGACAGCGCGGCGGGCTCGTCCCGGCAGCGCGCGACCGTTGACCTGATTCGAAGGAGCACGCATGAACGACCCGACCACCGCGACGTCGGCACGAGCACCCGGACCAGAAGGCGCCGCCACACCAGCGGGAATGCTCTCCACGACGTACGGCAGGCTGTTGCTCGCCCTGTTGTGCTCGGTCGCGTTTCTGGACTTCGTGGACGCCTCGATCGTGAATGTGGCGCTTCCCGACATCCGTCGCGATCTCGACTTCACCGTGCAGGACCTGCAGTGGGTGCCCAGCGGCTACCTGCTCACCTACGGCGGCTTCATGCTGCTCGGCGGCCGGCTTGCGGACCTGCTCGGGCGCCGCCGGGTGCTGGTCACCGGAACCGTGCTGATCGGGGTGTCGTCCCTGATCGGTGGCCTGGCCGTCGATTCCGCCGTGCTTGTCGGCGCCCGCCTCGCCCAGGGCATCGGGGCCGCGCTGATGCTCCCGGCCGCCCTGTCGATTCTGACCACCACGTACACCGCCGGCGCGGACCGGGCCACGGCGCTCGGCATCTGGGGCGGTGTCGGCGGATTGGCCTCCGCGGTCGGGGTTTTCCTCGGTGGCATCCTCACCGAAGGACCGGGCTGGCGATGGGTGTTGTTCGTCAACCCGATCGCCGCCGCGCTGGTACTGCCCGCGGTGTACCGGCTGATTCCGGCCGATCGGCGGACCAAGCGGCTGGCGAACTTCGACATCCTCGGCAGCGCCCTGGTCACCGGCGGGATGTTGCTGCTGGTGTACGCGCTCGTCAAAGCACCCGACCAGGGCTGGGACTCGGGCCAGACGATCGGCCGGCTGGCCGGTGCGCTCGTGCTGCTCGCGGCATTTGTCGTCAACGAGGCCCGCAATCGAAACCCGCTGCTCCCGCTGTCGGTCCTGCGGATACCGGGTCTGGCCGCGGCCAATCTCACCGGACTGATCGCCTTTGCCGGACTCATCGCGATGTTCTTCTTCCTCACCCTCTACATGCAGAACGTCCTCGGCTACTCGCCCATCCAGACCGGCGCCGCCTACCTCCCGCTGTGTTTCGGCGTCGGGATCGCGGCAGGGATCGCCTCGCAACTGATCCGTCGGGTCGGGACGCGACCGCTCATCGTCACCGGCGCGCTACTGGCCTCCGGTGGTCTGTACTGGCTTTCCCGGATCCCGGTTGATGGCAGCTATCTCGCCGATCTGCTGCCCGGGCTGATGATCGTCTCCTTCGGCCTCGGCGCGGTGTTCGTCGGCGTCACCACCGCCGCCAACGCCGGCGTGCCCGCCGACCGAGCCGGCCTTGCGGCCGCCCTGCTCAACGCCTGCCAGCAGGTCGGAAGTGCCCTCGGTCTCGCCGTTTTCTCCGCCGTCGCCACCGCCCGGACGAACCACCTGCTCGAAACCCACACCGCCGTGCCCGACGCCCTCACCTTCGGCTTTCGCCGCGCCCTGCTGGTCGGCGCCATCTTCCTGCTCGCCGCCGCGGTGATCGGCCTGCGCACCTACAACGCGCACAGCGAAGAGAGCGAATTGGACTCCCCTGCCGAGGACGTCACGGTATGACACCCCATCCCCAGGAACCCAGCAACTACCGTCAGGAGCTCGAAATGACCAGTAGCACCGATCGCCAGCGCCCGACCACCGGCGACGTCGACTTCAGCTTCATGTACGCCGCTCACGACGCCTTCGCCCGAGACCTGCTCCGGCTCTCCGTCGCGGCGGTGGCAGGTCGCGCCTTCGAACCGCGGGAACTGGCTCGCTGGAACACCTTCAGCGAGCAACTGCACCTCCACCACAGCATCGAGGACGCCGCGCTGTGGCCCCCGTTGCGGGCAAAGCCACTCACGCCCAAGGAGATTCAGACCATGGACGCGATGGAACTGGAGCACGCTCAGATCGACCCGGGCCTGGAGGCAGTCGAGAGCGCGATCGCCGACCGCGACGCCGACGCCTTTGCGCACGGGATCAAGACCCTCGTCGAAGCCCTCGGCGGGCACATGCGGCACGAGGAGACCGCCGCCCTGCCGATGGTCGAGACCTACCTCGGCCCGGCCGGCTGGGCCGCCTTCGGTGCCCAGTTCCGCGGCGCACAAGGCATTCGCGGCGCAGCCGGATTCTTTCCCTGGTTGCTCGACGACGCCTCGCCCGAAACCACCGCCCACCTCCTCGGCCTGCTCCCACTCCCCGCCCGCCTGCTGTACCGGCTGTTCTGGGTCAGGAAATACCGACGCAACTCCTACTGATCCGCCCGCGACGACGACGACGGCGAGCGAGCCGTCAGTCGTCGTCCAGGGCGCTGCGGAGCCGGCCGGCCGCCTCGATGAAGTCCTCGGCCATCTCCAGCACCACCTGCCGGGCCGGTTTGACCTTGGTCATCAGGCCGACGCCCTGGCCGACCCAGTAGGTGGCCAGGGCCTGGGCGCCCGGATCGCCCTTCTCCGCGAGCACGTCGAGTCGCCGCAGCGCAGGCTCGCTGAGGAAGGACTGCAGCGGCATCGGCAGCGCGCCCGGGTTGTCGTCACCGTCCCAGGCCTCGGTCCAGGCCGACCGCAACTGCCGTGAGGGCTTTCCGGTGCGTCCCTTCGATCGGACGGTGTCACGGGCGGAGGCGGCGAGCAGCTTCTGCACGGTGTACGGCGCTGTTTCGGCCTCTTCCGTGGTGAGCCAGACCGATCCGGTCCAGGCGCCGGCCGCGCCGAGCGCGATGGCGGCCGCCATCTGCCGCCCGGTGACGATGCCTCCGGCGGCCAGCACTGGCACCTCCCGGATCGGCCTGATCGCCTCGATCACCTCGGGGACGAGCACCAGGGTGGTCACTTCCCCACAGTGACCGCCGGCCTCGGTGCCCTGGGCGATGATCACGTCTACCCCGGCCAGGACCTGCTTGACGGCGTGCTCCTTGGCGCCCACGAGCGCAGCGATCGGGATCCCCGCCGCCTTCGCCCGGTCGATCATGTAGGTCGGCGGGACGCCGAGCGCGTTCGCCACCAGCTTGATCGGATGCTTGAAGGCGACGTCGAGCAGCTGCTCCCCGATCTCGTCACCGATGCCGCCCATCGTGAACCGGGTCAGCTCCTCCTCGGAGAGATCGACGCCGTGCCGAGCCAGCACCTGGCGGACGAACTCCCGGTGCTGCCGTGGCACCCGGGCCATCAGCGCCGCCGTGTCGAGGTTTTCGCCTTTGCCCTCGTACTTCTCCGGTACCAGGATGTCGGCGCCGTAGGGCCGGCCGTCGACCTGCTCGTCGATCCACGCCAGCTCATGTTCGAGCTGTTCGGGGGTGTGCAACGAGGCGCCGAGGACGCCGAAACCACCGGCGTTCGTCACCGCCGCCACTACGTCCCGACAGTGGCTGAACGCCAGCAGCGGTAGGTCGATGCCGAGCATCTCGCAGATCGGGGTCTTCACCAGTCCTCCAAGCGCTGCCCGAAAGGTGCCGTGCAGCAGTATCCCCGAGATCGGCCCGAGATCCGTCGGGATCTCGCGAGCGATACTGGTTGCCCGGGCATCGCCCTGTCCTTATAGTTGCTCTGGGCAACCGTCCCCACGGCCCGGGAAAGGCCTCCGTGCGCATCACCGGCTCCGCACAGCATGACGCCTGGCAGGCGAGCGCCTCACCGCCGATCGAACAGGTCCGAGCCGGTCTGTGGTCGGTGCCCGTACCGATCCCGAACAGCCCGCTGCGCTACACCCTCAGCTACGTGTTCACCGGGGAGCACGACGTCCTCGTGGTGGATCCCGGGTGGGACAGCGACATCACCTGGGCGGCGCTGACCAACGGCCTGCAGGTGGCCGGCGCCACCGCAGCGGACGTGACCGGCATCGTGGTCACCCACGTGCATCCCGATCATCACGGGCTCAGCGGTCGGTTGCAGCAGGCGTCGGGTGCCTGGATCGCGATGCACCCGGCCGAGCGCGACTCGCTGCCGTCCCGGATCTGGAAGTTCCTGGACGGCGAACCGGACACCAATCTGACCTGGCTGCAGCAGTCCGGCGTTCCCGAGGCAACGGCGATCGAGCTGACCGCCTCCCGGGAGTCGATGCAGCCGTTCTTCGAGATGGCCGAGCCCGATGTGCTGCTCGACGACGGTGACCTCCTGCCGTTCCCGGACGCCCGGATCCGCGCGGTCTGGACCCCCGGCCACACCCCCGGCCATCTCTGCCTGCACGAGGAGACCGAGGACGTGCTGCTCACCGGCGATCACGTCTTGCCCCGGATCACGCCGAACATCGCCGTCCAGCCGCAGAGCCCGATGCCCCCGCTGGCGGCCTACCTGACATCGCTCTCGGCCACTGCGGCCTACGACAGCGCGGAGGCCCTGCCGGCGCACGAGTACCGGTTCAAGGGGATCGCCGAGCGCACCCGTGACCTGCGCAAACACCACCGGGCCCGCTGCCAGGAGGTGATCGATGTGCTGGCGGACGGCGGCCCGGCGACCGCCTGGCAGGTGACCGAACGGCTCACCTGGTCACGCGGCTGGGCGGCGGTCTCCGGGATGATGCGACGGGCGGCGCTGGCCGAGACCGCCGCCCATCTGGATTACCTGATCGAACGCCAGCTGGTGGTGGACAAGTCGAGCGGCCCGACCGAGCCGGCCCGGTACGTCTGGACCGGATCAACCCTGATGGACGACGACCTCACCGCGGACTAGCGATTGCGCCAGTGCGGTGCGCGCTTCTGCCCGAAGGCGGTCAGGCCCTCAACCATGTCCTCGCTGATCAGCACCTCGTCCAGAGCCGATGACGGGCGGGTGATGGCCTCCAGGGTGTCGGCGATGCCGGCGGTCTCGTTCATGATCTGCAACGACGCGCGGACCGAGGTCGGCGATCCGGCCAGGATCTGCGCCGCCAGTTCGCGGGCACCCGGCACCGCGCCCTCGGCCTCGACCACGCGATTGATCAGGCCGTACTCAAGGGCCTCGGCGGCCGTGACCCGCCGTCCGGTGAGGATCATCTCGGTGGCGATGATCGGTGGGATGGCCCGCGGCAGCCGGACCAGCCCGCCGGACCCGGCCACCATCCCGACCCGGACCTCGCTGAGCGCGAACTGCGCGCCGGCGTCCGCCACGATCAGGTGACAGGCCAGCGCGATCTCGAAGCCGCCGCCCATCGCGTAGCCGTTCACCGCCGCGATCACGGGTTTGGTCATGCCCGGTCTGCTGGTGAGCCCGGCGTACCCGTTCTTCGGCACCCACATCGGCTTGCCGGAGGCGGTGTAGACCAGGTCGTTGCCGGCGCTGAAGGCCTTGCCGCCGGCGCCGGTCAAGATCGCCACCCAGAGGTCCGGGTCGGCGAAGAAGGCGTCGAAGACCTGGTCCAGCTCGTCATTGGCCTGCGGGTGCAGGCTGTTCCGCACCTCCGGCCGGTTGATCGTCACCTCCAGCAGGTGATCGTCCCGGCGGACCAGGACGTATTCGTAGCGGTCCTGCAGAACGGTGGACCGGGCCGGGAACAGCTCGTCCATCCGATCCCGGGTGAGCGTCACCCGGTTGCCGGTCGCGAACGAGCGCACGTAGACCCGAGACCCGACCGGCTCGGGGCTGCCCAGCAGCTCGAGCATGTCCGCATCCCCGTCCGGGGCCATCGCGAGGAAGCGGCGGTTGTCCGAGTCCAGCCGCCCGATCACGATGCCCGTGCGGGAACCGTCACGAGCATAAGTGACCGTCCAGGTTTCGATGGTCCCCCAGCCGTCGGCGAACACCGCCTGCGCCGGAGCCGGCCAGGCGTCAATCTCGGCCTGCAGCGCGGTGCTTCGATCGGGGCGCCAGGAAACCGGGGTGGTGGAATAGATCCCGACCGAGTACTTGCTCATCACCCCGCCGTTGGCGCCGACAAAGCCATAGCTGCCCGGCGACTTTCGCAGCCGCTGCACGGTCTCGGCGATCGCATGCATGGAGTAGTTGTTCCCGGCACCGCCGAAGAACGGCAGGCCACCGGTGACGGTCAGGCCACGGGGATCGTCGGGACGCAGGCCGAGCCCGTCGCAGATGGTGAAAACCGGGATCGCGAAACAGCTGTAGAGGTCGATCGTGGTCAGGTCCGCAACCTCGATCCCGGCGACCTCCAAGGCATGCCGGGCGGCCAGCACGGACGCCGGCCCGGTACTGAGGTCCTGCCGGTCCAGCAGATCGCGCTCGCGAAGATCGGCGTGACCGTGCAGGAACACCCACCGATCAGCCGGGATGCCGAGGCGGCGGGCTGCGCCCACGGACATCAGCAGGACGGCGGCGCCCTGGTTGACCTTGTCCCGAGCGACGACGTAGCGGGTGTACGGGTCGGCGATCGGGCGGTTCTGCTCGGTGCGGGTGGTCAGCTCGGCGGCGGTGCGCACGATGGGCGCCGAGGAATGCAGATTGTCGGCAGCCACCCGGGTGAACGGCTCGAAGAGCTCACCGATGGCTCGCTCGTACTCCGCCCGGGACAGCTTCAGCCGGGCCCGGCGGGCGTTCTCGAACAAGGCGTACTGGCTCGGCGTATCGGTCAGCCCGTGCATCGAGTGGCGCAACGAGATCACGCCCTGCAGCCCGTAGCCGCGGTCCTCCAGATCGCCGTCCTCCTGCACCCTGAAGTCGGGCCGGTCGGCGGCCCGCGCCAGGTGCTGCCCGGTGGAGATCGCCTCGGCACCGAAAATCAGTGCCACCTCACCGGTTCCGGCCGCAATGCTGGCCGCGAGCTCGTTCACCAGGTGCTGCGGGCTCTGCCCGCCCACCACCTCGAGGATCGCCCGGCGCGGCGCGGCGCCCAGCGCCCGCGCCACCGAACGCGGGTAGTTGCTGGAGCGGCCCAACGGCGCCGTCGCCCCCAGCCCCGAGATCTCGAACTGCCGGACCCCGGCCACGGTGTCGATCGACGCCGCAATCGCGTCCGGATCCGCGCCGCTGTCCCGGATCGCCTCGCGGGCGGCCTCGACGGCGAGTTGCACCGCGGAGAGCCGCCGATAGTCGGCGTCCTCCAGTCGTTCGGAGGCCTGACCGACACCGACGAGGACGGGAGTGCGAGGGTCGAGGTCGTGGCTCACGCGAGGACCGTAACCCATCCGTCTGCTCCAATGACATCCATGATCAGCAGAGCAGGAGGTGGACCGGTGTTCATGCAGCCCCAGGAGTTCCGGGAGGCGCTGGCCGACCCACGCGCCCCGGAACGGCTGTCCACCGCCGCCGACGTCCCGCTGATCGTGGTCCCGGTCGTGGATGCGGCCGGCGCCCAGCACCTGGCCCGGCTCGACGTCACCAGCCTGCCCTGCGTCGTCCTGCTGCAGGTTCGCGACCCGGAGGTGATCCGCGATCCGAACCTGCTGTCGGTGGCGGACGTCGTCCTCACCGACGATGACACCGCGCCGCGGCCGTTCACCACCCCCGAGGACGGTGTCGAGGCGGGCCTGGAGCGGATCGGCGCGGTGGTGCACCGGCATCCGGTGGCCGCCACGGCGCTGGCGCTGTTGTTGCGGTCGTCGTCCACCCTGTCCGTTCCAGCCGCGCTGGTGGCGGAGTCGAGCACCTACTCGGCGTTGCAGGCGGGGGCGGAGTTCATCCGCTGGCGAGCCACCCGGCCGCCGAAGCCCGCCGACCCCGCCGAGCTGAACGCCGAACGGGTCGGTCTGGAACTGTCCGGCACGCTGTTGCGGATCACCCTGACCCGCCCGGACCGCCGCAATGCACTGGACGCCGCGATGCGCGACGCGCTGACCGAGGCGCTCGCGCTGGCGGCCGGCGACCACAGCCTCAACGTGCAGCTCAACGCCCTCGGCCCGGACTTCTGCGCCGGCGGCGACCTCGACGAGTTCGGTTCCCGGCCGGACCCGGCGATCGCCCACCTGACCCGGTTGAGCCGCAGCCCGGCGCGACTGATGCACGCGCTCGCGGATCGGACCGTGGTCCGGGTGCACGGTGCGTGCCTGGGCGCCGGGATCGAACTACCGGCCTTCGCCCGGACCGTGATCGCCAGCCCCGACGCCCGGTTCGGTCTGCCGGAGATCGCCCTCGGCCTGATTCCCGGCGCGGGCGGGACAGTCAGTCTGCCGCGCCGGATCGGGCGTCGGCGCACCGCCTATCTGGCGCTGTCCGGCCAGCCGATCAGCGCACCTCAGGCGCTCGGTTGGGGACTCATCGACGGCATCCAGGTCGACGACATTCTGGCCGACGACATCCAGGCCGGCTAGGGCGCTCAGCCGTTCTCGTCCTCGTCTACCCGGTCGGGACGGGGCAGGATGACGTCGGAACCGGGCAGGATTGCCGAGCGGACGGCGAGATACTCCTCGATGTCTTTGATCCCACGTTCAGCCTCCGCGCTGACGAGGTCGTCCAGCGGATCGTGGCTACGTCGCGCATCCCGCCAGGACCGGCGCGCCGATTCGGCTCTCGCCCAGACCGCGGTGGCCCCATACCCACAACACCAGCAGGCTCCGGCGCCGGCAAGCGCGGCCGCCATCAGCCAGAGCAAGTAAATGATCAGCTGTCGAGCGGCCAGGAACAGCACATAGTTGCCGACGAACGCGGGACCAGAACCGATGCCATCCATCACGCACCTCCACATTGAGGCGATAGTTCACGAGCGGGGCCCGTGCTGGACACGTTACGCCGAAGTAGCGGTTTCGAAAAGATGCACGGTAGGCAGGATTGCGCTCTGCGCAACATCGACTTAGCGTGCTGTTGTGGTCCTCACCTCATCCGCTGAGCGCCCGCCCAACGACCTGAGCCTGCGCGAGCGCAAGAAGCGCCAAACCCGTGCCGCGCTGATCGGCGCGGCGCTCAGGTTGGTCGCGGAGCGGGGTCTGGAGTGCGTCACCGTTGAGGACATTAGCGCGGCCGCCGACGTTTCGGTCCGGACTTTCTTCAACTACTTCCGGAACAAGGAGGACGCCGTCACCGGTGGCGGGGTGATCGCCGGCGAACGGCTGACCCGGGTGCTTCGCGAAGCCCCGAGCGAGGTCTCCGTGCTGGCCGCCGTCCGCACCGCGATGCTGGCCGAGGCCGAGGCGATCGAGCGAGATCCGGAGGAGCTGATGCTGGTGCTCGCGATCGCCGAGCGGACGCCGGCACTGAAGCCGCAGCTGATTGCCGCCGGGGACGCCGTCCTGCACGACCTCACCAGCGCGATCGGCGAGCGCGCCGGCCTGGATCCCGGGTCGCACGGTTATCCCGGGCTGGTCGCGGCCGTCACCGTTGCCACCTTCCGGCACGCCATCTTCCACTGGTACGACGAGGGCTGCGTCCATCCACTCACCGACCTGCTGGGCGAGGCCCTCGACACGCTGGCCACCGGCCTTGCCGAACCGGCCAGAACCAGCGTCAGCCCTTGACTCCTCCGGCCGTCATGCCGGAGACGATCTGCCGGTTGAAGAACATGAACATGATCAGTGGCGGGATCGTGATCAGCAGGATGTCCATGAAGAGCAGGTTGTACTGGGTGTCGAATTGGCTGGAGAAGTTGTACAGCGTCAATTGGACGGTGGCGTTCTGCTCCCCCGGCAGGAAGTAGAGCGGGTTGGTGAAGTCGTTGAAGACGACCACCGACTGCACCACGATCACCGTCACGATCACCGAGCGCAGCAGCGGGAAGATGACGCTGAAGAACAGTCGCAGCGGCCCGGCGCCGTCGAGCATTGCGGCTTCGTCCAGATCGCGCGGAATGCCGGCGATGAAGGCCCGGAAAAGCAGGATGCAGAACGACAGCCCGAATGCCACCTCGATCAGAATCAGGCCGGGCATGGTCTTGAACAGCCCGAGTTTCTGCAGCGCCCAGATCGTCGGCACCACCGCCGGCGGAATGATCAACCCGGACAGCACCAGCAGGTTGATCAGACCGGTCCACCGGCTCGGGCGGCGTTGCAGGACGTAGGCCACCATCGCGGCCAGCACGACCAGGATCGCCACACTGCAGACGGTCAGGATGGTGCTGTTGATGAACGCGATGATCAGGAGGTAGTCGCGGGCGGCGATCACGTCCTGGAAGTTCTGCAGGAACTGGAAATGCGTTGGCCAGGAGAAGTCCAGCAGGGCGGCCTGCCCCGGGCTCTTGACCGCGATCAGGACGATGAGGGCGAACGGGACCAGGAACACCACCCCCGCGATGAGGATGGCGAAAGACCCCAGCCAGAATCCTTTTGGCATTCTCACAGCTCCACCTCCCGGCGGTTCAGGAACCAGAACAACGGCAGGACGATGGCCGTCACCAGGAGGAACAGGACGACGTTTCCGGCCGTGGAGATGCCGTAGAAACCGGCCTGGTACTGCTTGTAGATCACCGACGCGATCACGTCGGAGGTGAAGCCGGGTCCGCCACGGGTCATCGACCAGATCAGGTCGAAGGATCGCAGGCCGCCGATCAGGGACAGGATGATGACCGTGACGGTCGCCGGGCGCGCCAGCGGCAGGATGATGTACCGGAACCGGTGGAACGCGCCGGCCCCGTCGACCTTGGCCGCCTCGAAGTACTCCTGCGGGATCGAGACGATGCCGGCGATGAAGATCACGGTGGCCAGGCCGACGCCCTTCCAGACGTCGACCAGCGCAATCGACAGCAGCGCGTAGGACGGATTGGTCAGCCAACCCGGGCCGCCGATGCCGAGGGCGGCCAGCGAGTCATTGATCAGCCCCGCCGGGTCCATCAGCGCAGTGAAGGTCAGCCCGACCCCGATCGTGCTGACCAGTACCGGAAAGAAGACCACCGATCGCAGGAAGCCGCGGCCGATGATCTGTGAGGTGAGCAGCACGGCCAGCAGGAGCCCGAGGATCACCTTGAGACCGGAGGTGACCACGGCGTAGACCAGGGTGTGGGTCAGCCCGCTGATCAGCGCGGGTTCGCTGAAGAATGTGACGTAGTTGTCCAGGCCGATGAACGTCCAGTCGAACAGGGTCCACCGGGTGAGGCTGAAGAAGAACGACGCGAACGTCGGGACGACGAAGAGCGCCAGATAGACCACGCCGGCGGGCAGGTAGAACCAGTAGGGATAGGCACTCTTCTTCCGCCCGCGCTTGGCTGCTCGGGTTCGGGTCTGCCGCTCAACCGCTGCCTGCTTGTCGATTGCTGTGGCCATCACTGGCCCTCCCTAATCCGTGCGTTCCGGTCCCGCGCCTGAACGGGACCGGAACGCATCGAGTGGTGGGTGGTTACCAGCCTTTGAGGCCGAGCTGTTGTGCCTGCTTCTTGACGTCCTTGTCGTACAGTTCCGCGCCGCTCTTGGCGGAACGGATGCCCGAGCCCACCTCGATGAGAATCTGCTCCATGGACGGGCCCTTGACCGGCGAGAGGAACTCTAGTGCCGGGCTGGACGCGCCCGGCTTGTCGAAGTACGGCAGCATGTCCGTGACGGCCGGCGGCAACCCGGCGGGCAGCGGGCAGTCCTTCACCATGTACGGGCCCTGCGGAAGGACGCCGGCGGTCTGCGCCTCGCAACCGGGCTTGCTGGCGATGAAGCCGAGGAACTTCTTGGCCGCCGCCAGTTTTGCGTCGGTCGTCGTTTTCGGGATGAACACGCCAGGCGGGTACCACGCGGTCAGACCGTTACTCGCCGCATCGTCACCGGGAAGCGCGAAGAAGCCGACCTTTTCGATGCCGCCCGGAGCGACGGTCTCAATGCTGGAGATGACGGCGGTGAGCATCGGATACTGCGCTCCCGTGCCGGTGGCCAGCTTCTTCAAGCCCTCGACGTTGTTCGTGGAGGCGAAGTCCTTGTTCAGGTAGCCGGCGTCACGAACTTCCTGGAGTCGGCCAAAGCTCTTCAGCGCGGCCGGGTCGGTGGCGTACTTCTTCTGTCCGGCCGTGTACTGCGTGGCGAAGTCGGGTTCGGCCGCCGCGACGTTGTGGAAGTCCGCCAGGACGAACAGTTGCGAGGTCCAGGTGTCCGTCTGGTAGGTCTGGATCACCGGGTCGATCTTGGCCTTCTTGATCTTGGCATTGTTCGCCATGAACTCGGACCAGGTCAGGGGAACTTTCAAACCCAGTCTCTTGAAGACGTCCTTGTTGTAGAGGACACCGCCGCCGAGGGCGGTTCCGAACGGAACCCCGTACTTGTCGTTCCCCTCCGATACCGTCTCGAAGAACTGGTCCTGGACATTGCCCAGGAACGCCTCACCGGTGAGCGGTACCAGATTCGTCCGGGGGTTGATCGCCTGGAACAACGAACCCGAGTTGTACTGGAACACATCGGACATGTCACCGGTCGAGAGCCGGGTCTTCACGACGTTGTCGCCCTCCGAGCCGGCCGGCCGGGTCTGCACGTCAATCGTGATGTCGGGGTTCGCTGCGGTGAAGGCCTTGCCCATCGCTTCGGCGGTTTTGACCGCCGTATCGCTGTTGTCCACCAGGAAGGACAGCGTGACCTTGCCTCCGCCGTCGTCCTTGGAGGAGCCGAGATCCCCCGCACTGCAGGCGCTCAGGACAAGCGCGCCGAGAGCGACGACCACGAGCGCGGCGTTGAGCCGTGGCGAGATTCTGTACATGAGCGGTACCTCCGGTACGGGATGGACGGGGGTTTTGGCTAGGGCTGTAGCGGATCGTTGGTCGGATAGTCGATCGGATCGTCGGCCGGGTCGCCGAACGAACAGCTGAAACGGTGTTGGCCGGAACCGATCTCGACCGGCACGAAGGACGCGGCCGGAAGCTCGATCCGCGCGGTGACGCCGGGCGGCACGGTCACCTCCACGTCCAGTCGGCCGGTCTGCGTTCCCGCCTCGGCCGAGGACAGCCGGCGCCAAGCCACCCGGATCCGGCCGTAGGGGCTGTTGTGCGTGGCGGCGGCGTGGGTCAGCCCGCCTCCGGGCCGGGGCCGGACGATGACCTGCCGGTAGCCGGGCGCACCCGGCGCCAGGCCGGCGACGGTGCGGTGCAGCCAGTCCGCGACCGCGCCGAAGGCGTAGTGGTTGAACGACGTCATCTCGCCGGGATTGACCGAACCGTCGGGCAGCAGGCTGTCCCACCGCTCCCAGATGGTGGTCGCGCCCATCGTCACCGGGTAGAGCCACGACGGGCAGTCCCGCTGCAGGATCAACCGGTAGGCGGTGTCCTGCGCACCGATCGTGGTGAGCGCGTCGCAGATCAGTGGGGTACCGGCGAACCCGGTCCCGACGTGGTACCCCTCCGCCGCGACCAGCTCGACCAGCCGTCGGCCGGCCCGCTCACGCTGGTCCGTTTTCTCCACCAACTCGCCGGTCAGGGCCAGGGCGTAGGCGGTCTGCGCATCGTTGGCGAGCCGACCGTTCGGCGTGACGAATTCGTCGTTGAACGCCGCGCCCACCTGGGTCGCGAGTTCGGTGTAGTGACGGTGGTCGGTGTCCTCGCCGAGCAGTGCGGCGACCTTCGCCAGCAGCCGGGCGCTGCCGGCCAGGGCGGCGGTCGCGACCAGGTGCGGATCGGTGCGAGCCGCCGCCGGTCGGTCCGGCGGCGAGGCCGGATCAAGCCAGTCACCGAACTGGAAGCCGGTGTCCCACAACCGGTTCTCGCCCGCGATCGCGGCTACCTGATCAACCCAGGCGCGCATGCTCGGGTACTGGGCCCGCAGCACGCCGAGGTCGGCGTACCGCTCGAACAGCACCCACGGCACCACCACCGCCGCATCGCCCCACACGGCCGTCGGCTGGGCCGGGCCGATCAGGTCCAGCCAGGGCACGTAGTAGGGCACCGTGCCGAACTCCTCCTGTTCGGCGGCCAGATCCGCCAACCAGGACGTGAGCAGGCCGGCACTGTCGTAGAGGAAGGTCGCGGTGGGAGCGAACACCGCCAGGTCGCCGGTCCAGCCGAGCCGCTCGTCACGCTGCGGGCAGTCGGTGGGCACGTCGACGAAGTTGCCACGCATGCTCCACAGCACGTTCTCGTGCAGCCGCTCCAGTAACGGCTGCGAGCACTCGAACCAGCCGGTGCGGGCCATGTCGGTGTGGCAGACCACCGCCTCCAGGTCGTCGGCGGTGAGCTCGCCGGGCCAGCCGGTCACCTCCGCGTACCGGAAACCGTGCAGGGTGAAGCGCGGTTCCCATTCCTCCTGGCCCCCGCCGCGGAGGGTGTACTCGTCGGTCGCCAGCGCCGACCGCAACGGCCGGACGCAGAGTTCGCCGTCCTCCAGAACCTCCGCGTGGCGCAGCCGCACCACCTGGCCGGCCTCGCCGCGGACCCGGATCCGCAGTCGCCCGGTGATGTTCTGCCCGAAATCCACGATCGAGGCACCGGACGGCGAGGCGCCGATCGACCTCGGCGCGATCAGTTCGGTACGCCGCACCGGCGGGCCGTCCGGCGCCACCAGCCGTTCCAGCTCAAAGGCCTGGACGAGTACCGGCGACCAGTCGGCGTCGGCGAAACCGGGCGCCGACCAGCCCGGCTGCTCGGCACGGGCGTCGTAGTGCTCGCCGTCATAGAGCCCGGTCGCCACGATCGCGCTCGCCGCGCTACGCCATAGCGAGTCGGTGCCGACCACGACCGTGGAACCGTCGGCGCAGTGCACTTCCAGTTGCGCCAGCAGGGCGGTCTGTGGGCCGTACACCGCGCGCAGGCCGCCTTGGAAGCCGAGCCGCCCCCGGTACCAGCCGTCGGCGAGCCAGCCGCCGACGGCATTGGCGCCCTCCCGGACCAGGTCGGTCACATCGAAGCTTTGGTAGCGCAGCCGGTGCTGATAGCTGGTCCAGCCGGGCGCGAGGACCTGGTCGGCCACCCGCCTCCCGTTCAGCTCCATCTCGTACGCACCGAGCGCCGTCACGTACAGCCTGGCGGAGACCGGGGCGGCCGGCACCAGGAACTCGCGCCGCAGCAGCACGGCCGGCCCGTCGGCGTCGGCGGGCAATGGGAGATCGGCGGCAACCAGCTGCCCGACCCAGTCCGCCGGGTGCAGCAATCCGGCCTCCACCGTCAGCGGCGCACTCCAGTCCGACGGCGACTCGTTGTCCTGGTTGTCCTGGTTGTTCTGGTTGTTCTGGCCCCACACCCGGACCCGGACCAACCGCCGCTGGCGTGAGGTCAAGGGTTCGCTCGGCCACGGCACCAGCACCTGCTCGGCGGACGAGATCCGGCCGGTCGCCTCAGTGCTCGCTTCACCAGTGCCCGCTTCATCAATATCGGTGTCAGCAACATCGGTGTCGGACTGCACCGAGATCTCGTAGGCGGTCTGGGTCCAGCCCGCCTCGTCGGTCTCAATCTGCCAGGACAGTGGCGGCTGAGGGGTGCCGATGCCCAGGGGCTCGCGGTGATGCCCGGCTCGCAGTGCGACGACTCGAGATGCCACAAGCTTCTCCCTGAAACGTTTCATCATTGATGTTCAGCGCTGTCTTGTAGAATGTTCTCCACATGTTGAGCGGCGCGGCGATCGACTGTCAAGGGTCAATTCGGCCTCAAAATGTAGATCGATGCAGGTGTCTGTGACATAGAGGCCGATCAGACCCCTGTCGTCAGCACACCCGATCCGGGCCGAGTGTGGCTCTAGGCTGAGCCCGTTGTGTAGTTCCATCTACAACTGTGTAGTTCCATCTACCCCGTTCCATCTACCCCGTTCCATCTACCCCCGGAGGCACTGGATGGTTTCAGACGCGGTATCCCGCCGGGTGACCATGGCCGACGTCGCCGGCCGGGCCAATGTCTCGACCGCCGCGGTGTCCAAGGTGCTGCGCAATGCCTATGGCGTCAGCCCGGCCATGCAGACCCGCGTCCGGGAGGCCATCGCCGAACTCGGTTACCGGCCACACGCCGCGGCCCGGGGCATGCGTGGCCAGACCTACACCATCGGCATGCTGCTGCCCAACCTTCGCAACCCGTTCTTCCACGAGCTCGGCGAGGGCGTGACCGAACACCTCGCAACCACCGACTACCAGGCTCTGTTCGGGACCGGCGGCGACGCACCCGAATCGCAGTCCCGGATCACCGACGCGATGATGGACCGGATGATGGACGGTCTCATCCTGATCGCCCCGATGATCGCCCGCCGTACCCTCGAGACCATTGCCCGCTCGGTGCCCACCGTGGTGATCGGCCGGCACGGCAAGTCCCCGTACTACGACGCGGTGGTTGATGACGACCTGATGGGCGCCGGGCTCGTCGTCGACCACCTCGTCGACCTCGGCCACCGCCGGATCGCTCACATCGAGCACAAGGATCCCGGTCAGCGCGCGCCGACCTCCATGCCACAGACCGTTCGGGCCGAGGGCTACCGGCAGGCCATGCAACGCCGTGGCCTCGGCGCCGAGATCGACGTGGTGTCAAGCACTTACAGCGAGGCCGGGGGCTACACGGCCGCGCGCGAACTGCTGTCCCGCCCGATTCGCCCCACCGCGATCTTCGCCGGCGTCGACGCGGCCGCCATCGGCGTGCTGAACGCAGTCCACGAGGCGGGCCTGAGGATCCCCGAGGACATTTCACTGGCCGGTTACGACAACACCGCCATCGCTGCGCTCGGGCCGATCTCCATCACCAGCGTCGACCAGGACGGCCAGTTGATGGGCGCCAACGCGGCCCGGTTCCTGCTGGAGCGGATCGAGGGCAAGCGCGAGCGGTCCGTTGTGCTGTCGCTCTCCCCCACCCTCGTCCCGCGCCGCAGTACCGCCCCGCCACCGACCTGATGCACCGGCCCTCATCCCACCGGGCCCTGGCCACCGGTCAGGTCGGGCGGGTGACCGGTGCTTTCTGCGCGGTGATGCCCGGGTCGCGGACCACAACGTCGCCCAGTGCCTCGTCAATCCGGGCCAGCAGTTCCGGCTCCAGCCGAACCCCGGCCGCGGCAACGTTCTCCTTCACCTGTTCCGGCCGGGAAGCACCAATGATCGCCGCCGCCACATTGTCGTTCGCCAGCACCCAGGCCACCCCGAGCTGAGCCATGCTCAGCCCGGCATCCTCCGCGATCGGCTTCAGCGCCTGCACCCGGGTCAGTACGTCGTCCTTCATGAACCCGACGATGGTGTTGGCCCCACCCTTTTCATCGGTGGCCCGGGACCCGGCCGGCGGCGCCTGCCCCGGCAGGTACTTGCCGGTCAGCACGCCCTGCGCGAGCGGCGACCAGACGATCTGGGAAAGTCCGAGTTCCTTGCTGGTCGGGATCACCTCGGCTTCGATCACCCGCCACAGCATGGAGTACTGCGGCTGGTTCGACACCAGATGCACCCCCAACTCGGTGGCCAGCGCGTGCCCGGCCCGGATCTGCTCGGCCGTCCACTCACTGACCCCGATGTACAGCGCCTTACCGGCCCGGACCACGTCGGCGAACGCCAGCATGGTCTCCTCCAGCGGCGTCTCGCTATCGAACCGATGCGCCTGATAGAGATCCACATAGTCGGTCCGCAACCGCCGCAGCGACCCGTTGATCGACTCCATGATGTGCTTACGCGACAGCCCACTGTCGTTCGCCCCACCCGGCCCGGTCGGCCAGTACACCTTGGTGAAGATCTCCAGACCCTCCCGGCGCTGCCCCTCCAGGGCCGCCCCCAGCACCTCCTCGGCCACCGTGTTCGCATAGGCGTCCGCGGTGTCGAACGAGGTGATCCCGGCATCCAAGGCCGCCCGCACACACTGCGCGGCGACATCGTTCTCCACCTGCGAACCGTGCGTCAGCCAGTTGCCGTAGGTCAGTTCACTGATCTTGAGGCCGCTACGGCCGAGGTACCGATAATCCATGGCTCGACCCTACCTATCCAGTACTTCCGCCGGGTGGCGACCCGGTGGAAGTACTGGTGAACGGCCCGGGTGGGCGGTCAGAAGCCTTGGGCCAACCGGTAGTACGCCTGGTTCCAGCGCAGCTCCTGGGTGAACCGGCGGACCGAGGTATCGGCGTCGATCAGCGCCAGTTCGGTCCGGGTCAGCTCGGCGAAGTCCCACAGGTGTTCCGCCGTCAGCGCGCTGGACAGGACCGTGTGGTGCGGGCCGCCGGCGGTGAGCCAGGCCTCGGTGGAGGTACGCAGGCTGGGTTCCGGTTTCCAGACCGCCCGGGCAACCGGCAGCTTCGGCAGCGGCTCGTCCGGCGCCACCACCTCAACCAGATTCCCGATCAGCCGGAACCGCTCCCCGACATCGGCGATGCCGAGGATGACCGCCGGGCCGGGTGCGGCGTCGAAGACCAGCCGGACCGGGTCCTCCCGGCCTCCGATCCCGAGCGGGTGGATCTCCAGCGTGGGCCGGTCGGCGGCGATGGACGGGCAGACCTCGAGCATGTGCGCGCCGAGGATCTTCTCCTCCCCCGGAACCAGGTGATACGTGTAGTCCTCCATGAAAGACGTTCCACCGGGCAGGCCTTCGGCCATCACCTTGAGGGTGCGCAGCATCACCGAGGTCTTCCAGTCGCCCTCGCCACCGAACCCGTAGCCGTCCGCCATCAACCGCTGCACCGCCAGCCCGGGCAATTGCCGCAGGCCGCCGAGATCCTCGAAGTTGGTGGTGAACGCGGTGAATCCGCCGTCGGTCAGGAAGCTCCGCAGTCCGAGCTCGATCCGGGCTCCGTAGCGCAGGGATTCGTGCCGGGCGGCACCGGCGCGCAGTTCCGGTACAACCGTGTACGTCTCCTCGTACTCCGCGACCAGGGCGTCGATCGCGGCGTCGTCGATCGAGTCCACGACCTCCACCAGATCATTGACGCCATACGTGTTCACCGAGACCCCGAAGCGCAGCTCGGCCTCGACCTTGTCGCCCTCGGTGACCGCGACATCGCGCATGTTGTCGCCGAACCGGGCCAGCTTCATCGTCCTCAGGGCCGATGCGGCCGCCGCTGCTCGCGCCCAGATCCCCACCCGCCGGCTCACCGTCGGGTCGCTGACGTGCCCGGTCACCGTCTTGCGGGCGATTCCGAGCCGGGTCTGGATGTAGCCGAACTCCCGGTCACCGTGCGCGGCCTGGTTCAGGTTCATGAAGTCCATGTCGATCTCGGCCCAGGGCAGTGCCAGATTCGACTGAGTGTGCAGATGCAGCAACGGTTTCCGCAGTGCATCCAAACCGGAGATCCACATCTTGGCCGGCGAGAACGTGTGCATCCAGGCGATCACGCCGATGCAGGCGTCGTCCGAGTTGGCCTCCAGGCAGAGCCGCCGGATGGACGAGGAGTCGGTCAGCACCGGCTTCCAGATCACGTCGTACGGAATGTCCTTGGCGTCGGCGAGCTGATCGGCGATCTCCCGCGACTGGGCGATCACCTGCCGGACGATCTCCTCGCCGTACAGGCCCTGGCTTCCGGTGAGAAACCAGATCTGCCGACGATTCGAGTCATGGGTCATGGGTGCGCTCTCGCTTTCGCTCATTTTCCGTAAACGTTCTGGTAGCGGTGATAGAGGCTGTCGATGTCGCTCTGGGCGAGCCGGCGCAACTCGCCCAGCTGCCGGGCGTGATAGACGGTCCGGGCGACGTCCTCGAGCATGACCGCGGCCTTCACCGCATCGCGGGCGTCGGCGCCGATCGTGAACGGGCCGTGCCCGCTCATCAGCACCGCCCGGGACCGGCTGCCCTTGAGCGTCTCGACGATGCCACGGCCGATCGAGTCGTCACCGATCAGCGCGAACGGCCCGACCGGGATGTCGCCACCGAACTCATCGGCGATCATGGTCAGGATGCACGGAATCGGCTCGGACTGAGCCGCCCACGCGGTCGCGAAGGTCGAGTGGGTATGCACCACCCCACCCACCTCCGGCATGTTCCGGTAGACGTAGGCATGCGCGGCGGTGTCCGAGGACGGCCCGCGCTCGCCCTCCACCAGCACGCCGAACAGGTCGGTGATCACCATCGCATCGGCGTCCAGGTCGTCGTAGGACACCCCGGACGGCTTGATCACCATCAGGTCCTGACCGGGAACCCGGGCGGACACATTTCCGGCCGTCCAGATCACCAGCTCGTTGCGGGTCAGCTCGGCGTGCAGCTGCGCCACGCTGTGCTGGAGTCCACGGACGGTGGAGCGGACGTCGTCCGTGATCGTCATCGGAGGGCCTCTCGGCGCAGATCACGGAGCCGGTGCATGACGTCGTTGCCGCCCCGGCCGAAGTAGTCGTGCAACTGGGAGTACTCGGCGAACAGCGCGTCGTAGATCTTGGCCCGAGCCTCGTCCGGCAGGTACGCATTCCGTTCCACCCGGCCCATCGCCGCGGACGCCGAGGGCACGTCCGGGTAGGCGCCGGCCGCGACGGCGGCGTGGATCGCCGAGCCGAGCGCCGGGCCCTGCTCGCTGCCGATCACGCTCAGCGGCAGCCGGGTCACGTCGGCGTAGATCTGCATCAGCAGCTCGTTCTTCAGCAGGCCGCCGGCCACGATCAGCTCGGTGACCGGGACGCCGCTGGTCTCGAAGGCCTCGACGATCGTCCTGGTGCCGAAGGCGGTGGCCTCGAGCAACGCCCGGTAGACGTCCTCGGGAAGGGTGGCCAGGGTCTGGCCGACGATCACCCCGGACAGGGTGTGGTCGACCAGCACCGACCGGTTGCCGTTGTGCCAGTCCAGCGCGATCAGGCCGGTCTGGCCGATGGCCTGGGCGGCCGCCAGTTCGGTCAGGTATTCATGCAAACCCAACCCGCGACGCTCGGCCTCCAGTCGGTACGACTCGGGGACGCCGCTGTTGATGAACCAGCCGAAGATGTCGCCGACGCCGCTCTGCCCGGCCTCGTAGCCCCACAGGCCCTTGACGATGCCGCCGTCCACCACTCCGCACATTCCCGGCACCTCGCCGAGCTGGTCGGAGTTCATCACGTGGCAGGTCGAGGTGCCCATGATCATGACCATCTGGCCGGGTTCCAGCGCTCGGGCGGCCGCCGCGGTGACGTGCGCGTCGACGTTGCCGACGCTCACCGCGATGCCCTCCGGCAGGCCGGTCCAGCCGGCGGCCTCGGCGGTCAGCCGGCCGGCTCGCTCGCCCAGATCCCGCACCGGGTGCTCGATCTTGTCCCGAATGAAGCCGCCGAAGCCGGGGCTGATCGATTCGAGGAAGTCTTCGCTCGGATACCGCCCGTCCTGCCGTGCGGCCTTGTATCCGGCGGTACAGGTGTTGCGGACGTACTCGCCGGTCAGCTGCCAGACGATCCAGTCCGCGGCCTCGATGAAGTGCTCGGCCCGGGCATACACCTCGGGGGCGTCCTCGAACAGCTCCAGCCCCTTCGCGAGGGCCCACTCGGAGGAGAGCTTTCCGCCGTACCGGGCGATCCAGGGCACACCCTGGGCGTGTGCGGCGGCGTTGATCCGGTCCGCGTGCGACTGCGCGGCGTGGTGCTTCCAGAGCTTCACGTAGGCGTGTGGGTTGTCGGCGAACTCCGGCAGTTCGGACAGCGGGGTGCCATCCGGCAGGACCGGCAGCACCGTGCAGGCGGTGAAGTCGGTGCCGAGGCCGATCACTCGATCGGCCGAGACCCCGCTCGCCGCCAGAGCGGCCGGCACCGCGGTCCGCAGCACGTCGACGTAGTCATTCGGCACCTGAAGAGCCCAGTCCGGCGGCAGCGTCCGCCCGGACGGCAATGCTCTCTCGATCACCGCATGCGCGTAGGCGTGCACCGCACTGCCCAGTTCGACCCCGTCGCTGACCCGGACCACCACGGCCCGCCCGGACAGCGTGCCGTAGTCGACCCCGATCACCACAGCCGAGGTCTCAACCGTCGTCATCGACGGACCCATAGCAACTCCCCAATTGAACAATCTTCCGAGTTCCTGAATGTTAGCGCTAACATTTGTGTTCGAACAGAGGGTAGACCCTGGTCTCTAAGAGTTACCAGCGCCGACCCGGAGTCAGCCGCGCAACTGTTTCGCGAAGGACGGCTACCAGCCGGTGCTGAGCACGATGTCCAGCGCGTCGACGAAGAAGTCGGCGCTCTCCTGGGTGAGGCACATCGGTGGCTTGATCTTGAGCACGCACTGCCGGTCGGAGGTCGGCTGCATGATGACGCCGAGCTCCCGCAGCCGCTCGCAGATCGCCGTCGTCTCCTCGGTGGCCGGCTCCAGCGTCACCCAGTCCCGGACGAATTCCACCCCCAGGTAGAAGCCACTGCCGTGCACGGTCCCGACCAGCGGATGCCGCTCCCCCAGCTCCGCCAGCCGGGCCTTGAGGTAGCCACCGACCTGGCGGGCGTTCTCCTGCAGGTGTTCGTCCCGAATCACGTCGAGCACGGTGGTTCCGACCACCGAGCTGACCGGGCTGCCCCCGGTGGAGGAGAAGAAGTAGCCCTCGGACCGGTACCGCTCGGCGATCTCGGCGGTGGTGATCACCGCGCCGAGGGGATGCCCGTTGCCCATGGCCTTGGCCACGGTGACGATGTCCGGTACCACCCCCTGCTGTTCGAAACCCCAGAACCAGTCCCCGAGCCGGCCGTAGCCGACCTGAACCTCGTCGGCCAGGTAGAGCCCGCCGGCGTCATGCACGGCGGCCAGGACCGCGGCCAGGTAACCGTCCGGGAGCGCCATCCCACCCGCGTTGCCGTAGTAGGCCTCGGCGATGAAGGTGCCGACCGGCGTCCCCGCCTCGGTCAGGGCCTGGACGGTGGCCACCGCGTCCTCGGCGTAGCGATGGGCCTGCGCCCCCCGATACCGCCCGCGGTAGCTGTTCGGCGCGTCAACGGTGTGCACCCAGTCCGGCCGGGTACCGAGCGCTCCCGGGTTGTCTGCGATCGACGTCGAGACCGCATCGGCCAGCTCGGACCAGCCGTGGTACGCCTCGCGCACCGCCAACACCTCAGGACGGCCGGACCAGGCGCGGGAGATCCGCAGCGCCAGGTCGACCGCCTCGGTGCCGCTGTTCACCAGGAACACCGAGTCGAGCCCTTCGGGCAGGAGCCCACCCAGCCGTTCGGCGAGATCGACCACGGCCGGATAGTTGAAGCGGGAGTTGGTGTTGAGCAGTTTCCACTGCTCGGTGACGGCCTGCACCAGGCGCGGGTGGGCGTGCCCGATCGAGGTGACGTTGTTGAGCATGTCGAGGTAAACCCGGCCGTCGGCATCGACGAGGTGCTCCTGCCAACCGCGGACCATGACCGGTGGTTCCTCGTAGTAGAACTCCTGGACGTCCGCGAAGCTCCGGTGCCGGCGCTGCAGCAACTCCGCCGCGCTCTCCCGGTCCGCGCTCTCCCGGTCCGCGCTCTTCCTATCCACGATCAGAGCGGCCACCGGCAGCAGCGGGGTGGGGTCGATGCTCAGCGCCGTCCAGGCTGCGGCGAGCGCCGCCGTGGTGAACGCCGGCACCACGTCCGGGCCGTCCACCTGGGCCTGCACCTCGAGGCTCGACCCGGTGTGTCCCAGCAGGTCACCGGCCACGACGGTACGGCTGCCGGGAGTGTGCGCCGCACGCAGACCGCGCAGATGGCGCAGACCGCGCAGGTCGAGGCGGACGCCCGCACCGACCAGGCTCAGCCCGGACGACCCCACCGTCACCACCCCGTCCCAGGGCGCGATCACCGGCTGTGGCTCGGCGAGGGTGAGCCGGACGCCGAGGGCGGTGTTGTCCGGTTCGATCAGGGAGTACGGCACCGATCGGGTCAGCCGGGGCTGCGCGTACTGGGTGACGGCGGCGGCGTGCCCGGACCGGAGGGCCTCGGCGGCCAGCTCTGTCTCCGCCTCCGAGCTGAGCCAGCGGCCCTCGTGCAGCGCCGGGCTGGTCGCGGAGAGGTCGAGCACCGCGACGTCGGCAGCGACCAGGGACGGCAGCAGCGAGCGACCCGACGGCAAGCGGGGACGCTCGCGGGGCAATCCCAGGGTGTCCAGGACCAGGGCCGTGGCCACCGTGCTGCCGATCGCCACCGCGCGCTCGAAGATCTTCAGCTCGTCGGCGAAATTGGCTGTGGCATAGTCATTGTCGGGATTGGTGGCGCGAATCTGGGATGCGCTCGCGACCAGCACCGCGCCGCGCAGCAGCACCAGCGGCCAGAGCGCCTCCGCTTCGGGGCGAGACAGCGGCCGAACGGCGTGATAGGCGGTCAGCGCCCGGATCGCCGAGGTGATCGAGCCACCGGCCCGGTGCAGCAGCGAGGTGAGCGTGATCGCGATCTCGGCCACCGCCCAGCTGCGGTTGAGGTCGCCGAAGTCGATCAGCCCGTCGGGCACCCGCGCCACGGTCGGCGGCGTGTTCGGGGCGACGACGTTGTCGCCGGTCAGGTCGCCGTGCACGACCTGGACCGGCAGCTCTCCACGGAGCGGTTCCAGTCGGGCCCAGGCCCCGGCGGCAGCGGTCTGCAGGGCGTCACGCAGCACAACGTCGTCGACGTACGGCAGCAACGCGGTGAGCACCTCCGGCGCCCGGCGCAGATCCCACTGATGCGGCCGGTCTGCGCCCTCGGCCTCGAAGTCGGCGAGGGCCCGCGCGACCCGGCCCGCGATCGTCCCGAGCGCACGGACGCTGTGCGGGGCGAGATAACCGCTGCCGGACAGCGCGGAACCCTCAACGAAGTCGAGCCACCTCGCCTGCAGGGTCTGGCCCTCGAAGCTGAAGGAACTGACCAGCCCACCGCCCAGGCCGCGCCGGGTGCGCGGCACCCGCAGGGTCGGCTCGCGCTCGGCGAGGTGCTCCGCGGCCAGCGACTGGGCGATCAACTCGGCCTCGGTCGCCCCCGGATTCGCGATCTTGAGCAGGCTGCACCCGTGCTCGCCCTGGAGTAGGAAGTTCAGGTCCTGGTTGCTGCCCAGGGAACTGGCCTGCACCTCGATCCCGAACAGCTCGCGGGCCAGGTCCGCCGCCTGCGGTCCGGTGATCTCCGGCGGGGTCGGCTGTACCAGGGACAGGCCCGAAGGCTCGAGGGAGTGCGGGCTGCTGTCGGTCACCGTTGGATCCTGTCGATCGCTGCGGAACCGGCGCAACCGGGGGTTGATGGACGGGTGGATTGATGGACGGATGGATTGATGGACCGATGGATTGATGGACGGGTGTCGGATCCGGCGTTTGCCGTTCGAAGACAAGGGTGAGAAGCAGCCGATCGGGCTGCTGCCGAGTTCAAGGAGCAGACATGCGACTCACTCTTCATACCTTCCTGACCATCGACGGCGTCATGCAGGGCCCGGGCGGGGTTGAGGAGGATTCCTCCGATGGCTTCGAGCGGGGTGGCTGGCTGGTGCCCTACGCCGACCAGGACATGGGCGAGATCGTCAACAGCTGGTTCGAGAAGACCGAGGCGATCCTGCTCGGCCGCACCACCTACGCGGTGATGTTCCCGTTCTGGTCGCAGGTGAGCGACCCGAAGGATCTGGTCGCTGCGAAGCTCAACGGCCTGCCCAAGTACGTGGCCTCGACCACGCTCCGCGACCCGGAATGGCAGCACACCACCGTTCTGAACGGCGATCTGCTGGACCAGGTCCGGGAGCTGAAGCAGCGGCCCGGCGGTGAGCTTCAGGTGCACGGCAGTTGCGAGCTGGCCCGGGCGCTGCACGCGGCCGGACTGGTGGACGAGTACCGGCTGCTGGTCTTCCCGGTGGTTGTCGGAGCGGGCAAACGGCTGTTCACCGACGACGCCCCGGCGTCCGGGTTCAGCGTGGTCGACTCGCGGATCACGGCTGCGGGGGCGAGCTACACCGCCCTCACCCCGACCGCCTTCGCCAGCGGGAGCTTCAGCGTGGTCGACGGCAAGGAATCGCAGTAACGGGCGGCGCACCCGACAGAATGGCGGGCATGACCACCCATCCGTTGGCCACCGGGACCCCGTCCGCGACCGAGGACGCTGCAGCGGAGATCGGCCAGCAGCTGCGCCGGGTGGTTCGCGGGGCGGTTGACGACGGCGTCCGCCGCCGTGCGGAGTACGCCACCGACGCGTCCAACTACCGGGTCGTTCCCCAGGTGGTCGTCGAGCCGCTGGACGTTGACGACGTCCTCGCCACCCTCGAGGTCAGCCGCAGCACCGGCATCCCGGTCACCAGCCGGGGCGGCGGCACCTCGGTGGCGGGGAACGCGATCGGCACCGGGATCGTGATCGACTTCGCCCGGCATCTCAACCGGATCCTGGAGCTCGACCCGGGCAGCCGCACTGCCCGGGTCGAGCCCGGGGTGATCCTGGCCGGCCTGCAGCAGCAGGCCGCGCCGCTCGGCCTGCGGTTCGGGCCCGATCCGTCCACGCAGGCCCGGGCCACGCTCGGCGGCATGATCGGCAACAACGCCTGTGGCCCGCACGCCGTGGCCTATGGCCGGACCGCAGACAACGTCCGGGCCCTGAGCATGATCGACGGACGCGGCCGCCGGTTCACCGCGGCCCGCGGGTTGGCGGATTTCCCCGAGCTCCAGGCCCTGATCGACGCGAACCTGAATGTCGTCCGCACCGAGTTGGGGACCTTCCCCCGCCAGGTGTCCGGCTACTCCCTGGAACACCTGCTGCCGGAGAACGGCCGGAACCTGGCCCGGGCGTTGGTCGGCACCGAGGGCACCCTCGGGGTGATCCTGGACGCGACGGTTGACCTGGTCCCGATCACCCCGGCGCGGCTGCTCGTCGTCCTGGGCTATCCGGACATGGCCACCGCTGCCGACGCCGTCCCTGGACTGCTGGCGCACTCGCCGCTCGCGGTGGAAGGGATGGACGCCCGGCTGGTGGAGGTCGTCCGCCGACACCGGGGTGCCGCCGCGGTGCCCGAGCTGCCCCGCGGTGGCGGCTGGATGATGGTCGAGATCGGCGGCGAGCACCCGGACGTCGCCCGGGCTGCGGCCGAGGCCCTGGTCCGGGATGCCGCCGCGCTCGACGCCAGGATCATGCCGGCCGGGCCGGAGGCGACCGCGATGTGGCGGATCCGGGAGGACGGCGCCGGGCTGGCCGGGCGCACCCCGGACGGCCACCAGGCCTGGCCCGGCTGGGAGGACGCCGCCGTCCCACCCGCGAACCTCGGCGCCTACCTGCGCGAATTCGAAACCCTGATGGCGTCCTACAACGTGACCGGGCTGCCGTACGGCCACTTCGGCGACGGCTGTATTCACGTCCGGATCGACCTCCCGCTGGAGGACGACGGCACGGTGTTCCGGAACTTCATCCATGACGCCGCCCACCTGGTGGTCCGGCACGGCGGTTCCTGTTCCGGTGAGCACGGCGACGGCCGGGCCCGCAGCGAGCTGCTCCCGATCATGTACACCCGATCCGTGCTGGACCTGTTCGCCGGGGTCAAGGACATCTTCGACCCGGACAACCTGCTCAACCCGGGCATCCTGGTCCGACCCCAGCCGGTGGATGCCGACCTGCGCCGTCCGCAG
>Ga0307513_10001100_pt1 | contig 39135 bp, 41 predicted proteins | sample 15_EM_MG_FD_202174 | JGI IMG/M metagenome (GOLD analysis project Ga0307513, IMG submission 202174) | Populus trichocarpa ectomycorrhiza microbial communities from riparian zone in the Pacific Northwest, United States - 15_EM | ecosystem: Host-associated > Plants > Roots > Unclassified | place...
GATAAACTACTATAACCCACATCTCGGTGGCCGAAACCCTTCCGTCTCGCGTAGCGCACCCCTTTTGCCCCAAGCTTTTGAATCAGGTCCCCGCTGCCAACTCGCAGCAACCGCCCAGCTGGCGTCCATCGTATATCTTCCCCGGGCGGTCCCTCCTCGCCATCTCATCCCTACCCCGCCATACATATATCAACATCACCAACAGGGCTATTCTAGCCGTCGCACATCACAGATCATCGTTGAGGAAGACGGCTATTACGTGCATTACGAGATGGCTTACGAGAACGATGGGACCGTGGGGCCTTACCGTGCTCCACCTATGAGTATCAAGGAGATTGCCGACAAAGCTGTTGACTTTGACTATAATCCTCTTATACCCCTCAGGTACTGGTTGCGAACTGCGGATACACTTTTGAAGGAGGTGTGTTTTCTCAATTTACTGCTTTTTTTTTTTTGAACGGACGAATACTCAATGGCCGTGCTATCACAGGCTACTATCTATCAAGCTGAAGGAAACGAGCAACAAGCCTACCTGTTACTTGTTCGACAGGCAGAGTGCGCCCCTCTAGAATCCTATTCACATTTTTATCTTTCTTCAAATTTGCGAGTTCGTGCTGACACCCATAGACTTGTATTTCGCCATCTAGCAAATCATCCAGAGGCCAAGAAACAGGAGAATCTACGGAATCTACGTGTGGTTCGTGCGAGATCTACCGAAGCTCTAAAGAGGTTGGAATTCATGAAGCCGCGTATCACCGCCCGTTATGAGGATTATAAGCTTGCGACTCAAAAAGCTCGTGATGACGAATACCGAGAACGCCGCATCTCCACCTCCACCGCCCTCACTGGCCATAACCCTCGTTCTTTGTCTTCCATACCGTACGCTGACGCTGCGGCTCTTTCATTTTCACAGAAACAATCACTCAAGGCATCTATCCCAAAACCTCTAGATTTATCCCGCGGCGGTCGTCGTGGAAGTACCTCTAGCGTTACCGGTCCCTTTTCACCACCTTTAGAGAAATCACTGAGCTCTGGTGGGCTAGCGCCAACTATGGCTGATAGTACGCGTGCGCAGCTAGCTATGGAAATCGCAAGGCAAGAGTTCGAAAAGCGAGAACGTGAAAAGCGGGCTAAGAGACGGCAATGGGCAATCGAACAGGGCAGAGGCAATGTGATTGTGGACTCAAGAGGCCAAGAAATAAAGCGGATATCGACGCCGGCTTCTGCTGCTGTAGAGCAGAGTTATAGGAATTTGCTCTCGCAATATCAACCGGAGGGCCAAGGTCGAGATAGCGGGTATGGGCTCGTAGGCCAGCACTCGGGACATGCCGGGTATTATCAAGAGACCCCCGAGCAGAGTGAAAAGCGATTATACCAGCAAGCACGTGATGAGGAAGAACACAGGAGAAGAGTGGTAGAGCAACAGGAGGAAGAGTGGGATTTAGCGAGAAGTATAGAGGCGTTGCACATGAAGGCCGACCTCACGGAAGGTCAAATGCAACCCTCTTCTGCAGCGGCAAACACTTACCGGTTCTCCACCAGTAGCACGCTTTCCGGATGGGAGGAACCGGTGAGAGAGAGGGAGAGGGAGAATTACGTTGGGAGATGGCAGAGAAATTATCCTACAGTACCAAAGAGAAGAAGATCTCTGACAAGAATGGAGCCGCCCCCGATCCCTGGCCCGGCTGCGGAATTAGTTGAAATCAGAAGTGTGACGCCTACCCCACCTCCAAAGGCACCTTTACACGGCTACGACGGCTCATCGAATCCCACCCCTGCCGCACCTGCTGTTCCATACAAGAAGCCGCTTCCCTACGCCCATAATCATGCTCCTTCACCGCCACCACCATTACCGAACTTCCCGTCCTCCTCCTCCTCCTCCTCTACCGTTACAACACCGACCGCTACAAAGCACGTCCCCGCTACTCCTGAGGGCTTTCAATTCAGCACGCCAGCAACTCTAGAGAATGGCACTCCCCTCCGCACAATCTTCCTTCCCGCCACACTCCGTCACCAGTTCCTCCTAATGGCTGAGCCGAATACCAACCGCAACCTGGAAACCTGCGGCATCCTTTGCGGAACCTTGGTCCAAAACGCTCTCTTCGTCTCCCGCTTAGTCATACCTGAGCAGGAAGCCACAAGTGATACCTGCTCAACAAAAGATGAAGAAGGCCTACTTGAGTATGTCGAGAGGGAGGACCTACTGGTTCTTGGTTGGATTCATACCCACCCTACGCAGACCTGCTTCATGAGCAGCGTAGACTTGCACACTCAATCCTCGTACCAGTTGATGTTGACTGAGAGTATCGCGATTGTGTGCGCGCCGAGACATCATCCTTCGTATGTTCCCTTCTTTCCTCCCTTCACTTATTATTTTCTCACAGGACATCTAGTTGGGGCGTTTTCCGTCTCACCAACCCACCGGGCGTTCAAACAATCATGACCTGTCGCCAAAACAGCTTGTTTCACCCACACGGCGAGTTGAACGTTTACACTGACGCTATGCGACCGGGACATGTATGTGAAGTCAGGGAGATGGGATTCGACGTAGTGGACTTGAGAAAGGGTGGGGATTAGATGTGTGGTTGGCTCAGGTTATGGTAATTTGCTTGAAAAGCTTCTCGCGCTTCCGTGTATTTCTTGTCCCTCTTTCTTTCAAACTTTACTGGCTATACTTTTTCACTTGAGTTGCTCGATTACCTTCTCACACACCTAACTTGTGCTCCGTTTCTGTGTTTTCCGAAAGGTAGAGGTGTACGTTACCAGTTGGTTGGCTGTAGAAACTGTTTCTTTCCTTCTTTTTTTCTCTCCCTTTTTCTTTCCTTCTTTCTCTCTTTCGATAGAGGTCCGAGGGAGAGCGCGGATGTGGGCCTTGATGGGCTGTCCTGATTTAGTCCGGCTGGTGTACGATGGCTTGGGCTGTTGGACAGCTGGATAGCTGGACTGACGGCTAGTTAATTGGGAGCGCACGGGAGTCTCGGGCGACACGATGTGCGAGGGGGTAATAAACGTATCCACCTTGTGTTTGCGTGCTCGTGGATTGTATGATAGCTGGGAACGCGGGAAATGACAGAAAATACCAGAAGCGTTCTGTATTGAGTCACGGGTGAATGATTCCCTTAAAAACTTGGGACCTCCACGACTACCCACAAGGGTGCCGCTACTGTACTGGTATGCGCGCTTGCGTTTCCCCACTTAAATTTGGCATCCCCATTTGTCGTAGAACGTAAAGCATAACTTCTCGGCTGGTGCCGAGGGGTGGGGAGACCGAGGGTTTGAAAAGGCTTCTTGCTAGATTTCTTTCCCCTTCCTCTTCCAGCTCTCGCCCTTTCCCTTGGACCAGAAGACATATTATTTCATTAGTCACAAGGAGACCGAAAAGACTTTGGAAGCCCTCCGGAAATTCAAATTCAAGACGCGCAGAACTCTTTAAGGAAGGAAGGAAGGAATACATTCTAGACCGTACAGTATTACACCTCTACTGTGAAGATTCCGGACTGACACTTTACCATGCCCCCTACGTTAACTGGTGATGCGAGATCTTGGCACCTGAGCACGCTGGACGGCAGCGGACCGGAAAAGCGGGTCTTGCGTGAGATGTTGTGATGGGATTAGTACTGCATATAGGTCGCTGCCTCACTCTGCGTTGGAATGTTTTGGGCTGGGAGGGAGGTTTGAAAGCGTGTTCGTGTTTGTGCTTCTGGAGGAGCTGTTTTGCCGCCGGAATGGTTTGTTTTTGGCATGACGTCCTGGATACAATCACTCGGCCAGGGTTTGGCTTTGTTGTTGTTGTTGTTGTTGTTGTCGTCGGGGGGGGCACAGTGGGTCGGTCGGACCTGGTCGGTGGGGTTTTTAGGCGCCCAAGGAGAAAAAGAAAGGAAAGAGGAGGAAATGAAAAGAAAGAAAAAAGGGCGGACGGGGAGATAATGGTGGCACAGCCACGTGGATGAGTTATCATATCCAGCTGTGATACTGTGGAACGGTGGATCCCTCCCTCCTGCGGCTGTGGCTAAATCATGGCGGGGTTTTTACTCGTACTCGAGTGCCGGTACTTGTGTACCCGCTGGAGTAGAACATGCAGTACGGTAGGGGCGCTTCCCTACTCGAGTACCGACCTCACTGCCGTGCCGGCATCAGCCTCACGGGAATGATCTAGAGCTGGTGGACAACACATTTGATACGGGTAGCGAGATATGACTGAGCTTATCGGTGGCCCTCGCTCGACACGAAAGGGAAAAAAACCAGTGTGGTTGACATGTGTACAATTCTTGCAGGGATTTGACTTGCCCAGATTTAGCAAGTGCAAAGGTCGGGGATTACCGGTATCGAGGACAAACTACCGTACTGCTATGCTATGATACCGGCAACTTATTTCAATGATGGGATTGTTTAAGCCAGAGGCCGGGTTCCCCTTGAGCTGTAACTCTTTACGCTAACTCCACCTCGAGATGAGGCTGGCGAGACCTCACCACTTGTCACTCACCTTCCAAGTTCCAACAGCAAACTGGAGATGGCCACCCAAGCAGTGCAAGAGCGGCGCCACAAAGTTGCCAATCAGGTAGCAACCAGTGGCATTGCGCAACGTGAAACCGCGGTCCGTGGTTGCACAATGGCCAAGCTTCCCCGCTTTTAGTTTATGATGTTAAGAACTCCCCCCCCCCACCCACCCGCCGCCGCACTTGAACAGGGACTACCGGTACGGTAGATCTCCAATTTATCTCCATATTTTTGGTACTCCCACCTTCCAAAAAGGGAGAGGAAAAAAAGAAAAAGAAAAGGATGGCAACGCTCCTGACTCTCCCAGCAGAGCTCATCCTCCACATCGCAGCTTACCAATCCCCACCCACGGTCCTTTCCTTCCTACGCGCAAACCGCGCGCTCTACCACCTCCTCACGGATTCGCTAACGGATAGTGTCTTCAACGACCTGGCCTATGCCTCGAAAGCAATCTACTATGCCGCGGAGCGCGAGAACAAACACATGATCCGGCGCCTGGTGAAAGCGGGCATCCTGAAGGACATAGACTTCACCTTGAACACGGCGGTGCAGAATGAGAGCCCCAAGGTGATAAGTACGCTACTGGACTGCGGAGTGCCGGCCAATACGCAGGACGATTGGGGCGAGACTCCGCTCATCGTCGCCGCGACATCCAACCGTGTGGAGATCGTGAAGCTGCTAGTTCCGAGGGCGGACGTGGACGTCAATTCCACCGACCACCGACGCACCACCGCTCTCGCTTATGCTGTGCGGGGGACCCGCGGTGGCGTGGAGGTCGTTCGAGCCCTACTCGAACGGGCGGACACAGATGTGAACGTGCGTGATATTGATGGTCGCTCGGCGCTGTACCACGCCGTGGAAGTTGGCGGGCAGGAGAGTGTAGCGAGCCTGTTAGCCCGACCGGAAGTGAATGTGAATTTCGTGGATCATGTCGAGCAGGGTATGACGGCGTTGCATCGGGCTGTATTCATTGGTGATCAGAGCATTGTCGGATTGCTCCTCCATGATTCCCGCGTCGACGTAAACCTGGGGGACCGGATGCAACACACACCCCTACACCTTGCTGTAAAGCGTGGAAACGAGCCCGTGCTACGGATGTTACTGGATTGTCCAAGGGTCGACGTCAACGCCCCCAATGCGGTAGGCTGCACACCATTAGAGTTCGCCGTGACAAAGTCTAGAAAGGCCATCACTAGCATGCTAGTCTCGAACCCCCGCGTGAACGTCAACCTCCCAGACCCCCACCTACAAACCCCGCTTTCTATCGCAGCGCAAAAAGCAAGGACTACCGCCTTGCAGCTGCTCTTGGGGCGCGAAGACCTAGACGTCAACTTCCGCTGTGAGTCTGGAATGACCCCGCTATCCCACGCGGCGCAAGAACCCCTCAAGGTGCGCATCGCGCCAAAGCGCTACGAAAGGGTCATAAGCCTGCTTGGCGCTGACCCAAGGGTGGACGTCAACCTGATAGACCAAAGCTTGGAAACACCCCTGCATAAGGCTGCCCGCGCGCGCGGGCCCAACCTCGTTGAAGAGTTACTCAGACACCCCGACATCGCCGTCAACGCCCGTAACCAGGATGGCTCCACGCCATTGTGCTCGGCGATTTTGAAGGCGGGGCGGGAGGAACGGGAAGGCGCGGTCCTCATCGTGCAGGCGCTGCTAGCCGACCAGCGCGTCGATGTTAACACGCAGGACAAGAAGGGACGTACACCGCTGCATCTCGCCGTGATTAACCGACAAGTGAAGATTGCCGGGCTGCTATTGGCTCACGAGAAGATTGATAAGCATCTGATGGATGGGAAGGGGTTAAAGCCCGAGGAACACACGCCCGGTGCGAAGGATATATTTGCGGATGTTTTCGGGATGAGGGCGAGGAGTCCTGACGATGGGGTGAAGGAAGGGAAAGAGACGAAAGTGAAGGGGGAAAGGGAGGGGAAGAAGGGCAAGAAGAGGAAAAAGGCTTTACACTGGGTATGCACTTTCTCGTGTGGGTTGGGGGGGAGGGGGAAGGAATAAATGGCGCTCTTTACGGAGTATACGATGTTCTGCTCCTCTTGTTTTCCCCCTCTTTCTTTCTTTTTGTAGTTTTAAATGATTGAATGGCGTTTGGGTTTGGGCTTTGGAAATGAATGAGCGAACGAACGAACAGATATACAAGGCTGTTTTACGGAACATGCTGGGTTTTATATACCATAGCTATTATATCGAAGCAACCCTCTCCCTACTGTGTACTATATTATAATGTTACATTATCAGCAACCTCAATTTTGTGAAACCGAGCGAATCAAATCGGTGTAATCCTTCTAGCAATGTTTCTCCCATCCTTTCCTTTCCGCCACCGGGGAGAGGGAGGAAAGGGCGATATATAACACCCCTTCACCTCCTAGCATTTTAACCTAACCCTGCTATGCATGTAACTTAACCTACGATACCACAACGCAATACAATTATGATAATAATATCATACTAAAAATCCCACCCATCTTTACGCACCACCGGGGGTATCATAATATTATAAAAACAGGCGGGTATCATACCAGCACTCCTAGACACACTGCCGGTATTATACGTACGAGTAAATAGGAACATGAATGTGTGGCTCACGCCACAGCTATGAGACAAGGAAGAAAGAATATGTAGTCTCTAGCATGGCACAGCACTAGACTATACCACGCACCATAATACCTGTAGACTATACACACCTTTTGCACATCACAACACCCCGCCAACCACCATACCATGCTTTCCAGAGGCCTTTTCGAAAGCTTCATCATCATATCATGGAAAACGATACTGTACGATAGAGCCCTTGAAAGCGCTTGGTTCGGAAACTTTGCACGCGCGCGCGCGATGGGAGCCACTCTGTGGCTGGGGAGGGAGGGGTACTTGATTTGCATACTTGCTCCCTGGCCTGACCCGAGTTGTGGCATCGTATCGTGAAAGAAAAAAAACTCGGTCAGTCGAGTGCGGTAGCTTTTGCGATATGGAACGAACGGACCACTCCGAGAAGGAGCAGTGTTTTCTAGGCAGGGTACAGCTTATTTAGGCTGAGCCCGCTGGATCTCATTAACTGGTGTTGGGCAATTTTGTTGACCTGCGCTGTTGGGCCTATCGCGGTTTGGTGTTGCGATTTCCGTTATGATGGGCAATCCCGTACCATAGTGGGCTGGGTTTGGCGGGTTCCCATGGGTGGTTATTCACGGGTTGTAGGTAAAGTGCGGGTTTCACGTATTATCACTCGTGTACAACACTGGTCTATGGGGTGAACTTGAGGGATGATACCTACCACACTCACCGCTATACGGTACTGTACAAGGCCGACGCTAACTAAACCTAGGCCCAATGTTATTGCTTTCCCCCCTTTTTTTCACCCTCCCCGTGCACAGTACAAGTCTAGATGTCTGAGATAGAGTTGTGAACCGTTTTTATACCCCCTCCGGTTTTCATTTTTCTACCGCCCAAGCTGCTGCCCTCTCCTCATCAAGTTCCTCCTAACCTTCCACGCACTCCTGCCCCTCCCATCGCCAGTGCTCCCTCCACCAAAACGAACCCATGGCACCCCCTGTCCAGCACCATCTTCCTCGACCCCCGCCACAATCTCTGCGACACACAACTCCAACCTCCCACGCACAAGCACAGTCCTCTTCCCCCGCAGCCTCTCGGCGGCATCGGCACTAAGCGTAGTAACAACCCATATCTCCCTCTTTTCCACATCAACGCCTTTAATCAGCGCCATCCCCACAGCACGGGAACGTTCGGGCGCGGGCGGGGTGGACAAGTACGGGAGCCCCTCTGGCGTTAGGATGATTTTTGTAGTAGTCTCGTTTATGCTTTCTTCGTCGTTGTCGACTTCCACGATAGCGACTAGTGTGCCATCGATGGCGGTGAGGAGTTCTGCGGGGGAGAGGTCTTCTTCGTGCAGGAGGGATACCCCGTCGATTGCTGGGTGCGCGCCGGCATATGGGAGGCGCCAGGGCTGGATTTCGGCGAGGGGCTTGACAACCCAGCGTAGGGTATCCGGGCAGTAATGCATGAAGGAGGAGGTTTGTAACGTGCGCAGGTCCGCTGCCGTGAATCTTGTGTTTTCGCTGGTGGTGCAGGATTCGAGTACGTGCACTCTCGGGGGATCTGTCAGGGGGAGGACGTCCATTACTGGGATCGAGTGGCCCAGCGCTGAAGTTATGTAGATGACGTCGGTGGCGCGCGAGGCCTGGATAATCTCTTGGAGGAGTTCCAGGCCTAGGGATTTTACCCACCCGGCCGAGTTGATGAGGAGTGGGCCCGGGTCGGTGAGCGCCGCGGAGTGGTAGTCAGATAGGAGGGCGAGGATAGCGCGGATGTATGCTGATGGATCTTCGCGTGGGGAGGTGTAGCCAATGTGGTGGGCCGTTATGAGGGTTTTTGGGAGGGACGGGCTAGTGAAGGGGGGTCCGAGGATAGGTCGGTTAAGCGTGTGGAGGGACAGGAAGCACGGAGGTGTGAAGGAGGGTTGGCCCGGGTCGACGTCTAAGTAGTAGATTCTCGGGTATGCTTCCGCGGTGAGGAGCTGGTTCGTGAGAATCCGGGAGAGGGTGGACTTTCCAGCCGACTTTCCCCCGGAAAGGAGAATGACCGGGGGTGCAGCATTTTCGGTATCGGCGGTCTTCTCAATCTCTCCGGGTATCTCCTCCCACGGTCTTGGGATGGTGAGAATCGGTAAAGGGGTGCTTGTAGTAAACAACTTCTTAGGCATTAGTCATGGCCTCCCAATATACTACTACTACGAATAAACACTCATACTGGATGAAAAGACCTCCCACCACCTCCTCCAACTGGCGCCCAAATCCCATTAGCCACAGGGCACGTCCTCCCCAAATCCCGTAGCCCGGACTCCGTCTTCGTGATCAAAATCTCGGTATCAGCACCCTTAACCTTCACGCAGGCGATCTCTGGCAAGGCATGCGTACTCGGCGCAAACACCTGATGATATCCGGACTCGCGAGTTAATTTTGCGCCGGAGATAGTGATGGCGCCTTTTTTTACGCAGAGCCCGTACTCCCCGAGGATCACAAGTGTCTAACTGTGATTAGCCCGATTGATATACTGACGAGGGAATAACATAGGGGATAAAAACCTCCCCGGGGGCCATCCGGACAAGACAACTCCCGTCTTGAGCGGGGATGTAGTTCTCGGAAGTGGGTGTGAAATTCGATATCCGGACTTTATCAACCTCCGTGCCCATGTCCTTTTCAATATCATTCTGCTGTTCCGCCGCCATTACCGCCTTGGCCGAAGACGTAGGAGCTGCTTCGCCGCTCCCGGACGAAATCTGGACATGACTGATAACAACCCGCTTCCCACCGCTATCCAATCCCATCTCGCTCTCCCTACGTTTCCATATCTCCTCACCCGGTAATCTCGGAGCCTTTCCTTCCCCCCTTTCATTTTCCACCTTCTCCACCTCTCCTAACTCAACGTGCTGCGCACTAGCAGCTAGCGAGCGAAGCCTGCGTGCTGCGAGGGCACTCATGGGCGCTTTTGCCAGAATTTGTCAGTACTACGAAAGCCGCACGGGATAGGAGAGGAGGAGAAGGAAGAGTACGTTTCGGTTCATCCTCTCTTTGCTTTTTCGGCATTGTCTTGTCTGCTATGGCGATAGTAGTTTTGTTCGTTGTGTTTGAGGTTGGCGGCTTAATTGGGATTCGAAGGGTGGTGTACTCCAGTGATGTGCTGGTTGGGTCCACGGCACGTGATAGGGAGCCTAACCCTAGCCTTGGACTGTGCTCCTACAGGTTTCGAGTGATTAACTCTGACTTATCTCCAGGCAAGAGTCAAGCTGGGAGCGATCGCAAACTCCTCATGAAGCCCTTGGGAAACACTGAAAAAGCTATCACACCCCATCAAGCTTTATTCTATATCCACACCATTAAGCCATTGGAATGACATTCGCTCGAAACACCCCAATCATCACTTCCATAATCAAACTGAAAGGTCGTAAACCTGTCGAGTCAATTCGGCCCGCCCCCCGAAGCCCATGCTAATCCAACAAACCCGCCAAACCCGCCAAACTGCCGTTCAAAGGGAAGAAGTAAAGGAGAAAAAGGAGAAGAAAACAAAACCCCATACGATGGAGCTCGATATATAAGCTATACACGACAGCAATGACAGGACAAGACTAAGAAAAAAAAGATCTGCAAAAACCAAAAATGGAAATCTCCCACTATTACCGGTAGTGATTCCCTGGGCCTCTGACTTAAGCTTCGCTCCCGAACTCCTTTGTCCAATCATCGCTCTTCTTGACATCCTCCTTGCTGACGGTAGGTCGACTCATTCTCACCGCTTTTACAAAGTCTTTTAGCTCTAGGGGTGGCTCCATGAGTTTCTCGGGGTCTACGTCTACCCATGTCATCTCTATTGCCCCGGGAGCGCCGGGGGAACATGGTGTTAGTTTTTCCTCGTGCTCTGGTGTTATGACCTGCGGGGTGTCAGCTGGGACGAAAGCTAGGGGAACAAGAGGAGACACCTTTCTGTAGTGGGTCGCTGTTTGGATTTTCCGGACTGGTTGCATAAGGGCGTCTTGAACGGCGATGTTGATATCACTACCGGTGTAGCCTTCTGACATTTGGCCGAGGGTTTTGTAGTCTTGAGGGGTGAGGGCACAAGGCGTTGAGCCGACCGAAAGTTCAAACATCTTGATCCGGCCAGGAAGGTCGGGAACGGCGATGTGTATTCTTCGCTGGAATCTGCTCCGGAGTTAGTAACGCTAACCTGAGTCTCCCGGGAGAGTAATATACCGTCGTCGAATAGCGGAATCTAATTGCCATGGGATATTTGTAGCTCCAAGTACCAACACGCCCGATGTATCGTGACCCACACCGTCCATCTGTACCAACATCTCCGTTTTTATCCTTCGACTAGCTTCACTCTCGCCCTCTCCTCTAGTTCCGCAAAGGGCATCAACCTCGTCGATGAAAATAATCGAGGGTTTGTTTTCTCTCGCCATCGCAAACAGCTGCTTCACAAGTCTGTATGAACCGCATCAATACCTCTTCTAACGGCGACATCTCCGGGTGATAATACGAACCTCTCACTCTCGCCCATCCACTTAGAAACTAAGTCTGAGCTGCTCACCGAGAAGAAAGTACTGTTTGCTTCCGTCGCCACAGCCTTCGCAAGATAACTCTTACCGGTGCCGGGGGGTCCGTAAAGCAGAATACCCCTCCACGGCTTCCTCTTTCCGGTGAATAGGTGGGGGAACTTTATGGGTAAGATAACTGCCTCCTTTAGCGCCTCCTTAGCACCTTCCAGACCAGCGACGTCCTCCCAGCGAATGTTCGGTTTCTCCGTAAGAATAGCTCCGGCCAGTGCTCCTCTCAGCTTTTTATTCTCTGGATCAATGGCGTCCTCCTCATCGCTGTAATTCTCGTTAGACCTGCCCTCCCACAGCTTCCCAAAAAGTAGAAATAACAAGGGCAAGAAGAAATACATACCTCCCCCTTTGCCCACCTCCATTCTCTTTTCCGTTCACACCAACTTTACTGGGCTTCTTCTTCCCCTTAGCCTCCTCGAGGTGCGTCTTGAGCTTCTCGGCTCGCTCCATGTACTCGGCAGCTTTAGCACGGATGCTCTCCTTCATCTTCGGATTCTTCTCCCACTTCAAAGCTAGCATGAAGCATTCCAGGGCGGAGTAATACTGAGTGTATGCGGCCTCATAATTCCCCGCCGTGTCCTCCTCAATTGCTTTCTTGACGATGGTTATCGCTTTCTAATTAAACCATTACCCATTCATTAGCTCAACTTGTAAATCCTCATCGCGGAGAAGGATGGGGAGAGGAGCAACATACCCCGACGAAATCGGTATTAGACATGGCGATGACAAGTGCTCGAAAAGCAAGCCCAACTCAACTCGGGTGCGGGGAGTGCAAGCGAAGAGGAAGAGAAGAAAGGCAAATGCTGGTACCGAAGAATGATCTGTAGCAAGGCAAGTAATTATGGAATCAGTTATGAAGCCCAAGTAGGGATAGGAGCGAGAGGAGCTCACGAGGACAAAAAGAAGGGAAAAGGGAGATACCGATACTCGTACCGCATGCAGAGCAAAAAAATAAGGTAGAGAGGCTTTGATTGTCGTGGTGACACCTTGTAAAAGTCTTGGCGATGCCATCCCCCCACCACAACCGTGATATTGCGCCCAGTTCTACGGAGTGCCAGAGAAGGGAAAAAACTTTCGTCCCTTAACCGCTACACTATGGCAGGAAAAGTGTTGCAGGATCTTACGGATCAGTTCCAGGCTCTATCTAAAGGTGTTTTTTCTGGATTGTATGCTCTAGTGGGGGTAATGCTAATGGGAAATAGACATGAGCTCTATTGTCGAGGCGCGACAGAAATTAGATTCGCAGCTTCAGGAGAATAAGTCCGTACAAAAAGTATCATCTATCCACACGAGCTAGCAATGGGGTTTGACTGACTGACTTGAGTAGGAATTCGCAAGTCTGGCAGATGATACAAAGATCTACAAGCTTATTGGGCCCGTTCTCGTCAAGCAGGACAAGTCGGAGGTGGTGATGAATGTGGATAAGAGATTGGAATTTATCAACTCAGAAATGTATGCTCTTCACTACGCTCGCCTTCTTGGGCCCAGGACTAACCGTCCCAAACAGTGCGCGCATCGAAAAGCAAATCTCCGACACTCAAGGGAAGCAGGAACGAAAAAAGATGGAAATCATCCAGGCTCAAACTCAGCTACAACAGGATGCCCAGGCACAGGTAGGAGCATAGTCTAAATTCTAGAAAAGTCAAAAATCCCCCTTTCCCCCAGTTGTACCACAGAAAATCACAAAGACTTTTGAATGCTCGTCCAAGGCAATATGATATAACACAGTCCCCAACACAACCAGTTGTCCCCACCATGTGGAACAGAAGAAAAACACCAACTCAGGAAAGGATACCCTTCCTATTCTTCTTACTCTTGTGCTTCCTCTCCCTATGTTCCCCCTTTTCGCTCTTCACTCTAATAAACCCTTCCTCTTCCCCACTTTCCCTCCGCTTCTTCTTCCTAACAGGCTCTGAAAGCTCTGGCTCCACAGCATCCGGCATCCCATCCTCATCCTGATCACCGACATACCCCATCGGCTTGAACCTCATCTTCAACCCATCAGGCTGAGCTCTAACACTCTTCGCAGCCACTCTCTCCCTCCTCTTCTCTGGAGCCTTTCTATCCGGCAGTGTCTCAAAAAACTGCACAGATTTCGTAATCTTCTTCCCGCCTTCAAACCATCCCCCTTAAATCAGCGCCCCCATCCCTCCCCCTCAGCCAAAAACAGCGGTAGTGGTGGAATAGGACTCACCAAGTAAATACCTCCCCCCTCCATCCGGCACCAAAACCTGTACACCTGCACCCTCATCCGTCTCACGGACTGAAAACATCCGCCCACTACTAGTTCCGAGCACCTGTGCATTATCCAGTACGTCGGCAGCATTAACACTCCCCAACTTTGACAGCGGTGCTGACGCTGGCGCCGATATCAACCATAACTCCTTCCCGGCGAGGTTCTTGGACGAGAACGGGTTTTGACTAGACGGTGAGGGCTGCGGAGGACGGAGGAAGTCGCTTGGGGGATAGTATTCTTCGTCGGATTCCGGTGACACGGATGTTTCTTCCTCTTCGTCTTCCTCCTCTTCGTCTTCCTCCTCCTCTTCGGAGTCAGATGTAGACTCAGATTCAAATGCAGACTCGGAAGACCCCGCCGGCGTGGAATCGTCCTCGGCGTCTGAAGTTGTGACTTTCTGCGCTGACCGTGGTTTCACTTTCTCCTGCCTTTGCCCTTGTTTCGTGGGCGTAGGAGTAGATTTTGTCAAGCGTTTTTTCGCAGTGTTTGCTGAGGAGGCCATATTTGTTGGCTTTGACCGTTATTCGGCCGATTTAGTTGGCTGCTGGGGTTGAAAAGGGTTGGTTTGTTGACTTTGGATTCGCTTGCAGCTGCGCTAGTGTTGATCTAGTTAGCAGAAGCGATGGTCTGGGTAGTTCTTGTTGTAGGGTATTTTTGAGAACGGATCGCACGCTGAGGCGAAGTGAAGGCGGTCAAGGTAGGGCTCTATTCAATTGATGCTGAATGATGCAGCAGTGAAGACTGAAAGGCAATCTTCCAAGGAGATCCCGAGTTGGCTTAGCGCAACACGACTGTCTAATTCCCCCGTTGAATCCTAAACCTCCATCAATCACAGTCACCACATCTCACTCGATCACCGGTCAAGTCAAGTCAAACATGCATACAAACACTGCAGGCAAGATGAATTCGTGTATCAACCTACAAACTCAAACCACAATATATAATTCCTGAGATGCTTCTTTCCACGATCGCTACCGCCACTATTATCAGTACACGGCACACTGCAAACGAGTAAACGAACCCACATAATACCAACACTCGAAAAATGTCCACCCCACTTCAGAATACCGGCTCGAGTAAATACACAGACAAAGTTTTGCCTGGGTTTTACTTCCCCACAGACGCTGATGGTAGGGTACTACCTTTATTCTCGGGAGACATGCCCAGCAGGCCTAGAAGCACGCTCTCGGCTCGTGAAATGAGGCCTGCAGGAATGGACTTACCCGCGCTGAAGGTGATTACTGAGCGAACGGTTGTGTCTGCAGATGCAGATCTCAGAGTATCACGTTTATCCTCTCCCTCCCCCTCAATCCGCCAGCATCGACTCGTTCGTGCGCAAAGCGCCCCAGGCCCCTGCCTTGCACTTACCCCAGCAGCACAGCAGCCAGAGCCTCCCCACCAAGCCCCACTCTTCCCATGCGATTCTGCGGGCGCTGTGCTTCCGCTTTTTCACCCTTCTACTGCTACTTCTAGTTCGCCCCGGTCACGCTCTACTACTGCCACTATGTCATTAGACAACTCACCCACTTCCCCTCATTGCGAGGCTTCTGGGGTGGTTCTTGGGCCATTTGAGCAGTCGGTGGCGGCTGGTAGTAGTCCCCCCGCCCCTTTCGTGGCCGTTGGGGGCGGTGATGGTGATGATGATGAGGAAGAGGAGGATAGTGTCGACAGTGTGATTGAGTGGATTGATGAGATGTTGAGTGGGTGTGGAGTTGTTGGGGAGGGGTTGGGGGGAAGGGAAATGAAGAGGGGAGGAAGGGGGAGGGATGCCAGGGAGGTGCTTGAGTGGCTGGAGGAGTTGAAGTTTGAGGTTTGAGGGTGCAGCCCCGCCGGTCTCCCCGGCGAGCTTCTGGGGAGTTTTTCTTTTTCTTTTTCGAGTTAGAGTGTGGCGATGGAATAGTTCTCAGTTTTAGTATAATGGCCCTCACAGTAATAATATTTGGTTGCTAAATTGTGCTAGATGCATCATGTAAGTCGCCTGAGAACCACCCGATAGAACGGATATCCGGAGACTGCCGTGAAGGTCGGGCGAAGAGAAAGCTGTGCGCCTGGATATCATACCGATAGCTTTTCGGGGGTGTTTAGCTCGCTATGGTTTGAGATAGCTGTGATTTGTGATCATGAGTTCCAAATCACAATTTGAAATATGATAGTTTCAACTCATAATTCGCAAACAGCCCTCTGCCAATAGCCCCAGCCATTTTCAAAACCCCAGACCGCGATTCTAGATAACTCTGTGAGGGTGAGTAAAGGAGTAGGGCATACCAATTGGGTGGCCTGGGTGTAGGCCTAAGGGACTCACTAGCATTTTTTATAATACACTTGGGGGCATAAAAAAATAATTTTAGCCCTAAATCTTCAAATCTCACTCTGAAAATTTCCCAAATTACAATCCGGAAAATTACTATTATAGGCAAATATCATATCATACCGTAAACATCTCAAATCGTGATTTAGGCCAGGATCGTGGTTCGAGATAGTGAACAGCTTGAACCACGGTGTCCCAGACACCCTTATATCGCTCGTGTTAGTAAAATTTCACACGTATTATATGGTAAGTGCTGTGCTCAAGAGGTTTATTGGGGAAAGGGATAAGGGGAACCTATTGGCTGAAGAGCTTGACCATGTAGTGAGGCCGACCAGCGCGCCCTTGTGGCCCTAGTTGTTGATATAGGCTTGCTATAGCCTCGCTCCTCAGTGGTAGCGTCATAGTTTTACTGGAACTGGATAATTCGTTGCTTGCGGTTGGCCCACGTTTCTAGGATTGTGGTGCTTTTATGATAGCGGGCGGTGGGGGCTAGCTCCTAGCGAGCCGGAAGGAAAATGTAGTGTTGGTTGCGGATTTATGGTGGTGATCTATTAGGTGATCTAGATATTATGGCACACGGTTTTGGGGGGGGGGAGAGTATATAATGGACTTTCGATTTCATGGGAGTTGGAAACAATTTACTCTAATTCTAGCTAATCTTGCACCTATGATATAGGCTATTCACATCTATCTCTAGGTAATGTGTAAGTTGAGAAGGGGGCATTTTTTGTATTTCCCACGAAAAAGATATTTGTTGACTCTGTTTTTGTCGTATTCTTTTTACTTTCGTCCTTTATTCCCCTTTATCTCGGCCTTCCAGCTATGCTTCGCTCAGGGCGCATACGAGGAGATAGGGCAGTGGGAGAAAAGAGCGGAACAGATCTGAGTGGGTATTCTGGATCATTATATTTGTCTATCCATTGTAGAGTACATGAGACTAGCTAACTGCCAGACAGGAACATATATCAACCACAAGGACATCCTATCCCACCATGAGCCACTACTCATACCCATGCCATTCCATGTGAGTCACCTACTCCCATGCATACTCCTGGGCTAACAAAAGGAAGGCAACAAACTTACACAGCCCATAGCCTCTGAGCTTTCCAGCTCTTTCATACTGCCATTACAGCATTCCCACATGTCTCCTGTGTTTCCCCATATCTGCACAGCCCCAAAACTCTTGTCCATTCCTGTATCACAGTGCTTTCCACAAACACAAAAGCCCAAATCCTAACCACTTTTCCAAAGCCACAGACAAGCACGTCACAGTTGGCCTGTACTAACCTGTTTGGTATCATATGTACTTGCGTTCACAGCACCTTTTACTAACTTTTGATATGACTTCTAATACTTGGTCTCACGGCAATCAACAATAACATTACCTGCCGACTTTTTCTACAAGGATTTTACCTATACTTTTACCGTCTCTTTATTGGGGTATTAATTTCTTTCTAGATTAGGTAAGCGTGCACTAGTTTTTTCAGTGTTTATCTTTTTTTTTAATTTGGGAAACATTTTCTGCTCTGAGTCAGGGTTATTTTACTTGGTTCTATTTTAAGCCCTGGTCGGCATGCAGCAAAGATCATGATAATTATTTTCTTTTCGTATTGCAGATTTTTTATAGTTAATTGGCATAGCTATAGCCTTGCAATGTTTTTTAATTCAGGATTTTCTGAAATGACATTGAAATTTTGAGAAGAAAGACAAGAAGAAAGATTCTTATTTTGAATTACAGAGCAATACTTGAATTCTTGGTAACACTCTTTCGTATATCTATCCTACTTGATTGCACAGTCAAGTTTATGCACAGGCCTGGGAAATTCTACTCGCATAACCCCCCCGTTTAGGGCTTTGTGAGAAATCGGAACACAGTATTGCAGTCTTATAAGGTTGTTTTGGAAATGGGAAAAGCATTGTGCAAACATATTTATTTTCAGAAATGCCAATGTATTTTTATTTCAACTTGTAAGCCCCTTTCAAGAAATACCATGTTATTTTCTCAATGGCATGATGCATGCCATAAAAGGCCTTATTTTATTCCGTTCGATTCTATCCTGTCTTGTTCGGGTTTATTTTATTCTTCCATTATGGTAGAGAGTCTAATTAACAAGAGTGGTCTACTTAAAACCTTCCTTTCACTCATTTAAAAAAAAAGGTTGGTGGTATTGTAGATTCCGTCTGAGATCCGCAGTTATAGAATACGGTAGGTTTTCTCACAACTGACCAGTATAATAGGATCCTAAGTTAAGGCAACCGGAAATCTATGTGGTGCGGTGCAGGCACCGCTAAGTTGTATGGACATGCAGTTCCCGAGCAACAGCTGCACGTAAGCTCGACGCAAGCAGGGCAAAATTCAGAAGCCTGATGACTGCTGAATTGTTCAGTTCCCGGTGCAGTCAGGTCTGAAATGGTATTAGTAGGTAGCTGGGCTAATATAACTTGCATAACAGATGGGTGAGATATCGGAAGCTGCCATGATGGAAAGCCTTCCTGACTAGCTTGACTCAATACTTGTAATTGCACTAGTACAAGCAATTGAACTGGAGAATGGGAGATAGCCTGGGAGCGTATGAAGGAGCTGTCTGGGGTGAGATACAGGGGGAGTCCATTGAAATGCTATTTTTGATGGTATTGTGTTAATGAATCATTAACCGGCGATGGTAAGTTTTTGGGGCCCATATACTGATTATAATGAGACCCCTCCTTAGCACGGTGAGTTGACAATATCCGAGATGGCTATTTAGCTTGACTTCAGACCCAGACTCTAGACCAACAATTCTAGGGGGGGACTTGGGGCTGGGAATGGGGTTTATTTTCTTGGGGCTATATTCAAGTCCCGGCATATTTTCTGCCTACAACACTTTGGCGGTGGTAGTCGGTGGATTAAGTATAGCTTCAATTGGTTATGGCCTAAAAAAGGTAGCTGTTTATGGAACAATGGGGGTGGCAAGGATTTTTCTTTCTTGTTCAAGTTCCCGCCAAGAATCAGCTCTCAGGCAAAAGCTTCTCCTGGAGCCTCCAAAGAGGCTGTGAGTGCGTAGTCCACAATTTCTATATTGGGTTAGCCTGGCTAACGGAATTTTCTCGTTCGCCGTTATTTTTTGCCTGTTGCCTCCACCCTACTCGCTGTCTGCCCCTTCGTTTCAAGTGTCAACATCCCCCCAGCCCTTCCTTCTCTTTCTCTTTTACCCTCTTCGTCGTCGTCTATCTGTCTCCCTTCCACCTCTTTCTTCCTCGTCGTCCTTCTTCCTCCCCTCTTCCCAGTTGTTGTTGTTCCAGTTGTTTAACATCCACTCCCCCACCATCCCCACCATCCTCCCCCCGCCCCGTTCGCGTGTCTTGTTTATTCTCGTCTGCCCCGCGATCCGGCTTCTTGTTCTATTCTGTTAGCTCCGTCTCCTTTATCCGCGGTGTTTAGCTACTCTTCGGCGAAAGGTTTCGAGCTCTTGCTTTTATTATTTCCTGTGTGGGAATCTCTACTCCGAATCTTATCGCTGGGCTTTTCTGCCCAATCGGACCGACTCAACGAACCAGCCAACCAACAACAGCAACAACAACCGACCATCCTCGAAGAAACCAGGAAACTCGAAGGCATAGGAAACGACTGTGGAATCGAACGAAACAGTTTTTCCCTTTCTTAAAACAAAACAGAGAGTACTACCACAGCCCACTTACCACCCATCGCTTATCCTCCCATTCACTTGTGAGGATTGTCATGGCTGCTACCGAAATGATTACTCAGTTTGCTTGTGAGTTGCTGCCCCTGTTGATGCGGAGAAAGTGCGAAAGCGGATGAAATACTCAATAATATCTGCACTTTGGGGATGGACATCTTGTTTTCTGCTGTACTGTTGAACAAGACTTTACACTGCACTAGTGCTTTAAAGGCTGACGTTTGATCGACGGAAACGTGCAGATCGAACACAAAAAACCATCGGCTTGATTGATGGTCACCCTCAATACTCGCACCAATCCGGATTTAATAAGTAAGTCTTTAAGTGATTCTATTTTGCTCATCTGTACAGGTTGTCTAACATTTTATCTGTCTTGCAGGCCTGAAACAAATAATAGATGCTGTACCTATAGCCCTGATGGGAAGTATTTTGCTTGGGCCTGTAACGAAGAGTATGCTCTTGTCCTAACTGGAATTGTCCTTGCCCTCTTGTCTTTAACCATAGCTGATACTCTGCTCTTCAGCGTGAAGATTGCCAACCCAAATACTGGAGAACTAGTCACTACTCTGCCGGCACAAAATGTTCACGAAATTGGATTTTCTCCTCGCGGTAGCTACATCATCACATGGGAACGACCCAGTATGTTTAACCCGTTCAAATATCAGGGGCTAGAGCTAACACACTTCCAGCCAAGCAGGAGGACGGCGGTGCTTCAAAGAATTTAAAGATTTGGAAAACTGAGACGGCCGAACACGTTGTAGCATTCGTGCAGAAATCTCAGTCGGGATGGAACCTCCAGTACACGTATGATGAAAAGTATTGTGCGCGGGTGGTTACGAATACTGTGCAGTTCTTTGAGGCCACGAATATGAATGAGGTCTGGAAAAATCTTCGTGTAGAGGGGGTCACTGAGGTTGCGCTGAGTCCGGGGAAGAACTATTCGGTGGCGGCGTTTGTTCCGGAACGGAAGGTAAAATTTTAATTACCTAAATCCTGTGTCCTGTGACTATCGCTAATTTGCATTGGTTCTAGGGTAACCCGGCAGTCGTCAAGATTTTCCAAGTCCCTAATTTCGATGATCTTCTGTCGCAGAAGAGCTTTTACAAGGCTGACAGGGTGCAGCTCAAGTGGAATGCTTTGGGTACTAGTGTCTTGGTATTTTCTCAAACTGACGCCGACAAGACTGGGAAGAGTTATTATGGGGAGACTAATCTCTATTTGATTACTGTTGCTGGAAATTATGACTGCCGTGTCTCGCTTGGTACGTGCTCCTCAAGGCTTCTTAAGAGCTTGGCTAACAGTAATCTTTGCCCCACAGATAAGGAAGGACCAATTCATGATGTCGCCTGGTCAACCGATTCAAGAGAGTTTGGTGTTGTGTATGGATTTATGCCAGCGAAGACCACAATCTTCGATGCACGAGCCAATGTCATCCACCAATTACCGGCCGGTCCGAGAAACACAATTCTTTTTTCTCCTCATGCTAGGTTGGTCCTTGTTGCAGGGTTCGGGAATTTGCAAGGCTCGATGGATATATATGATAGGCAAGCGGGGATGAAGAAGATTTGCACTATCGAAGCATCCAATGCGAGTGTCTGTGAATGGAGTCCGGACGGTCGCCATATCCTCACTGCGACGACAAGCCCAAGGTTGAGAGTGGACAACGGGGTCAAGATTTGGCATTATACCGGAGGATTGATGTACACCATTGATTTGGATGAATTGTACCATGTGACTTGGCTCCCCCAGAGTGCCTCCATGCATCCTTTGCCGAATCCGCTTCCCCCGGCGCCCGCTGCTCACGAATCGGCTTTAACCCACGTTGCGACGACAACTCCTAAAAAGCCAGCCGGTGCTTATAGGCCGCCTCATGCCCGTAACACGGCGACCCCTCTTCATTTTAAACGTGAGGACGAAGGTGGAGCGGCCCATATTTACGCCAACGGTTCTGGAGGTGGAAGCGGCAGTGGGTCTAACGGACTGTTCGGAAAGGCCCGAAGGAGGGAAGTCCCCGGAGCGGCACCAGCAGAGAAGCTAGTCCCAGGAGCTGCCCCTGGTGGTGGCGTCTCTTTGGCTGGAACTGGCGCTGGTGCCGATGAAGAAAACCTAAGTCGAACGGCAGTGAAGAATAAGAAGAAGCGTGAGGCTGCTAAGAAAGCCAAGGCTGAACAGCAGCAACAAGCCGCCAATACTGCTGGGAACGGGGTTCTACAGGGGCCTCAACCCGATAGAGAAGGCCGCGAGGGCAATGGGAGGAATCCTCATCAGCACCATACTAGGAGCAAGTCTAGGAACAATCAACAAAGCGAAGGCCATCGCAGGTCTAAGAGCAAGACTGGCGGAGAGAATCAAAACCACCATGGCCGACACCATTCTGAGCAGCAACTTCATATTAGGACTGGTGCTGATAATCTTGCTCCCCCGATTGACCCGTCGACGCCCCAGAAGCGCCAGACAGATCTAGATGCCGAACCTCAGACACCTGACGGAACCCCAAGCACTCAGGATAAGAAGCTAAGAGGATTGCATAAGAAGCTTCGCGCCATCGAGGATCTCAAGCAGAGACTTGCGAATGGGGAAAAGTTGGAAGATACACAGCTCAAGAAAATCAGAACCGAGGAGCAGGTTAGGAAGGAGTTGGATGGTCTTGCTTAACATTTCTTTTTGCCCTGGGAAGGCAATTTCTAGTTGTGTTTAGGGACATCACACGTTTGTGTATAACTATCCGATTGTATGAGAAAATAGCCTGCTTTTGTTTTTTGTCTTTTTTGCATAACACGGGTCTGGTGGGGTTTGCATTAAATACAAGGGCATAGGTCGGGCTGTACGGTGGTTGTCGGTGGCTAGCTTGAGGTTGTTCGATAAACCTGATATTGAATTATAAAAAAAGAACGCGTTAAAAGGGAGCATGAGCCCTTGTCAATTAAATACGATTTCTGAATGTCGAGTACTTGCAAGCATTGATTCTCGCTCGTTGTTTTTGGCACTGGATATTACTCGGGGTGGGGTATTGGGGGGTTTCTGCCCACAATCTGTGAGTAGTGTTTGGATGCAGTAGGGAACACCGTATAAGATAAACTATCCGATGAGTTACCGACTCGTATCGGGGTTTGAGATAGGGTGTTCACACATCGCGTCTGTCTCATCTATGAATGACAGAGGGAAAAAAACACTCCCCTGCCCCGCTAGCTGGCTGCACACGAGCGCTGTTATGTGCGCAGTGCGTGCTAGGTGTGAGTGATTTAGTTAATATTTGTCTGCCTGTGGTCCTAAGGTTGGGGGCGCGGGTTGGGTGCCGTATTAGACAAGACTGAGAGCAACCATGTGCGTTCCAGGCGATGATCATTTCCTGTGGGATTTCTACTCCTCCCCGCCCAAGAGCGGCCCTCCGGCTATCCCTCTGGCTTGGACTATGAACCTGACGCTCTAGTGCATTGGGGGTGAGTTTTGAACCTTCTACAGGGGTGTTTTTTCCTTTTGAGGGGCGGCGAGGGCACTGTACTGCCATAATATTGTAAGTTGTTGCTTGGCCTATATATAACAACCTAGGGAAGATTCTACAGGTTCTGAGGGAACTTTTTGTTGTAATTGTTTTTCGCCTCTTACATAACATATATATATCTGATACCACTTGGCTTGAGTTCTTTTTTTTTTTGGATGAGGAAGGGATCGAGTTATAGTGGCCTCGACTAATTATTGGATCCGGTCCTCGGAGGAGGACGAGAGATTGTTAATCGGCATGCTTTGGATGGGGTAAGGAGGCATAAGGTAATTTGGGGTTGGAGCTGGGCTACGGGGTTTTACTTACCGTTGGGGGCCTTGCCAAGGGGAAAGAAAAGAAAAAAAATATGCTTTATGCTTTATGGTTTGTGCCAGTTCGCCAACAATTAAGGAAGCGCGGCTCAGTTGGGGGCCGGGGCATGCGGGAAAGTTCCCCCATACTCGTAGAGTTTAGGTTTTAAAGATAGGCCAATCAGTAACAGGGGTCTGCTTCTACTTGTACCGGAATATGGATGCCGAGATTTTTAGCATTTTCGAGGAAAGGGGTTTCCCGAAGAGGCCTACTCTCGCTCGCTTATTTTGGCTGGGCTCTATTTTGTTGTTATAGTAGCGCCGTTCTAAGTTTGACTGGACGGCCCGGGTGGTTTTCTGGGCGGGACTGTCGTGGGCCGGGTTGTGCCGCATTGCTTTTCATGCATTGGGCTGTGAAACGTCCACTCGGGTGTGCCCGTGAAAATCGGAAACTCGGGGGATAAAGTTTGTTGGAAGAGACAGGAGTGTTTGGGAAGTCGCTGTGTTGTACCGAGTGATAGGAGATGGCTGCGAGTTAGAGTGTGAAGCTATGAAATTTACAAGTCGTTATGGAGCGGGAGAGGTTTAATTGATTGGCATACAATTGAAGTGGTTTTGGGGGGGTGGTATATTGAGCTCGGGATTGGGATGCTTTCATACGGGTGCCAGATGGGCAATATAAACTGTTGCACGAACGGAAAAATCTACTAATAGGTAATAGCTACAGCAGACGAAGTATTTTAATGAAGGCTCCGGGGATAATGGGAATTAGACCATGGTGATGACGAAAAGGTATGGAGTTGGGATAGCTTCATTTAGTGAAATAGAGCAGTGTACTGTTTCGTGAATAAGAGGTAGGACTTGGACAGGGAAGTAGAGCATTGACTGGGCACTGTTAGAGTGGTGGGTGGGTCGGTCCTTGTTTCTTCCCCCAGGTCTATAGAATTGAAAGCATGAGTAGGATTATAGTTAAAGCTTCTAGGTTCCTGGATGAGCCGCTCGAAATCGGGCTAGCAGGGTCTAATCGCAGAGTTATGACTGGTAGGTGGACGGCTTCATGCCATTCAACATCGGGGTCAAAATCTATTACTCCCAAGTGATCGGAGTCTTTAGAGTTGGGGTATTTTGGTGATAAACTTCTAGTCTAGGAAATTACTTGGGGGGGGTATTGCGATTGGACTGATATTGTAGTTAGATAGGGCTGGAATGCTTCAAGAATAAGAGATAAGAGGGGGAATTGAGGTATGAAATACTGTAAGATGTGAAGATAACATTGCTTCATACTTCATATTTTTTGGCGTGTGTATAGTTGCAAGCCTTTATACCAGCTAATGTTCGTGGTTAATATCCCAAAGAATCAATGTTTTTAAAGCAATTGGTTTTGTTATTCCTTCTACTGTCACTGGTCACTCAGTATGTTATCAACTCCTCTGGGGTCTGCCTTGTTTTATTTTTTATTTTTTCCACCTGCTATAGGGTTTTAAGCTCCCAACCCCTGCCGGAATATTCTAAATTACCGGTATCATATCACACTTGAGTATGTTGCCTCCTGGTTTCCAACAGTGTGGATGGGGGTGCCGCTCTTTCCGACTTACAGGCACATCCGAGCACAAGGGCGGGGGCGATCTCATCAACCAATCTAATAGGGTTGGCGGCCCTACCCGCGGTCCCTTGCTTGAAGAGCGCGGAACCCCACCACTGGCAAACCCTGAACAGCGGGGTGGATGCAAGCGCTGATTCGCTGGAGCAAACATCAGCGACACTCTTACTGCATAGGAGAAAACGCCGACCGAGATTTCAAGTGAATTCTGGCCACTGTGTCTGTATCATACCTCATTGTGCGTTTGGTTTAGGCTGTTACAATAGGGAAATATTGTAAGGTTAAGCGTTTGTTGTGTTTCTATTGGCTATGATATCTGATGCTTGTGCATGCTCTCTATAATTTCTCTATACTATAGACCCTGGTTCCGGGCAATTCGCGAACCCATGGAAACACTTGCTTATGATACTACTTTCTTGAACTCTTCGCCCCTCCTTTCCCCCCTCTTCCACCCTAACCGAACCTTCATCTGCGCCGCCAAAAGTCTCCCACCACCACCACCACCACCAAAAATTTCCTCTTCCTCATCAGAACTCCTCCACTTTCACCTACCAACATCCTTGACTTGCCGGTATCCACTTTTTATTTCATAAATTTACGGAATATACTAGAGCCCCTAGGTTTCCCGGTTTTGATTAATGTCGACTGTTGGTGTCCCGCATTTGCACCGGTTCCGAGATTTGGTGTTGAACGATTGACTGAAGAGCCTGGCTCTCGTTTTTGTCTGGCTACCTGAATCCACGTTTGTAAACTTACACCCGGTATTGCTGAGCTGTTTGGAATTTGTCGGTTGTTGGTTGCAGGCTGATGGGCCTCTGATCGTTAAAAATTTGTATCTAAAAGGTAGATGATTCATTTTTTCGGACTGAGTGGTTGGGTGATGCTCTGGAGATAGAACATGGGTTCTATTTTTACTCCCTCCTTTCTTTCCCTCACTGGCCTTTGTTGGCCATTCTTGTAAACATTTGACTAATGCTTTCCCAGGTGCAGAGGTTCGAGGCTTTATCAAAGGCTGGTGATGGGTGGTCGCATGGTTGGGGCCTTAGTAAATGCAAGGCTTTAGCACTAAGTCTACATCGGGAAATTACAAATGGCCTTAAACACCAGAGGCTATACCTTAAAGGTATCGATTGCTCATCAGTATGGATGAAAGGTTTGGGGGAAGCCTTATCAGAAAAACCCTTCAATATCAACGGGACTGCAGATCTGGTGCCTGCACTGCCTGAACCGAGAGCATGATATATTACGTCGGCCGTGAAGGGGCATTTACCCCTTGTTGCGGGGGGGAGGGGCGTTCATCTGTTCCGCAAGATGTGATCGTTTCTGTGTTGGAAAATAGAAAATCGGACTGGCCCGTGATAAACCCAGAGATAGCAAGAGGTTGACTCTCTGCTTTAGAAGTGCTCTGGGGCAGGGCCTCAAATGAGAGGGCTGCTTCACTTTCGTCTGGGTTTGGAAGAAAGCTCCAGCGGGTGCATGGATAGCGTTCGCCCTTTGGAAACACTGCTGTTTACAATGGTGACGGCAAGCCTCCACAGGGAGAGTGCAAGGGCAGGTTCCCTCTCTCTCCGTTGGTTGATAAGCTCGCAGTGTATCCGACAACGACAGAATGGGCGAAGTGGATAATAAGGGCAGCCTTAATGATTGCAAAGCTCCCCCCCTCCACTCACCTATCTCGATCAGATGTTGGGCATCTGGAACTTAAATGTGAAACATATGGATGTCTCTGGGAAGCACGCCCATGGAACCCTTACGTGGCCAACTGCCTCCGAGAAATAATGCACATACGCTGGCTATCCAAGAGTGCCTGAAGGAAAAAAAGGGAGGGCTGCCTGGGCAATTCGGTTTGGGCATAATAACCGGGCAGTTACAGACCAAGTGAGCAAAAAAAAACTGTTGACCCCCCCCTTGCCTAACACAATAAGTGTGGCCTTAACCAGTGAAGGTAAGAGTGTTGCCTGAAAAGAAAAAGAAGGTTAGAGGGTAGTGGCGAAGATTAGAGTAGACACGCGGATGCTAGTGGTAGTAGTGGTGGTAGCGGTGGTAGCGGCAAGGATCTATGCATGGGAGTTACGATAGTGGGGGGTTTTCGGATATGAGGATGGGGGGGGGGCAGAGGATGGAGAGCGGGAGGGCCGGTATGTGTCGAAAATCACCACCGCCCACTCGGAGGTTTAGGAGGAGCACCGATTATCAAATCTACATTCGCTCGTTCGTGTCGTTCCCTTTATTTATTGTTTGCTTCCCGCACTTTTTGTAGCATGTCTTGCGAGCTATGTTATAATAGACAAGATATAGTTTACAGGGCGAGCACGTAGTTCGTTTCTAGTTATAGCGATATCAAAAACACGAGAATATGAAGGGATTAAAAAATATAATTACATTCTTCCTGTCTTAGATACATTTAAAGTGTGTTCTGGATTTAGCCTGATCCACTAGGGCTTTATGCTCCAGGGGTCTGGTTGGCCTTTGAGGCCGCTAAAGGTCTCTAGGGTAGAGCTTTACCCGATCGGCGTAGTATTTTTCTCTTCTTTTTACTTGGTCAGCTAACGACCGTGATGTATTTGCGTGGAGTAAACCATACGGGGGCGTCTAAAGAGGATCATAAATGGGCAGTTCTATCGAGGTTTCTTTTCTTTTCCCTCTCCCTTTCGCTTATCTTTTCTCTCTTTTGCTATGCCCACTGATTACCTGTGCTTTTAGATACGATTTTAACCATTATTGTCCTTACCACTGCTGTAGTCGCTCGTCCCTCAACACATGGGTCATTAAGACTAACATTAGAATCGGCTCTTTTAGGCAATTAACCCAAAGCGATTAATCGACTACTATGATATATTATTTTTTATAAGGTTTATCTTTTCATCCCCCCTCCCCCCCCATGAATGGCACGCCAGGATATAGCTGAGGTCGGAGTATGATAGCCTTCCCATGGGCACCCTAGTTCAGCTCGGGAAGTTGGCGGAAGGTACCAGAGAACAGGGATTGGGGAAATATATGGCGAAAAATCTGTGCGTATCTGGGCCCTCGGGCAAAACATACGTGCACTGTGCCCTCCCTCCCATTTTCGCGTATTCCTCGCATGTAGCTAGTAGTGTACGCTACTCCGGTCTGACTTCGGCTGAGTTCAGTCTCCAAGATGGTATTTTATGCTATTGTCAGTCTGACTGAATCACGGTGCAACTGGACGGCTTAGAGGTGTGTATGGCACAATTGTACCGTTCTGCGGTATTTAGGCACTGCTGGCTATCGCTCGCCCAATTTTTCAGCTCTTTGCAAGTTCGGGATGTGAGTATCAATCAGTGGTAAGCACCAGGGCTAGGGTTGGGTGTCTTCAAGGAACCTGTCTGGTTCAAAAAGTGTGTTGGTCCAACGTAAGCTACCAGCCCCAACGAGCCACATGTGGGGATGCGCAGTTATCTTCTCCACCCTAATATAGGTTATTATCCAAACCACGATACTGTTTACCTTGAGGGCGCGTGAGAAAAACATAGGCAGGCACAAAGGTAAGGTAAGAGGGGTGGGTTCTGGACCCCAACAGCTGATCCCAAAAGTAAAGTCCATCACCCAGGGCTGTATCAGTCATGGGGCTACTATCACAGCCTCAACTTACCCTAAGTTAATCGAGGCCCTAGGTTTTCGCGACGCTCGCTAAAAATGGTGGATGGGCACCAACCACAGTCATCCTTGGCAGTGTAGGTGTGGCCTTGTACTATCGATAATAGAATCACCATGATTGACTCGAGGGTCTGAGTGCTGTGTAGAGAGATGAACGACATAAATACTCTCCAAGATCCCACGATCTGGAAAAAACCATCCTCTCGAATATCTCTCAGCAGCACTACAAAGCCACATTGCCATCCTCTCAATCTTCTCAATCTTCCAATTCTTGCAATCTCTATATTCCACTTTTAATACCAACTTCCCAATCCAAAAGCCAAACATCAAAATGAAGTCTGCTATCTTCTCCTCCGCTTTCGCCGTCTTCGCTACCCTCGCAACTGCCCTCCCCGCTGCTGCCCCCGCAGAGGACATTGTCGCCCGCGACCATGCCAAGCAAGTGATCTTCTCCAGCACCATCGTCAACATCCAGGAGGACACCCCCGACACTCCGCTCGGTGTCACCTACCAAGCAACCGTCTTTCGCGCCAACGGCAAGCACAATTCCCAAGCTCTTGCCAAGTTTGATTTCCCCGAGGGCCTCACGGGGTCCAAGTGCAGATTGGCATTCGGCTATCCAGGCTGGTTCAGCGGTACCGGCGAGATCCAAGTGTTCACCATTGGGGATGCGAACATTGAGAAGGCAACCTTCAACAAGAGACCCTTCAGAGACCAGTATAAGGGTAGTTTCCGTGTTGCCGGGTTTGTCGAGTCGATTGTTCTTGATGGCTCGGGATTGACTTTCGATTGCCCGGCTAAGGGGTCCAAGGCATATGAAGTTGTCTCTCAGGGGGATAGCAATGAAGTTGTTTGGTATTCGCCTGGCGGCGGATTGAGGATTGATGTTTTGTAAGGGTGGGGTGGCTGCCAGATGATGCACCGCTTGCGCTCTGGACCTTTCCCTTTTGTCCTTTTCCTAACTCTTTCCTTTCCTTTCTTTTAATTATTGCATTGGATGGCGGGGTTGGGTTTGCATATCCTTCCTAGGATCGGAGGGTAGGGGTTGCGGATTTTGTTGGCATTCATTAGTACATGTATTATTAGGATTAGATTAATCACCTAATGGAGATATATAGGAGGAAATATACACTTTTAAACTTGGAAATCTTTTGGGGGTCATGACTTTGCCTTGCTCGTGTGAGCTCCAGTAGAAACTTTAGGGAACAAGAAGAGCGATAACGGCACTGATATTCGCTCGGTAAAAATAGTGCTCTGATTTGTTATTGGGTCCGAGAGGCTTCTTGAGGAGCTTAATGGTTCTTTCCTACACTGCGGGAGCTGAGGTGAATTATTTATTGACTACAAAGCTGTGGGTATGACGTGGGTGGTAAGATATGTTGGATCTCAGCGATCACCCCCAACAGCTTCCCCCACCCGCTGAGGAGTTATTACTGCCCGGGGAAAGAGTTGGAGTGCCGTTCTGATAAGTGAGCGTTCACTGGATATCACTCGAACCAACCTAGACTCCTGGAATCCGGAGGGATATCGCGAAGTCGACCCAACAACCTAATAATGGGCCAGGGCCTACCTGCTATCACGAAGAGTACGGTCAGCCCTCCTGCCCCGGAGGCAGTAGGAGACGGGCTATGAGCTATAGCCTATCTATTTTAGTTGGCTGGGCCACCTAAGCACCACGCGGGAAGGACCGGAAAAACTATTACCCTAAGTATCACGAATGACACGGAAAACTCCCCCGGGTAGCCGCCGTCCCCTCTGTCCTCCATATTATGCAGCTCAATTACACATCCGAAGTTGCCATACTGTTTACTCATAATCCGAAATAAGTGTTTTGTCGGTAAGCCTTGTTTAGTCCCCATTACCCTCCCCCCCCCCAAAAAAAAAATCAAACACTTTCTCGCCCTATAAAGTTAGGCAATATAACTACTGCCCCGTTCCCTGGTTCCCCACTTCTGGGTTGTGGAGCGTATCATACTTAATGAAATAATCGTTTGGGATCTAGAAATTATCCCCGGCAAAAGTGTGAAGGCAATTTAGACCCCAGGGTTTTATGCATCTTTCTATTCATCCGGCTTGTTTTATCGATTTAATGTATGATAGCAAAAGAGAGAGGCAGAGCAAAGATCATGGAACATCACTCGGGGTTTCATCCCTCTATCGTCTGGGGTAACTGGCTGAAGATGGTCTATTTCGGAAGTTCGGACAGATTACTAAAGTGGGCCTATATTGTTTTAAATCCTGATATGTTTTGTGCGATAGTGGAAGCTTTCATTCAGCATGAGATACATCTTATTGAACAACTCGTGCTTGTGTCGTAATACTACGAGGAACCGCATTTTTCAGTTTAGGGCGCGCGGCAACTGCTTAACTGTTCGAGCACCAGCATCGCAGAACTCAGCCCTGTAGTTAAGACACTCCGGATGAGCTGATTGGACTACTGGTAGATGTTTGCTAGCAAAAGAGCAAGATAATAGTGACCCCTCTTTTCTTGGACCTCAGAAACCCTATCAGTTGACCCTACGGTACAGGAACCTGTTCTCTGCTTCGAATCTGCAACCTTCCAAACGTCAGAAAAATGGAGGTGTCGCAGCCTCATGTTGGGGGAAATAGCAGCTCTTTAAATAACAACCATAACTCTTTTAATACCGTGTATAGATTTGGTAAATCGGAGGAGAGGAGTGGGATCCTCGCATGGATATCCCCATCAGGACCGATGCGGCCCTATGATATTAGAGCCCACAGAGTCGAAGATGTGGGATACTGGCTCTTGCGAACAGAAGAATATCGGAATTGGTTCGATGGCATTCGCAGTGAGGGACTCGATAATTCGACCTTGTTTTTTCTGCGGAGATCGGGGGGTGGGTAAGACCTACATCAGGTAACAATTATATCCTCCATGGGGCAAAGGTGTTGCTAAGAAGTTGTGATTCTAGTTCCTTGGTGATAGATAGGCTAGGCGATTGGGCAAGAGGGCAAGATGCTGTAGTTGCGTGCTTCTACTTCGGGTTTGCCGCCCAAAAGGAGCAATAGGGGGATTTAGCTGGTTCGGCAAAGGAGGCGCTAGGATAAGAGAAGTGGAATGGTGGCCGAGTAGGACATCAGGTGGACAAAGGGGATTTAGCTGGTTAGGCAAGAGGGGCATTAGGGTAACAAGAGTGGAATAGTGCGCCAGTCTATGAAAAATTTAAGAACAATTTTCCACTTACGTCATTTGGGCTACAATCGCCCAGTTATCATGTGTGAAATTTTAAAATCACACTATTCTCAATTAGTCTCCTAACAAAATATTTGATCCACTCTTTTTCCCTTCTACCAGTGTCAAAACTACATACTTTTTTGCCAATTCTACTTCAATAAATAGCCTAGGTATTTGGCTTTATATTCCACTTCAAATATCCATCACAGGACCATCCATAGTCTTTTGAGAAGCATCTAAAGACAAGATGGCTTCTGGACGGGTATTTACCCGCCTAGGGGTGACCGAAAAGTCTTTGAGTATTCTCACTAAACTCTTTGCAGAGTTTTCTTGGCCTAGCGAACAATGCGCCGAACCAGCTAAACCCCCCCATACCCAACAAGCGTCCTGAGTTCCCTACTAAAACAGGTTGTTGGTGCACTAGAAGAGATTCCAGCAAAGATCACCCAGGCTTCCCGAGACCAGAGAAAGGCCATCGGCGGCCTGAGACTGTGACTGGGCGAAATTGCGAAGATGTTACTGGATGACTCGTCCTAGCTGCGCACCTTCATATGCCTTAATGCTCTGGACGAATGCATGGCGGAGTATCGGGCAAAGCTGCTTGATTCACTAGGACAAGTCCTACACAACACCCCAAGCACTCAGATGTTTCTGGCCGGAGGATTACCTATTCGGGATGAGGTGGAGAAACATCTTGCTGGGAGGGTGGAGGGGGTATCCGTTGCACCCACCGAAGATGATATCATTCGATTCCTGAGAGCGAAACTGAAAGCGGATACAATACCGGACGCCATGGACCAGAAATTGAAGGACATCATAAAGAACATTCCCGAGAAGGTTTTAGAAATGTAAGTGCGGCGCAGGCGCACTGAAAATGATATCCCAAACTGTGAGCTGACATATCTGTGTCTAGATTCCTGCTAGCACCTCTGAATATCAAGCCGATCATATAGGAAACTAGTTACACTCTATCGGAGGCGAGAGAAGCTCGATGCAATGGTAAATGGCTTGGGTTTGGGGGATGCATACCGTGCAACAATAGGACGGATAAGGGAACAGGAAGGGGATAGGGCAAGACCCGGGATGGTCGCTCTAATGTGTATTTTATAACGAAAGCCATGGTGAGTCGAAACACACGGTGATGCGAAATAGCCTAAGTAAAAAGTACCCTTAGTAAGCCAAAGCTAGCTTAGTTGCCACTCGTTTCGTGTCACCTTGTGTTTCGGCCCACCGTTGCCTACTCGAGTACGTTATTCGGAACGGCCGTTGAATGTGAATGGGATATCACGCCCTAGCGGTCGAGATAGGGTCGACAGAATATTAACGCCAATAATGTGCCTTCGATCTGGACTGTGTTAAGCTGTTGCCAAGGACTTACCACCGTTGATGAAGGGTCCTCGACTATTAGGCTGATCTATTTTACGCTCAAAGAATATATTTCCCGTCACGGGGACTTGCTTGACAAAGCTCACTCGAAAATAGCGGAAACTTGTTCGACCTATCCAAATTCCCAGGCTATTAAGGATCTTTCGGTCAGCCCCTATTGGGCTCGTGACTTCCGAGGCACACCCTTGCTGGGATATTCTTCTTTGTATTGGGGAACCCACATACGGATAGAGCTCTCGGATGGCTCAAGATACCTCGCGCTCGTCCTTTTTTTATCGATACGATGATCACATATCTGCCGAGTCATTTTGGAAGTTAACTGGCGAGTATAGCTTTTTTTCCAACAGGCTATTTTCTGCGCTATGATACATTGTATTTTATATTTCGACATTGCTGGGGTTGCAGCTGATTTGATAAGTGCGGAAAGATGGGATGTAAACCAAGGAAAGAGTGAGGGTCTAACGTCGCCCATGTGGGCTGCGAGGCGTGGACATGAAGAAGTAGTAAAATTACTCTTGCAACAGAAGCATGCTCAACCTGATAATATGCCGGACACGGAACACAGTCGAGTAGCACTCTCATGGGCTGCTGAGAGTGGGAATGAAGGAGTGGTCAGAATATTTCTCGGTCCGCTATTCGCCAATCCTCATGGAGTAGTGAAGCTACTGCTGGAACCGAGAGAAGTCAGCCCCGATAAGCGAGACAACGATTGCCGAGCACCGCTTTCACTGGCCGCCAAGAATGGGAATGATAGAGTAGTGAAGCTACTATTGGGACGGAAAGATGTTATCCCCGATAGGCCTGACAATGGCAGCAGAACACCGCTCTCGCTGGATGTCGGGGACGGGCGCGTTGGAACAGTGGAGCTACTATTGGAAAGGGGAGTCGTTGGCCACGATAGGGAAGACAATTATGGGCGAAGCCTCCTCTTATTTGCTATCATACCGTATATGGGCATAGTGGAATAGTGAAGCTACTTAGGGCTCGAAGGTCTACAGCTCCCTACAGGGTATCGGTATAAGGCGCTCGAGATGTGGTCACTTTCGGCGTCTTCGAACCTAGCCGTGCGTTCACTTTTTTGATTTCCCTCTTCTTTTTTTCGGGCCTTTCAGAGAAGTTTTTTTCACGGATAAGTCCGGCTTCTACTATTCTTGCATTTCTTCATCCCTTTGCTTAGCAATAGATCTGATCCAGGTCAGGGTGTAGCACATGGAACTATGGCGGAATTTCTTTTCGGGGTTCCCTCAATCTTGCCTCTTATACGGTACACAGATGCTGTATAATGGAGAGGCAAACGCAACGGTCTGGACGCTCGAGCAAGATTTATTGCGCCCCGTTCCTCCTTCTGCCCATCCTCTCTCGCCTGCCGATAGCGGAGCATTCCCGAAAGAAGCGGAATATGCCGAAGAAAGGAAGAGCTGAGAGAGAAAAAACGGAGTCAACAGGTATCTCTCTGACTTGGTGAAAAATCCAAAAGAAAGCTACCTGCCCGGTCCTCACATTTTCTAGGCATGGAGTATTATTAGGCTGTAGGCGCAAGATTAGCCACAAATAGAGCAAGTCACTTCCAACTCCCTTAAGATCTCAAGGAGCCTGCGCTGGTGCGCGCCGTATAATCTCAATAATTGAGCAATGTGCTACAATTTTCCTACGGTATTTAGGCACTGCTTATTGAGTGTTGTAAGTTGAATTGTGGAGAGTGTATGACGGCGTTGAGGGCAAACCAATGGTTGCGCACACATATTTGTTAGTCATATTTAGTTGGCAGACTCGCACCTGAGAATGAACAGGAACCCCCTCTGACCTCCACCACGCCCACCTCGTCCAACACTGCCGGCTATCATTTATCCAAGTTTTCAGCCGTTTGCAAGTTGGAGGTGTGGAAATCACTGAGTAGAAAGCACCAGGGTTAGGGTTAGGGGTTCCAAGGAACCTGTCTGGCTGTTTGTCCAACGTAAGCTATGTACCTTACTGTACCAGTCCCAACGAGCCACCAATGGAAATACACAATTATCATCTCCACCCTAATATAGGTTATCATCCAACCCACAATACTGTTTACGAGTACCTAGAAAACGCGTGAGAAAAACATAGGTAGGCACAAAGGTAAGGAGGTTTGATTCTGGGCCCCAACAGCTGATCCCAAAAGTAAGGGTCATCATCCAAGGCTGTACCGGCCAAGGGGCAACTGTCACAGCCTCGACTTACCCTAAGCTTATCGAAACTCCAGGTTTTCGCGACACTCATTAGAAATGGTATGATAGTGAGCACCAACCACAGTCATCCTTGGCAGTGCAGGTGTTGCCTTGTACTATCGATAATAGAATCACCATGATTGACTCGAGGGCCTGAGTACTGTGTAGGGAGATGAGCGACATAAATACTCTCCAATATCCCACGATCTGGAAGAAGCCATCCTCTCGGACATCTCTCAACAGCACTACAAAGCCACATTACCATCTTCACAATCTTCTCAATTTTCTAATCCTCACAATCCCCTCTGTATTCCACTTCTTATACCAATTCCCCAATCCAAAAGCCAAACATCAAAATGAAGTCTGCTATCTTCTCCTCCGCCTTCGCCGTCTTCGCTACCCTCGCAACTGCCCTCCCCACTGCTGCCCCCGCAGAGGACATTGTCGCCCGCGACCATGCCAAGCAAGTGATCATCTCCAGCGCCGTCGTCAACATCCAGGAAGACACCCCCTCCACCCCACTCGGTGTCACCTACAAAGCAGTCGTCTCCCGCGCCAACGGCAAGCACAATTCCCAAGCCCTTGTCAAGTTTGATTTCCCCGAGGGCCTCACGGGGTCCAAGTGCAGATTGGCATTCGGCTATCCAGCCTGGTTCAGCGGTACCGGGGAGATCCAAGTGTTCAGCATTGGGGATACGAACATTGAGAAGGCAACCTTCAACAAGAGACCCTTCAGAGACCAGTATAAGGGTAGTTTCCGTGTTACCGGATTTATCGAGGCAACTGTCCTTGATGGTTCGGGATTGACTTTCGATTGCCCGGCTAAGGGGCCCAAGGCATATGAAGTTGTCTCTCAGGGTGACAGCAATGAAGTTGTTTGGTATACGCCTGAAGACGGATTGAGGATTGATGTTTTGTAAGGGTGCGGTGGCTGCCGGATGAAGCGCTTCCTGTACTCTGGGTCTTTCCCTTTTTTCCTTTTCCTAATCCTTTTCTTTCCTTTCTTTTAATTATTGCGTTGATGGTAGAGTTGGGTTTGCATATCTTTCCTGGGATCGGAGGGTAGGGGTTGGGGATTTTGTTGGCATTCATTAGTACGTGCATTATTATGATTAGATTAATCACCTAATGGAGATATATGGGAGGAAATATACACTTTTAAACTTGGAAATATTTTGGGGGTTATGATTTTGCTTTACTCGTGTGAGCACCAGTAGAGACCTTAGAGAACAAGAAGAGCGAGAATGGCACTGATCTCCGCTGGATGCAAATAGTGCTCTCATTAGTTATAGGGTCCGAGAGGCTTCTCGAGGAGCTCAAAAGTTAATACTTCTTTCCCGCCCTGCGAGAGCGGAGGAAAACTGGTTACTGACTACAAAGCTGTGGATATGACGTAGGTGGTAAGATATGTTAGATCTCAGCCATTATCTCCAACAGTTTCCCCCAACCGCTGAGCAGTTATTACTATTATACCCGGAAAGATAATTGGAGTGCAGTTCTGCAAAGTGAGCACTCACTGGATGTCACTCGGAACAAGCTCAAACAGCCCAGACCCTTTCGGTAATCTGGGGAGACATCTTGTAGCCTACCCACCAACCTAATAATGAGCTAGGACCTAAGTTGCCTACTTTTCCTAAGAGTACGGTCAGGTCCCGCTGCCTCCCGGGCAGGGGGGGACGGACTATGAGCGATAGCCTATCTTTTTTTGTTGGCTGAGTCCATTGGGCAACACGAGGGAAGGAGCGGAAACAGGGTATCACGGATGACACAGAAAACTCCCCCAAGTAGCCACTGCTCTTTCCGTCCTCCATATTATGAGGCTCAATTATATCTTGATTCGCTATTTGTCAATCCTCAGAGCATAGGCCACTGGCGGGGGAAACCAAAAGCAACCAGGGTGCTATCTGAAAAGAGATGTGTCAACCCTGGCATGTTAGATAATTTCGGCCAAACGCCGCTCTCGCTGGCCGTCAAGAATGGGCATGACGGGGTAGTGAAGCTACTATTGGGACGAGAAGACGTTAGCCCAGATAACCCAGATAATGATTGCCGAACACCGCTCTCGTGGGCCGCCTGGAATGGGTGTGATCGAGTAGTGAGCTACTGTTGGAACAGGAAGACGTTAGCCTCAACAGGGAAGACGATTATGGCCAAAGCCCTCTCTTATTGGCTGCCATGAATGGGTGTGGGGGAAGAGTAGAGCTACTTAGGGCTCCGATGTCTGCGGCCCCCTGCGGGGCATAAGGCCCTGGAGGTGAGGCCGCTTTCGGGGTCCTAGAACCTAGCTATGTGCCCTTATTACAACACTTTACGACTGTCCCTAGTCCCCTCCTGATTTTCACTCGACCTCCGGGGCAATGGGATTGTCGCTATTTATGAGCACAGGGAATGTTAAGTGGATAGGAAGAGTTTATGCGATAAAGTCTGCGATGTATGTATTGAGCACATTCACTTTTTTGATTTCCCTTTTCCTTTTTCCAGCCTTCAGGGGACTAAATTTAGAAGATTTTTTTCCGGATAAGCCCAGCTTCTACTATTATTGCATTTCTCCATCCCTCTGCTTGGTGATAGAGCCGACCCGGAACAGGGTATAGCATATGGAATTATGGTGGGATTTCTTTTCGGGGATCTTTCAATCTTGTCTCTTATATGTGCAAGTAGACGCTGTACAATAGAAAGGCAAACGAAACGGCCTAGAAGCTCGAGCAAGATCTATTGCACTCCGTTCTTCCTTCTGCTCATCCCCCCCGCCCGCCAATACGGAGCATTCCCGAAAGGCCAAGCGGAATGGGCAGAAGAAAGGAAAAACTAAAAGGGCGAAAACAAAGTCAACGAGTATGGTGCCGTGGACTTGAAATCAACCAAAAACCAACACAAGAACAATCTTCAAAGGGTTTCAACTACAACTACATCCTTAGGAAGATAGTGCTTCATAGAAGTGCTCATAAGGTACTCCTCCCTAATTCTATCTTTCTGATTCTCAATCAGAGCAATATTAGTGGAGATAGCAAAATTTTGAATTACCCATGTATGTTGGTTTTCGAAGATACCCTTGCCAAGCGCCCACTATTTTGTGTGTATTATATAAGCAAAATGAATTACCCCTGGGTTGATTTAGGCAATACCCCAGGTGATGCCATGATTTTCCAGTAGCAATAAATCAAAGATTTAACAAAAAAAAATACCCCTGGGCTGATTTCAAGTGCCCGCTACCATATCTCAGGCTTGGTGGGAAATCCCAAAGAAATCTTCATACCGGATCCTCACATTTTCTGGGCGGGGGTATTATTAGGCCAGCGACAAATAGAGCAAGTTGCTTCCAACTCCCTTGAGATCTCCAGGAGACTGCGCTGGCTTGTACTGTTAAAATTCAAGCCGAGTAAAGCGAGTAGAAAATGTAGAGTGAGCGGTAGAGAGATGGATTAGAATTGGGTAGTTCACTTGGGCATATGATAGACGTTCAAATTCGCATAACATTTTCTAACTAGACTATCAGGTCTT